>Ga0194137_10000154_pt1 | contig 46445 bp, 40 predicted proteins | sample TARM_MetaG_T3_14_FD_134025 | JGI IMG/M metagenome (GOLD analysis project Ga0194137, IMG submission 134025) | Freshwater microbial communities from Pennsylvania, USA, analyzing microbe dynamics in response to fracking - TARM_MetaG_T3_14 (version 2) | ecosystem: Environmental > Aquatic >...
AAATAGAACAGTGAAGGAACGTTTTGGATCTGATATGGCATGTATTAAAGTTCTACAGCAAATAAAATACAAATTAGGCAAAGATGCCTATAATGAAGAACAACGCATATTGAAAAAGTTTAAAGAATTTAAATATACAGGTCCCAATTTATTAAAAGCAGGCAATACAGAATTATTTAATATAGATATCTTCGGTTACTATCAAGCTCATATGGTAACAGTACCAAACAATGCAGATCTTCAAACAATTGTGGATAGATTAGCAACTTTAAAGGATTGATATGGGCAATGTACCTAAATCATTGGATCATAAAGAAATTATTAATTGCAAACCAATTGGCAAATACATAGGCAATTATAAATGTCATGTCAACTGTTTATCTTATGCACTGAGACATCCTAAGAAAGTCAAACACATTCTTGGGGTAGCTCAGGTATTTAATGACAATAGTTGTGTAGCACATTTTATTATTGAACTGAATAACGGAATATACATCGACCCAACCTATGGCAATATGACAAAACAACTTTATAGTTATTGTATACCTATAGAGAGGTATGATGTTAAAACTTTTAATTCTAATAGAGACCTGCAGAATTTGAAAGATTATTTATTTTCGCTTCAACCATGGTATTATAGGCTATTGCACAAAAACCATTATTAAGGAATTTCAAATGAAAGAATTTATTTGTATTGCAAAAACCCCAACTGGCATTAAACGATGTTTCTTTGAATTAATTCAGTTTTAAATTAACAACTATAGGGCACTAACACCTGACAAGTTAGTGGTAAGTAAGTTCTTAATTGGAGCTTCCCCTATTTATTGGCGTAAGTCCAAACGGTTAGGAACCTCCCTCATAAGGAGCTTATAGCAGGTTCGACTCCTGTTGCGCCAACCATTTCGTATAGCCCGAACAGCGTGTTAGTCTACAGATTAACTGTAGCGTCGAGAACGTAGTCAGTGCAAGGCTGACAGGGATTGCTTTATCAATTTAAACTCCTACAAAGGGCAATTTTAGCAGAAAAACCCTATTAATTTTAAAGGTACAACATGAAATTAGAAGACCAAATTCTCACCAAACTCAAAGAGCTTATTGATCAATACGAAGCTGAATTAACTTTCCTTCATGGTCGCAGTATGAACCGATTTGATACATCTCAATTACCTCAAGTTATTCAGGACATGACCAAATTAGCAACTGCTAAAACTCCATCATTTTCTAATATTTCCGCAGTAGCAGTATCTAATTTTGTGCTATCTCATTTATTTGGCCAGTTACGTCCAACTATTAATGACCCAATCTACTCTGATGACAAGATTGGTATCAATACGTACTCAATCATTATCAGTCGCTCAGGTTCTGGTAAAGACAGCACTTACCAAGCATTATCCAAGACCACAGCTGACGCACATGAACTTATTTATAAGCAACAACTGATGGAAATCGAGGACAAAGCACGATTCAAATTTATTCGGGACGCTAAGAAAACCACACCTAACCTTGACGAGAACCTTATTACTCGCGAGCATTACGAGCATTTGATAGATAAGCCAGAAACCACAATTGCCTCACTTGCCTCAACTCGTGGCGGGTTAACCACATCACTTAATCGTATGTCCAAAGTATCTTATGGTATCAAGTCGTTATTTGCTTCTGAGCTTGGACTTGCTATTCAATCTAATTCATCTATCGTTGAGGTACTTGAACTTTTCTCGACCCTTTACGATATGGGTGAATCAGTATCTCCTGAATTCAAAACGCAGGAGTCCAAGGAGGAATCTGTCAATAGCATGTTTCCCAATCTTCTTGGAATTAGCTCCCCGGCACCATTCTATACTGAGGGCAATGTTCGCAAACTTCTTGTACCTATGCTAACCACATCCTTAGCGAGGCGTGTTTCTGTGGTATTTAGCAATGCTTCAGAGGAATTCGAGAATGAGTACATCCCACAGAACCCTGCTGAACGCAGAGAACTACAAGCTAATGCACGACTTATTTTAGCTGAGCTTACTGACAAACTTAGCACACATTTTCTTAAGTGTGTTAAGCACACTATGGCAGACCCAGTTATCATGTTCGATGATGCTGCACAAGTTATGTATGATGACTACAAATCCTATACTCAAGACCTTAGCAAGTATTTATTACTCAAGAATGGGGATTCTGTTGAGGGTATAGAGATGTCTGGTCGTGCATTTAAGATGGGCCGTATTGCAGCAACTTGGACTTTAGCCCAGAATAAGCGTATTATTGATGTACCAACTCTTAAAGCGGCAATTTATTTTTGTGACTACACAGCCCAGCATTTGACTAAGTTCGCTCATACTCTTGAACTCAAGGACTACGAAATCTTCATTAATGACTGGGAGCAAGGATTTATTGACAACGTATTACCTGTTGACCAAGCAATCACCAAAGGCTACGTTAGCACCAAGAACCTCAACAAGGCTGCCCTTGAGAATTTCCTTCGACCGGTTAACTCCAAGCTTGAGGGCGTGGCTACTGTAACCTATAACGACAAGACCAACGCATTTATATTTGTACCTGTTGTAAAGATTGTAGCTGGGGATTTCTCATATCGCGCAGTGCCTGGGCATAACACTCAAACCCAAATCACCAATGTTGCTACTAGCAAACCTATGGATGCTTTGGGCAAATTGCTATCTGTTAATTCCACGTTTAACCCATTTGTTGGGGATAGCACCAATTTTGTGGTGTTGCCTGTTACACAATCATTTTTATCTATTGACATGATTAGCAAGTATCTTGCATCAACTCATCATTTTATTGCCACCAGTGTTAACTCCAACAACCAACATGCGTTTACATTGGTTATCCCCATTAACTCTATGATTAGCAAGGAGGACTACAAGTACATCACATTATCAATTGCTCATCAACTTATGTTACGTATTGCACCTGAGTATTGTGAGCACGACACACTTTATCAAGGATTTGCAGGTTCTGCTGTGCTATCCGCAACTCAACCAGCTCAGTTATTTGATATCAGTGGCATACTGGGTAACCAAGCATCTGGCGCTGATGTGCCTTTACTTGCTATCAAACCTGACACCAAACCAAGCCCAGCGTCTATTACCAAGTATTTGCAGGATGATATCTTGCAACACAAGCAATTAGTTATTGACATGCTTGACGCATCATCCAACCCACTTTTACTATTCGCAAGTATCATTTATGACATGCGTGCACACTATGTGTCCGATGAGCAGGTGTTAGCTTTTATTGACTCGGTTAACTCGTCCCTTATGAAGTCTATTGATGAGCAAACCAAACAAACTTATTTAATTGAACCATTTGTAAATTTATAAATACATACTTTTTCCTGTCTGTTGTAGGTTCACAGAACCGTAAACGGATAGGTATTTGTTACTTCCATAAGTTTGCAATACTTTCGTTGTACTACTTCGTATTGCAAACTTGCAATGGTAGTATGGATGGACTGTCACAGACACAGGTCGGTCCATATGCGGTCCGACGACGGTCCATATTAGACACAGGTCAGTCCATACCAGACACACGTCGGTCCACCAGAGGACCTTGCCCCTCATACTTAAATTGTTCCGTTTCAGAACAATTTAAGTACAACAATTGTATTATTATGCAACAACTTTAATAAAGGAATTATATGGACAAGTGCCCAAATCGCAAGAAAGTCGCTGTTAGACTTAATCTCGATGGAGCAACTGTTCGTATGCTTGATGAGTTGTCAATAAAGAATGCTGGCTCTAAAAGCCAAGCAGCAAGAAAGGCAATTGAGGATGCATACAACAGAGAATTTAAACGGATACCACAACTTGGGACAGTACCAAGTATTAATGGAGAAATTATCCAATGATTTATCAGTTTATGACAAAGTAGTTTTACTTGCCATTGCTAGATATAGCATTGGATATTGTAGAGCCACTACTAATGTTCCTGAAGGCAAAGGAACTAATCGTAATTCCAAAGCTTGGGCTGACCAACTTTGTATGAGCAAATCCTCATTTTTACGTAGTATAAAATTTTTGGAGTCTATTAAATTGATTAGAGTCCATAAGGGTTCTCAATATATGTCAAATGGCGGATCATTTCCTGATTATTATTCTTTAATGTTTGATGCTGAATTTCAACGTAAGCATCACATTTATTTTAATCTTAAGAATGACAATACAGCAGCTTTGAATCTTGATCCTAAGCAATATTTTATAAATGACTATGGCACTATCAATTTGTTAGAAGTAAAAGGCAAACCAACCATTGAATGGAAACATCATTGTGACCATAGTAAAGAAGCCAAATTAGTGCATCCCACTATAGATCAATTGTTAATTTATTTAGGAGAATAGCATATGTTAACTAGAGAAACTGCAAAGCAATTAGCTGAAGAATTTTATACACCAAAGTCTACTTATGCCATGAAGATGCACTGGAAAGATAAGTTTATTGATACTATCTATGACTCATTTGAACAACAGTTATGTACTAACTGTAGTACTGCTAAACTTTGTACTATTAGGAGTGTTGTTATGGAATATTACCCACACCAACTAAATACTTTTGGATGTAACAGTTTTGAACCATGCAAGTAGAACTTTCAGTACGACCATTACCAGGCTTTACTAAGTCTGAACGGGATGATATAAAGTTTTACACACGTTTTATCAAGTGTAAATTCAAACACTTAACGCAACTATTGGCTAAGGATTACATTTATTCGCCATTTGCTTATCTTGGTATGGAGCAAGGGTTGCACAATATCTGCAGTGATGCTACTTTTGTCATACTTGATGTGGACTATACATCTACCAACTTGTATGACCGTTTAACCCAGTTATCAGCCGAGAATCTGGAGTGTATTGTAGCAACTACCAGTGACTCCAGTAACTTATTCAAGTACCGTATTCTACTCCCACTCGACCGTGCCGTGAATTCACGGGAGTATCGTCAATTGGTTGCTGGTATTCGCCAACTTGGGCTTGTTACTGACTTGGACCGTGCTTCTGAGAAACCTTCACAGAAGTTTTATGCTTATGTAGGTTCAATTGTATTGTATAGCCCTGGCACATTGCTAATTGTTGACGACTACTTACTGCCTGAATCAGAGTGCACACAAGCTAATCTTAGTTGCTCACTTGAGCTACATGATATTCTTAGCGAGTTTAGCACTTACTCTACTGCCCAGCCAGGGAGTCGCACTAGGTATTTATTATCTGCGGCTTTTAACCTTGTGGAACGTGGAGCTGACCACAAACTATTGGAGCAGGTTATTCTACATTTGAACAACTCATTCCTTGTCCCAAAGGACATTGACTCTGTATATCGCAGAGTTATAAATTTTATCAAAACACGAAGGAGTCAGAAATGATTTTAGAAAACATCAAACTAGTTGACCGCAAACGTCTAACAAGCCACTACCCCGTTTTACTAGCAAGTGAAACAAGTACGGGAAAGTCATATGCCTTTTCTCAATTAAGTTTAGAAGAGAAGAAACGTACTTACATTCTTAACTTTGACAACAAAGCTATTTCAGACGATGATTCTGAATTTCTCAAAGTCTACAATGCTTTTGACATTGAAGACATTGAAATGGTTGACAAGATCGAGAAGTTAATCATCACAGTTTTATCAGATGATCGTGTTGATCGTTTGTTCCTTGATACATTCACACTCATGACCAAACTATTCAATCGTTGGGCAGCTAAACATTTCTCAGGCTTCGATGTATGGAATGCATACAACAATGCCATTACCCAAATTCTTGAGTGTATCAAGTCATCCACACTAACTTATGGTAAATTCACCTATGTTGCAGCGCACTATCCTCCTAGAGTTGGTATGGCTCCAAACAGCAAGCGTTACGTTACCACCAAAGGTAAAGAGCACACAAACATTATTGAGGAATCCTTCTCAACTGTTGTTGAAACCCTCGTGGAAGATCGCAAATTCAAATATTATGCAGATGTATTTGATGAATCGAACACCACCAAGACCAAACTTGTTGAAGGTTCTTTCAAATTTGCTCGTACTTCCGTAGATGATCTTGAACGAGTTCTTACCAAAACTGCCAAGGTCGTTGACGAACAACTAGTGGCAGTGTAGAATGAATGAACTTAACCAACAACTGCTTCAGCAGTGGATCAATGCAGGATGCGAAATTTCAGAGTTTATGGATGAATACCACTCCTTCGAGGATTTGTACACCCAACGTATGTATTTAACCGCTTTGGCATTTAATTCTAATCCAACCATTTCATGGAAGTCAAAGGAGCACTCTGATGACTCTATGTTCCCAGGGTATTTTATTGTTGGTATTAATACTCCATTAGGACAATACACTTACCATTACAAGCTTGAATATTGGGATTTATTTACTGTACCTGAGCGTGATCGAGCCCCTCAATGGGACGGGCACACCTCTAAGGATATCCTTAGGCTTATGTCTGTTGTTCCTTACACCAACACTTACAGCATTTACCAAGTATCTCAGGATTCAACTCTTACGTACTTTCTTGATGAAGGAATACAAGAAGAAGTCCTACTTCCTATGAGTCAAGTTTTAGAATTCTTAGAGGATACTGAAGAGTACGATAAATTCGTAGCTTCTACAAACACTAACGCATCTGATTGCTTACTTACAAAGGCCTGGTAATGAACTCATTAACTTCCAAAGAAAAACGCAATCTTATCAAGGAATTTTCTCCAATTCCTGGGTTTGTGCTCAAATTGTCTCGTAAACAGTTTGAGGAACTTGTTGATGACACAATTGATATTGATGTATCAGCAAATGGCTCTTCCAATGGAGCACGCTTCAAAGGACTTCTTGAGACTTGCTCAGATGAGCAAGTAACAAAACTAATAGCAGTTTTACGAGCTATTTGACCGACATGTCATTAAACATGAGTCGACTCAGTTTACGGTGCAGCTTCGGCTGGAACAATTTTCAAATTTTTATAAAGGAGTAATAATGTCAGTTATTACAAGTATCGTTAACAACATGTCCGAAAAGGACAAAGAAAAACTAGGTAGAAGTGGTACTAAAATTAACATTGACGGTGCGCACCTCTTAACAATTGTAGATGCATACGAAATTGACAATCAGCGTTTTTACCTTAAGTGTGAAAACTCCGAAGGCAAAACAGTTGATTGGACAGGCTTCTTGAAGCAAAAAGTCGGCAAAGACAAAGATAACGTAGTCAAAGCTGGCGAATACTCAGTGAATGGTGTTAAGGTTTATCTTGACAACGCAGACGCAGAGTACGATAACCTAAGAGTTATTGGCCAAATTAACAACCTGTGGAAAATTTGTGGCCTTGATGCCAAGCAATTTGGTGCGGGGATTGTTCCAGGCACTGTCACATTTGCCAAAGCAGGTGTTAAGCAAATCGAACGATGGCAGACCCTTATCGGTAAACAGTTTACTGGGGTAACTTCCTTCTTGGTAACTCTTGACGAAAGCGGTAAGAAAGCTTGGAGAAACCAAGACTTGAACATGGATTCTTTATTCACTAAAGATAGTTTATCTCAAGCTGAAGTGGATAGTGGCAAGACTGAACCTGTCGCTATTGACGCCGCTATTGCAGCAGCAAAAGCAAATCCAAGCATTGAGTACAAAAACAAAAATAATAAGATTTGTATGCAAGAGCTTCAGTTGATTCGTGGTGCTGGTAAAGCTCCCATTGCTGAGGATAAAACCAAAGCAATTGAAGAAGACATCTTCGCATGAATCATCCAGAGATCCTAATCAAGTACCAAGAAGTCCTTGAAGGAACTCTTGGCGCAATTGCAGCTCATATGGTGTGTACTAGTAAACACTCATCCAAAGTCATCAGGGATTGCTCTAAGAAACTTGATTCTATGTCAGTTGAACTTAGAAGGTCTCTTGGTGACTTTGATAAACAGCTTGGCTTTTACGATGACCAACCAAATTAATCTTATACGAAAGGCTTTATCCATGGAACTAATCAAGTCCCAAATTCAGCTCGCTCTTACTAAGGGTGAACTTAACCAACTTTTAACTGAAGCGTTAGCTGATCCAGAGTCATCTGCAGCTATCAAGAAAGTGCTTAATCCAATTTTAGCTAACAAGTTTCCACAGTTTCCTGAATTTACTGTAGTGGTCCTTGGCGACACAGACGAATCCGGTTCAACTCAAGTTATCTTGAAGCAGCCCCCAACACCAAAAGCTACCGGTCCTATCAAGTCGATTGAGCCTGTAGTAATTGACGAGCCTGTTGTTGTGCCTGAGCCTACACCTACACCAGTTGGCACTGATGATGATATCTTTGATTCACCAGTAACCAACGCTTACGTAGAACCGAACGCATAACCTAAACACTCTTCGGAGTGTTTAGTATAGCCTTGTTTGTCATGTTTCAAGGCTGTACTAAACATTTTATTAAGGGCTTACCATGTCTATGCAAGTGAATAAACCATTCATAATTGAACTCATTTTTAGAAATACTAATAAGACTAGTAAAATATCCTGTTTTAATCATATGAGGCTACTTGTAAATGGCACAGCTAAATTTGTTAGTATATTAGAGTATCGGTATGGAAAGCCTATTGGCTTTAAACTGATTCAACTGAATGTACCAACAGATTCAGCAAAACTAATTAACTGGCTACAAACAGATTTTAAAGAGTTATTTGATTATGACCCATTACTTTGGCTTGCTAGTGTTACCACAGTACCAGTAGAACTTCATAAATATCTTATCCCATTTTATCCAGAACAAAAGGAATTACAATGTCATTTACTTGGTCTAATGAACAATTAGACATTTTTACTGAAATTGCAAATCCTACTAAACCTGTACTCAAAGTCAAAGCAACTGCAGGGGCAGCTAAGTCTAGTTCATTAGTAGAAGCAATTGCACGCTATAAACACACTAATAAGACCGCAAAAGTCCTCTATTTAGTATTCGGCAACTTAGCCTCTAAGGAAGCTCGTTCTGAATTTGGCACCAATGCCACTGTGTCGACCTTGCATGCTTATGCTTATGCACAAGTGGTGCGGCCCTACGGACTCAGAGAAGTCAAACCTTTCATTACTTGGAAAGACATTCCTAACACTGTCCGTAGACCATTTGGCAAGGACTCTGACATAACCGCACTAGTTGAGGAGTACTGTCAATCTCCTTATCTCACATTGGATTCTTATGTGGACTCAGTTGACGAGGATGGGTTCCAATTTAATCTGGTTCCAGCAGCCAAACAAATTCTTAATCTTATGGCAACCGGTAAAATGCCAGTTACTCACTCATTCTATCTTAAACTTTACCACATCCTTGTAATGCGCGGCACCGAGAAGCCACAACCAGTGGACCGATTACTTATTGACGAAGCTCAGGACATGTCAGCTATGGCACTTGATATTATTGAACGAATTCCTGCTAAACAAGTAGTGCTTGTCGGTGATCCAAACCAACGAATTTTTAGCTTTATGAACCTCATTGATGGATTCTCACGATTCACCGATGCGGTTACTTTGGAATTGTCCCAATCTTTCCGAGTTGATCGCAAATATGCCCCAGCTATTCAATCATTTTTACGCACGCATCTTGACCAGGACGCAGTATTTGAGGGCATGCTTTATCCTGATAATGTGACCCCAAAGACCAAAGCGTATTTAACTCGTACCAATGCATCTTTAATTGCCAAGATGATTGAACTTAACAAGTCCAATACACCTTATCATTTAACCCATAACCTTAAGATCAAACAAATGTTCAAGCTGCCTCTTGCTGTAATTTATGCTAAACCGGGATTTCCGCAACGGGATGGCGAGTTACGGCATTTCCAAGAACTAGTTGATGAGTGGGGAAAATTATCTGAATTTAAGCGTAACCAGCAAGGATTGTACGGCTTTATCATGAACCACCCTAACGTGGACCAAGCAACTATTTCTGCTATCAAGCTTGTATTGAAGTTCTCTAAGGAAGACATTATTGAAGCCCATGACCAAGCAGAGGAACACAAGAAAACTGCTTGTGATTTACAACTTATGACAGCCCACAACAGCAAGGGTACAACAAGGGACATTATCGAACTTGACCCAGATATGGACAAAGCCTTACAGGACGCTTTATCACCTAAGTTCAAAGGCACTGAAGACGAGCGCAGAAGCGAACTTTGCCTCTACTTCGTTGCTATCTCCCGCCATAAACACCAACTACATGGGGCAGAATACCTCAATCAAATTATGGAGAACTACAAATGAGCACAATTTTATATAAACCGACCAAAACAGGTGCAACCCAACAATGGTCAATCGAAGTACAAGGTGATTCCTTTATCTGTACTTATGGCCAACTTGGTGGAAAGATGCAAACCCAAGCTACCAAGTGTGAACCCAAGAACATTGGACGTGCAAATGAGACAACACCTGAACAGCAAGCCCAACTTGAAGCAGATGCATTAATTGCCAAGAAACTCAAGTCTGGATATTCTTATGACTCAACAGCACCAATCACAGTACAACTTGCTATGAAGGTAAAGTCATATCAAGACCAACTTAATAATGTCAAATTTCCTTGTTACTCATCCCCAAAGCTGGATGGAGTTAATGCAATTTACAAGCGTACCAACGACCAATTAACTATATACTCTCGTGGAGGTGAAGTTTACCCCTCAATTCCACATCTTGAGTTCTTGGTACACTCCGCTATGGATTTATTTGGTTCCAATGAACTTAATGGAGAACTTTACATCCACAATCAACACTTACAGGATATTCAATCAGCGGTTAAGAAGCCCAACGAACTCTCTCCATTACTTAGTTTTTGCGTATTTGACATAGCAGACTCTAAAGAGGAGTTCTTTGTAAGAGATGGTATAATGAATAAGCTTTCTCAATTTTGCCCAGATAGGCATCCAGCCGTGTATTCTATCAGTTCTGTTGTATGTACCACACACGAACAAATTGACATCCACTATAACACCTGTGTTAGCCAAGGCTTTGAAGGAACGGTCATTAAGAACGCATCAGCACTTTACCAGTATAATGTCCGATCATCTGACATGTTTAAGTACAAAAAAGCGCAATCTGCAGAATTCCTCATCAGCAACTACAATCTTGATAAGAACGGTTTACCAGTATTTGTTATGGAGTGTGCGGCTGGCGAATTCAAAGCCAAACCTATTGGTACCAAGGAATTTTGGGCTAAATTTAACCCAACCGACTACATTGGTAAGCACGCCACAATTGAATACGAAACACTTAGCAAAGATGGGATACCATTGAAACCAGTTTTTGTCAGCCTCAGATCCATGGATTCTGCAGGTAACCCCAAGGAGTAACTTTTATGTCAACTGACCAAATTGAATCTATCATTGAAGCCCTTGAGCTTTCTGCAGAGTACTTTATCTGGCAAGGGGAGAACGCAACACCAGATATGGATGATGATACTAGATTACAACAATACTATGAATCTGTTATTTTCCCAGACCAAATCTGTGGGGATGAATATTCTGAAAAAGTGATAGCACTCATGCAGCATACTGATGACAACTGGGACGAAACAGACTCAGCTATTGGGAACAGTTACAAAGTATTTACTGATTCAGAAGCTCAAAAAGAATTTGAAGAAAGTATTGAATCCTCTGTGGATGGTGTTATGAGCGAAATTCCTGAACATTTACAACAGTATTTTGATAGAGATGGGTATATCTCTGATAATTTGGACGATAGAGGGGCACAACTAAATTATTATGATGGTTGTGAGTATGAAGAGAAAGTGAACGGCACTATCTACTACATTTACCAACAATAGTCTTGCACCGGAATCTGTGGGTAAACTAACACCAACTTGTAAGGAGTCATCATGACTAGAAAAGAACTCGTTAAGGCACTTGCTACTAAGCAAGGAACCACACAAGGAGTAGCAGAACAACTACTTGATTCTGTTAAGTCAATTATTGTAGCCGAATTAATCTCAGGCAACGAAGTTACTCTTGGACCAGACTTTGGTACGTTCAAACCAGTCACTAAAACCGGAGTAATCCCAGGCACTAAAACACAGTACAGTAGCAAGTCTGTTAAGTTTAGTATTTCCTCGCCGTTTAAAACTCGTTTGAACAACTAATTTGTTCATAAGCAAATGGATGCTATGATTGAATTTCAACTTTAATCCGCATCCATTGGCTTAACACAGGACTCACATGAAATATACCGGTTATACATTATCATTCCAGGAAGTCCCTGGAGAAACTTCTTTAGCAATTAGCATTTCCAACTGCCCCTTTGTGTGTTCTGGGTGTCATTCTGCCTACTTACGAACTGATGTTGGGGAATCTCTAACTCCCGAGGGTCTATTTAACTTGATTAACAAGTACAAATCACCCCACACCAATGCTTACACAATTACTTGCGTAGTGTTCTTTGGGGGTGAGCAACATCACCATGAATTCTTAGCTTTAGCTAACTTCGTGCACTCAGAAGGTCTCAAAGTGTGCTTATATACAGGAGCAGAATTAAGTGATGTAAGTCCGGCAATTGTTGCTGTATGTGATTACATCAAAGTTGGGCCATACATCGAATCTCTTGGGGCCTTGTCCAGTAAGATAACCAACCAACGAATGTACCTTTTACCAGACCGCAAAGACATTACAAATAAATTTTGGGAGAACTAATGGAACGCATGACTACAATTAACTCAACAACTGCTGTTGAGGAGTATATACACAAATCCGACTGGCGTATTAATGCAAACGCCAACACAGACTACACTAATGCAGGCTTAGTAAATAACTTAGCAGGCAAACCAATTGCAAACTATTGGCTTGATGTAGTGTACAGTAAATCCGAGGGTGAAGCCCACCGAAACGGCGACTACCACATCCACGACCTCGACTGCCTTACAGGCTACTGTGCAGGATGGAGTTTACGCGCACTTCTCGATGAAGGCTTCAATGGTGTCAGAGGACGCATCGAATCTAGGGCACCAAAGCATTTTCGCGAAGCCCTTGGCCAGATGGCAAATTTCCTTGGCATACTACAATCTGAATGGGCAGGAGCGCAAGCTTTTAGTTCATTTGACACTTACTTGGCGCCTTATGTCTTTAAGGACCAAATTTCATTTGTTGAGGTAAAGAAGGCGCTTCGTCAGTTCATTTACAATCTCAACGTACCTGCACGTTGGGGCCAAAGCCCTTTTACGAATGTCACCATCGACTGGACCGTACCTGAGGACCTTGCTGGGCAAATCCCAACATCTGGGCAGGTGCACCTATTTACTGGTCTGAACTCTCGTGAACTCTTATCTGAGCTCAAGAACCGTAACAATTCTATTGAGCAACTAACAGACGCTACTTATAGGGATTTTTACCCTGAGATGCAAGTTATTGACCGAGCTTTCTACGAAATTCTCACTGAGGGTGACGCAGTTGGCAATCCTTTTACTTTTCCAATTCCCACAGTGAACATCACCGAGGACTTTGATTGGGACGGACCCAATACTGATGTACTATTTGAGAACACTGCCAAGGTAGGTTCATCGTACTTCCAGAACTTTATTGGTTCGCAGTACAAACGTGATGCTGATGGCAGCTTAGTGCCCAACGACGAAGCTTACAAACCTGGCCACGTACGCAGTATGTGCTGCCGACTTCAATTAGATCTTCGAGAACTACTTAAGCGTGGTGGAGGACTTTTTGGTTCAGCAGAGATGACCGGCAGTATTGGGGTTGTTACCTTGAACATGGCACGTCTCGGGTATTTATACAAGGGTGACGAGGCAGGATTATTCAAACGTCTTGACGAACTTTTGCTTATGGCCAAGTCTACACTTGAGAAGAAGCGTGTTTTTGTACAGGAAATGTACGATCGCGGGTTATATCCATATACCAAGCGCTACCTAACTCATTTCCGTAACCATTTTTCTACTATTGGAGTTAATGGTATTAACGAGATGATCCGCAATTACACCGATAACACATACGACATCACTTCGCCTGAAGGCGAGGGATTCGCAATCACAGTCCTTGAGCGCATTCGTTCCAAGATGGTTGAGTTTCAGGAAGAAACAGGCAACCTCTATAACCTCGAAGCCACACCAGCCGAGGGCACCACGTACCGTTTTGCCAGAGAGGACAAAAAGCGTTACCCAGACATACTCCAAGCGGGTTTCGGTGATAACATGTACTATACTAACTCCTCCCAAATACCAGCAAGTCACACTCATGATGCATTTGAAGCGTTGAACTTACAGGACAACTTGCAATGCAAGTACACTGGTGGGACTGTGCTTCACTTGTACATGAATGAGCGTCTTAAATCTGCAAACACTTGTAAAGCCTTGATCAAATCTGTAATTTCTAACTACAAGTTACCGTACATCACCATCACACCTGTCTTTTCTGTATGCCCAAAGCATGGGTATCTGAATGGAGAGCACGACTTCTGTCCTAAATGCGATGCCGAAATTTTGGAAAAATACCAACCTAAGTGCAGTTCTGACTGCTAATTTAGGGCATCGCAAGTGTAAGTCCCAAATCAACTTACAAGGAGTCCCACATGGACAAGATTTTAGCCGCTCATGCAGGTGAGCGTACTAAGCCAATCGTTTACAGTCGAGTTATGGGTTACACAGTTCCTGTGGAACGCTTCAACATTGGTAAGCAGGGTGAGCACAAAGAACGCAAGTTCTTCAAAGAATGTAACCCAGCCTGCTAATTTCTGTGCAGGAGTATTCCTGCACATCTTTATCCTTTAGGACCCATTATGAACAAACCTACAATTATCCAACTTTTAGGTGCTGCTAGGGCAGGCAAAGACTGGACCGCAGAACAACTCAAGCTAGCCTTCGAATCCCAAGGCAAGTCGGTTGCTATTATGTCTTACGCAGCACCTATGAAGCGTATCACAGCCACTTTATTTGGTATTAGCTTAGACCAATTAGATACTTTAAAAAACGATACTACAAATAGTCCTATATTAGTATGTAATAGCCTTAGACTACTACTGGGTGAGCCATATAATGAGCATATTACTAGCAGGCTAAACATGCGTACGTTCCTACAACGTCTTGGTAACGAAGCAATCAAACCAATCTTTGGTGATGATGTTTGGGTTAATCTGATGCAACAAGCTATCAGCAAATCGTTTGCAGATGTAATCATTATACCGGATTGTCGTTTCATGGTCGAGCTTGCAACTGTTGGTGGTACAACCATTCGTGTAGTAAACAACTCACTTCCGCCCCCTGTACAACATGCATCAGAGAGGGAACTACTTGACTTTGTTGCCAACATTACTATTGACAACACAGGGTATTCACTCACTACAGAGGATATTATGGATTTAATCTCCCGTATCCCAACCTCACATTAACTGTTTTCTGACTGCATTCTGTGCACGATGTTTAACCAATTTAATTTAAAGGATTTCTATGAAACAACGAATTTACACATCTAGTTTTAGGACTGGACCACACGCTACCAAAAAACAGCAAATGTTATTCGCAACCGATACTGCTTATGCCTTATCCGAAGGGTACAATCTTATTGAGGACTCTCAAGGAGTTGTGTATGAAATCATCGATGAGCACAACCTTGTTGAGCTTGAACTGGGGTTTGGGGATGATTCTGATGAGAACTTTTATGAACCAACCACAACTGAGGTTGAATTTGACCCAACTGAACCTATTAAGGCAATCGATAATTGTGCGATGATTGATTTGGTAATCCACAATACCTTGAAACGTCCAGAATGTCTTAGCCCAGACCAAGTTGGGGCTTTAATCAAACTAGCAAAACTTAAAATTATACTGGAGAGTGCACAATGAGTAAGCCATTACTTGATATCATGAGCCTTAACCAGGAACGTTATGGTACTACGTTTGATTTTCCCAAAGCTCTAAGCAAGCTGACCGAGGAATTAGAGGAATTTGACGAGGGCTTTGCTAAGGCTGATACTCACGAGATGGTAGATGCTCTTGCAGATTTAATTGTTATCGCAGCAGGCGAAATAGTCAAGCTTGGGTTTAATCCCGAACTCTGTTTGAAACAGACCGTCAAGGAAATCTCCTCTCGTGAGCAAGACCCAGCACAAGCCACAGCTTGGGCAGTTGGCAACAAGCAACCTGGCGAGAAGTGGTTGAAGAACCCTAACCAAGACCCAGCAACCCTTTACTCGGCCGACTACTCAACGTGTAAATTACCCATTTCTTAACCTGAGCACTCTTCGGAGTGCTCTTTAATTTCCAAAGGACCCATATGAATACAACAATAGAGGACGTTTATGAGCTTATTGACTACATATTAAACCATAATGGCACTACTTGTATCTCTGAGTACTGCAGAACTCGTATAACTTCCAACGAGGCAACCAATATAGCATTTTCTGATCCTGCAGCATGTCAGTACTACTTTGAGGCGAATCCTATGGAGCCTGAACTTATCATGAACCATTTAGTACCAAAGGAACTAGCGTATCATTTAGCTTTTACAGAATCTACTAAAGCAACCGAGCTACTTGAGGAACTAATGTACTACCGCAATGCCGGAAGGATTTAACAATGTTATTGCTAGCAGCAGTTTTTGCTACTGTCCTTAACATTATCATTTTGCTCGTCAAATTTCGTCGTAGGCGATACGAGGATGCTTTGCTTGACACATTCCTATTAACTCTTGTCTTTATGGTTTTAAAGGGCTCTGAGCTGATGCTATTGATTGGTATCTTTAGTTCGCTAATCATATCTATTTATTTGTGGTTTATGCCACCAAAACTTATCAAAGGCAAATAATGCGTGATTTTTTAATAACCTCAGCACTATTACTACTTATTGTAGTAGGATTTTACGCATTTCAAGTATTAGTTCTTGGTTTTGTGGGCTTAGTGTTTTATTGGTCTTTGCCTCTTGTTAAGCAATTTATCTCTAGGAGGCCTAGATGGAAGTAGCAGCAATTATATGTCTTATTATTTTCTTGTATTGGCGCGAGGAGCAAGAGTCACCAGATTCGCCTAGTGACTCTACTTCACCGTCTAATTGAACTTGACGGCACTACTTATATCTGGGATTAAGTCCCAGATATTTGGTTGAATTATTTCTCCACCAGCATTATCTAACATCCAACGGTAAGTTATGCCCTCAACTCCAGTTCTTAAGTAGGTATCAATTGGGTCTTGAATGTCAATTCCGGTGAGCATTTGTGCTCCTTGGGTTAACCCCATCATTGCAGGCATTCTTTTAGTCATACTCATAATTGCCTTGGCTTGACTTAAGTAGTACTTCATGAAGAATAACCCACCAACTCTCTCTGCATATTTCCACCATCGGTTCATGGTATACCCATAGTTTACCAGCAACTGGTCCAAGTAATTCAGCATTTCTCTCTCAGCTTTTGATGTTATCTTACCACTCTTTTTTATCTCTTTCTTCTCTAATTCTTCTTTTATTATCTGTCTTGTTATGGCATCACCATAGTGTACGGTTTTCAGCATACTGCCATACAGCGCACTTGTTCTATCTATGTACAGCATATTTCTCAGCGTCTTTACAGCACCTCCCCAATTCTTCCTTTCTATGTAGTTATTTACCATTGTGTACATTTGACCTTCACTATGTTGCTCTATATTAATATCCTCAACTAGCGCAGTGTACTGCCCATCTTTCACCAATTCATCCCACACATTTCCCTCTAATTGTCTTTTTAACTGTCTCATTTTATTGTCAACGTTTTCTCCAGCCATTCTACGCACTTCTAACTCAGCTAACAGTTGGTTTTTTGTGTTGTAATCATTTAGCTGAGCCCATCTTTCCTTGAACTTCTTTGTGTACGTTATTGGGTCAATCCCATGTGTAATTGCTACCATTGCATTCGACGTTTGGTTACCAATCAGCACATCTGCATTTAGCACTACCATCGCATTTTTTACGTATCCAAGTATCTCTGCTATGTACGACTCTAACGCCATCAATCTTGCCTTTGCCACTGGGTATTTTTTCAAGTCCAACCCAAATTTTGCAAAGTTCCCAATTGTAACATCCTTTTCACCAGTCATCAATTCTACGAAATCTTTGTGTATATATATGCCTTTATGGCCCAATTTTTGTAACACATAGTCTTTGGTGTGGTCTGGTAAGTAGTCCCATCTATCATGGCGTTTTTCTCGTTTGACCTTATTTACTCTATCCTCTTCTGTGTACTCTTCAACTAACATATAGTCCTCTGGTCGTTCTTCTATTCCTTTTGCGCTGTGCTCAATTATGGTATCCACCACCTGCTTATTTTGTGTTGCTGTGAGGGACGTTTTTATACTTCTACTGAATGTATGGCTCAGTAATTCTGGCAATTCAGTTTTCCTGTCTGGCAAATGTACCTCTTTTTCCAGCTTTGTCAATTGAATTCTATAGTCCGCTATGTTGTATTGGTGGTCATACACTGGCACTAGGGACTGCCCAACTCCCATCTTGAACTGCTCCGGTACAGTCTCATCTCCCATGGCTATTGCATCTATTATCTTTTTTGTTTTTCTTCGCAATTCCCCATCCATTAATCCTTTATTACCAGCCAACTCATTGTTTTTTCTTATCAGTGAACTTACGGGGATTCCTTCTGTTGTATGGGATATCAATCCAATCGCACCTTCGTTGAACCCAACGGATTTTATTCTGCCCGTCATCAAGTAGTATTTTTTACCTTCCACTACTACATACTCTGCAGTTTCTACTTTTTTAACCATTACGCTTTGCTGAGCCTCAACTTCTTCCTCAGGCACTAGTTCGTACTTTAGTAACCCATCTTCTGCTCTGGTGTACCCTTTTGGTACTGGGTCATACGCACCTAACGTGGCATTGTCCCTCATATTGTCTAAATATCCCCGGTACATATGTATGGTTTTATCTAGCACTTCTTCATCCAATTTACTTAACAATTCTATTTGGCTTTTATCACTTCTTTGCAGGACTTTTAGTGACACCAATTTATCCACGAGTTTTACCGTTTCTTTGTTTGCATTTTTTCTTTTTTTGCTTTTTTTGCTTGTTTTATACAACTCTGTCACTATGTTATTAGCATTAATTTGTTGGTTGTGGACTGTTGTAACCCCTGTAACTAGGTACTCAGCAAGCCCTTCGATTTGCTTCAGCATTGTTTCATTGGCGCCCAGTTCAAGTTCCATCTGCGCAACGTCTGCATCTAGCTTATTGCTATTTGTCAAGTATTCTTTTAGTTCACTTGCACTAAATTGTGCCAAATCTCCTTCTAGTACTATTTTAGCCACTGCTTTTTGAGTGCTCTCATCCACATTCGTGTACAAGTCCTTAACCACTTTCCTTGAACCATTGCGTATATCTGCGGAGTGCTTTTCAACCTTATGTTTGGCGTGTCTGAATATCATGTACATGTCTGCCACATCTGTTGTTGTTGTGTCTTGTGTGGCCATTCTCCACAAGTATTGACTAATTCCTGTTTCTATTAAGTCATTTAGTACCGGTATTTTCTTTATGTGGTTTGCAAGCCATTTAGCATTCTGCTTGGCACTAAATTTTTCAACCCATTCTTCTGCCTGCTTTATTACTGGCTCCAGCGTTTGGTCTAGTTGGTCTATTTTACCTTTTGCGTAATTGGTAACTCCTTCTGGTGCAGCGTCTCCTTTACGCTTACTCATGGTAGCTTCTGCGTCTAGTTTTGCTACTGTTAGCAGCATTTCCTTAATCATCACCCCGCCAGCAACTCCTCTGCCAGTTAGCATTCTCCATACATCATTTATTGTTTTAATCAGTATATTTAGCACCTTCTTGAATGGTTCTTTCTTATTTGGGTCCATTTCCAAATGTCTTACCAGGGGAGTTGTTATCTTCACATCTTTAATCGCATTGTACACTTGCTCATTTGTAGTTGCGTATGCGTAGAACTCTTCTGGATTTGCTGTTTTGTCGAATATATACTCGAATTTCATTTTTGCTATTGCTATTTCATTTGGGGTAGGATTATCAATCCCTTCTAGGAACAGTTCGTAGGTCACTCCACTACCTACTGCACTATCTCGCAAGTTTTCCATTAATGCCCGCAATTTACTGTTCTCTTTGAACACATGACTTGACATCAAGTGGTTTACTTCATGCAGAAATACTTCACTTACTCTACTCAGTCTACTCATTTTATTCCAGCGTATGTGCATTTCTTTTGACCGCAAATCAATCTGTCCTGCTGTTTGGTCCACTTTACTCTCAAACAACCGCAATCCTACCTTACCTTTACCAAGCTCTTGCATTGTTTTTTCATACGTTTCTAGTATCGTGTCTTGCAAATCATTGAACTCTTGTGTTTTTATCTCATTACCTGCTTCTACGTCTAGGGAGTAGTAATTATCGAATTCTTCCTTGAGCACTTGTCCCAAGTTCAACTCTTCCTGTCCTATGAACTCATCACTTACCTTGCTACCAATTCCCATTTCTGCATCACTGCCCATTTTTTGTGCATCCACTTGATCAGCAACTATTCGTTCTGCTTGGACTGTATATTCTTTAGTACTATTAGGGTATGTGTACTTGTATACTTTTTTGCCATTAGCCTTTTCAACCCCACTTACTAATGTAATTGGAGTTTTATTATCTAATTTTGGATTGTTCCTATTTAGTTCATTAATCCATCCAGTATTTAGTTGTTTTGGCTCATTAACTTTGATTTTTTCTGGTTTTCGTTGCATTACTGCTCGCATATTGTCCATTGCTTCTTGAATATCTAGTATATTATTTTCTAGATCTTCTTCATACCCCCGTTTCTGTAATTCTACTAGCCTTCTATATTCAATTTTTGCCGCATCTACCAGTTGTTGGTGTTTTTCTATACTACATCTCATTAGTCATTCTCCTTTAGTTCAATTACTCTCATTATTGTATCGAGTAAACAGGTATACACTTCATTTTTATTATTTTTAGTCCCTACAATACTTGCTATCACATCTAATAGCACTGTTAGGCCTGTGCTTAACTTTGGATTTTCATGGAACGTTTCCATTTTTATAAATTCTCTTATACATTCAGGATCGAGTAGTACTCTAGATATAAAATCACTAATACTATGAGTCCATGTTGGAGTAGCAGTTGTTACTGTAGTATATCCAGCTAACACTTTGTATTTTTCAAATAACATTTGTATTCTATCATATACAAACTGTTCTTTTTCATTCTTTGTTTCTTTAAACAATATGTGGTATACTGCAGAATACACGAACTGTAGTAATGTTATTTGGGTTCTTGTCATTTTTGGAACATCTCTTAGTAGTAGTCTAATTGAACCCTCCAGACAATGTAGTTTTTTTATTTTTGTTCTTTTAGCATATTTATAAGCTTTGCTTTGTCTTGGAACTTTTACAGATTCCAATGGAACTGTTTCAACTAAGTCTTTTATTGTCAGTACATAGCCAGTATCTTTAGTATGAACTACTGGGACATACTCAATTTTCACCAACTTTGCTATATCTTTTCTCAACCACTCTAGTACCGCTTCATCATTTACTTCATAGTTTATGTATCTATTGGCTATTGTAAATATAGCAGCTCCTCCAAATACAAATGGTCTATCATTTTCAACTCGTTTATGATTTGTCTTATGCTTTTTTTGTAATTTTTGTGTTACTTCTTCTATTGTTTCACCAGTAGTTTTTGAGATCCATTCAATCATACTATAATCAAGTGCTTCTTTAGCTTTTACAAATTCAGGATGATACTCTAATTTAATAATACACATGAATCATCCTTTAGCACACTCAAGTACTTGCTCTACTATTTTATTAGTTGTCATTATGCCATCTTCTTGCTTTTGCTCTTCTTTTCTTTTAGCTAATTCTTCAACTATAACTGAGTCTAGTATATCTCTATTACCTTGTTCATATGCCATTACTAGTGTGCTATCTAGGAGTAGAGAGTACATATTTTCTTTGTTGCTTGTTAATCCTAACATTTCTACAACTATTTTTATGAACTCTTCAAACACACTTAACTTTTTCATTCCTGGAACTTCAATCTTTAGCAATGCAAGCATTAATTGGGGATTACTTAACCCTTCTGCTACGAACTCAAACACATTTTTGGACCAGTATGTATCATTTAAGTCCAGTTCTCTTGTCAGTATGGTAATCTCTTCTTTTTTACCTTTTGCTATATCAAACAATTGATTCATTTGTACAGTTGCCGGGTGATTTGGATTTTCTAACATGAATTTTTCTGTTACTGAATGTATATACTCATGCAGCAATATTTGTTGACCTTTTATGCCTTCTAGTTCTTTAATTGCTTCAGCAGCTTGTATCTCGAATTTTTTTTCGGACTCTTTACTAAATAGCAAATCTATAACTTCATCAGACAGAAATTTAACTTGGAATTTTTTAGCAAGTTCTTCCATTACACTATTTCTTATACCAATTGCATAATCTTTAATAGTAGGATTACGTAGAACTTCAACTATGTCTGTTTCTTTATCATATGAGCCAGCCATTAATCTAGATTGTTTATCTAGTATTGATCTAACATACTTAACTTGGGCAGGAGTAATCTTACTGAACAAGTTTATCATGCTATTCACATATTTGTAGTTTCCTTCATTTTTAGTGTACACCAATTGAGAGTACAGCTTATCTGCTTTTTTTAGCTTGTCTTTCATGGCTTTTTGTTTAGTTTGCACCGCTTCACTATGTCTTACGCTTTCTTCACTCATACGACCAAACGGTCTAAATTTTCCGTATTCTTGGATCTTACTCATGAAGTATTTTGAATCTGTAAGCAACCTACTTATTTCTGCTTTCATATTCTTATCAATAGCCTTTTTATCAACCAGTTTTTCCAAATCTTTTAATGCTTCAGCTATATTGCACTTCATTAGCAATCCTTTATCTTATCTAGTATTTTTGCAATTGCTGGTATTTGTGGTAGTTTACCTAGCTCAGCTCTTAGCATATTAACAAACTCTTTCTTCATTTTACCAACTTCTTCCTGAGTATCTACTTTCCCCTCATCAACCTTTTTCACCCAAACCCCATCAACCAACACTCTACCTGATTTTTCCAACTTCTCGTCGAACCCTTTTGCAACTATCTTAGCAGGGGACTTTAGTACTTCAGCAAGCACTGTTTTAGCCCAGTAATCTGCTGTGCCTTTATCGGATTCTAACCATTCTCTAGTTGATTTACTCGCAAGTATTTGTACAGTGTCATTTGATCCTAGGGAACCCCACAACTTGGCTGTTACTGTCCTCTTATCTTCAGACGTATTAATCTGAGCAATATTTGCGTTTGACTTAATTTGATTAGCGCCTTTCATTACATCGTCTAAGTTTGCCACGTAGTCGGCATCTTTATGTAACTTTATTCCAGCTTTAGCAAATTCTCCGTGCGTAATTTCTCTGTCAGCAATTACTTTTTCTTGTAACAACCTTTTAATTGTATCGATTACTGGGAATTGTTTAGCTCTGGTCTCAGCAGCGTTTACTTTCACTACTCCTGAACCCATTTGGTACAAGTGCCCTGAGTGGAACTCCTTACCACTGTTAGTCAATCGTTCACCATTAATTTTTTCGGCTCTCTCTAGGCTCTCTAACATCTTTCCTATGCCTAACCCAATCCTATTAGCCTCTTTGGTGTAATCAGCTCTTAATTTGCCTTCTGGACGCAACCCTATACTATTTAGTACTCTATTGAACATCTCTTCATCGAACTCTCTATTGCCTGCCTCATCTTTGGTGTAGAACATATCTTCCAGCATCTCTAATTGGTCAGCAATTACTGAGCGGTTGAACCCTGTTTCAATCATGTTGGTATTGTAGCTATCTGCCGTATCAGTTAGCATTGCTTTATTCAGACTTAGCACTACCGCATCGTATATATTACCGCCTGTGTACTTACCTTCAATATCTCGGTTCAGCACATCTAGCATTAACCTACCATCAATTGCATGCACGGATATTGTTGGTGCTGCACCAGTATTTACAACTGGTTTGAACTGTTTAATCTGTCCACCAACCGATGTTTTACCAACTGTAACTTTACTTGAGTGTATTCCACCTTTGGTGTCTGTTTTGTTCAGTGTTTGATTTATTGTTTCACCATCTTCATACCATACTATGTTGTGTCCATAACCTTCATCCGTTAGCTTTTGGTTTATGTTTTGCAAATCATCTTTGCTTAACTTGTACGATTCACTTTTGTGTCTTCCTTGACCATATTTCATATCTAAATGCTTTGTTATTGCATCAGCTAATCTTATTTGGTATGCTTGGAACACCAACATTTCAACTGACTTAGCAGCATCTCTATTTTTGTTTACGAAACCCAGCTTACTTTCAAACGCAGTTTCTATTGCTTTACCAAATGTAGCGTTGATTACTGAACCAATGTCATCTACTATTCCGCTTATGTCTAGCGCAAGCAATTGTTCTTCCAATTCTTTCGGTTTAGGTATCTTAGCCCCAAACTCATTCACGAACTTCCGTTTATTCTCTGGTATTAAAGCATTTATGAACTCTAACTCTTTACTTGCATCTTTACCTTCTTGTAGCAACTTACTAGCAGTTTTTAGTGCTTTTACCAGTGTATCAATTCCTAGGGAGTAGGTCAATTTCTTTTTGATTGAGCTTACTGTTGCTCCATATATGTACACCATTACCGGACTTTTAGCAATGGAACGGATGTTCTTCAGATTCAACTCACCAATCTGTTCTAACATTGCCAATTGTTTAAGTTGGGCTGTGTTTGGTTTTTTCAATCCCTCTAATTTCTCTTTATATGCTTGTACTTCACCAATCATCGCAACCCCAATTGTTGAGTACAAGTCTTTGAACACCGCATCATCTTCTAATTGTTTTCTTAGTTTACTCATCTCAGCTTTATCATTTTTCTTTTGGGCTTCTTTTAATTTACCCTCAATCTCAGCAGCATGCTTTTTACCAGCCTCTATGAGCGCTCCTGGGGTGAACGTCACACCCGGTAACCATTTCTCCACATATTCCTTCAATTGCGGTAATCGCTCTGCTGTGTATATGCCACCCTTCTCAGCCATTTGCAACGCCGTATTACTACCAATTTGGAGTAGTGTTAATATCATACCACTTGTAATCGCATCTATTTCTAGGTTAGCATGTGTTTCTAGCTTTGTCCCGTCTTTTACTGCTTTGTCCCATGCAACTAGCAGTTCTATTGAGCTTATTCCGTGATGTCCTTCTGAAGCATCAAATACTTCTGCCATTGCCTCAGTGTCTACTTTACCTTTTCGTAGTGCTTCATACGCTTTCTTTACTGGCCCTTCAACCAGTACTTCAATTCCTTTGGCAGTAACTTTGAACGTGCTATTAAATTTTTCACTAGCCGTTTCTGGGCTCAATTTATCCGGGTCCATGTCTAGGCCCTGCAGTATACTTGCTTCTAGCATTTGTCGAGCATCTTTGTCATTTACATCTACTAACTCTATACTACCTTCAGCAACCACGAATTCTCGGTGCAATTTGCTTTCTTGGTAGTTCAAGTCATTTAGTATTGTGTATCGACCACTCACTGTTTGACCCCATTTTAGGTAGAACTTTTTATCGCCTGTGGCTTTTGCGAATGTCTTCAGTATTTCCCATTCTCTCACCAATTTATCATTCCTAGTCATTTGTGCGCCTATCTCACTTACATGTAATCCACCATTTTTTACGTCCACATAACCCATTGCTTTTAGTGCTTCAGCATCCTCCATTGCTAGCCATCGAGCCAATCTTGGGCTAATTGTATATGCAGTTTTTTCTTGTTTGTTTAGGAACTCAGTGGACTTTTTATCCATGAAATTTTCTGTATTCATTACTTTTCTGTTATTGTCATCTGCAGGCTGCTTCAATCCGGGCAACGGTCTATTTCTGTTTTCATTCAAGTATTGTAATTTAGTTACTGCTTTGGTTAGAGCATCGCGCTCAACGGATAGTACACTCCAATTGGTTTTTATCAGATTCTGATTTTTTCCTCCTGCCTCACCCTTTTTTAATTCCATTGAACCATTTTCAATAGCTATTGCTTGGACTAACACACCAAGTGCCGATTTGAATGACTCTACTGTGAACTCTGGTGCAGTTTCATTGAACTTTAATCCTAGAGCTTGGTACACTTCACCTTCGATGTCTTTTCGCACACTAGCGGAGTTTATATACCCGGACATTGCGTCTTGTTTGACTTTTAGCTGTTCAGTAGCGTCGTATATACCTAGCACTTGACCAATCTCAGATTCATCCAAGCTAAGTATCAACCCAACCATTTTTTGTGTGTCTGATAGCATCTTAGCACTGTAGAACTTAAGTATGTTTTGTGTCTGTTCATCTAACTGCAATTTACCATCAACTACTGTACCTAGCAATTCAATCACATCAACTGGGAAGTTATAGGTATTGCCATCCTTTTCCACATTCATCATCACTAGCCCATTTTGGTCTATGTGTTTAGCAATTCTATTTTTACCAATCACGATGTCACCAATTTTTGTGCTTTTGATATACTCTGCCATTGTCGCAAAGTTATCCAACAAAGATTGTTTACTTTCTGCATCTGTTATGAAGAAGTCTTTGAACCCTTTTGGTAGTACCTCTAACAGTCTATCAGCTTTAGCGAATGTATTACCGGTCAGTTGTCCAAACACACTGTCTTCTGCACGCTTAACTATTCTGTGAATTGGACTACTCATTGGGAAGTTTATTAGCAATCTGCCTAATAACTTTGCACCCAAGCTAGTCTTACCTTTTTCCATTTCTTTTAACTCAACCCGTAGCGCATCCATCTTTTCTTCTGCTAGCTTATCCAGTGCTCTATTAATTGCAGTTGCAGGAGCTTCTAATTTGCCTTTTGTAGTCAATTGTCTTTCAGCAGCAACTCTTTTACCATCAACTTCAACTACTGGCACACCATACAGTTTTTCATCTATTTTTGTCACTGTGCCAATTGTTGTTTTTATGGTCTTACTCGCAAACTCTGCTTCAATCGCATCAATTTCTGCAATTATTGCGTTTAACTCAGCTGCTACTGTGCGATATTCTTTACTAGCCTTTTTGAGCATCTTTTCTAATCTGACTAGTTGTGTCAACATACTTTTAGCCAATTTATCAATCTGGCTTATCAATGCTGTCACTACGTTACTGGATTCTTTATCGTACTTTCTGTCCAGTCGTTTGGCTAGTGTTGATTCTAGCCTATCAATCATTTTACCCAACCGAGTTTTATCTGCCTGTAACTCCCCCAATTTTTTAGCGTAGTGCTCTTTCACCTGTTGTTTAACTTCCATATCTGGAACACTGTCTATTAATTGGCTCAGTCCTGCATCTACCTTAGCAATGTTTGCTCTTACTGTTGCTAGGGGTCCTTCTGAATCCTCTACAAGCTTTGCTATTTCATCCACGTCGTCTGAGAACTTTTGGAATTCTTCTTCAGCCAATTTTTCTTCAGCTAACCTACTTTCCTCAGCAATTCTCTCTAGCTCTATCAAGTCATCTTTACTTAGTGTTTCTGCGTATTTTTTTACTTTATCCTCAGATTTGAACATTGCTTTTACTCTGTCAGCAGCATCACTCTCACTTTCACCAAATCTAACTTCAGCTGCAGCTTTAACTTTTCTGCCTCTGGATTCTTTTTTAACTTTTGGCTTTTTAGCCAGTTCCATTAACTTATTATACTTTTCTGTTCTAGCAATTGTAAGTTTGGCTTTGCCTGATCTATAATTTTTTACAAAAGTTCTATCAGCTTTTGACAAATTGCTTAAATCAACTTCTTGCTCTTTTGTTACTTCCACTTTAGTTGGCTCAACCCTTGTTTTTACGGGCTCTTTTACTTCAACTGCAGGCTCTACTACTTCCACTTTAGTTTCAGCGTACTTCTCAGTTGGTACAACTTTATCATCAATCACATCAGCAATTTTTACTTTTACTGGTTTACCGTCTTTATACGTTACTGCTTGGATTGACTCACCATCAGTGTCTACTTGGAACGCAAGTGTACCAGCAACTCCATCTGGTTTAACCGCAGTGTCTAGGATTGATTTACGTCTGTCTAGCTCTTTACTTGATTCAATCGCAGCATTGGCAGCTGTTGTTAACTCTTCTTCGTAGCTTTTTCTGGTTGCTTCATCTACGTTTTTTAATCCTTTAGCAACTTTTAGTACATTGGTTATTGTTTTGAGCATTTTCTCATTTTCTGCTTTTACCTTACCCATCATAACCGAGGTCTGGTAGGAACCTTTTGTGCCTTTTGCTTTTAACTTACTTAGTCTACTTTTAGCGAACTTTGTTAACCCTGTTAACTTTACACCTGAAGCACCTGCCTTAACTTTAAGCAAGTTCTTATTAGTTTTAGCATTCAGCAGTTTATCTGTCAATTCTTTTTCGTATGCGGCCAATCCTGGTCTGTTTGGGTCTGCTTTACCCTCAGTGTCCATGAATCCCAATTCTGCAAATTCTTTATTTACGTCATCTAGTGTTTTGGTTCCTGCTAAGTAATCTTTGGCAGTGTTTTCTAATTTTGTTAGGGGTTCTAGTATTTGGTCTAGTTCATCTGTACCCATCACATGCTTGAACTTATTTTTCATTGTTGTTAGGGACTCTTTTAGCGCAAGTATTTCAGCATTTTTTGCTTTTACAGCAGTATTTTTGTTTATTTCTTCACTAACTTCACCTTTTAATTCTTGCAGTTTGCTGTCTGTTGTATCTGTATTTTGGTTTATTAATTTTATTAATTCTTGTGTCTTGGCGTATGCGGACTCGTTTACCATGTCCTTAGCATTGAACTCCACTGTTTCATCTTTATCCAACGCTGCAATTGTTTTGTATACATTGTTTATTGCTGCTTCATCTCCAGCTTTTGTAGCCACTCCTAATGCATCTTTTAGTATCTTGCCATACGTTTGCCTTTTGGGCGCACTCTCATCTAACTCTGCACTAAGCTTACCATGCACCTTTTCTGCTCTGTCTGCTACATCTGCTGCGTTACCACTCAGCGCTGCGAATAGTGCTTCATTCTTTAGCGGTGTGCTGTACTCTCTATTTTGTCTTGTAGTTTTTTGTTCTGGTGTTTCAGTAGCTAACTCTACGCCTTTTTTAACTGCTTTAGTACTTGCTCCTACCATTGCTGGTACTGCTTTAGCAATTTCTTTTGTACCGTGTATCCCCAAACTTGTATGCACCCCGCCAGCAAGGCCTGCTAGTGAGCCTATAGCAGCTTCTCTGGTTGCGCTACTAATAGCCTCTCCTACCCCAACTTCGGTACCATCTTTATCTTTGGTGCCATACACGGAGTTGAACGATTCTATGAACGTTTGTCCCCATTCTTGGGGCATTTCATGTAACCCCGCAATCGCTGCTCTTGTGCTAAGCTCTGCTATAGTCCCAAGCATAACTCTACTTTTAGCTGCTCCTGCGCCTTTTATGAACTCACCAATTACTTCAGCAGTGCCTTTGGATGGTTTTAGTATTGCATTCATTACCCCTACATCCAGTTTCATTCCAACCGCATTTGCAGCGGTGCCCAGTATGTTCCTTAGTAGTGTAGCATCTTCCCCACCATTACCTTCTATATACTCATCCATTTGGTTATTATTCATCATGGCGCCGTACTGGAGCGCATCTGCATTGTTAACTAGGAATAGCTTTGTTCTATCCGCTTTACTCATTGCGTTTAGTGACTTTTTGTTAGCTTCTTTAGCAGCGTCTTTAGTCATTTTACCTTGAGCAACTGCTTTTAGATTGGCTGCAGCTTCATCGGAATGCTTTTTTACTACTCCACCAACTAATTTAGCCCCAGCTTTACCAAACGCTCCTGCTAGTGCTGGAGCCATATAACCTAAGCTGTACGCAGCGGTTTCTATGTCCGAGAACGCAGTCTTAGCAGCATCTACTAATTTTCCACCTTTTATGTTTGTCCATGTTGACGGTGATAGGAACTCAACATCCTTAACTGCTTCATCCCAGTAGTTTCCAACCTTTTCCATGTTGTTAGCAGTGAAGCTATTATCATATCCAAATACAGCGTTTGTTCTTTTAATTTTTTCCTCTTCTGTACCTAAATCTGCCCATTTATCAATAGCCTTGCCAGCCTCATCACTAGCTAATCCAACTGCTCTCCCAGTCACATCTCCACCAATTTCTGTGTACGTGTCAAGTACATCGTATGCGGATTTGCCAGCTCCAGCTGCGAATGCTTGTGGCAATGACTGTAGCTGAGCAAAGTAGGATTTTTCAGTCTGACCTTTATTTAATCTTTCATTTAAGGCTTTTCGTCTATCATCAAGGGATGGTTCAGGAGCCCCAGTTTTATCGAACCCTCTAGGGACGGTTGGAGTTTGTGTGCCTTCAGGGAGCTCTCCTTCAAACCTTGGTGCGTCTATATTGAACAGCGGATCTAACTTATCAATCGTATACTCACTACCACCACCACCAAAGGACGCATGGTCAGCATTTTTTCCTAGTCCCATTGCTCTAGCACCAATTGTGGACTTGTCCATGTATCTCTTTAGTTCAAACTCTGTAATAGCATCTTCATCAAACGCAGCATCAAACAAAGCTTCACCCATAGCTTCTCCCCTTGTACCTGGAGTACCATCGTAGTCACCACCGGAGCCTTTGTACACATTTATACCAAGTTTATTCATGTACCTTGCACGTTCTGGGGTTATGCCTTGAGCGATTGCTTCATCAGTTAAGTCATTTCTAGCCAACCCAAGCTTTTGTATTTGTTCACCAGTGACGGGGTCAATTCCCATATTTCTGATGTACGCATTTCTGGTTGGACCGTCAAATTTTACGTATTCTCCATCTTTGATTTTGTAATTGCTTGTTGGGTCTAGGTTTAACGAAGTTCCCTCATTTAGGAATTTTCCAGTGAACACTCGTTCTTCATTTACCAATCTACCAAACTCTTCTTGTTGATTAGTGAAGTCGTGCACTCCTGTAGTTTTTACTGTTCTGCCATGCTTTCTTTGAACTCCTGTGTAGTCAGTATCGGCATAGTTTTCTATCGCAGCTTTTGAGGTACTTAATCGGTCCACTTTTGCAGCGGCTCTTTGGTTCAGTTTATTTATTTTTTCTTGGAGGGGGTCGTTTTGGACTGTTGTACTGTAACCTGCTATTAAAGCTGCGAGTTCTTCGGTGGTCATAAGGAGCCTTCTTGCACTAATTTTTACTTATTTTATCTCAAGAAGGCTTAATTGTAAGTTATTTATTTTTTATCTTTTGGTTTAGCTACTCTTAGTAAGTAGTCTGATACCGCAGCTGGAAATTTAACACTATCCACTCCCACGCCACCTATATTTGCATAAGTGCTTCTAGCAGCGTTTATAGCATCATTCATTTCTCCATCTGTGTACTCTCCCTCAATCTGTATTTCGTTTAGAGCTTTTTCAAGAGAAGCTTGCTTGCCTGTTCCAAACCACCTATCAGGGGAACCATAATCTTTATAGACTTGGTTAAGAGTCGACAACCATCCTTTACCCCCTTTACCTGAACTCTTTCCGTAGTAATTTTGAGACTTCTTTTCTTCAAATTCCTCTTTTTGCAAGTTAAGTTTATCTCGTGCAATGATTTGCTCTGGCGTTAACCCTTTATTTAACGCGCTTATGGACTGCATCGCTAGTACATTGGATATTTTGCCTTCGTCCCTAGCTCTTAGTACAGCATCTATTTTAGCCTGAACCAATTCTTCTTGCGTTCGTTCAACTTCTGTACGTGTGGTACCCACTCTTGGCAACAAGCTCTCATCAGGACCAGTAGTTTCTGGTAGTTCCCCGACTCTTCGGATTGCTTCTAGTCTCATTTCTTCTTCACTCATTGGTGTACCAGTGGGCATCATAACCACTTCACCAGCTCCAAAGGAAACTGCTTCTTCTGTAGGAATGTTCTTCAAATTCTCAATCTCTTTGGCCACCCTACGCTCCCAAGCGGTTTTTTGTGCTTTAGTTTGTGCCTCATAATTCTTAGCTAATGCGACTCTGGCCCCTTCTACATCTTCTGGAGTTACTGTAGTTTCTTTGTACTTTGGCCTTTCTGCATCTATAATTGCCCCAGCAGCAACTTCACCCTGACTTCTTTCTTTTTCTTGCCTACGCAATTCTTCTAATTGGGATCTCATTAGTGGGTTATATTTGGCGTTTACTTCGAGCTCCGATATCTGCTTATTTTTAGCAAGTTCTGCAAGCACTTTTTGAGCTTCTGCATGTTCGGGTGAACCCACAACGGATTGGTTGGATGATTTGATCGCATTTTTATACACATCATCAAACTCTTTTTTCCAATTTTGTTCAGCAGCCATTGTATCAATTTTCAGGTTCTTCTCAGCTTCTTTAGCAGACCGCCACTCTGGTGAACCTGGAGTTGCTAGTGCATCTAACCTTGCTTGTCTAGCTCTAGCTTCATCCTGAACTCTAATTTGCCCCAAACTCGAACTAGTTTGTTGCAAGCTGTTTCTTAATCCTTCTAAAGGGTCTATAATATTACTAGCCCCCGAAAAGTTTAATATTGCTTTTGCCATCATTTATCCTTTAGAATTTTTCTAGTGCATTTCTATAATTTTTTCTAGAGTCAATTTCAGCTCTGTTACTTTCAATTTGTTGGCCAAGCACTTCTTTTTGTGCATCTGCTATACCTTTATTTTGGAAGTAGCTAAGCACTCCAAGACCAGCGTTAATCCCACCAAGCCCTAATTGACCTGCTTTCATAGCATTGCTCCATTGAGGTGTATTCATCCCCATGAATATATCTTTATCTTCGGTCCCCCCAGGTTTATACATTTGCATTTTAAAATAATCATCAGTTAATGAAGGTATCTTCAAGTCTGATAATCCATAGTTCCCAGTTGGTCCCTTTTGCAGAAGTTCGTCTGTGGATGATGGATTAAAGTACTCATTAGTTAATACTGTGCCAAGCCCAAGTGATTGATTTTTACTAAGTAACTCTTCTAGTGATGCCATTGTATTCTCCTATTTTTATATTTATAATACTTCCTATAGAGATTATACCAAATATACCATTAATTTAACCAAAGTATCCTCTATACTTTATTTTGCTAGTGACTCCATCATAGTATTTATTAAATGTGTCATCTATAGTGCCTTGTGTCATTCTATGTGGAATGGCTTGCATTACTTCGTTGAAGTCATAGATATTGTAAAACGGACTGCTGAATGTGTAGTCTATTTTATCCTTTAACCCAGCACTTGATAAATCTTCTAGTTCAGCTTCTTGTGCCTCAACTTGTCGGGATAGCTCATCTAAACCATCTGCTGGAGGATTAATGTATTTTGCATATGCTTGAAATGCTTTAGTAGCATTATCTAGCATACTCTGCATATTGAATGAGGTAGTTTTACTCCAAGCAGATTTTACAAAATCTACTAACATATTTTGCATATCTTCTATTGTAAGCTCTTTCAGAGCCGTACCTAAGTAACTTAGTGCCATTGATTGCATTTTACTTTTAAGGGCCTCTTTAGTTATTTCTTTCACTCCTTCTTTTTTTAAAGCTTCAGTAGCGGCTTGCTTCAATCCCTCTCCACCAATTTTGGCAGCTAAATTTTGTACAATCGAAACAACACTGAGTATTGTAGCAGCCAATCCTAACACATTGGCCATTTTACCTATGTAAGCAGCCCATGCAGGGTCTCTTTTAGCAAGTATCACTGATAACCCCATCATAACTAATGACCCTACACTTAACACCAACCCAGCCCATAAAAGTTTACTTAACCCAAATGCAGGCGGGTAGAATATGGATACAACTCCTATTATTATCGTAACTACAACAGTCAGCAATTTTTTATACCATTTGACCTTCTTTTTTGTGTAGCCTGTTTTTAACCTAGCAGTAATTGTTTTATTAAACTCTCGGCTTTTCATTGCTTGTAGTCCATCTTTTCTATAGTAAGCTTTACTTGGTTTTAGGAATATTATTGATACAATGGTAGGTTCTTCTCTGTACACTATTTCACTATCTATGAATGGGACTATACTACGATACACTTCAAATAATTGTATGTATATACTCCCATGTGGGACATTCACTGAACCATATATCATAGTTTTAATCTTCTCTAAATACTCATCATACACCAATTGACTGGTTTCAGGCTTTCTTCTGAACTTGAACTCAATATTAACTTCTTTTATGAACGTGCCAGCATTAATACCACTGGTCTGAGAAGTAAAGGTGACATCAGTTAATCCTCTAGCAGTAACCCTTAATTGTCGCTCGAACACGACCTCATTAGTATCCAATAACGCTAGTGCTGTTAGCACATGTTCTTCTTCTATGCTATACTCTACCACGGATGGATCAGCGAGTACTTTGGCTAATATTTCGGTATCACTTAACGCATTGCTCAAGCTATCCACTTTTAGTGGTTCATAGCTTAATTCAGATTCAAACCACACCGACCTATCATTAACCACAGCTTCTGGCACCGATTTTACTGTGAACGGCGCTTGGAACTGTAAGTATGTATCTAAGTCTACATTAGTTATATCATCATACGTGCCTTGTACTACATTGAAGTACAAGTAGTATGATTCCACGCCCTTCCACTTTTCTTTTTTTAGTGTTTCTATACTTATACCAAGGATATTATATATCTTTATATTATTTGGTGTGTCTATTACACTGCCATTATACAGATACAACCTATCCATAACTGTTACGCCATCTACTACCTTAGTAGGCCAGTAGCGCAGTAATCTGTTATGTATTTTACGGTTCGCCTGCAAATCAAGTGTAGCAGGCCCTACAAAGTCTTGTTCAATATACACCTGCTACTCCTTTACTTTATGTTTGATTCAAATAATCAACCGCTGTAGTCCACTTAGCCAACGCAGCACTTGCGTCATCGACCAACGCAGCTTCTTCACTACTTAGTAACATACTTACCATTGTAGCAGAACTATTAGCAACATGTTGTCTGGTGTTATCATCAAACCCTTTCTTTTGTCTTTCTGCCACTTGTGTTTGCCAGTAGCTTAGTCCAGTAGCATCACCAGTAGTTGCGTTAGTTAACCACCCTGTAGCTCCGTCTATTGCTGGTAGCACAACTCCATTTTGTCTATATGCAGTTGCATAACCATTGTACACATTAGCTTGGGACATTTTAATTGTCTCTACTTTTGTACCATAAGCACTGTACGCACCATTTGGAAGTATTGTTGGCATCAACCCGTAGTCCCATGTACTCACACCATAATCTCTGTATAGTTCACCCTGAGCTTTCCATCCTGCCATTATTTTTAAGTCTTTATCAGCATCCACATTTTCTATATCAGACTCTATTTTAACAATTTGTGCAGTTGTTAGCCTTGTGTCTTCTTTCAGTTTAGTCAGTACATACTCCGCATCTCTGTTTTCTTTTTCTAGTTTGTAAGCCATTTCCATAGCTTGATTGGTGATGTTGATTGATATACTACTAATCGTATTAGCAATTATCTCAGCTTTCATTTTATCTGTAATAGATGAATTTTTATATACATCAACTAATGTTTCCTTAGCATGTAAGTACGCACTTCCTTGCCCTGTTGATGCTTCCATCAACTCTTTGTACGTATCAATGATGTTTATCTTATTGACTAGTACTTGATTATATGTTGTTGCCATTTATTCTCCTTCAAACCGGTTTTCATCTCCGCTTGTAATGTGCGCAATTGGGATGTTGTTGATATCCTTACCAAGATATATACTCATTGTATATGTAACTCCCCAGCATTAAGATCTATTTTCATAGTGTAATTGCTGGCATCGCCTCCAGAATTGTAAATAACCCCTGTAGATATATTACTGGCGTTTATATTAGTAACACTTACTAAACCTGCATTTAATGTACCTGTAGTTATTTTGCTTGCACTTAATGTACCTGTAGTTATTCTGCCCCCATCAATCACAGTAGTTCCTGTAGCACCTAGGTCTGCAGCTGTCAGTGCATCTGGGTCCCCACCTTGCACCCATCCTGTAGTTGTATATGTATACAACACAGATTTAGCAGGGTTATCAGTTGCTGTATATGTACTACCTGCTACAGCCGTCGCAGGTCTAGCACTTAGTAGTCCACTTGTATGTGTAGGAGTTCCGTTTACATTAGAGAACTCTACTAATCCATTGAACTTTATATTTGACCCATCTATACTAAACGGAGTGTACCCAGTAATACCATCACTTATACTGAAGTTTGTAGCTTTTATTTTAAAGTTACTTTTGGTATTACTGCCATCTCCAAATGACCATCCAGTGACACTACCGTCAGGAGCAGTTATTAATTTACTTGCGTTAGCACTCCATCCGTATGCAGTATTACTTTGGGTATTTATTATATCCACCCACGCAGTACCACTCCATGTTTTGGTTAAGTTTCCTGCATCAGTATCTACCCATAGGTCCCCTATATCAGCAGTAGTTAATCCTGTTGGTGCGCTTGTCTGATACCATGTTTTAATCTTACCATCAGCTGTACTTTGAGCTGTGCCTGCTAACACATCAGCTCTATACGCTTTATCCAATGCTACAGCAGTCTCTCCTGTATTAGTTCTCCAAGTTAGTGTTCCTATAGATGAGCCATCTAAGGCCTCGTACCTATACACTAGATATTTAGTCCCATTCCAACTATCAGTGTCTACCCAGTAGTCTCCGTAGCTCATCCCACTAGCAGGAGCTGTAGTTACGTAGAACGTATCTACTACACCGTCTCTTGCTTCCTCTAGGTCAGTAAGTTTAGCCAGTGAACTAGCAGAAGCAACAGTTGCGTTTAGAGCATCGGTATTAGTAGTATCAATCCAACTACTCCCATTCCAGGACTTAACTATATTAGTAGATAGGTTAATCCATAGATCTCCAATAGCTAATAATGGGTGTGTGATTAGTGTGGGCTCTACACCACTTCTTATAACAGCACTCTTGAATATACTTACCTCCTCAACAGTATCTATCCTAGCTGTTTGCTCATTATAGCTAGCCTGTAGCGTACTTATATTAGTAGCAGTTGCACTACCAGGAGATGTATACACACTAGCTAAATTTCCTATGTATGCATCCACATTACCATTGAATGTTGAACCAATTGCTTGTACTGCTATTGCTTGGGCTTCTGTAGGGGTTACTCTAGTAGCATATACATCTAATATGTCCGCAGAGTTAGCACCAATTTGACTACTTAATGTAGTTTCTAGAGCACTCAGACTCAAATTCGTACTTTCTATTTGACTTATAGCTTGGTTCACACCAATTTGTAGACCATCTAGCAACAATTGCATATCATTTAGTACACTAGTGATGTTACCGTCACCAGTAGTTAATTCTTGTTGTATCGCGTTTAATAACCAAGTAGGTGTTGCCCCGGTCATATTGCCTGTGTACATACCACTACTAGTTAGCACGTATGTATCTGGTTGTATTTCAGCTGTTATTGATTTAGTGACATCTACTTGAGTATCTGGGAGCCCACTATCAATTTCTACTACAGTCTCAGTACTAGCTTCTACTGTTGGTAGACTGTTTACTATTTCATCCATTTAACAACTCGCAGGTATTACGTATACTTTATCTAAGACTACTACTCTACTTGGAGTGGAATCAGTGAATACCAAATCTACAATCATTTGATATGTAGGTTTTAAGTAGTATCCATCAACTTTATCACCTCTTTCAACTGTCATTAATGCAGTGATTGTACTCGGTACTGTTATTCCTATCATACCGTTTAGATACGTTAACGGGTTGGCTAATGGATCATCTGGGATTTTCTCAATTACTGTGCCTGTGTTATCTAAACATACCAAAGTAGCAGAATCCATAAATTTTACACTACTAGTAACCAAATCCAAATTAATCACATCTTGAGCTATGAATGAGTCTTTTTCAATTACTTTTATATTGAATTTGAATTCTTTACCTTTTGGCACTATTAAATCAGCCATTGATTATCCTTTTGTAATTTACTATAGAACCCACCTTAGTGAGCTCTGAATAAACTAGTCTTTGAATTTTCGAGTATTTTGTGCTCTTTTCATTTGGTCAATCTCATCCTGAGTCCAACCATCTACTTTTGTTACTCGGAATCTTGGTTGGGATTTTACAATCGGCTCGCCTGCAGCATTTTTTGTATGCACAGTCATTAGTACTGCTTCTAACTTTTTAGCAACACTAAATGGAAGTGCTTGAGGGTTACCATGTAGTCCTACATTCCAGTTTTTGGGCCCTGTGGTCAAGTTACCATACTGAATTGGGAATGTGCGTGTTTCGTCATCATCATCAATTTGTACGGAATGTTGGTGGTCTGTTACAATGTACTTATATTTAATTTGTTTTAACATTGCTCTTTCATGTTGATCTACGACAATTTTTGCATCAACCTCTTCAGGTTTTGTAGTTTTTGGAGCCTTTTCACTCTTTTCTTTTGCTTCGTCTAATTCTTTTTTAGTATCAGCATTGACGATGTCTTGGGATGCTTTGAACTCTTCTAATACTGCTACGTATTCAGCATTAGTGATGCTTTCTGGGTCCTTTGCAGATTCAACTACCTTTGCCATTAATCCCAAGCTTTGAGTAGCTTTGATTAATTCTTCTTTATTCATTAACTTAAATGCTTTTGCCATTTTTATTATCCTTGTTTTATAGTTGGTTTTCACCATTGCTATTTAGTTGTAGGCATTTCAGCCTACACATTTTTTATTTTAGCCCAATTTGTCTTAATGATAGCTAAGTAGGACCGTAGTCCTACTTAAGCATTACTTAAGCTGCCGCAACAATACTTGGGTTTTTGGAAACCGAGAATTTTAATGAGCACAAGCGTTCTGGACGGTAGATAAGCATACCATAACTCCAGTTAGCCGCAATACCAGCCATTTGTGCATGCATATCATTGTGAACGTCCGCTTTAGGTGCAATGTACTTGGCTGCAGTGTTGTTACCACCAAACCCAGTAATTGTGAAGGAGTCATCTCCCACTACCAACGCAGTGAACACGTCATACTTACCATTGGTTTTGTATGCAGCCGCTTGAGTTGCAGCATTAGCAGCATCTACACCATCACCTGCATCTACAGCTAAACCAGCCGTTAAACCAGCACCGTACTCACGTTCCATGTCTTTTACAGTTACGAATCTGAATTGACCAATTTTACCAGCTTCACCATCTACTAGTTCTGTACCAGCTGCGTACTGTTCTTTTGGAACCCACACAAGCACATCACCAGGACCTTTCATTGCACGCAATGTAGGAAGTACTTCTGTATTTACATAAACAATCCATGCATCAGAGACTGTTTTAGTATCAACCAAGTCGACACCGGTTAGGATTTCTGTATCCATTGGTACATCATTGTTTAGCAAGTACTGTTCAAGTGTCTCAAGTGCTGTATATGTTAACACATCCAAACCATCAATTTCAGCAATTGTGTCTGTAGCTGGGTTAGCAGCAGCATTACATACAATTGAATTAATTGAACCAGCAGCAATCAAGTCTCTACGAACTTGCATTTCTTTCAAGTCTTGAACTGCATCAGCCATATACTGGATCTTACGAGCAATCAATCCCTTACGTGAATCTAGGTCTACAGATCTCATTGAGAACTTGTGGCCAATTCCGTGGAATGTAATGTTTGCAGATACCATTTTACTGTAGTGAGTTAGTAAGTTAATTACTCCACCCTCTTCAGGCATCTCAACTAGTGGTCCTTCTGTAGCAGCATACGCAGCTTCACCATTAACCATACCACCTGAACCTGACACAACTTCTTCGCCAACACCTGCATCAGCGATTGCAGCAGCTTTAGCAGCAGCTCTTGCTAGTTCCCATGTTGCATAAGTACCAGTAGCAAAGTAACTTTTTGTATCAAAAATTGCAGTTGCAGTTGTAATGTCTTTTGAACCTGTTGGAACAACGTACCATACATCTTGCAGGATTGTTGCTGTATTAGCATCAACACCACCATCAATTAGTACACGCTTGTCAAGCATACCATAACTTACTTCTCGTGACAATTTGTCACCATGGTTTTTTGGCATACTAAAACGATCTGCTCGTACTGAGAAGTATCGCTTTCGTTTTGGTACTTCCACTACCGCTTTGGTTACGAACGCATCAGTAAACTGTTTATCAATAGTACTTGAAGTAGTACCACCTGAGTTAAATTTTCCCACTAATTCAGCCATATTCTATCCTTATTTTGTTTGGGCCGATGTTTAATTCATCAGCATTTTCCTGAACTCTGCCCTAAAGTCATCACCTTTTAACTCTTCGAGTTTTGGTTCTGGTTTCGGTTTGCTCACCACTTTACTCTTACTCACCGAAGCGGCCAATCTTCGCTGCTCAGCAATTTCTTGCTCTTTTGCTGCAGCTTTACGTTTGAACTCAGCTTCTTTTTTAGCTTTTTCAGCCTCGGCAGCTTTGTCAACTGCAGGTACTGCAGGCGCTACAACCTTTTTAACAGAGGCTTGCTGCGATTGTCGTTGCAAATTAGCAACTGCAGCTCTGTATCTCTCAACCGAGTTCATACCATCTAGAGCACCCGTCGAGTCCAACAACTCCATTCGTTTAATTTCATTTTGGACTACGTCGTAAGTTCCATCTTTCAAGTGTTGTAATAAGTCTGCTCTTACAGCACCATTACTCACGAACTCTTGCAAACTAGGAATGTCCCAGTCCTTACTTATGACCCTATTAAATTTACTACCAACCCCCAAGTTTTCTGCTTGCTCATATGTTTCCTCAATTAACAATTGAGCATCTGACGGCAGTCTGCTCTTTGGAGCATACTTGATGTCATCTAAGTCCAACTCCAGTGGATCAATGCTGTGTTCCTTAAGCACTTTCTTAATCGCTTCTGGGTCGCCATCCAACAAGCTCATGGCCAAGTTGAACTTTTCTGGGTCTGCTACAACTCCACGCTCTTCTAACGGTTTTAGGAACTTTTTGTATTCTTTGAATACTTTCATTTTGTCACTATACCCATGGAGCATTTGTTGGGCTCTAATCAGATCCTCAGGGTTCTTGAACCCTTCAACTTCTCTACCATTAGCAGTAAACTTAGCCAACGCCACTTTCTCGTAGAACTCTTTGTAATTTATATCTTCAGCTGTCTCTGATTCGTCTTCAGATTCGCCTGCATCATCCTGAGCGTTTTCTTCCAGTTCTTCCTCTGCAGTGTCAGAAGTTTCCTGAGCAGAATCGTCATTCTCCTCGTTCGTTTCTTCCTCTTCTTCAGTCTCAGTTTCCTGGTCTGTGTCCTCAATGACAACTTCAGTGTCTTCTGTAGCAGTAGTGTCTTCTGTGTCTACCACTTCTGACTCTTCCTCAACCTCTTCAACCTCTTCAACCTCTTCACTTACGTGTGTGCCGTTAATCATCTGCTCTAGCAGTTCTTTTGCGCTTAACTCAGCCATAGTTATTCTCCTTTACCAGTAAGCAGTTCTTGCTTCTGTCGGAGTAGTTCTTCGGTGTCCTTTACCGCATTACTCGCCGAGATTTTTACTATGCCTTTGTAATCTGGTGAGCCCAAATATCTACTTAAGTTTTTGATTGTGTCTAACTGACTTAAGTAGTTATTTTTGTCTTCTGGTTTAATTGTTAGGGGATGTGTTAGCAATTTGAACACTCTTTCAGCTTCAATTTCTAAGTAGCCCTCAGTAATTACCAGATGGAACTCCTCCATTTGCATTAACTTGTCTAGCGCCTCACCCCTTTTGATGTTCCATTCCAGAACCTCTAGGTTTTTATCGATGATTTCAACTTGTTCATCAATGTTAAGTGTATCTCCACTCATTGCATTAATCCTTTGTGTTTTACGGCTTTTAGAGACGTTCAGTGTTCGGTCTTGACTTTTAGCGGAGCACTTGTCCAAGTCCTCGATTTTGTCCTTGTTTCATTGCATTTACTAGTCCGGCTTTAGCCTCGTCTAACACGCTAACATCTTCTAGTACTGCTTCTGTTGGCACTTGACCGCTCATGGCGGCCTCAATCATTGCCAAGCTATACGACTCTTGGTCTGGCACACTTTTAGCAATTTCACTAGCAATTGTTGAGTAGTCATTTGTTACCCCAGTATCTCTTGGAACTAATCCTTGTTGCCCTGAGTTTCTTTGCAGGTACTCAGCAAGTACTGGGTTAGTGTTTGCACTGCCTGCAGCCTCTGTATTTTGTACCACCGAGTTTCTTTGATTGGCTTGGGATTGCATAGCACTAGCCTCTGCTCTTTGTCTGCTTAAGTCTTGGTATGTAGGGGCTCTTGCCATTATTCATCTCCTCTAATTTTCGTCATTTTATCACCGCCAACCTTAGAAGCAGCTTTTTCAGCCAGCTTCGCAGCAGCGTCGAATTCCTTGTCTAATTCATATTGCGCTCTTTTTTGTCCTGTTACATCTTTTACGAATTCATTAGCAAGTGCATCCGTCTGTTCTCGTATAAACTCAGCATTAGCAAGTGCCTCTTGAGCTTTTGCTAATCTTTCTTTTGATTGCGCTTCTTTAGTCAATCTGTCGAACTTATTCTCTTCTGTTCTACTTACTCTTTCAATTATTCTTGAATCCATTTCTTCTAGTTCTTTTATAGCAATCATTACTTTTAGTTTAGCTTCTTCTAGTGCAAGTGCTTTTAGCTCCTCTTGAACTGGATCAGCCTGCGGTTCGTATATTTCAATCGCTTTTGCTAGGTCTGGCTGTTTCCACAGTTTAGCAATTTTAGCTCTGTATATCCTAGCCTCAGCAGGATCCATGCTGGCAGCATTTGTTTGTAGTAGCATATTTAATTTATTAGCAGTATCTTCATCTTTCTCTGGCGTTGACACATCAACTATCAAGTCGAATTCTCCTGCCAAGTCATCCCTGCGAACTGTTACGAATTCTTCATTAGTAACCCGGATTACTTCTTCTTCACTCAAATATGCTTGGTTCATAGCAATTGTTAATCGTGCCATGTCTTTGAACATCTCACTCAATCTTCTTAGGATGCTCAACTCTCTTTGACTTGTAGCATCTAGGGCAGATCTAATCCCTCCAACCGAATCTCCCAATGAATTACCTGATAGCCCCCCCCCGAATGCTTTTGTACCTGTTAAGGACTCAGCGTCTGATTGTTGCCATTGAATCATATTAAACACACTGGGTGGTACGGGATCTACTGTTTTTTTATATATTGAGCTCGCAGGGTTCATTCCTGCTCGGTAGTACACTGTATTGCCTTTTTCGTATTGTTGTGTTACTGCCATATTTGGGAACAGAGTTTCATCAATAAACTCTTGACCAACAGCTTGTTCACTTGTTATATCATGCGCAGCTCTTGTCAATTTCCCAATTGACTCTTGGTTTTCGCGCAGCAATTCAGCATCCGGCTCCCCCATCACTTCTTTTTTGATTGGCATGTATTGTGCTATACTGAACGGCAGTCTACCATGGGGAAATGGGTTCTTTTCTAGCCTAATCAGTACGGTCCCAACCCATGTAGCAACGATTGGCACTAGTACATCGTCATCATTGATGTCCCAGTAACCCCAGTATTCGTATGCAGTTAGTTTCTTTCTTGCTCTATCTGTGTATTTGAATTCATTGTATGCTTGGCTTTTGTGCTCATCGTACAGTGCTGTACCATCTTCATCTTTTAGCAAGTTCAGGTTGTGGTACACTCCGGCAACTTCCCCAGTCTCGGCGTCTTTGTAGTATTCTTCTTTCTTTAGCTCAGCCATACTTGTATCGTACTCGTGGATGATGAACCCAGCATGGGACAACTCTCCTTCGCATGTGGGGTCGATTATTACGTTTGCTGTATTACACACTTCATATTTGGGCTGATTTTTTACTATTTTTGACACCTCAACTTCAACTTCTCTTACACCAATTTGCATTGGTGTACCATCCATCATGCGTTGTTGGAATTCTTCCACTGGCATCTGCCCAGTTCTGACTGCTTCTTCCATTAACATCAAGGATTCTTCTGGTCCAGCATATACAGGCTGTTCTTGTAGTACTTTAACTATCTTTTCTTCAACTTCCCACCCTGTTTTTACGATTACCGTACCATCATCTACTGCATACCTAACTACTTCATTTATTAGTTTTATTTTGTTGATTTTGGTTGACCATTGGTAATTGAGTACGAGAGCATTTTGTTCAGCAGCTTTGGTATCTTCCCATGTTCTCGGACGTATCTCGAACATGTCTTCTGTATTTAGGAACGGGTCTTCTAATTTTGGGTATTTCCACTCAGCATTTTTTCTAACTACTTTTGGTCTGGCAGTTGATTTGCCTGGTCTAGCATTAATCTTTTTACCGCCATCTCTATCTTCTTCATACTGCAGTAACTTTGCTTTGTATTCTCCATGGAAGCTTGAGGAATTGTCATAGTCTGCTTTTAAGTCTTCATAAGTCGGTTCATTAGCCCAACCAGGTTGTAACTTTACTTTATCAGTTTTAGTTTTTGCATGTGTCATGTCAATCCTATCTTAATTAATGCTTTATTATATCGTTTTAATTCTTAAGTGAGTCTTCTATGACTCCTAGTAATCAAACAGTAAATTTTGGTCTTTGTTTGTATCAACATCTACATGTATAAACTTCTTGGGACCATTATATCCTATTCTAGTGAACCCTGCATTAAATAACGCCTTCAATATCTTAAACCTAGTTGCACTATTAGGTGCAGCAATATCTACAGCCAGACCCAGTCTATGCGAGCTGGTTTTGCTAAATCCTTTCTTTACATCGTTATACCAAGGGCATCTAGCCCCAGAGGTGATAACAAACGGAACACTTGCTATTGCCCTTGCAATCTCCAATTTTTCCCATAACTCACTGCTCTCTATTGTCATCCCGCAACCACAGGGGCAGTCAACCATTTTGTCTGTTTTAAAGTACTTTGTGTCTTCTTTTTTCATTTAATTTTCCTTTCTTCTGCTGTTTTACAGATTTTATTCTGCTCATCTAACACTATACACATTACCACATCCCTTACGCTTTCACACGAACCACAACCGTTATTCAACACAACCAAGGTAACACGTTGTTTAAACTAACCAAAAGCTATTACTTTTATCGAGATAGGCGGAAAATAGTATTCTTTATCTGCCCACCATGTCATACTGCGTCTAAAGGTTATGCCACTAGAAGTTACATAATAAGATATGTCATCACTAATACTCCAGTAATCTGTATAGGACCAAGTAGTTGAAGACATAGTCTGATTGTGTGCATACTCTTCATGATAGATTATTCGTTTATTACTTGTTTGATTACCAGCAAAAATACCATAATTAAACTCTTTGCTCCCACTACCAACAGCGTTCCATCTACTCACTGTAGCATAAGCATAAAAGAAAGATAAATCAGATTGACTACTTATACCAAGCGAACTGAAGGGCACAGACCTAGTTTCTGTTAAAGCGCTGGAGCTCCTGGTTTTTCTCATGTAACCTGGGAAAGAAGTAGAACTCTCTCCTCTATAAGCTATTTTACCTTCCCCTAAAGTTGAAAATAAAGCTTTATCACCTTTAAGTATTTCTGTTTTTGTTTGGTTAGACATAATAGAAAGTGAGCCAGACGCCCCACTATTTATAAATTGTACTGTTTGACCTGGTATGTTTGCTACTTTATCTACATTATTTATCTGCCCTTTATTTACATAACCATAGTCAATTAAATTTATACCGTTAACTATAATACCTGAGTTTTTAATTAAAACCGAGTGGTTACTGGGGGATTTAGGAACATAAACTTTATTAACTATATTTTTAAAAGCAAAACACCTAACAGTTGAATAACTGCCGTTCATCGTATAAACCATATAAGTACTACTAGGTTTATAGTCAAAGCTCCAACCAAAATTAGGGTAAGTAGCTGACCATGTACCAAAAGCTATCTGTGTCTCAATGCCTTTAAAGTCCCAAGGATTAGAATCAGAATAAAAAGAATTTCTATCTAAGTAGCTTCCGCCACTATATACATTATTATCTACAACAAAGCAATAAGCTATATTATTAGCCCCCAACCAGTTAGCATCAGTCGAAGATAAAATGGCATGGGTATAACCTGAAGATGCGGCTCTTGAAACTGGGAGTTCTTTTATATCAAGATAAGGTAAACTACTATGAAATATAGTGTTACTTAAAACTCCGCTTTTAAGTTGAGGTATAGTATTTACCCCTTTGGTTATATGCATCACCTTCTTATTAGAAGTATCAGTTCCAAGGTAAAAACTCATTTAATCTTCCTTTCCACTACTTGCCATAAGTCATTTTGTGCATCTAGCATGTAATACAACACATTGTCATACAACTGGTCATAACTCAAACACGGACTAATATTAAGCACCTCTCGAATAGATCAAACATCAAAACGAGATAGATATGAGACCATCACCTACCACCCCTAGCCCTCATGGAGGGCTAAACCACCACCATCTAATCATCCAACCCCCTTGCAAATTCTCTAACATTAAAATTCGGGCATGTCTTTCCCCTGTCAAGCTCCCCATGTCCAACCACGTCCTTCTCTT
>Ga0194137_10000155_pt1 | contig 46329 bp, 33 predicted proteins | sample TARM_MetaG_T3_14_FD_134025 | JGI IMG/M metagenome (GOLD analysis project Ga0194137, IMG submission 134025) | Freshwater microbial communities from Pennsylvania, USA, analyzing microbe dynamics in response to fracking - TARM_MetaG_T3_14 (version 2) | ecosystem: Environmental > Aquatic >...
GCGATTTAACTCCATCATCTCCATGCATGAGTTTTTGCAGGTTGCGTCGACTCATGAACACATTTCAATCGACATGCGAGTTCGGGCAGCTGACACTTTGATGCACTACCCATCAGAGGAGGATTTCTTGAAACTGATCGGTGAACGGACGTCAGTGCTGCCTTCCAACGTGGCTGATGCGCTTATCGAGGCGCGTGCTTCGCTGCTTGAACTAATGCGCAACAAAGACTTGCCAAAAGAACTGACCCGGCAAGCGCTCGGGATAGCTCGGCACTTCCCTTTGGAGTCGTGCATTCAGGATATGCGCACGACATACGAACTGACGCCAGCAGCGTTAAGAACGGGCGTCCATGAGTGGCTGCAACCGACCATCAGAGACATACACTGATGTTCAAGGCCCTGCGGTCTGCGCCCATGACACCAACGCGCTGGCCTTCAAGCCGCGTCAGCTTCAGACTTGGATCGGCGCGGACACTCCAGGCATTTGGGCGGTGGCCAGATCCTAGCTGGAAGCGTTCCACTGTGTTTATCCGTTGACCTTGGAACTGCACTAAGAACGATCTAGGATTTGCAGGTCAAAGGCCTGCCAGTTTCGGTCCGAAACTTGCGTTGATTGACTTGCTCACGTAATCGGCTTGAGCAATGGATATGACTGCAGAGCTTGTCAAGCCGTCTTGAGTAGCGCTGAGTACGTTGGAATTCGAATCCATCCCACTAAGAGCATTGGCAATGATTTCAGCCAACACTGAGCAACACTCGACAGCTTCTGCTGCGCCGTGAGTAGTCTTTGAGCTGAGCCTTGCGTACTGCAATACATCCGAAAGGTCTGGGTAACCGGCGCGAGTCGCATCAGTGAGCCATTTCCGACTGCATGGGGGACTCGTTGCCCCCGCAATCGGTTCGCCCGTCGCCGTGAATCTCCGCAGCGCATCTTGAACCGTCATTCCGATGTCGAAGCACTCACCCGTGGGGCTTGGATAGCCCCAGCGCCACCAGTTCAGATACCTGTTCATCTGATCCGTCGCGTCAAAACCATCGCGATGGAGAAGGCTCTGAGCAAGGCAAATAGCCATGGCCGTGTCGTCAGTTCATTGCCCGGGCTTCAAATTGAATGGCCCTCCACCCAATGTGAAAAATTGCAGGCAAACAAAAAGGCGCCATTCGGCGTCTTAAGTGTTGACTGCTGTTCTTATGCTGGTCTATGTACTCGATCAGCAAGAATGGGCAAGCAGGCAAAACCATGGCGCCAATGTTGGACCATGGTGATGTGCCGCAGTGATGAATCGCTTGCTCATGTTGCAAAGTATGGCCAGCCTATTGATGCTACCAAATCAGCCCTTTGATGCCGCAGGTACGCGCATGTGTGGGCTCATTGAAGGGACTTAACCGCTGCGAGCCAGAGCCTTGAGTTTGCCCCCAACCAATGTCCCAACCGTTTTTGTGCCGTCTGCAGACTCTCGCACGATCTTCCCCGGCTCATCAACGCACGCCGAGTATGCGTAGACCCCGGCGTTGCCTGACTCACCAAACACCTTCGAACGAGCAATTCCCGGCTTATTCAACGCCCTGCCCGCCTTGGGTAGCAACTCCGATGCGCGGTCCTTTTTTGGCACGGACTTGCGCGTCTTCGCTCCAGGTTGCCTGACAAGCAGCCAGTCAGTTCCGATCTGCACAGCGTACTCAGTTGGCACAGTGCCAACTTTCCCACGCTTCAAAGCCGATGACTCGCTCATGATCTTGCTCTCCGTCTATTGGCGCTTTGATAGTACGCCACGCCGACAATTCCTTTTGGCTTAGGGCCTGTCAGAACGGTACTGGCCTTCCATCTCGATGTAGGAGTCCTCTAGCCATGGCGTCAATGTCCTCGCTCATGTACAACTGCCCGCGCCAGTGAAGCGGAATATTGTCAACGCCATAAAACGCACCGGCAACTTGCCCCGCTATGGCCGCTGTGGTGTCGGCATCGTCTCCCAAGTTTGCCGCGGCCAAGATGGCAGCTTCAAATGACTCAGTCGTTGCAAAGCTCCAAAGGGCGGCTTCCAGAGAGGCGACGCAATAGCCGCTTCCTTGTATCTGATCACGAGACTTGCTGAGGTAGTCGGCTTGAGCAATGAATATGACCGCAGAGCTTGTCAAGCCTCCCTGAGCTACGCTGAGCACGTTGGACTTCGAATCCATCCCACTAAGCGCATTGGCAATGACTTCAGCCAACACGGAGCAGCACTCGACAGCTTCCGCTGCTCCGTGTGTAGTTTGGGAGCTGAGCCTTGCGTACTGCAATACATCCGAAAGGTCTGGGTAGAACCTCAGCACCACTGGCGCGAGTCGCATCAGTGAGCCATTTCCTGCGGTATTGGGGCTCGTTGATCCCGCAATCGGTTCGCCCGTCGCCGTGAATCTCAGCAGCGCATCTTGAACCGTCATTCCGATGTCGAAGCATTCACCTGTGGGGCTCGGATAGCCCCAGCGCCACCAGTTCAGGTACCGGTTCATCTGATCCGTTGCGTCAAAACCGCTGCGATGCAGCAGGCTTTGAGCAAGGCAAATGGCCATGGCAGTGTCGTCGGTCCATTGCCCGGGCTTCAAGTTGAACGGGCCACCGCCCACCATGTCGGTGATGGGATCAAAACTTCCTCGCGGACGGAACTCCAAGGTGGTACCGACAGCGTCGCCACAAGCCAGGCCGAGCAAACATCCCCTATAACGACTCTCTAGATCCATGAGCTTGATGCATCCTTGTAGTGACTTGAGGCGAACTGGCGTTTACTGAGTGGCTAGTAACTGTCTGCGCACGTCCATCAGCGCAAAGCCAAGAAGATTGAGCCCCTGCCACATCGCAGGATTCTCGATGTCGGGATGGTCTTCGGCCATGCCGACTCCCCAAATTTTGTCCACAGGACTGGCCTCAACCAGGATGCGGTCACCGGTACTCAGCAAGAAGGCTTTCAGAGGCGCATGCTGCGAGAACTTTGCTAGATTGCCTTCCACAACAGCGTCAAAGCGCCGTTCGTTCCAGCGCGCATCATCGAATCCTCGAATTTCGCGCCCCAACTTCTTAGCGAGAGCGGGGGTCTTCGAGGCGATGATCTGGTTCAACACGTCCTGATCGTCAAAGAGTCGGGCCTTCTCCGCCATCATGTAGTGCTCAGCCGTCAAGTAGTTGATCCCGTTCAAGGAAAACGAGGCCTCGAACCATTGGCTGAAACAAGTCTTGCCAATAGAGCCGTCCTTCTTCGGTTGATGGCCCCAGAAGAAGACGTACTTGAGTCTTTCGTCTCGGTGGGTCCTCTGGATCAACTGTTCGATTAGATCTTCGGTCTGCATGAATCCTCCTGTGTTGTAGATATCACTTCAACAGCGTCGTGTAGAGCGCAAGATCGCGTTCGCTGAAGCAACAGAATGTGATGTCGAGATTGGTGTGTCCGGCATGCTCCTTGGCTGTAGCCACTGCGATCTCCGCTGCCTCTTGAGCTGGGAAGTTGTATGAGCCAGTACTGATGCAGGAAAACGCCAAGGATCGGATGCCTTGCTGGACGGCCAGTGCAATGCACTCGCGATAGCAAGCAGCAAGCAACTTTGCCTCGTCTTTGGTGCCGCCTTGCCAGACCGGTCCGACCGTGTGGATCACATGGCTTGCGGGCAATTTGAAGCCCTTTGTCAATTTGGCTTGTCCCACTTTGCAGCCATTCAACTTGCGACAGGCTTCCAGCAACTCAGGCCCCGCTGCTCGATGAATGGCGCCATCAACCCCTCCGCCACCGAGCAGAGAACTGTTGGCCGCATTAACGATGGCGTCGACCATCAGCTTCGTGATGTCACCTTTGATTGCTTGGAATGTCGCCATGTGACGTGCTCCTGAAATTCTTGTTGACTTAGTTTAAAAGATGAACTTATGATAGTTGCACAACAACACGAAGTCAACCACGCAAGACTGAAAGGGGAAATCGTATGCTGGGAATTCGCTTCATCAAGTCGCAACCGACAACACATCTCATGCAGTTTCGGCGGGGGCGTGTCGTGCGTGAAGGCGCAGGTCTGTCATTCTTCTACTATGGTCCGACATCCACCCTGGTGGCAGTACCGATTGGAAGCCTGGACCGGCCATTCATTCTGGAACTGGTGACGTCCGACTTTCAGAGCATCACTGTGCAGGGTCAGGTGACCTATCGCGTCGCCGAGCCCGGGCGCATTGCCGGGCTGATGGACTTCTCCTTGTCGGCAGATGGAAAGGCTCACGCTTCAGAGGACCCGAAACGCCTGGGTGAGCGGGTGGCCATGCAAGCCGAAGTCATCGTGCGCCAAGCCGTCCAACAAATGGACTTGAAGCAGGCATTGCGAGCCTCTGCCACGATCGCGCAGGAAACTCACAAGCGCCTCGCCTCACAGACAGAGATTGCGGCGCTCGGGCTTGAGGTTCTGGGTGTGTCGGTCTTGGCGATCAAACCTACGCCCGAGATGTCGCGCGCACTGGAGGCGGAAGCCAGAGAGTCCAATCTCAAGGCAGCGGACGATGCCGTTTTTGGTCGAAGGATGTCTGCCGTTGAAAACGAGCGTGCGGTTCGAGAGACCGAACTCGATACCGAGGTGGCAGTGGAGCAAAAGAAGCGTCAGATTGGTGAAGCTCAGATGGATGCCAAGGCTGCTGTCGTGCGCCGTGAGAACGAACTGCGTACCGAGCAGATGGAGTCAGACGTTGCGCTGGAAGATCGGCGCAAATCATTTGTCGACCTCCAGGCAGAGAACAGTCGAACCATGGCTGACGCTGAGGCTTACAGATTGGGCGCCATCATGCAGACCATGGAAAAGTCCGATCCCCGGATCGTTCAGGCTCTGGCGGCTTCCGGCATGCAGCCGGGCCAATTGATTGCACAGGCCTTTGGCGGCATCGCCGAGAAGGCGCAACACATTGGTCAGCTCAACATGTCGCCCGAACTGTTGCAGTCCTTGATCCGGGATAACGGTGGCGGGACACAGGGAGCCAATCGTGGTCGCGCCAACTGAGCGAAAAGTGGTACTGGTGACCAGACGAACCCGGCTGGAGGATCTGGTTACCCGCTATCACACGCTGGCTCAAGCACGGTTCTACATCGAGCACTTGGGAGCCGACCTGTCCGACTACCTGCGAGAGAACGAAGCCTATGCGAGGAGCCTGCGGGTCACCATAGAGGTCTTGCAAGCCTGGGGGCGCTATCAGATCATTGATCGCAGCTACTTGCCCAACTTTGTCTTTGCACCTGACGATATCGTCGTGGCGCTTGGACAAGATGGCTTGGTGGCCAACACCATGAAGTATCTGGAGGGGCAGCCCTTGATCGGATTGAACCCGGAGCCTCAACGCTGGGATGGTGTGCTGCTGCCCTTCGAGCCGGAGCAACTCCGCGGATTGCTTCCCTCGGTGTCGCAAGACAGCAGGTCGACCAAGCAGATCACCATGGCTGAGGTGGTTTTGTCGGACGGGCAGAGTCTGAGGGCGGTTAACGACCTCTTCATTGGCCCACGCACACATACCTCGGCCTTGTATGAGCTTGAGCAGGGCAAGACGAAGGAGTTTCAGTCGTCTTCTGGGTTGATCATTTCGACGGGGCTGGGATCGACGGCCTGGATGAAAAGCGTGATGACTGGCTCCATGGCATTGGCGAAGGCCAGTGGCATGGCAAGTGGACAGCGCAACTACACGCCAATGGATTGGGATGCGGACAAGCTGAGTTTTGCTGTGCGGGAGCCCTTCCCAAGTCGCTCATCGCAGGCAACCCTGGTCTATGGCGAGGTTGCGCCCGGACGATCGCTGAAGGTGAGGTCTCGCATGCCTGAGAACGGTGTGATCTTCTCAGATGGCATTGAGGCCGATTTTTTGTCGTTCACGGCAGGGATCGAGGCAACGGTGAATGTCTCGGCTAACAAGGGGCAGTTGATCATGTGATCAACCGTCAAATCAATAAGAAATCGAACAATTGAAAGAGAAAAATGGGAACGAATAGAAAGGTTGAGTCCACCAGCAAGTTTTTGAGCCTGATCTTGCGACATGAGCCGCAGCTTGTCGGGCTGACCTTGGGTGACGGCGGATGGGTTCGGGTAGACGAACTGTTGGCTCGCTGCGCGCAAGCGAACAAGCCCATCTCGTATGAACTGCTCAAGGAAGTGGTTGAGACCAGCGACAAGAAGCGATTCGCATTGAGCGAAGACGGTTCACTCATACGCGCCAACCAGGGGCACTCGGTCGCCGTGGATTTGGGGCTCAGTCCCACTACGCCGCCGGACAAGCTGTATCACGGTACGGCGTCGCGCTTTCTCGATGCTATCTGGGCACAAGGCCTGACGAGGCGAGAGCGACACCATGTTCATCTGACGGCAAAGTTGGCTGTCGCGATGTCTGTGGGTCAACGGCACGGTCAACCCGTCATCCTCGAAGTCGATTCATTGCAGATGCATCTGGATGGGCACAAGTTCTTCCAGTCAGACAACGGCGTTTGGCTGGTAGATGCAGTCGCTGTTCACTACATGCGGCTTTTGCCTCAGGAATAGCCAGGGACCAGTCATGACAACCACCATCACGCTTTACAGGCCAACTGGGCCGCAAGAACTGCAACTTGTTGCCGCCAGCAACTTCAAGCGCTGGCCCCCAAGGTTGCCCGAGCAGCCTATTTTCTATCCGGTGACCAACGAGCAATACGCCGTGGAGATCGCTCGGGATTGGAACGTGCCTGCCAGCGGCGCGGGCTTCGTCACCCGTTTTGAAGTCGATGCTGACTTCATGAGTCGCTACCCCGTGCAGCAAGTTGGCGCAGCGCACCACACAGAGTGGTGGGTGCCCGCCGAGGAGCTCGAAACACTGAATGATCACATCGTGGGTGTGATCGAAGTCATCCGTCAATTTGGAAATGAAGCTACCAACTGAACTTTATTCAAGCCAATGTGCTCGCTGGCCAAGCGCCGGGGAGCACATCCTGGCCCACTATGACGATGAGAGCATCGTCGTTTATCAAGCGTATCGGCCTTCTATCGGGCAATACGCCATCAAGCACGGCCGATTTGGCGGCCCAGACTTCAGCTTGAACCGAATGAGTTGGATCAAACCCAACTTCCTATGGATGATGTATCGGTCCGGATGGGGAGCCAAAGAGGGGCAAGAGGTGATCCTGGGCTTGCGAGTTCGCCGAGCCTTCTTCGATGGCGTCCTGGCTCAAGCCGTGGCATCCACCTATCAGCGTGACCGATATGCAAGTCGAGAGGCCTGGAAGGCTGCCGTTGAAGCATCGGAAGTTCGCTTGCAGTGGGATCCCGATCATGATCCACAAGGTGGCAAGCTCGCACGTCGTGCAGTTCAGCTCGGATTGCGCGGGAAGACGCTGGAAGCGTTTGCAGGCCGCGAACTCATGGAGGTGATCGACATGAGCCCATTTGTGGGGGAGCAACGTTCGTTGGCGTTGGCCGGTGACAGCATGTTGCGCACGCCGACCGAGGCGGTTTACACGCCCGTGTTCGCCTGACCTGATCAGGAAGAGAAAATGCCAAGCACGAGGCCTGGCATTTTTGTGATCGCTTACGCGATGAGACCGGCTTGTAGGTGTGCCGGTACCTGTTCATAGTGGTCGAACTGCATCGAATACTGCGCACGTCCTGACGTCAACGCACGTAGATGACCGATGTAGCCAAACATCGCCTTGAGGGGCACGTCCGCAGTGACGACCGTGGCATTGCCGCGAACGTCCTGAGAACGCACCTGTCCTCGTCGGCGTAGCAGGTCACCCAGACAGTCACCCAGATGTTCTTCCGGGGTAATGACCTCGACACACATCATGGGTTCCAGTACAACCGGCCCAGCTTTCCGTGCGGCCTCTCGGAAGGCCGCTCCTGCCGCATGCTCAAAGGCCTTGGCCGAAGAGTCGCGCTCATGGAAGCTGCCATCCACCAAGGTCGCCTTGAAATCCACGCAGGGATAGCCACCCAGGACGCCGGATGCCGCCGCACGTTTCACACCCGCCTCAACGGCAGGTATGAACTCGCGCGGGATGGCGCCGCCCGTGATCTGGCTTTCGAACTGCATGCCTTCGCCGCGGGGAAGCAGCGATACCTTCAAGGTGATGTCGGCGAATTGACCGGCTACGCAGCTTCTCCAGTGAGACCTCCAGTTGCAGCTCACCCATGCCTGACAGGATGATCTGGCCAGACTCGGCGTCCTGTTGCACACGCAGGCTGGGATCCTCCCTGGAGAGGAGATGCAGAGCTTTACCCAGACTTTGCTGATCAACTCGGCTCTTGGGTTCAATCGCCACATCGATCACCGGTTCAGGCACCACGATATGCTCCAACTTCACGGGGTGTGTCGGGGCGCACAAGGTGTGGCCCGTCAAGGTGTCCTTGAAACCTACGATCGCAGCGATGTCACCTGCCACGATCTCCTGACGCTCTTGCCTCTGGTCTGCATGGACCTCATAGATGCGGGCGATGCGCTCCTTCTTGCTGGTGTTGGCATTGAGGACCACATCCCCCACACGCAAACGTCCACTGTAGACACGCAGGAACACCATTGAGCCGTGCTCGTCAGCGACCAGCTTGAAGGCCAGGGCCGACAAGGGCTGTTCGCTGGCAGGCTTTTCACCGGCCACCGCGGCAAGCCTGTCTTCCGGAGAAGGCAGGTAGGCCACGACTGCGTCGAGCAAAGGCTCCACGCCCTTGTTCTTGAACGCAGACCCGACCAGTACCGGCACGAAGGCGCCCGCCAACGTGCCCGTTCGGATACAGGCACGCAGCATGTCGGCATCGATCGGCCGCCCTTGCACATAGGCCTCCATCGCACGCTCGTCCTGCTCCACGACAGTCTCGATCAAGCGTGCCCGCCAAGCTTGAGCATCGTCCAGCATGTCCGCCGGGATCGGGCCTGTTTCGAATGGATGGCCTGCCTGGTCATTCGTCCAGATCAGGGCCTTCATGTCGATCAGGTCAACGACCCCTTTGAAGCCTGCTTCGATGCCGATGGGCAGTTGCAACACAGCCGTGCGCACACCCAGACGTTCTTCGATCATGTTGTGCACACGAGCGAAGTCCGCGCCTACTCTGTCGAGCTTGTTGATGAAGCACAACCGGGGCACCTGGTACTTGTCAGCCAGTCGCCAGTTTGTTTCCGTCTGCGGCTCGACGCCGGCCACGCCGTCAAAGACCACCACGGCACCGTCCAGCACGCGCAGTGATCGATTGACTTCGATGTTGAAGTCGATGTGACCCGGTGTGTCGGTCAGGTTGATCTGCACGCCACGCCAGAAGACAGTGGTAGCGGCACTGTTGATCGTGATGCCACGCTGACGCTCTTGCGGGTCAAAGTCCATGGTGGTGGTGCCTTCATGCACTTCACCTATGCGATGGCTCGCTCCCGTGTAAAAGAGAACACGTTCAGGCATGGCCATGTACCAGGAGATAGACCGAGAGATGGCCAAGGTTGACGACCTGTTTGCTCAGCTGATGACGCAAAAGGACGAGAGACATGTGCGACGCAAGCTCACCGACGTGCTTGCTGAATTGGAGACCGTAGTGGGCCCGCGCCGAATGAAGAACTCTGGGGTTCACGTAAACAACATCCTGACGCAACGTCGTTAGAAATCAGTGCAGAAGAGAAGTTCTGCGATATCTACATGACATGTTTGCGCTATCGAGTGCAGGTCATTTGACCCTTGGGTTTCGCCGGAAGCCAGACGTTGAAATAGCAATTAAGTCAGTTGATCCATTGCCTATAGGGATATGTGCTTATTTCATGGGTATTCGGACCTATGTTCCGCAAATTCGGTCTTCTCGTTTCTGTGTGTAAAGATTTGTGCTTGATCTGAGCCTCTCTACTAAAGTCACTCAAGGTGAAAAGTGTCCTTGACTGGGGTAACAGGCGCCATGTCAAGACGATGCTGACTAATGTTAGGGATGGGCATGGCAGTTTTGGGTAGTAGTTCGCCCTTCTTGGGGGCCTTTGGTGTCCCTTTTACAATTGGCTTGACGCGGTATGGGCGTGATCGGTTTGGTCACTACCGCAACGCCGTTCGCCTCGGTACCAACATACTGGCTCCCGATAGTTTGTGTGCGCCGAATCAGCGAAGTCTCAGCCTCAAATTGTTGATTGAGTTTTTTCTCGCTCATCGACGTGGCAGCCTTTGTTGGGTGCAGTACGAAGGCTTAGCTGTCACATCAAGCGCATCGAAGCGTCCCACACGGAAATTGGTCAACAAGGTCAGCTGTGTGTCGCGTTGCCGTGCGCATCTGCGCAAAGGTGCAAGTTACAAGCGAATGGCAGTGTCGAGCCTCATGACCTACGCCTGTTCAGCCATCGCTTTTCAAGTGGGGAGTAAATGGGCCTATGTTAAATATTATTTTCCATATGGCTGATCCATGCCTGCCGTATTAGTGGATTGAACTATTAATAATAACAAAGTGTATTCACCGTGGTGCTGTTAGGGGTGGATGGCCATTTTTCTGGAATGCCTTTTACTAAAGGGAAGACCATGTCTGAGGTTTTATTTCTGATGCAGGGGCGCACTATATGTGGAGCTAATTTGCTTAGTCAAAAAATATGGGGCAATATTTTTGTGCGAATACTTGCTTCTTTATTGCTCTTAATGTCTCAGCTCACTGTTGCGCATGCCGCAGGGCGTTGGGCTATTGATCCTGAGCGAAGCCTGGGTGCAAATGATGAGCTTTGCCTCAAATTGGAGCACTCTCTTTCTGAATACAAACGGAGCGATGAGAGAGCGTATTGGGCAACCGTGCAATCAGTTCCGTATTTGCGCGACCCACCATGGGAAGAGTTGGATGCTGAAAGGCACAAGGATTTGGTTTTCAAACTTCTAAAATTGAGCGTTGAAGGGCTAGATGGGTTCTATGGAAAAGCGTCACAAAGAAATGCTGATGATTTTTATAAAAGAGAAGCCAGTATTTTTCTCTCGTCGAAAAAAAACAAGGTTTATGTATTGCGAAAAAAACTACTGGGCTCTTATGATTTCGGTGAGCATCCCGCTCCCGATAGGGGGCAGGTATTTGTGCAATTGAGGAACTATGAAGATTATGCTGAAGAGCATAAAGATACTCGGTCTTCTGGCGCAAAAAGACCAATTATTCAGAAGTGGAGCGCCCTAACTTTCCTTGCGTCGGACGATTTGTCAGGCCCTGATCCTGATTTGAATATAGGGTTGCTCAATAATTTGCTGCGGACCACAATATTTATGTATAAGGATAGGCCGTATATAATAAGCGCCGATCAATATATTGCCGTTCCAGATCGGAAGGTCGGCTTTCTGACCTATTGTGTATTTAATTTTTTCAAGGGGGAATAAATGAGCACTATCAATTTTCAACTTGGCCCACAAGCAGCAGGCAGTTTTTCGGATGAGTTGTATAACTTCTTGCTGGTGATGGAGACAGTGACGGGTGATGCCAGTGATGCGCTAGAGCTAACTACAGTTAAAGGGAATCCTACTATAGGAGTGGGCTTTGATTTGATCGCAGGGAAGGCGCCGGTTGTTAATGCCATATTGCCTTACATGGGCTTCCAATCCGATGTCATTTCAATGAGTGGGGCTCCTAGTGATAAGATCAAAAATGGAGCAACGCTGAAGGAATATAACTACCTTCACAGTTTGCGCGCAGCTATTCAAAGTAAGAGTGTTGTTGCGATAAATGCGGTTATGGCTGCGCGTGCAGCGGATTCTGATCAGAACTATAGGTCATTTTACCCAAATCGACCATCTTCATTTTCTTTCGCTAACGAAGATCAAATGAAGAGTGCCTTTTTGACGCTTTGGCCAAGTGTCTATAGGTCAATGGTTCTGAGCACTTATCCGACTCTTAAGGATAACGCCCAATTTTTGAGCTCCAGGGAAATGCTTGTTCTTGCTGATTTGACTTGGAACGGTGGGACAGGACTTATTGAAGGAACGCTGCGTACGGATATTCTTTCCGGAAATCGAGCGGATGCATGGTATCAGTTGCGTTACAACTCAAATAAATCAGCCGATAAGGGCTTGGCTAAGCGCCGCTATTTTGAGTCGCAAATATTTGGCCTGTATGATTCCATAGCTGGTGCCGGGTCAATGGCGGAGGCGCTTCAGGACTATCAAGTATTGACAAAAAATAGAAAAAAAATATTTGACGACGAGGGTAACTTTGGCTATTTGCCGGATGGCACAAAAGGTTCCAAGCTTGAGAATAATGCAGCGAAACGCGTAGCAATTGATGCGGCTGTTGAAGATTATGCTGATTTATTTGATAGCCCCACCAATCTCCCCAGTCCACAAAAACTGACTGACATATATAGTACAGCCAAGAGTAAGATTATCTCCGGTTTGCAGGATATTTATAGTGGGCAGCAAAAATTATTGGGGGTGCTGTCAGCGGCCGCTGATAATATTAACGATACAAATATATACGTGACTAGTGGTGCTGGGACGGAAATAGATGTTGCAAACTACAGGGGTACGGTCAAGACTGGTGGAAGCTTGTTGTATGACCAGTATGGGGGATGCACAATAACCGGCGGAGCGAGTGGCCATGATGTGCTGATCGCGCATGCGGGTGGAGATACTCTGGTTGCCAATGGAGCCGGGGATACACTGATTGGTGGTGTTGGTCGCACCGTCATGAAAGGCTTTACCGGTGGGCAGAATACCTTCTTGTACTCAAACCCCGCTGCTGGTGAGGTTGATGAAATACAAGCCTCCAACGGTGAAATTTATATCGGAGCGAATAAGCTGGCCGGCCCAGGGGGCGGTGCGCTAGCAACGGGAGACGGGGCTGGTAATGTCACGTGGACGGCTTCGGATGGGACCCAATACGCATTTACTGCCAACGAATTGAGTTATGTTACAGGGGAAGGTAAATTAACAATCAGTCACGGCGCGCTACTGGGCGAAGCTGGCGGTCAAATTATTATTGATAAATTCAATCTGTCGTCTGCCCAGAGCGGTTCGGCTCCTTTTGGTTTGAATTTTGGAAAGGAGCAGGTTAAAGTCACAAAGGGAAGCAAGGGCTATTCTATTGGGGATGTAATTGGGTTGGCCGAGTCTCCAACGGATCCACTGCCTGGGGCAATTCTCTATACGGTATATGTGTCAGAGGTTAAGGATGAGGGGCAGATTGTAGATATTAGTCTGCAGAACGGTGATGGTAGCGCGTTCGCTGTAGACAATGGCAAATCTATTACCTCATTGGGGTCTGGTTCTGTTGAGGTGACTGTCGCTTCAGGTCAGGATAGGGCCAGTTTTTGGCTTATCAATACGAAAGACGTCTTGGAGCCAGAGGCTGTTAATTTGACCGCAACGCTAAAAAGCGACAATGAAACCAGCACTTTAGAGGTTGATTATGAGGCGTCTCCATCCGCTTCTTCGCAAGGATCTGATCAGAAAACGATTGTTAATGGTGGGCTGGTAGAGAAGCCGTCAGACTTTTCTCCAATTCTGTTTGTGCTGAATGACGAGGTAATGCACGGTCCCGATGGCGATAACGGCTTTTATGCATATGTGAGCGGTGATCATGGTGATATCTCGGCCAGTCAGAAGAGCTATGTTAAAGATAGCAGCGGAAAGAGCGTTGTCGCTGCAAATGGGTATTCAGATGTTATCTTGCTAGATGGTGGAGGTAATGAAGTATATGCGGATCAGAAGGTTGATCTCACTCAAGCGATTAGTTCCGCAAAGAGTGGGCATGCTGATGGGCAGAAAGGGGATTTGATTAGCGTTGGTGATGGCAATAACACAATTGTTGGCGGCACTGGGGACTCATTTATAAATGTTGGCCAGGGCGATAACGTCATTGTCATGGGCAGCGGAAATTCAACTTTATGGGGAGGAGTGCTTCCCATAAATGGTGCTATATATGATTGGAGTGTCCCCTCTAATGGTGATGCTGTTTCCGGTATTGCCTTTCCTGAGGCGACAGGCACAAAGCCAGATTCAAAGTACCAGGGCAATAAATACGGCAATCCCACAAATGGCTACTATAAGTATGGCGGTGGAAACGATACGATATATGGTGGCTCCGGTAAGCAAGTGATCTGGTTGTCCAATGGGGACAACTATGTTGATCTCGGTTCAGGTAACAGCACCGTTCAGGGCGGGATGGGGAGCGACACCATATTTGGCGGAACCGGCAATGTACTGGTGCGAGGTGGGGGTGGCGATAGCTATATCGAAGGAGAGGGTGGAAATGACACCCTTGTTGGGCAGGCAGGAAATAACACCATTTATGGCGGTAATGGTAACGACACCATTTCCGCCGGTGATGATGGTGACGACTGGGCTACCGCTCAAACAGGTAGCAACTACGTCGAGGCGGGTAACGGTAACGATTCGATATTCGGTTCTGGCGGTAACGACACCCTGATTGGCGGAACGGGCAATGACACGATTTCCGCTGGTGCAGGGAATGAGTACATCTATGCCGGTGAGTCCGGGCAGAACTTGATTCAAGGCGGTTCGGGCAACGACACCCTCATCGGCAGTGACGACGGGCAAGACACCATCATTGCGGCTAGTGGTAGCACCACTATTTATGGTGGCGACGGTGTGGAGTACCTAGAAGGCGGGTCCGGTGACAATTTGATCTACGCCGGAGATGGCGGCACTCCTGGCCAAGAGACTACGGTTGTTGCGGGCTCCGGTTCAACCACCATCTATGGTGGACTGGGCGTAGACCAAATCTTCGGTGGAAGTGGCTCTGCCACTATTTATGCTGGTGATGGTGGTACCGAGGATGATCCAACCTATGTCGTGGCAGGTTCCGGCGCCACAACCATTTATGGTGGTGCTGGATTTGACTACTTGGCGGGCGGTGCGTCCTCTGATGGTGGTGACTACATCGTCGGCGGCTCGGGTGATAGTACTTTGGCTGGTGGCGCGGGCGATGACACCTTGGTGGCCGGAACTGGCGATACCACGCTGATCAGTGGCGAAGGTCAGACCACATTCCAAATCGGCGCTGATGCTGGGGACGTGATGCTGCAGAGTTCCGGTGGGGATGCCCCCATTCTGGAATTTACAGACGCTGTCAGCGCATCCGATTTCGAGATCCAAGCCGATATCTTGTCAGATGGATCCATTGGTTTGGAAATCGTCGGAGATAGTGTGGTGGAGTTGGAGGCGCTCCCCGATCAGGTCGTGATCGGTGGCGTCAGTATGTCTTTACAGGAGTTCTTCCAAGCTACTCAGACCACATCTTTGACCGAAGACTTTGAAGATGGGCAACTGACATTTGATGCAAACAATGGCACCGCGCTGAATGCAGGGACTGGACAGGACACGGTTCTAGCCTGGGGGAATAACGACAGCATCGTTGCCGGTAGCGGCAACAACAAGCTGGCTGCATTTGGCCAAAACAGCGTTGTGACTGGAGGCGCTGGCAATGACACGCTGATTGCCGGTGGCAGCAACAGCACATTGGTCGGTGGTGCAGGCGCCAGCACGTTGGAAGCCGATGGCGATGGCACTCATATGAGTTCGGGCGGCGGTGCCACCAAGTTTGTCGTCAACAACGCTTCAGCGGTGATTGACGCAGCGTCAGGCAATGACACCGTCGAGTCAGCTGTCAATTACACCCTGCCAGATGATGTCAATATCACGCAGTTGACGCTGACGGGCCATGCGAATCTGGTTGCGCAAGGCAATTCAGGGAACGACGTTCTAACGGGCAACGATGGCAATTCCACGCTCATTGCAGGGAGCGGCAATGCAACCTTGATTGCCGGTGCCGGTGTGACTAGCATGCAAGGCGGCTGGGGTGATGACACATTCGTTGTCAACAACTCCAATGACATCATTAGCACGCCCCTGAACGACAGTGGCACAGTGCTGTCATCTGTGAGCTATGTACTTGCCGACGGCATTGCCAATCTGACCCTGACGGGCGATGCCGACTTGGTGGGCCAAGGCAACTTGGCCAAAGGTGTTATTACCGGCAACGCAGGAAGAGACACGTTGATTGCGGGCTTCGGGGATGAAACTCTGGTAGCGGGTTCAGGCGTTGATACGCTAGAAGGCAACTCGTACACAACCTACGTTGTCAATAACGAAGCAGACGTCATCATCGACAGCGGTGGTGGCAAGGTCATGTCCTCGGTCAACTACAACGTATCGCATTTGGTATCGAGCTTGACGTTAACCGGCTCAGCTGATCTAACCGCAACAGGCAACAGCGAAAGCAATACGATCACCGCCAATGCTGGCAACGATACGTTGGTTGCTGGCACCGGAGACGAAACCCTGATCGGCGGTTCAGGCCATGACACCTTTGTACTGAACGCTGGCTTTGGCCAAGATGAGATTCAGAGCCAGGCTGGAACATTGAAGTTCGGGGCAGGTATTGCGCTATCTCAGTTGTCGCTTCAGACCGGCGTGGATCAAGGCGGATCCCCTTTCTTGACTCTGACAGATGGCGCAAGTTCAATCCAGGTGGATAAGGCGTTCAGCAATGCCATCAGCGAGATTCAATTCGCAGATGGTGGTCAAAGCTACACGCTGAATCAATTGATCGATCAACTTGGCCCAATTGACAGCGTGTCACACGGAAATACTGGAGATCTGCATCTTGTAGCAGGTGGCGGCCACTCCATTGCAGGTGGGACAGGTAACGATACTTTGCTCGCTTATGGCGGTCACAACACCGTTGTTGCGGGCACGGGCAACCAACAGTTGGTGGCCATTGATGCCAATGACATGCTTGTTGGCGGTGCTGGCCTAGACACGTTGACTGGGGGGGCTGGCGACGATACCTTGGTCGCAGGTACAGGCAACTCCACCTTGATTGGTGGACAAGCCAACAACGTATATGCACTGACTGCGGGTGGGCTGACTCAAATTGACTCCACCAACACTTCTGGTACCGAGTTGATCACCTTGCCCTCTGGCATGAGTCTGCAAGACTTTGTTGCTTTCAAAAATGGCAATGATTTGCTGATTCAGGCAAGCAATGGCGGCACCACAGCCGTTGTGAAGAACTACTATGGCGCGCAGCCTAGCGCTCGAACATGGGCAATCGCGTCCGACGTTGGAACCGAACTGCCAGAGCTGTTGGATGCATGGGTTACCACGAAGGGCAGTACCGACGGGAGCGGCGATCAATACCAAGCAGCGGCCAACAGTGCCCTGATCGAGTTCAAGGCGAAGCAGGCGATCGATCTAAAAGCGGTTGGACAGGCTGGCGGGACGCTTGGTAGTGCAGGTGAAATAAGAAACGGAGCCTACAGCTATGCCTATAGCTATGGCTACAGCCCCTATGGCGACTTCGTCAATGCAGGCGACTATCAATGGCAGGGCGTGAGTTCTAGCAGCATTGTCGTCAATTCAGACTATGCGCTTCCGTCCTCTGAATTAAGCACCGTAGATGTGATCAGCACTACCACGTCATATACAGCGCTTGTGCCAACTTATTCAACGGTGACCGACGGAGGCAATCAGCGCTTCGTCCCTATCGCTTCTATACCGCAATTTTTTAGCTATCCGACCAATTCAGTCTCGGTCGTTCGTGGCACACCGACGGCGGATGATCCAGGTGGCCCCATCCTCGGCTTATTGTTTGACACACCGTCCGTGTCGCGCCAGATTCAAACTGGTATGACATCGGTCACTTATGATCGCACCAGCAGCACCTTAACAGCGACCAGAGGGTTTACGACCTATGACGTCACTGTTGATTCAGGGAACCATGTGATCACCACCCAGGGGCCCTTCCGAGGAGTCGTGAGCCTAGGTAATGGCAACGACTATCTGAATCTGGGGGGATATGTCCAGAGTGTAGTGGAACCCAACACACCGGGGGTGACCGGTTCCGTCTCTGCTCCAGCCTGGGTTGCTGTTCCTGGCGACCAAGACGTTCCTACTTATGGCAATGCTGGATTGCTTGGCAACGTTGCTTCTGGTGCAGCGGCGTTTGTCCGTGCAGGTGATGGTGACGACACGATTGTTGGCTCCAATGGAGACAATGTCTTTGTTGCCGGCGCGGGACATGACTACATCGCGGGTGGGACCGGCAACAACACCTATTACGTGCCCTTGAGTGGTACAGCTACGGAGGTCATCAATAACATCACATCTTTCGGTGTGACTGGTGACATCCCAACCTATATCCAGAATCAACTGACATCACCAACAGCGGTTCTTGGCTATTTTGGTGCCAGTGTGAAGCCCTTGACTGATAGCACCTTGGTCATTCCGGATGCGATCAATCCAAGCGACTTGAGCTATCGGATCGTGACCGATTCGCCTGACTACCCAGGTGAGCAGGTGCTGGAGTTGCACTACCAGAATTCATCGGTCGTGATTCCTTACGGAACGATGATTGGACAGACGCGCGGCAACTTGTACAAGCTGTTCACCTCCAGTGAGACGAACTATCAAAACATGGAAATTGGAGGCTATGGGTACAGCATCGCCGGTATTCAGCACTTCCAGTTCTCTGACGGCCGCGTGCTTACATTGGATGAGTTGCTCTCTCAAGCGCAGCCATGGCAGGCGAGCGGTTTGATCGTTCAAGCGCATAACTGCGCGCTGTTCGAGTCGCAAGCTGTGAGTGCAGCTACTTTGGTATCGGCATCTGACACGTCTGGCCAATCCATCGACTACTACGAATTTGAAAACTCGCCAGGCAACTCCGGGTACTTCACGGTAAACGGCGTTCAGCAAGATGCTGGTGCGACAGTCAGGGTCACATCATCACAGCTGGCCACGGTGCAGTATGTGGGCGGCAGCACTCAAGGAGACGATACCGTCACTATCAGAGTGTTTGCAGGAGGAGAGCAATCTTCTGTTCAAGCGCTCATGAGCGTACAAGGAAGCACGGGAGGAACGCTCCAATCGAGTGCGCCAGGTCAAACGCTCATTGGCATGGGTGGAACGCCAAGTACCCTGGTGGGAAATCACTCGGGTGACACACTGGTTGGTGGCTCCGCTGCCGACATCTTCTACGTTAACGATCCCAGCGTGGTTGTGCAGCAAAGCGCTACGGGCGGCACCAGCGTTGTTTATTCCTCGGTTGATTACACCTTGCCAGCCAACGTCAGCTCGCTGGTTTTGACAGGCTCGGACAACCTTCACGGTACAGGCAACGCAGCTGGCTGCAGCATCACGGCGAACTCAGGTAACGACACGTTGATCGCTGGCTCCGGCATTGCGACGCTGATTGGCGGTACAGGTAGTGACACCTTTGTGGTTAACAACACCTCTGACGTGGTGCAAGCTCAAGCTGGTGGCGTTAACGCCATCCAGACTTCGGTGAGCTACACGGCTGCAGCCAACGTCACGAACTTGACTGGTACCGGCACGGGTGATCTGACGCTGACTGGCAATGGCCAGCCCAATGTGATCACCGCGAACAGTGGCAATGACACGCTGGTGGCTGGTTCAGGCGGGGCCACGCTAATTGGTGGTGCAGGTCATGACACGCTGCAATCCGGTTCAGGCCAGGACACGCTGATTGCAGGCAGCGGTACGACCACCTTCTTGCTGCAGCCGGGATCAGGGGCCGATGTGATCCAGGACGATCAAAGCATCGCTTCTGGCACGACCGGTTCAGATGTCATCAAATTTGGTGCTGGCATCAGCCAGGCTGACGTATCCATCTATGTTCAAGGGCAGGATCTCAAAGTCAGCTATGGCCGCAATGACTCAGTTGTCGTGCAGGCCTATGCGGGTTCATCCCAACAGGGTGGCATGCCTATCGGGCGCCTGGAGTTTGCTGATGGCGCGTACAGCTTGCTCAGCACCAATTCGTCAGGGGTCGTCACGCAAACAGACTTCAATACCCAAGGCCTTGAGGTTGGTAGTTCGACACATGCGCTCGATGGCACTGTTTCCGGTGAGCTGTTTGACCTGCAAAACGGAGGCTCGAGTACCTTTACCGATGATGGCCAGGGCAATATTGTTCGAGATGACTATGCGTCCGGTGGTGGTTTGGTCGCGCACCGTGTAACCACCAAGGACATGGCCAGCGGTGCCGTGAATACGCAAGTATTTGGAGCCGATGGCACATTGATCGAACGTGACTGGATCACAAGCGGCAGTACTGGCCAAGAGCTGTATCGCGCCGATGGCTCCTCGGAGCTTAAAGAGACAGATGTCTATGCCGATGCCAGCACGTTCACGACGGATACGGTTACTCAGACTGATGGTTCGTACGTTCAAAACTGGAGTCAGTCAAATGGCAACAGTGGCTTTACGACATGGAACCAATCTACTGGCGAAGTGACGGGCCGGAGCACCAGGCCTGGTGATGGTTATACAGAGTCTTGGGACAACACTGTTTTGGCTAACGGTGCGTCCGAATCCAAATACACGTATGCCTACACTGATTCAAGTACGTACTCGACTGACACGGTCACTCAGGCTGATGGTTCATACGTTCAAAACTGGAGCCAGTCAAATGGCAACAGTGGCTTTACAACGTGGGACCAATCTACCGGTGAAGTGACGGGTCAAAGCACCAGGGTTGGCGATGGCTATACAGAGTCTTGGGACAACACCAATCTGGCGAACGGTGCGTCTGAATCCAAAGCGACGTATACCTTCACCGACTTGAGTACGTATTCGACCGATACGGTGACGCAGGCTGATGGTTCGTACACGGAATCCTGGAGCAGATCGGACGGTAGCTACGGTACACAAACAGCAAACCACGCGACCGGCGAGATAACGAGTAGCAGCACCTCCGCAGCCTACTCCATGAACGCGGACTTCACCGTGTTGGCAAATGGCGCCTCGGAAACCAAGGTGCTCTATACCTATACCGATGCAAGCACATTGACCACGGATAGAGTGGTGCAGGCCGATGGTTCATATGCCGAGAGTTGGAGCAGGTCCGACGGTGACCATGGCACCAACTACGTCGACGCTGGTCAAAACAGCAGCAGCATCTATGCGTGGGGCACTGCGCAGGGTCTCGATATAGTTCAAGAGGCCGGCAGCAACAACTTGATGGACATCTCGGGGGTGGCCCCAGAGCAGCTGTGGTTCGCGCAAGATGGCAGTAACCTGGACATCTCGATACTGGGTACAGATGATCACTTGACCATCGACAACTGGTATCAGAGTGATGCGAACAAGTTGTCGGGCTTCAGAGTGTCAGATGGGCGGACTCTGCTGTCTACCGATGTGGACAAGCTGGTGGAGGCCATGGCCACAGTGCCGGCACCTGTGGCGGGGCAAACCCAATACACGTCACAGGAGTCACAAGTACTGCAGCCGGTACTGGCTGCAAATTGGCACTGAGTGAAAAGAAGCGGCGGCCATGTTGCTATGGCCGCTGCTCACTCTTTGCTTGGTCTTTTGAATTGCAAACAAGCCTGTTGACGACAAGCCATTGAAGGCAAGCACGGGTGGAGCATGAAGCAGGTGAAGGGGACGACTTCGTCCTCTTGGTTTTCACATGAAGTACCTTTTTGTTCATCAGAATTTCCCAGGGCAATATCTACATCTATGCAGGTACCTTGCCACCAACCCCAACAATGAGGTTGTGTTCATCACCCAGCGCAAAGATGGATCGCTGCCCGGCGTTCGAAACATCGTCTACGCGCCTTCGCGTACGGCCACACAGGGTGTGCACCACTACGTAAGGGAAACGGAGGCAGCTGTTCTCAATGCCCAGGCGGTCACCAGAGTGGCGCTAGACCTCAAGAGCAGCGGCTTTGAGCCCGACATCATGCTCGGCCACAACGGTTGGGGAGAGATCTGGTACCTCAAAGAGGTCTTCCCCCGAGCACCTTTATTGGGGTACTTTGAGTTCTTCTACAAGCTCCACGGTGCGGATGTTGGGTTTGACCCCACAGAACCTCCCGTGCTGGACTCTGGCCCGCGTCTGCGTACAAAGAACATCGGGAACTTGCTCGCACTGGATGCCGTTGACTGGGGGCAGTCGCCAACCAGGTGGCAGCACTCCCTCTACCCGCGCACCTACCAGTCCATCATCAGCATCATTCACGAAGGCATCGACACGAGAACGGTATGCCCAGATGCGAACGCGAGCTTGAAAATAGGCGATATCGAGGTGCGTGCCGGCGATGAGATCGTCACCTATGTCGCGCGCAACTTGGAGCCCTATAGAGGATTTCGAACGTTCATGCGGAGTTTGCCGGCGATTCTGAGCAGTCGTCCTAATGCGCGTGTCCTGATCATCGGTGGCGATGAGGTCAGCTACGGCACGTCCTTGCCACCAGGACAAACCTATAGGCAGCAGATGCTTGCAGAGCTCGGTGACTCGCTTGATCTGCAGCGGGTGCATTTTCTGGGGAAGGTTCCTTATTCGACCTTTCTAAAGGTGTTGCAGGTGTCGCGCGTGCACGTCTACCTGACCTATCCCTTTGTGTTGTCTTGGTCGATGTTGGAAGCCATGTCTGCAGGTTGCCTGGTTGTGGGCTCCCGAACTGCCCCTGTCGAAGAGGTTGTCCGCTCTGGAGAAAACGGTCTGCTCGTAGATTTCTTCAATCACGGCGAAGTGGCTGAGCAAGTAGTTCGGGCGCTGGCTGATGGAGGGGCATACACCCACATCAGAGAGAGGGCCAGGCAGCATGTGATCGAGAACTACGACCTGGCACGAATTTGCTTGCCAGCTCAACTGTCGTTGATGAACAAGCTCATCAATTAAGAGATCGCTCGTTAGGCACCGGTCTTGACGGTCTCTTCGACAAGATCGTGCATTGGGCAAGAGAAATTGGAATACGGAGGGCGTCGTGCAGTTTGACGCAGCAGTATGAAGAATGAATTCACGTCTCAGCAAAGCGAGGCGACAAAGACAGATGGTGAAGCCAGAGATGTCGACACCGGGCTCGCGTCATTGTTGATGCTGTCGCAATTTCATGGCATTGCGGCAGATGGCGCCAAGCTTCGACATGAATATGGTCAAGACCTGTTTGATAGCACGAAGCTGCTGCTGGCTGCTCAATCTCTGGGCTTTTCCGCCAAGTTGGTTATGCAGCCTGCGGAGCGCCTGCATCGAGCACCTCTGCCATGCATCGTCCTTGACAAGGATGGGCGATTTCTCATCCTGGCCAGAGTTGATGGCGGCGCGCCATCGCAGCAGAAGAAGGCAACCGAGTTGGATCTGGACTCGGTGCTTGTCCAACGCCCGGGAGAGCCCCCTCAAAAACTGCAGGCCGATGCCTTCATGGAGCTTTGGAGCGGTAAATGCATCTTTCTCACAAGCAAGGCCAACTTCGCAGGAGAGTTGGCGCGCTTTGATTTCACCTGGTTTATCCCCGCCATCATCAAGTACAGGAAGCTTCTTGGCGAGGTGCTGCTCATTTCGCTGGTGCTTCAGATAGTTGGCCTGATCACGCCCATGTTCTTCCAGGTGGTCATGGACAAGGTGCTTGTCAACCACGCCATGCAAACGCTGGACGTGATTGCCGTTGGGCTGCTGTGCGCAACGGTTTTCGAGGTTTTGCTGACAGGTATTCGAACCTATGTGTTCTCGCACACAAGCAGCAAAATCGATGTGGAGTTAGGTGCCAGACTGTTTCGGCACCTGATGTCATTGCCGATTGCCTACTTTCAAAGCCGCAGAGTGGGAGACTCGGTTGCCCGCATCAGGGAGTTGGAGAACATTCGAACATTCCTGACCAGTAACGCCATGACCGTGTTGCTGGATGTTGCCTTCTCCGTGGTCTTCTTCGCTGTCATGCTGTGGTACAGCCCCTTGCTGACGCTGGTTGTGGCTGGGTCTATTCCTTGCTATGCCCTGCTTTCACTGGTGTTCACGCCTGTGTTGAGGAGGCGGTTGAACGATAAGTTCAACAAGAACGCAGAGAACCAATCCTTTCTGGTCGAAACCATCAGCGGCATTGACACGGTGAAGGCCATGGCGGTCGAGCCCCGCTGGCAGCAACGTTGGGAAAAGCAACTGGCTGGCTATGTGGCGGCAGGCTTGTCGACGACAAACATTGCGACGTTTGCCAGTGGCGGGGTGACGCTGATCAGTAAGCTGGTCACCCTGTCCATCATGTGGCTGGGCGCTGGACTTGTGATCGAGGGAAAGCTTTCTGTGGGGCAGCTCATTGCCTTCAACATGCTGGCCTCACAGGTTTCAAGCCCCATCCTTCGGCTGGCTCAACTATGGAATGACTTTCAGCAGATAGGCATTTCGATGAGCAGGCTCGGCGACATTCTCAACACACGTACAGAGGTTGAGGGAAGCAAAACCCGCATCCCGCGATTGCGGGGGAGCGTCGAGTTCGACCAGGTTTCGTTTCGCTACAAGCCAGATGCACCTGACGTCATACGGGGTGTTAATCTGAAAATCGAGCCTGGCGAGGTGATTGGCATTGTGGGCCGATCGGGATCGGGTAAGAGCACATTGACGCGGCTGGTTCAGCGCTTGTTCGTTCCAGATCGTGGCCGGATACTGGTCGATGGCCAGGACATCGGTATTGTCGATACCACCTCATTGCGTCATCAGATTGGTGTAGTGCTCCAAGAAAACACGCTGTTCAATCGGTCCGTGCGCGACAACATTGCACTGAGCAACCCCAGCTTGTCGATCGAATCCATCATGGAGGCCGCCAAGATGGCCGGCGCACATGATTTCATCTGTGAGTTACCTGAGGGATATGACACGCTGGTGGGAGAACACGGTACTGGCCTGTCTGGTGGCCAGCGGCAACGGATTGCCATTGCCCGTGCGCTTATCGGCAACCCCCGCATTTTGATCTTCGACGAGGCGACAAGTGCGCTGGACTATGAGTCAGAGAAGATCATTCAAGACAATATGCGCCATATTTGCAAAGGGCGCACGGTTCTCATCATTGCGCACCGGCTGTCCGCCGTTCGAGATGCGAATCGCATTGTCGTGATGGAGAGAGGGCAGATCGCCGAAGTCGGCGCCCATGACGAACTGCTCATGAAGCCCGATGGCATCTATGCTCATCTCTTCGCATTGCAACAGGGCAGCGGCGCGGCGAAGGCATCGTCGGTTGGAGATCCTGTGTTGAACAAGGCTTCGGTACACCGTGTCGCACCAAGAAGCGTGGTGATGACCTCATCCATTCGTTTGCCGACTACAAAGCCGACAGGCCCCTTGGGTAGTCAAGGGAGTGGCGAATGAGCACAAGACATCGCATTGGCGCTGTAGGTGATCTGTTTGGTCGCTATGGCAGAACCTTCTCGCATTTCTGGTCAATACGAGATCAGATGCCTACAGGACTATTTCGGGAGGATGAAGCGCAATTCCTGCCTGCTGCTCTGGCGATACAAGAAACGCCTCCGTCAAAGACGGCAAGACTGCTTGGCTGGATTTTGAGCGCCATGGTCGTGGCCACACTGGTCTGGTCCGGTTTAGGGCATATGGATATCGTGGTGAATGCCCAAGGCAAAGTTATACCCAGCCAACGGGTGAAGACCATCGCTGCCATTGAGACTGGCAATGTCGTACGTCTAGATGTCGAGGAAGGGCAGCACGTCAAAGAAGGGCAGTTGTTGCTCCAACTCGATACGAGTGTGCATGACGCCGAGCGCGATAAGGCAAAAGGTGATCAGAACGAGGCGGTTTTGAACCTGGTGCGCAACCAGGCGTTTTTAGCCGCCATTGAACATCGACAGCCACCGTCCATTCCTGGTTTAAATGAGCTGAATCAAACATATGGAACGACCATCACACAGGACAAGTGGAAGGCAACGGAGGAGCATACGTCACTTCAATACGAGGACTTTGTCGCCAAGTCTCACAAGCTCGCAGATGATGTTGCCCACTTTAGCAAAGCATTGCCGATAGCTGAACAGCAAGCGCTCATTTATCAGCAACTTCTTGCGTCCAAAGACGTGTCGCTTGTTGCCTGGCAAGAAAAGGAGCAGGCTAGGCTGCAGATTCAAGCGCAGTTGACGGAGGCTCGCAATCAGCTGGCATCGTTGAACGCAGAGAGTCGCAAACAGGCTGTTGATCAACTGGCCGATGCACGCAGGCAAGCTTCAGAGTCCAATCAAGATGCTCGCCGGGCAAGCTCATATCGTCAATTGCTGACAATGAAGTCTCCCGTCAATGGAACAGTTCAGCAGTTGAATGTGCATACCGTGGGCAGTGCCGTTCAGGCGGCCACGCCTTTGATGCAGGTTGTTCCTGATGGCGGTGCTTTGGAAGTAGAAGCCTTCATTGAAAACAAGGACAAGGGCTTTGTTCGTGCAGGTCAGGATGTGGCGGTCAAGATCGAGACCTTCGAGTACACCAAGTATGGAACGCTAAGCGGGCACGTTTCTCACGTCTCTCAAGACGCTATTCAGGACGAGAAGAAGGGATTGATTTACTCAGTCAAGATCACGTTAGACAGAACCACCATGAACATTGATGGGGTGCAATCCACTGTTTCGCCTGGCATGGCAGTCGATGTTGAGATCAAGACAGGAGATCGTCGCGTTATTGACTACGTGTTGGATCCGCTGCTCAGACATACGCATGAGGCAGCCAATGAACGCTAGGACTCGCTTGTTTGATGCTTGGATCGTTTGGGTCGCTGTTGCGTTGGTCACTGTTGCGACCAACGCCAATGCCCAAAATTCGCAGAGAGAGAGTGACGCGAATGAACAGTCCGTGAGTTGGCTTAACCCGTTTCATGATCCCTTGAATGTATTGCCGCCACCAACTCTGAAACCGATAACCTTGCTATCGGACCTTCAGTTGGATGTCATCAAGGATTGCGACGGGGTTGAGGCGATGTGGGGTGACGCTGCGCCTGAGCAAATGCCGGAAATGCGCTTTGAAGACGCTTTGGCATTGGCCATCTGCCGAAATCCTGAACTGAGACAAAGCAAGGCAACGGTCCAGGCTAGCGCGGCATCGCTCGGGCAAGTCAAGGCTGCGGGGCTTCCCACGATCAGTGCCGGCGTGTCTAGAACCATTCAGTCGTTGACGTATCCCGAAAACAGCTTTCCAAACGAGCGTCTTTATGCCACCACCAAAAATATTGGTGCGACGTGGCAGCTATTCGACTTCGGTCAGCAAAAGCACAAGGAATTGGCGCAAACGCGGCAGTTGGAGGCCAGCGAAGCGAGCCTAGATGCCGCCGCCCGTAAGGTGGTGCTGGATGTGGCTCAGTACTATTTCGCAGCGCAAAGTGCTGCGGCCATGCGCATGGCTAAGGAACAGGTGGTTGCCACGAGTAAGCAAATCCTGCAGTCCACGAACAACCGAGCTGAAAAGGGCATGGCTGACCAGTCAGATGTCCTGCAAGCCAAGTCTGGTGTGGCTCGCGCAGAGTATGACGCGAGCGTCAGTCGAGGTGAAGCCGAGAAGGCTCGTGCGACATTGAGTCAGGTACTTGGTACGCGTGGACTGGTGCACCCTTATCGCGTGTCAACAGCTGAGGTCGAGGCTGCTCTCGATGGACCAAGTCCAGATGATTCCACGGCGCTGATTGTGTCCGATCTCGAGCGCAGGCTGGAGGAGATCCGTTCGGGGCATCCAGCGATCGTGGCGGCGCGAGCCCAAGTGGAAGCGGCTTCACAGACACTGCTGGCAACCAAGCTCGAGGCATTGCCCACGGTGGACATCAGCTGGAATCAATACGATAACGGGCGCCCCAACCAGACCTTGTCAACGGTATCCAATGTGGAGCGAACAACGGCCTTGAATCTTCGCATTCCTATTTTTGATGGCTACGCCCAGACCTACAAAGTACGTTTGGCACAAGCCCAACTAGAACAGAAGAAGGCAGAGTTGGAGTCCACAGAAGCACAAGTTCTGAAAGACACGCTGTATCTGTTTGCGGATACACGGGCGGCAGTCTCAAACCTGAGGTCTGCGCAGCAGCTAGCGATCGCCGCGCAGCTTGCCACGGATTCAATCAAGCGCAGGTACGATCAGGGCGCAGCGGATTTGGTCCAACTGAATCAATCGCTGGTTTCTCTCGAGTCGGCTAAGTCGGAGTTGGTCAAGTCTTGGACTGAATGGCAGTCAGCTCGACTCAGGTTGGTTGTTCAGTTGGGGGCAACGCTTTGATCAATTTACTCAAAGCAAGCAGCAAACAGTGGCGCGCTAACTTGGGACGGCTACTGACGGTTCGTGCCGTGGTGCGCATGATGAAAATCTCAGGCAAGAAAAAACCCCGGTGGGGTGAACCGACCGGGGTTTTTTCCGGAAGGCCCACAGCCCTCCGAACCAGATTCGAAAGGCTATAGCAATGCAGCGGTGATCGCGAGATCACGCATGTCGTTGGCAATGAACACTTTGGAAGTCATGGTTTTGGAAAGTAGGTAGTACGCACTCATGTTCGCCGAGCAAGTAATTATGCTGCGTTTCTCAAACGGAAGGCAAACCCTTTGTGAGGCCAAGGAAATGATCGAGCATGTGAAAGTGATCGTCGTGAAATTGGTCTTCCATCTTGGGGATCAAGTCAATGTCGATCCAATCAGCTGACTGTGCGTCGTCATCAGCTTGCACGTTTGGCGGAGGGCCATCCCCGAGATCAAAGTAGAACGCATGGGTGATGGTGCGCCCTCTTTGGCTTCTGTCTGGATGGTCGAAAACGGCGCTTCCTTTGAGTGCAGCCTTCAAGGTAGCAGGCGGCAGATCCAGTCGCGTTTCTTCCCGCAACTCCCGGATGGCAGATTGATAAGCCGTTTCTCTTTGTTCAATGAAGCCACCAGGTACGGCATGAAGTCCGACGCCGGGTGGTTGTCCCCGCTTGATAAGTAGAACCTTGTTCGCGCAACGCACGACAGCATCCACGGTCACAAAGACAGGTGGATAAGGTGCGGCAGACCAAGCTTCCTTGTACTTCTTCAGCATGCGCCACTCCTGGCACAGCTCTGGGTAGTAGGAAGACTTTGCCCAAGTACGCAGAAAGTCCTGCGTGGCTGGTGGAATGACGTCACTCAGCGCTGCCAGATTGGCTACCAGTTCTTCGGGCTGGCTGCCCAGATACGCATCCCGAATCTGGCTTGCGTCAATTGGGCTCTTTCGATCGACTGAAATCAGCTGCCATCCTTCGAAGTGTGCGAGGTAGTCGCTGGTGGCGTCTTTGAAGTGCCCGAACAGGCGGATGTTGTCGCGTTGACCCGAGAGAGCCTCCACGCCGGTGCGCACCGCTTGCAACCATGCCTCCTCGTCGTAGTAGTCACGAATCGGCAGAAAGGTGGTGCGTTCCTGATCTGCTGCCGAAAGTGTCTGGCGAATCATGTCGGCGCGCTCTTGCCATGTGAATGGGTTCTTTGGTGTGCGGGCCTGAAACGCAGAACCGATCACCGCCACCACGCGAGGCGCTGCCGCCAAGGCCTGCTTGAGCAGCGCCGCATGGCCTTGGTGGAAGGGCTGGAAGCGGCCGATCAAAACCGCCAGTTCCTGCTTGTCATTACTTGGCATGGCGAATGTGTCCGTTCAGAGGTGTTTGGCTGCGATGGGCATCTGGCGACCAGAGCCGAAAGCGCGAGATCTCACCCGAATGATGGGCGGTGCTTGTCGGCGCTTGTATTCGTTGCGAGCAACCATCTGGCGTATGCGCTCAATCAAGGCGCGACCTTCTGGTTGAAGCTTCAGCGATTCGACGAAAGCTTGCGCTTGTTCGTATTCATGCTTTGATAGCCGCTCTCCCTCGACCACGTACTTGAGGATCTTGTCCAGCACGGGATAAGGCGGCAGACTATCGGTATCCTTTTGATCAGGGGCCAGCTCGGCAGAGGGCTCCTTGTCGATGATGGCCATCGGGATCAACTCCTTGCCGGCCGCTTCATTGACATAGCGAGACAGTGCGAACACTTCTGTCTTGTACAGGTCACCAATGAGGCCCAGGCCGCCATTGGTATCTCCATACAGCGTGCAGTAGCCCACGGCGATCTCGGACTTGTTGCCTGTGGTCAGCAAGAGGTGGCCAAAGGTGTTGGAGTGCGCCATCAGCACTGTGCCCCGGATGCGCGCCTGGAGGTTTTCGAGGGCGAGACCCTGCAAGGGCTGCGCATAGGTCTTGTCGAACTGTGTGCTGTAGGTTTGCACGGTCTCCGCGATCGGATAGGTGAACAGCTCGATGCCTAGGTTGCGGCACAAGATGACGGAGTCATCGACAGACCCAGCAGACGAATAGCGTGAAGGCATCGTGACGCCCGCTACGTTATCTGCACCAAGTGCTTCAGCGGCCAGAGCCAGTGTGAGGGCGCTGTCAATGCCGCCAGACGAGCCCACCACAGCCTGCTTGAACCCGCAGCGCCGGGCGTAGTCACGCAGGCCCAGGATGATCTGTGCCCTGTAGAACGCCATGGTGGACAAGCCATCTGCGGCTACCTTGGCAGGCAATTGCCCTTGCAGGGTGAGGAAGCGGCCATTGTCGAAACACAAGGTGGTGACGTCTTCCGTGAATCGCTGCGCTTCGTACACGACGCCGGCTTGAGGCTCCACGGCGAATGAGGCCCCGTCGAAGACGATCTGGTCCTGGCCTCCAACCTGGTTCACATACAACAAGGGCAAGCCATGGCGTTTGCTGGCCTGGGCGAAGACGCGTTGGCGCAAGTCGCGCTTGCCGATATCGGATGGGCTGGCATTGATCGAAACGATCAGATCCGGTGCGGCATCGCGCATGCGTTGGAAGGGGTTGACCTCATAGTCCTGGCCCGCATCGTTCCAGCCGTCCTCACACACCATGAAGCCGATGCGTGCATCGCCTACTCTCAGTACAGGTGCCACATCGGGGCCTGGCTCAAAGTGGCGACGTTCGTCGAAGATGTTGTAGGTCGGTAGCAGCTGTTTGGCGTAGCTCAGCAGCACCTCGCCACCCCTGATGGCGAGCAGCGCATTGCTGAGGCGCTTGCCTGGGCCTTCGTGCGCAATCGGTGCACCTACGACCCAGACTAGTTGACGCAGTTGTCTTGATGCCTGGCGCAAGGCTTCTAGGCCGTTGGCCACGCGCTCCATGAAGGCGGGATCGTCCAGCAGGTCACCTGGGTAGTAGCCGGTGAGAGACAACTCCGAAAACACGATGATCTCGGACCCATCCGTCCAGGCTTGCCGAGCAGCCTGAACCATCTTGGCCACATTGCCCTCGATGTCGCCGACCGTGTAGTTCAACTGGGCGGCAGTGATCTTCAACATCATGACTCCTTGACCTGAAACACCTGACGGAGATAGGCCAGGAAGGTCTCGTTCTGGCACAAGGTCTTACCCGGTGTGTCTGACAGCTTGGCCACAGACTGGCCGTTGGCTTCGGTCAGTTTCATCACGATGTTCAGCGGTTTGATGCCCACATCGTTGCTGAGGTTGGTGCCGATACCAAAGCCCAACTGAACGCGGCCCGCGAAGTGACGGTAGATGGACAGGGCCGTGGGCACATCCAGGCCATCAGAGAAGACCAGGCGCTTGGAGCGCGGATCAATGCGCAGTTTGGCGTAGTGAGCCAGGGCCTTCTCACCCCACTCGATGGGATCCCCTGAGTCGTGGCGAAGACCGTCGAAGAGCTTGGCGAAGTAGAGATCGAAGTCCGCGAGGAAAGCATCCATGCCCACGACATCGGTCAAGGCCACACCCAGGTCACCACGGTACTCTTGCACCCAGTCTTCCAGAGCTGCCTTTTGGAAGTCGCGCAGACGCACGCCCAGGGCTTGATAGGTCTGCAAGTATTCGTGTGCCATCGTGCCGATGGCCACCAGGCCCAACTCCTTGGCCAGCAGCACGTTGGATGTGCCTTTGAAATACTCGGGTACGCTTTCTTTGAGCGTGGTCACCACTTCGCGCTGCCAATCGCCACTGAAACGACGGCGCACACCGAAGTCAAAAAACTCGAATGGCGTGGCGCGCGCTGGCTCCGAGCCGAATTGTTTGAGCAAGGCGATCTTGTCAGCCAGCCGACGGCGTCCTTCTGCTTGGGCCGCACTGGCATCGAAACGACGGAAGTACAGTTCGTTGACGATGGCTAGCACATAGATCTCGAAGCCCATGACATGAACTTGCGGACCTCGCGCGACGATCTCCAGCTTGGGACCATTCGTCTTGACCTCGATGAACTCCCGCTGAAAGCGGAAGATGCGCAGGAAGTCGACGAAGTCTGACTTCATGTAACGCAGGCTGCGAAGGTAGGCGAGTTCGTCCGCTTTGAAGCTGAGGCTGCAAAGCTTGTCGAGTTCACGGTTCACCTCGTCGGCCAACTCTGCGAGCGGAAACGCGCTCTCATTGCGGCAAACGAAGGTGTACTCGGCCTGGGTCTCTGGGTGCCTGTGCAGCATGGCCTGCCACATGGTGAACTTGTAGAGATCGGTCTCCAGGAGACTGTTGATGACAGCGTTCATGTTGGTCTTTCTAATGGGAGGCCGATTTGCCCGGCCTCCCTGTTTGAGTTTTCGTTGCTGCGTCAGGCGTTGGCCAGCAAGCGGGGCAGAACGTCCTGGCTGGTGGCCAACTGCACGCCTTTGGCACGCATGGCAGACAGGAAGCCTTCTGCCTGTTGCTCGAAGCCACCCACCGGGCTCATGCAATCGGTAAGCAAGATGATCTTGCCCAACTGCTTACTGGGCAGGTTGTCCACGATGTGCTCGGTGGTGGCCTTGACGCAGTGGCTGCTGGCTTCCCCAGCAATCAAGAGCACGTCAGCTTGATCCAGTTGCGCAATCAGCTTCTGGTTCAGCAAGGTGTCTGGATCTTCTGCGTCGGGCACTTCTGCCTGCATGGCGCTGTAGTGTTCGGTCCAGGGGTTTGCACCTTTATAGACCTGCTTGACCGTACTCAGGCGCGCTTCCTCCCAGGCATTGCACGCGGCTTGCACATCGGCGTGGACGTTGTGCCCCCAGGTGCCAATCTCGCAGTGAATCGGCCAGACCATCAGCGTATACCGTGCTTGCGCTTCCAGTTCATCCAGATAGCTCAGGACGCGGGGCAGTGCTGCCGCGTTGCGGGGGCGGTACGCGCCTTCGCGAACCTGTCGGGCCGAGATCGTGGTGAAAGGACTGACGTCTGAACCATCCGCTTGCACCCAGAAGGGGGGGTGCGCCACATCAACCCTGTGGTGAGAGTCCAGCGTCACGATAATGTCCGAGATGCCATCTTTCCCTGAGCGGATCAAGCTGGCCAGTCTTTGCATGTCAGCGTGTGCGCCGACAACGGGTAAAGATGGCCCGACACGGCGACCGGTCAATGGATCAGAACCCTGCCAGCTCTCTGGCAGATCGCAGAAGTCGTTCTGCGGGTCGATGATCAGCAGTTGAATCTGTTGCTTCATTTGAGCCTCCACTTGTGTCAGTGATTGCACTGTACATCACTTAGATTACTAATGCAACTAACTAAATGTGAAAATTTGTCGGGTATCCCTGTTCAGGGGGTACCAAATTGGTAAGCTACTTCGTTGCTGGATTGAACAAAGACAAGCGAGCGGGCAAACCCATGGCAAAAACTCCTACTGAATCGGACTACCCACCGGTGATCTGCACCGTTGACGTGGTGCTGTTGACGCTCAAGGATGACGCACTGCATGTGGTCCTGCTCAAGCGCAAGAACGAACCGTTTGCGGGTATGCCGGCGCTGCCTGGCGGCTACATCCATTCGCAAGAGGACAAAACCGCCTGGGATGCCGCAGCCAGGGTGCTGAAGGACAAGACCGGTATCGTCAGTCCCTACCTGGAGCAACTGGCAACGTATTCAGGGGCGGACCGGGATCCACGAGGATGGTCGGTGTCGATCATCTACTACGCCCTGGTACCGGCCGAAGTGCTGGAGGTGGACCATGACGGCCTGGTTCTGGCGCCTGTCAGCCGGTCGCCCAAGCTGCCCTTCGATCACAAGAGCATCATTGAACTGGCGGTTTCCCGGGTTCGATCCAAGAGCCAATACTCCTCACTGCCTGTCTATTTGTGCGGAGAGCACGTGACCTTGCCGCGTCTGCAGGCCGTCTACGAAGCCGTGCTGGGTGAGCCCATCAACAAGGTGAGCTTCCGCCGAAAGATGGACGAGATGGGCATTCTTGAACCCATTGAGGGTGAAATGGAGTCAGGGGCGGCGCATCGCCCGGCTCAGGTCTACCGGCTTCGAAAAGAGTTTAAACGGGAGCTCTCGCTTGTCACTCGGGGAATCAATTCTTGATGACTGAGACGGTGCGACAAAAAAGGGGGGAGCACAGGGTGAGTTGGAAGCTGCGGGTAGCGGAGAGCAAGACCTAAGGGCAGTTGTCCCCGAATTCGCCATGTCGATCATCATCGATGTAACTTCGTCTCTGCCACTGTCGAGCGTGCCACTCTGGGAGCGGCTCATTCGTGACGAGTTTTCTCTTGCTTTGTGCTCATCGGCCACACCGTGGATCATTGCGTGGGTAAAGCCGAATCGATTTCTGACCTGGGTTGACCTCTGTAGTTGGGACGGATATGTCCGGTAGCGCACATTGCGGATGCTTTCCGGACCGGCGCCGAACAGCTTTTTCTTCTCGCTAGCTGCTCGTCGCATCAACGACTGGGTACCTGAGGTGAGGGTGGCTACAAGGGAAAAGCTGCCTTTAATTGCCAAGCAATCAAACCACGAGCATGTTGTTGACGCTTTGTGCGCCATGCTTCCAAGCTGGGCGTCGTGGGGACGGATGGAAGAGGCGGACCAGCAGGTTGTCGCGGAATTGCTCGCTATCCGGGGTGTGATTGAAGCCTTGAAGCGGAGGTTGATGACGATGGCTGTGGGGCCGATGTCGGTGGTCTTGGTTCAGGCGACACGAACGGCAGTGCTGGACAGGGATCTTGCTGACATTGCAAAGCATGCAGTTCAATCGACTGTGCGTGCAACGGCCTATCGGGCGCAGTTGGCTGGGCATTTTGCTTGGGTCCACCGCTGAGAGTGGCATTGGATAGATGTGCGGACCTGCAAAGGCAAACCTCAACCAGACTTACGTCAAACGGTGTACAAACCCTGCAAATCCTCAGCAGCCTGGATTTTGGGCACACTCATGCCACGCCAGCCATCAATTCGCCCCACACCGCGCACAGGTTGCTGAGCATGAGCAAGGCCTTGAGCTGCGCGGTGTTCTTGGCCAGCCCTCAGTGGCGAACCCCTTCTTGATCGACAGGTTCAATCCCACGCTGACTTACTTCATGTCTATGACGTCAGATTAATGGATACAGACGCTTGTACTTTGTCGCGCTTGCGTGCTAATCTCACAATGAGAGCTATGAGAATCCTCTCAATAAATGGTAAGCGGAGAATCAAATGGCGACTGCAAAGACACCAAGTAAGAGTCCTGCATCCAAGAAGGTGGCCAAAAAGGCTGTACCTGCCTCAGTTGACGCGCCGCTGGTTCTAAAGCGGGAGACGGTGGCCGATCTTCAGGCCCTGCTCAAGCAAGCACTCTCGGTTCGACAGTCACGAAAAGTCTGCGTCGCCTGAGCGCTGCCGTAGAGATCGCTGCAGTGCTTGCGCGCTTACGGGACAAGTGACCAAGGTCCGAATGTTGATTCAGTCGAGCTCTTGACCTACCACACACGCTATCCGCGCTAGTGCATTGAGTTACTTGAGCCTACTGGAGACAAGATGGCGCGGCGTGCTGTTCGGGAGCGGGTGTTGCTTGTGGCTCTACCCTGGGCAAGGCTTGAGCATCCCTCCATACAGCTTGGGTTGCTTAAAGCTATTCTCGATGCTCGTGGCGTCAAGTCGAAGCAACTTCACCTGTATCTCAAGTTTGTCGATCATTTGGCAGCGTTCGACTCAACTCTGGGCCCAGAGGATTACGACGACGTAGCGACGAAGTATTTCATCGGCGACTGGATCTTCTCAGTGCCTCCGTTCGAGACTTCGGCAAACGCCGAGGACGGCTATCTGGACTACCTGCGCAAGGAGGGAGAAGGCGAGGCCTTCATAGCCAAAGTCGCGCGCATGCGCGAAGCGGTACCTAGCTTCCTGGAGGCTGCGGCAAACGAGATTCTTTCCCAGTCGCCCGACGTCATCGGATTTACGACAACCTTCGGACAGACTGTCTCGTCCCTGGTGCTGGCAAAGGTGTTGAAGCAGCGTGCGCCACACCTCCGAATTATTTTTGGCGGTGCCAATTGCGACGGCGATATGGGAGAAGCGCTACATCGAAACTTCCCCTGGATCGACATCATCGTTCGCGGTGAGGCTGAGCCTGTGTTTGCTGATCTGGTTGAATCTCTTCTGGCTGGCAGCCCCCCCAAGTTGGCGCCAGGTCTTTGTCTACGTTCCGGCTTGGACGTATCTGTCAAGCCACTGCTGGAACATTCTTCATCCACGATGGAGACCAGAAGCTACGTTGATTACGACGAGTATTTCTCGCGACTTGAGTCAAGTCCCTTTGCTGCGAACATCTCTCCCCGGGTCAGCATTCCTTTTGAAAGCTCCCGGGGATGCTGGTGGGGGCAAAAACACCATTGCACGTTCTGTGGGCTCAATGGATCTGCCATGCAGTTTCGCCCAATGGTTCCACAGAACGTCCTTGACGAGTTGATGTATTTGGCGCAGCGCTACCAGAGGCTGGAATTCAATGCCACGGACAACATCATTGACAGGAAGCTGTTCGACACCTTGATTCCAACACTGGCCAATTCGAACCACGACTTCCACCTGTTCTATGAGGTTAAAGCCAACCTGCGAAAGAGGGATGTGGCCAGTCTTCGTGCAGCAGGCGTTAGGGAGATCCAGCCTGGCATCGAAAGCCTCAGCACCAGCATCCTTCGTCGAATGCGCAAGGGGACAACAGCCCTTCAGAACATCCGCCTGCTCAAGTGGTGTACTGCCTATGGCATACAGGTTCACTGGAATATTATCTACGGGCTCCCCGGTGATACCAATTCTGAATATGCCGAGATGGCTCGCATCGCCCGAGATTGCTTTCACTTTAATGCGCCAAATCTGATTCCTCTCTCCGTCGAGCGTTTTAGTCCGTATTACAACGAACCCGCAGCGTTTGGCATTGAGATCCTTGGAGCCAAGGCTCACTATCATTTCGCGTACCCACTGAAGCGGGCAGAGCTGAACAAAATCGCATATGCGTTTGAGCATCGGCTTGTAAGCTCGACGGACGTCGCTGAAGGACTGGCGTTGTTGCGCGACGTCGTTGATGATTGGCAATCGGCAGAGGGTTCCGCTGGGATTGGCACGCTTAAGCTCTATAGAGGCCCGGGTTTTTCTATCATTAAGGACCGCCGCCCCAGCCGGATTCCTTCTGATTTTCGCCTTGGTGAGGCTGAGTCCCTCATCTATGAGGCCTGTGATGAGGGGGCCAGCGTAGCTACTTTGTCGGTGAAGCTGGCCGGTAATGGTGACGTCGCTGCGGCTACCAGGCGCCTTCTATTATTTCTCTCGTCACTTCTGGATGCAGGCCTCGTGTTCCGAGAGGGAAACAGGTACTTGTCGCTGGCTGTCGAGGTGTCACCCCGCAGTACAAGTCTCCACCTCAGCAAGGATGGCGAGCCTCAGCAAATTGTGACGCTGAACCAAATTCGAGTGGTTGAGGCTTGATGAAGCGAGGTCGACTATCCCATGCGGGGTTTTTCGTCTTTCGAACTCCGCTCCTACCAGTCGAATTGCTCAAGGCAGCTACACAAGGAGGCACGGGTGGATCACCCTTAGATGCATGGGCTACGCTTTTGGATCGATCGTCGGCCGGGACGGCCATTGCTTTGCAGTCCTCGACACTTTGGGACGCGGTGGCCCGGAGAAGGAAATCCAGCTTTGATTTGGCTACGGCACCAGAGCTTTTGCCGTTATGCAGATACGTTAGTCGTAGCACCCTGCGGTGCACACCGCGAGGCCTCTTCGCCTCGACAGGCCTGGGCACTATTGGAAAGCGGACGGTTCTCTCTACGCCGGACCTATACCGGACGTCCGTCGTCGTTGACCTTTCCCTGAACTATCTGGCGGCAATTCTGCAGTTTGAACTTGATCGCGCCGGAGCACTTGCCGACGCCAGCTTTGTTGTTAACCCAACGCTTGCGTTGTTCGGTGCCACGGTGAGCCTGCGGGAATCGAACGGCGTCGGCTCGAACCGTACGTCTCAGCAGGTGATGTTGCAAGCTTCAGAGTTGCTTCAGGAACTTGTCTGCTCGCTTGGCGCTGAACCTATCACGGAACGTCAAGTTGACAGCTTGCTCGCGGCAAAGGGGGTACCGGCTGGCAACCGATCGGCGCGCTTTCGCGAGCTGATCGCCGCGCAGATTCTTCTTCCCAACTTCGGAGTAAGCACAACGGCTTTAGATCCCGTGTTGCACTTTATCAATCAGCTTCCAACGTCAGGTGCTTTGGGTCGAGTTCGCTTCATGGTCTCCGAAGTCAGGGCGCAGTTGAAGCAAAGCGCATGGACACCGCTAGATTTTCGAGTGTCCAAACTACATGAGCTCCAGGCAGCGTTGCCTCCAGTCACTGGCTTTGAACAGCCAAACCAAGTGTTTCAGGTCGAGTCTTTCAACATGGCGCCCGACCTTGCGCTCAACGAGGCCGTCATCAACAAGTTGGCCAAGGCCGTAGACCGCCTTCATATGCTGTTCGGCGATCTTCATGTCAACAGAATGACCCACATGGTCGAAGCGTTCCAGGAGCGCTTCGGAGAGGCGACCATACCGCTGCTGCGGGTGATTGATCCAGAACATGGCATCGGAGACTCATTGGTGCCCGGAGCGATCGCATCCAGATGGGCCCAACGGTCACGCCGAGCCTCACTACTTCGCCTCACCCACAAGGCACTGGGCCAGCAACTGCAATGTATAGAACTCGATCAATTCTTCTGGCGCTCCATTTCGGACGGTGAGCTGCCGCCTCTTCCGCCTGGGTTCTGTGCTGTATGCAGCTTGGTTGCGCCCTCTGAAGCCGCAATCGATGCGGGAAAGTTCGAGGTGGTGCTTGACTGCGTTGTCGGGACAGATGGAACCGAATTGTGGGCCAGGCACAGCCGTCTGAATGGCGCATTCTTGGACGCGGTTGAGCGCCTCGATCTGTGCGTGCGCCCGACCGAGGACGACTCCATCGTGTATGCCGACGTGTCGTTTGCGCCGAATGTAGGCGTCGATGTGGCTTGGCGGCCAGGCCGACAACGCTTTCAGATTGTCTGCACACCAAGCCCTCCGATCTCGGGCGTCGAACAGTTGCCCTTGTCAGACCTCTACGTGCGCGTTAGAAACGACAAGATCCAGCTGCTCTCGCGTCGGTTGGGGCGAAAGGTCGTTCCACTGATCGGATCCGCGATCGATCCAGAAGTAGCCCGCTCCCCCTTGTTTAGGTTTCTGTATTCGCTTGAAAAACAAGGCTACGCCACCCCGCTCCAATGGGACTGGGGCGAATTGGCAGATAGTCCGTTTCTCCCACGAGTGCTCTCAGATGGTGTCACGCTCTCGCCAGCTAGATGGCGGATAGAAGCCGCAGACATTCAGTGTTTGCCTCGGCCATATGACGATGCAGATGTTTTGGACCGATGGCGCGACGCTTTGCGCCTACCCCGTCTGGTTTCGATCCGATACGGAGAGGATCGCGTGGGTTGCGATGTCACACATCCAGTCGGCATGGATATGATTCGCAAGGAGGTTGCCCGTGTCGGCTTTGCGATCCTTGAAGAACTGCGGATAGCGTCGGAAGAACTGTGCGTCGGAAGTGAAGCGGCCCGGTTTGCCCATGAACTTGTCATTCCTTTTGTGCATGCGCGAGAGATGGCACCTGCTGTGAAGGGATCGATTACTAGGGCCTCGGCTTGGTCGAATAAATTCAGTCGGGGCGTCATGTTGCCTGGATCCGATTGGATTTACGCCAAGCTGTACGCCAGTCCGCGCTACATCCAGTCGATGCTCAGGTGCGAAGTGCAATCCTTGATGAGCAGGCTTCAAAAGGAATGTGGAGTCCGGGATGCATTCTTTTTCCGCTATAAGGATACGGACTGGCACCTGAGGTTACGCGTTCATGTGCCATTGAAGACCAAGCGGGTTCGCGCCCTTGAGCTCATCAACGGTATGGCAGCCGAACTGCAATCAAGGGAGACAATTTGGCGTTTTCAGTATGACACCTACTACCGCGAGGTCGAACGGTTCGGCGGGGAACTGGCATGCCGCCTGGTCGAACGATTTTTCGCGGTTGAGAGCGACCTGGTTTACGCCTTGTTGACGACATGGCGAGACGACGAGGCTTATTTGCGCCAAGCTTCGGCGCTTGCCGCTGGGTGGACTCTATGGAGCTGGGCTTGCCTAGGCCTAGCTCCTGACGAAATCCTAGATCTGTCCCGGCAACTCGGCGCCGCTCTCAGAAGCTGCGCTCGATTTGCCGGTGTCCATAACGATCGCGAAGGGGCACCGCAGCTATATGCGATTGTTGACGTGTCGAGTCGTGCAGGAGCCTGGTGGAGCTATGCAAGGCGAGCAGCCGTACCGCTCCGAAAAATTGCAGTCCTTGCGCGATCGGGCTCCCTGGATGTTAGTTTGAAAGAATTAGCTGGTGACCTCACTCACTTGATGGTCAACCGCCTGTTTAATTGCGCACATGAGACAAGGGAGCTAAGCGTTTACCTGATGGTCCAGCGGCACATTTATCAGGCGGGACTTGGTGAATCCAAGCTCAAGAGGTGATAACCGCCGGGACGGCACCGAAGTGCTTAGGGTGTCCTCAAAGTAGCACTCCAACATCTGGCATATGATTTATGCCGTAGCCGTCTTCACTTGCCGACCTGGCAACAGAACCAGGAGCAACACAGTCCGCGAGTGCCGATGAAAAGCTGACTACAGGGGAAGAAGTCATGTCCACAAATTTGGGGCAGTATGCGCAACTCGTTGCTGCCGCTGGCACACTCATCGCCGTCGGCGCAGCACTCATTCAATCATGGCGTAAGCGTGCTACGTGGGAGCCTGTTGAAGAAGACCTTCCGTTGCTGGGGCAGAAATTGGCAGGTCTATTTGTATCGCTTGCTGTAGCAACGCTTTGGTACCGGTATCAGGCAAATCTCGATAGCAGTGCAGATTTTCTGAATGCGGCTTGGATTCTAGCTGGAGCACTCTGTTGCTTCGTGCTTCTTTACGCACTGCTAATGGGCGTATTCGTGTTCGAACGTGAGATCGTCACCGGAAACAAAAAGGTATCCAAACAGAAGATTGTTGGTGGATTTTTGTTAACACCAGCCGCACGGGATTCAAGGACAAAGCACCAAGTCACGATTCAAGAGCTATTCAGGGGAGCTGCTTATGACGCCGATAAGGTCTGGACCAAGTTCTCGAGGGCGATTGTTAAGTTGCTTATGGCGTTTTCGTACGTCGGAGTCGTCTTTACGGGCACAGTCACACTAGCCTCGGCCTCAATCGCGGTTATGGGGGGGGATAGCCCAACGCCAGGCTCGGATTTGGCGACAACACTTTCCAAGTGGAACCAGCAAGCTGAACAAGCGAAGAAGAGCGGCACCATTGCTCCGAAAACCGCTCTTCCGACAGGCCTTGCTGCAGCCCGCAGCTCCTTTGAAACCGCTTGGCGTCTGTCGAGCCTCGACCAGAGAAAGCAACTCAGCAAGGAGCAGGCATACAAGGCTCTTAGCAGCGTTGTCGGCATCTATCGGATACAGGAGTCTGATGGCTCATCAAGGAGCAACGCTATTCAGTGGGCGGATGAATCTATCAAGTACTTCGAGGAACTCCAGGACCGCAAGTGGCTCGTTGAAGCTTTGCTGGACAAGGCGGCCATCCTGCTTGATCTGGCTCAATTGGAAAACACGAGTAAGGATGATTTTCTCCGACTATCTAGCGATGGAGATGCGCTAGTTCAACGTGCTTCCGAAATCGCTGGGCCTGAGAAGGCGGGCGAAGTTCTACGTGTTGCCTCAAGGTTCTACTACAACCTTGCACGTCCCAAGAGCTTTCGCTTGTCGGACAGTTGGGACAACATCTACCTCCTGCAAGCCTATAAGAAGGCCAAGGAGTCAGTCGCTGCTGATCCTGGCGATCTCAAAAGCGCGAATCAGCTTCTGCGCAGCACTATGAAAGCAGCGAAGAACCCTCCCCAAGACGGTGACGTCATTTGGGGCAAGAATTTGCGCTTAGCCCAGCTTGGCATGAAGAAGGTCTGGGAAGAAAAGGGGCCGAAAATTTTGGGAAGCAACCGCCTGTCCTCTCTCAACGTTCTTGGAACAGGCACTTACGAAGCCGTAGCGCGAGAGTGGAACGACATGCCGGCGCGCGAACGCAAGGCCTCTGCGCCTGCTCTTGCTGATGAAATCGCCACCGAGTCATTGCCGTTGCTGCGGGAAGCAGAGACGCTTCTCCAGAATGACGAACTCAAGAAAGCATATGGTTTCGATCTCTACTATGACATTGCCAGGGCACATGCCCAGCGCACGGTCATGCTCCGCGTCATTGACAAGCGTAGGGCCGCTAAGGAGTTCGACGAAGTGGTGGTCAATCTCGGCCATGCGAGAGAGGGCGCCAAAGCCTCCCAACTCGATGCCGCAGCCAAGGACATAGACCACGACATCAGCTTTTCAAAGCTGGCACCCGCTGAGCGTTTACGACTTACTGGTTTGCTCCGTGTAGGCGGAGGTTGAAATTACAGTCCGTGACTTTGAATGTGAAGGAGGTTGACTATGAGCACAGAGTTGGAGTTTCCAGAGCCCGATCAAGAACGCGAGCCGCAAACAGAGGAACAACGCCGAGCGCTATCACGTGCCGCTTATCTCCTGGATGAGCTGACGCAAGAGGCCAACATTGATGCCCACGACCAAGCAAGAGTGCTAATGGACCAAGTCGCGAACAAATCTGAACTTGACTTCTTTCCTTTGCGCAGCAGCAAAATTTACTCTGCAGACATTGAGGAGAACATCGAGCAATTTGCCCAACAAGTATCCTATTTCGATGGCCTCGGAGTGGGCGGACTCCCTGGTATTCAGGAAGGCGACACGTGGGTAGCTATTGCTGTCAATGAGATTGCGAAGGATCGCCCTGTCAACGAAAGCGCTGAAGGAGCAACACGCTGGGGTGCCAAGGTCAAAATGACATCGTTTGGGCAGGCCTTTCGAGACACGCATGTTGCACTTCAAAGATTCATAGCCAGACGGTTGGGAGCGTACCGCTTTCAGAACTTGGCAGCTGCTGGCGGTATCGGCAGCACCAACAACATGCTCCCTATTGAGGTGCATTCTCCAACACGAGGCGCTCGTGTCTCTTACTCGCCCTCCTACTTCATTAACTACCAAGTACTTGCTTCACCGACCAGTCCGGTAAAGGGATTTCTCCATCCGGGACGCTATATGTTCATGCTTACCACTCGGGGCCCTACGAACGTGGTCGACCAAGGAATGTTCAACGTTCCTCCTGATTATCGTATTCATCTGAACGTCTAGTGATTTGCCTGGGTGATGCGCACTTAGCAGTACCTGTATCACCGGATTTGCTCGTCCACTAGGCGTACAGGCAGTCTCCGGCTGTTGCTGGCAGATCGCATCAGTAGGCGGGTGTGCCCATCTCGACGCGTGCCGCTTAGGTCGCCCGACGGACTTTCTTTACGTGCTTGACGTAGCGATACCGGCGATGGGGATCTTCGACGGACTTTCCCGCGAAATGAGTGCCTAATCAGATCAATGACTTAGGGTGGGGTGCTCCGACGGACTTTATTTGTTGGAGTCACTTTGTTGATCGTAAAAATAAAAACGGTCTGCTGCAGTTAAAAACGGTCAACGCTTTTGACAATTGAAGTCGTAAAAATAAGCTGGCGCTGTCATATTACGTGCTTACTGCCTAGCGCGATTCTTCGCTTGCCTTGCATCGAATGAGGGCTTTGCGCCTATCAACGAAGGTATGCAAGTACAGACAAGTACAACGATTGATCTTTTGGTGATCATCAGTCACTAGTGCCGGTGATAAACGATACGACTCGTTTGGCAGTCGCCATGGCTTTCGCTGTTGATGTTAGCTCGCACTCCCAGACAATGTAGACGCGCCACCCGCTGGACTCCAGCGCTTGAATGTTGCGCTGATCTCGCACAACATTTCGCTCGAACTTGCTGATCCAGAAATCCGTGTTGCTCTTTGGCGTCGAGGCGATGTGGCAGCCATGATGTCGGTGCCAGAAGCAGCCATGGACAAAGACGACTGCTTTGTGGCGTGCGAATACCAAATCGGGCCTGCCGGGTAGGCCCGCTTGATGCAAACGGTAGCGCAGCCCGTCAGCATGTAGGAGTTTGCGCAGAATTATCTCTGGCTTGGTATCCTTTCCACGGATTTTGGACATCCTTTCGGATCGCTGAGCTTTCGTTAAGAAGTCCGTCATGCTGCTTCTATGCCTGGCTACGATTTTTGGTTTGCGTCCCGCATCAGTTCATAGAATGGCAAGCCTCGGATTACTTCACCCGGGGCATCGAACGACTTGTAGAGGCAATGGTGATTCGGCAGAGACTTGACCCGCTCCGACAGTTCACCTAGGTCGGACACCAGGCCCAGGGCGCCCAGCTCCGCGGCCGTTGCATTCGGTACTTTGTGGATGCACCAGGTCAACAACGGCTCGCGATAGTCGGTCGCTCCGACCTTGAAATGCCTAAGGTATTGCGATGCCAATATCACGCCAACGCCGAACTCGCGCCCTTGCAGCAAGAGTTTGCGAAGAACATCAAATTCGTAACGCATGATGTTGTCAGCCTCGTCAACCAGCAAATACGAATCAATCACTCGGAGTTGTGGGGCTGTACCGAGAAACGGCCGCTTCGGCGTTTTCAACATGTTCTCGTAGAACATGTTCAGCATCACAGCAACCAGCATGTTCTTGCTTCTGTCGTCCTGTCCGAGTGCGTCAAGAGACACAACAACGACACCATCTAGAAACTGGTCGAACGGGAGTGTGTCTTTCGGATCGCGTGCGAAAACTTCCATATCGACCAAGTCGTCAATGATGGCCATTGGAGTGTCCGACTTGCCCCCGAGCAACTCCCGGTATTCGGCATGTATGTCATAGATTGTTGGCGCGCGTCCCTGCGCATTGGCTATCTCGTAGGCGCTCCGTACAGCCCCCTTCAGCTTGTCGCGTTGCACCGGGCCTATGCCGCTGTATACCTTATCAAGTACATCGGTAAAGAAGCGGAACCGGTCGAGCCAAGGAGCCGCCGAATCCCCCATCGCTGATGTGTCGAACAAGTTCAGTGGTAGGCGTGTCGGCCGTACCACTCTTGCGCCGGTCGCCGCCACGAAGTCCGGGCTGCTGTAGTCTCGCTTGTAGTCGAATATCAGGAACCTTGGTTTGACTCCCCGGTTTTGCTCGGTAGATGTGGCAACCTGATATATCAAGGACTTGAGCAACTGGGTCTTGCCAGTGCCTAGGTCTCCGACGATGCCAAGGTTTAACTGGTTCAAGCGGGTATCCGAGATGTTCAGCATCACGGCCTTCGGCTCGAATCCATCAACCGTACGCCCGACGGACAATTTGATACCAGTACATGCTGGCTGCTCGGTGGCATCCTGACTTTTCTCATCAGGCAAACTTGGGTCAACCACTTGCGGCTCCGTGGTGCTGGGAGTAAAGGTCTCGCCCGCCATCGCGTCAGAGTGATTGGAAGCACGAGCACTCTCAGGTTCAATTGGCTTTGATCCTTTTTGTGCCTGCGTCTGAACAAGTGGCGAAGGTGCATCGACTGGCTCAGGTAACAAACGCCATTCGCCGACCTTCCCTCGCACTGCATCGTAGAAGACTTGGGCATCTCCGGCAATGAGGCGCCCAGCATCTTTAGCTGCGACCACAATTGACTCAGGATATCCATCGCCATCCCAGTCATATGAATCGCTCATACCAGACCCATCCACGACGATGAGGCGGCCAGTAGTATCAACGTCGATCAGGGGATTGGGTTCAAGGATTGCAGACGCGATGCGCTCGTGGTATTCGGTCCAGCGCCCAGCCTGTTCGCCAACAACGCTGTGTTGGCTATACACACGTAGTCCGAAGCCGATCATGGACAACAGCAAATGCTGGTAGGCGACTTGCCAGGCCACTGACTGTTTCGCGCGCCCAGCGATGGCCTCAAGCAGTCCGGACAACGCCCGAGCTTGCTCCAGGGCATCTTCTGCCTCACCCTTGCTGAACGTAATGCCTTGCCTGCATTTGACCTCAATAGGGGTCAGCCTAATTTTGACGCTGCTATTTACGACTCGAACACCTACGACCAAGAGATCGGGGCGTGATAGCGACGTATCCTTGCCGAAGGATTTAGCCATGTCGGACAAGTAGCCTCTGAATGGGTCGACCGGAACAATAATGGCAATCTCGACATCGTCTGGCGTTCCGCCAACCACGGGCAGGATGCTCGATATGTTGCCAGCGGTACGGAACTGGTCTTGCAGCAATCTGACCGCCACGAATAAGCCTAGATCGCCAGTTGTGTTGAATCACGAGCAAAACTGAGCCACTAAAGGGCATCCGTCACGTCCAAATTTGAGCCACGTTATCCCCATACCCTGCTGCTTTTTGCAGCAGCGGGGGCAGGAGTGATCAACGTGAGCA
>Ga0194137_10000157_pt1 | contig 46025 bp, 39 predicted proteins | sample TARM_MetaG_T3_14_FD_134025 | JGI IMG/M metagenome (GOLD analysis project Ga0194137, IMG submission 134025) | Freshwater microbial communities from Pennsylvania, USA, analyzing microbe dynamics in response to fracking - TARM_MetaG_T3_14 (version 2) | ecosystem: Environmental > Aquatic >...
GTGTGGACCACAGATCCTGTGTTCCAGCACAGTTGTTGATGAACATGCGGTTGACTGGAGAACCGCATACAAGGCACTAGAACGGTGAGTTGGGAGCCTGACCTAATGCACCTGGGTAACTGGGTAGCGCGATAATGCACCGTTTAGGAGAGCGTTCTCCCTTAGAGGCAGGTACTGCATTGGGAGATTGTCCGGAAGAAGGATTGACCGGGAAACCGGAGATCGATGGGGTGAGGTAACTCACGCCCTACAGCCGGACATTATCCGCATAATACCCTCCCTACGGGGAGGGGTTATGTTGCCACCATAACAAAAACACTACCCACATAACGGGTAGGGACTATGCCGTCACTTAGGTAAGTCCATTCATTTTGACATCTACATTATCTTCGTGACCGTACCGAATGTACTGACATGGAGATTGACGATGTCTTACCGTAAATTGGGGCTGGAGGCCTATTACCTCCCGACACTTAAGTCGTACCGCCCGACACCGACGCAGCACAGCATCACACTGCGTGAAGATGACCTGCTGGATGAGGTGTTTGAGTGCCTCGATGACCTCCCTATGTGGGTCGCTACCCAATGGCTGATGCAATTCCGCAATGGTGCCCGCACCTTGGTGGCAGAGAAGCCCCAAGAGACCCCCCAACCGGAGGAGGAGATTTCCGCCGACGAAGAGCCCATCCCCCGTCTCGACGATGAAACTGATGAGCCCACTCCCGATGTGGACCACTATACCTTTCGTATCCAATGTGCCATGTCGATGGAGTCAGCCACTCAGCTGCGCAATACCATCCACGACCTTCGTCCCACTGAGGACCCACCGAATGAAAGATCTTACCAAAAGGGAGATCCCCTCCAAAAATTTACCGGGCGGGCAGGGGAAATCCACCACCTCTGTCCGCCCATCGACACCTATCGTCAAGTCGTCCATCGCGAAACGGCCCAAGCACGAGACCTTGTTGGGAAAACGTCGCCACGGTCGCAAGCGGTACGGAAGGACGTTCCGCCCCCTTCCGTAGTTCCTAAAGCGTTGGACTTGACACTCCTGGATGTCCGTATCGAGGTTAACCCACCCAAGGATTAACACATGCGACAACTACAACACCTCTTTGCGTCGCTTACCTCGGAGGTGGTGCCGGGTCCAACGAAACAGCAAGGCCGTCATACCTGCAGTGCCTTCCGTATGGAGATCCGCAATACCATGCGGGTCCCCTTATTTTGGCGTAACGCCTTGGGCATGGTTGTACACGAACCACCCAGTGCATCGACCACGGCAGGTGAATATTTTTACATTATGATTGAATACGAGTTCGATCCCGGTGTAAAGATTGACGCGCGTGAGTTATTAAATGAGTTGGATCTCCCGGAGAACCACACCGAGAGAAAGCAGATATATGAAGCGCTGCAGTCGCTTGAACGTGAGCCCCAATGGCACCATCAGCGTAAATTTACCTACACCTTAGGTATTGACCGTGAACGACTAGAAGCCGCTGGCGGTGTGGCATATCTGAATGACGTCGATCTGGTCGTGGGTTTTGCCAAACATGCAAGCGATGCTACCCATCCCTATTCGCCTCCAGGTCAACGGGAGCGAATGAGTAATGCGGTTGATCCCGCAGAAGGGTTTCAGCAACGCATGGTGCTGGTGGATAATGCCGGTGTTAATGGTCCACGTTGGATCAACACGGGCTTTGGGGTATACGAGGTGACCCCAGTTGAAGACCCGTCACTACAGGATGGGTTTTATCTTACTGTGTTTCACCACCGTTCGGGAGAACCGTCTACCGAACACCACACGTATGTGGTCGCTGAAAAGACCTTTGGTTTATACCGTAGTCGTGCTGAAGCGGAGGCTTTTGGTAGTCCAGAGGAACGTTTCAAAGCGGAACTCAAAGAAACGGAGCAGCAGATAGCGCGCGACAAGGTGGCACTGGCGAGAGAGAAGCAACAGGTCGATCGTGAGCGCCATGAGATGGAACGTGAAAAGCGCACCGAGGAAGATCGTAGAGAACGAGAGAAGACGGAGCACGAGGCCCAACTGGCTCGAGAGCGAGATCAACTCGATCGCGAACGAGAACGCATGAAGTTCGAGAAAGAACGCATGGAGTACGAACGCCAGACGTTTAGTGAACGTCAAAAGTTTGAATATGACATGCGGTCTCGGGATCGTAAGGATCACTCCGAGCAAACCAAGGCATTGCTGGACATGGCCAAGATCATGTTGGGTCTTGTGACCACGGGGCTATCACTCTATGCAGTGATCAAGAAAAACTCGAATTAGGACGCAACATGGATAACGTGTTATTGGAGCGGGTTAAGGCGGTCACGCCGAAGTTTAACCCGTCCGTGGCGAACGGTCTGGCAGTCGAGCACCTCATGGCCCGTTCTCCCGAGACGGGCACGCTTTCTGTCGTGTCGTACATTGACCGTCTGATACACATCACTCAGGAGCTGTTTCCGGAGGGTCTGGTCTATGAGGGCAGTCAGGTCTGCAGTCCGGTGCAGCAGTTCGAGGAGGTAACGCGTGAGTACAATTCCAAGCGGGTAGCCAACATCGCCAAACACGACACCTTCATGGTGAAGTACCAGTTTTCTTTTAAAGGAGAAATGCTGTTTCCACGCTATATTCTCCTTCCCTTTGTTCGGGACGGGAGTATTCTTCACCTTAACGGGGCGCTGTACAATATCTCCCCGGTATTAGCTGACGTGGGTTTCTCTGTCCTCAAGGGCAGTATCTTTATTCCTTTTCAGCGTACGAAACTGACGTTCAATCGGGTAGACCATGCATTTTATGCCGATGGGCGTCGTGAAATCGTGTATGTGATTTGGAGTACGATTCATCATGAGAAAAACAAGCTCAACAAGCGGGATCTCGATAACCGACGGGAAATCGAGTCCTGCCTGGCCCATTACTTCTTTGCGCGATATGGAGTGACGGAAACCTTCCGTCAATGGGCGAATGCCAACGTCATGGTGGGGTGGAAGAAAGACTTTCCCCTCAAGGACTATCCTCGTGACCACTACACGATCTTTGAGTCCACTAACTTAAAGGATCGCCATCCCACAGGTGAGTTGGTGGTGGTCGTGCCGAAGAGCGACGACACCGACTTTGTGCGGATGTTGGTCGGGGGATTCTTCTACGTGGTGGATACCTTTCCGGATCGTTTCCGTGAACCGGAATGGGTGGACAATACGATTCACTGGCAGCTGCTGCTCGGGAATGTGATCTTTGGTGACTTCCAAGGGTCGGGTACCCTTCAAGAAGACGTCGAGAAACACATGATCTCCATTGAGAACTATCTTGATGAGATCACCCGGGATGACCTACGGGGTCGGGATATCTACGTGGACAGTATCTGGGAGTTGTTCCACGTGATCATGACTGACCTGTCCGGACATTTCTACCAAACCAGCAGTGATGAATCATCCATGTACAATAAACGCATGACAATCCTGCGCTACGTCATGGAGGAGTTCAATAACGTCATCTCCAAGTTTGGTTACAGCTTCCAGTCCAATCGTGAAAAGGTGTGGGATGCCCAGAACATCAACGATAATCTCAAACACCATTTCAAACTCAACACCTGTGTGTCGCGCCTGACCAGTACCCACGGTGAGATCAACACCGTGAGTTATCCGGGAGACAATAAAATGTTCCGGATTACCTGTATGGCGATACCGCAGGATAAAGCCAAGAAATCGAAAGGGTATGGGAAGGGGCTGATTGAAGACGCCTCACGTCTCCTCCACTCTTCGATTGCCGAAGTCGGTCAGTTCAACAACCAACCGAAGAACAATCCGGATGGGCGCAGTCGTCTGAATCCCAATGTACACACCACGGTGGAGGGATTGATTCAACGTAACCCAGACCGGAAAGTATTGATCGACTCCGTCCAAAAGCGCATGATGCGTTAATCTTAATCGTCAACGAGCCAACGAGAAGGAACGTCCTATGTCCTACCAGGCCAACACTCAGTACGGTCAGCCCCAGCAGCCGACCAATCTGCCGGTCCCCACTGACCGTTACGACCAGAACACGTTCAACCCCAACCTCCCCAATCAGAACGACGTCACGCCCCCGGTAAACCAACCGCCTAACCTGGACGGTCGGATCATGGATCGGATTGCGGCGGAGTTCCGTTTCGCCGCCCAACAACGGGTGAACCGTACCCCGCTTCACATGTTCACCTACAACATGTGGAGTCAGAACTACTTTCAGAACCAGGAGTATGTCACCTGGCTCCAACGGGCCATGGACTTCACTGAGTTTCTGATCGTCGCACGGAGCTACCAACCGGAGCAGGCTGTCCAGAAAGCCGTTCAGCTGATCTATGCTGGCGCGATGGCCATGTACACTGCCCAGTATCCGACGCTCCAGGGTCTGCTTACCCACCAACAACGCAATGAAATTCCCCAGTTCGGTCAAGAGCTGGAGAGCATCATTCGCGATATCCAACAGTTCCACGCTAATGGACGTCGTCCCACACAAATGCAATGGGGTCAGCAGGGACAGCAGGCGCAGTATGGTGGTACTTATCAACAGCCCATTCAGCAGGGAGGTGGGGTTCAACAGCTGCCGCCCACTCATTTGAACCCCCATTTCCCGAATCAGTCGGTGGGTTACGGCCAGCCCCAAGGACAGCCGATGCCCCAGCAGGCTCCACTCCAGGGGCCGGCAGGTTACGGAAGTGGTCCTCAAGGCCAACCTAACCCGATCACATCGACCAATTCGCCTAGCGCCGGTCGCTACATTGATTTGGACAACCGGCCGAATCAAGCTCAGCCTACTCCCCAAGGAGGTCCGAGCCAACAGACCTGGATGGCGAGCCAAACACCGGCGTCCCCCGTGGGTGGGATCACACCACCGAGCTTCAATAACGGGAATGGGACACCACAGCCCAGTGCGTCGTTGTTGTCAGCATACGACGAACAGACACAGGGAACCTCTCAATCGGTCCCCAATTGTGTGGAAGACATCAACCTGAGCGACTATGTCGACGAGAACGCCTCAGAACGCCCCTGGGACGTGATTCACATCCCGGGGGGTATCGAGGTACGCCCTGCCCATCTAACGGACTGGAAACGCACTCGTAGGGACGAGAAACCCTATGCGGTGGCGTACGACCCCCAGCGGTTTATCCTGTTCTATGTAAAATGGCCGGATGGGATCGTCGATGAGCTCATTGTGGAGAAAAGCACAATGAAGACCATGAACTACCTGCAACATGAGATCGACGCTAAGCTGCGTGGTGAGAAGATTAAGCCTGAGGGGAAAGTGGTGGCCAGTCATCATAAGGTGCTGGACATGGACGTGGAAGCCCAGGTGAAGCCGGTAGAAGAAGTCCGTAAGGCCCTGGACGAAGGACTGGCGTCTAAAGATGCGCTAAACCCAGTCCAGCTTGACGGTTACTTCACCGCTACCAGCGAACTGGAAAACGAGGAGGAAGCACGTCTCCAGGTGATGGAGCAGCTGGGGCTTGAGGAGAACGCGAAAGTGCCGGCACATGAATACACCAGTGCCCAGGTATTCCCCATCAACGTCCCGCAGGAAGGGAAAGATCGCCTTCAGGCCATGGCCACCAGCGATTCTCTGAAACGTCTGGCCACGGCATTGGTGGAAGCGGTGAATGACGGCGCGATTTCCCAGCGTTACTTCCTGTTCTTTAACCGTCGTATGACGGATGCGGTGAACGCCACCCTTAAGGATAACCTCTCGTTGGATATCGACATCGACAGCTTCGTTGAAGACATCGATGATCTGTTCGACTATCTGCGGGAGAATCATGGGGATAATCTCTCTACCATCCTTCACGCCCAAACCCAGAACATCCTGACCCGTTGGTTGAACTTTAAGGAGGAAGTGGATGGGGAAGAGAAGACGTTGTACCTGCTCGATGAAGCGATGAACTTCCAGCTGCCTTGGGAGTACAAGGACCTGGCCTCACTGACACTGAGTGATGAGCCAGTGGTGGTGAGTGGTGTGACGCATCCCACCATTGCCAACGTCCTGCGTCAGACCTTCAAGCGCCATGCCAAAACCGGTAACCTGAAAGGTCGTCGTCTGCGCCTGATCACCGTAGATGGCCATTACCTGGAAGCGTTCCGTGGATGGTTGATGGAGGATTCGATTCTAATCAAGCGTCTGTAAGTCCACATCACTACCTGATTACCAGGGGTGTGGCTGGCCTGGCGCACCCTTGGTGTTTGCCGAAGGTCTACGGCATACGCCCTCCCCAACACGGGGAGGGCTCTTTTTTTTTCGTCACTCGATCAATTCCAACACCGGACGCCACGCATATAAGGAGGTTGATGGGTTATATCCAAATCCATCAATGCCTGAACTATACGCCCTCACAACACGACTCGAAGAAGCGCTATTAGGTGTTTCTTGAGTCCAATTGACATAACTACCAGTACCTAACGCGCTATTACTGTAGTCCGCCCAATTACCGCCTACCTGAGAAGAGGGTATTTCATTTGAGACTTTGTATATAAGGCGATTCCATTCGGAGTTATGGGTGCCAACTGGATCGGTAGTCCAGTTTGTCACATCAGTAGGATCAGTGTCAGCACCCCTTAAAAGTCTAACCTTATAAGTAAATGAACCTAACGTTATTGTGGTTTCTCCATATACAGCACCTGAAGAATTAATTACGTCCCATGAAATAGAATCCCGTACTGGATTTTTTGCAACATATAGTGTTTTGTTTTCATACGCAAACTTTAACCAACCCGCATCAGCCAATATAGTGCCTTCACTGATACCCAGCTCAGTAGATAAAGCTGAACCGTCAATAAGATCCAGACTGTCTACCTCACCATACCACCCTGTTATGTTATCCCCGGCTAAAAGAGATGATGGGCCGGGCGGTTTTTCCACTGCTTGAGTTCCTACCATCTCGAACCCTCCTGGGGTCACCCCATCATGCAGACGCAGGGCGTGTTTCTCACTGTCAATCGAAAGCTCCCCCTCCCCCAACGTCAACCCATTATTCTCCGCGGTACTCCCGCGTAAAAACCGTGTCCGCATCTCAATGGTCCTTTCTTAATTGGGTAATGAAATATCCAGGCTTCCCACCCAGCGCAACGACCTCGGGTGGGCTTTTAGCGTGTAGGTCGTCAACCCCATAGGAATCGTCTCGTGGAGAATATCGTCCCGGTCAAACACCACCCCAAACGTTTCACTCAGTTGGTCGACAACAGTAAGCGTTGTGTCGGGGTAAGCACGATCGACAATAGTGAACGTACCACCAAAATACGTTCCTAGATCAAGGAGTTGATACACCACGGTAATCTGCTCCGTGGGCGGAAGGAGATTACGCAATGACCCACTGGGCTTCAACGCCAGTGTGACTTCCAACCGGTTGTCACTTAGTGTCTCCTGTTCCACCAACTCCGCCATTCCGGGATCAATCGTCATCCGATAATGATGATTCACCATTCGAATTAACGCCTCCCATGGGGGGTATTGTAACAATGTTTCGGTCGTGTTCATTGCATAGGGTCCTCGCTTAACTTTCCGGGTACTGATAATGGCCCAGGTCATTGGTGTCTGGATCGTCGTGATCCACCACAAAAGACATGGCGCGCACCCCCACGTTAGCCACGTTTAACTTCACACGGCCAAGTTCGGTTTGTTTCAACCACATCCCCACTGTGGGGTCAACATGATAATGGGGTTCAATATGTGCGTCCCAACTCAAGGACGGTTCATTGATTATTTGATCGGTATCCAGATGAGTTTGTGTTTTCAGTCCCACACGATTTGCCGTGATGCGCGACACGGGTGTCCGGAAACGACTGGCTTCTTCTCCCCAGATGTCCCCCAGACGAATCACCGGCATACCAATGTACCAGAAATCCTCCTCATTGATGTTACGCAAATACTGTACGCTGTATGAAGAGAGCTGGCGCATTAGGCCCAATAGGGCTTTCTGGAGTTCAGAGAGGGTCATGCGATTAACAAGGTCGGCGCCGGTAGACGTTTTCACACAATCCACATAAAGTTGCTCTAAGTCCAAGGGGGAAAGATCAGCAACACCATACCCTTTTTCCTTGAACCACTGTTCAAAGGAAATCACCTCATCGACCAGATTGCATTTAATATGCATGAAATGACGACGGACCAGTTGTTCAGCCATCCCGCGATTCATGTACTGTTCTTGAAAAGAGTACAGCTCCCACAGTTTCAGGTACTCACGGTGGAGATTGGCACAGTCGTTAAAAAACTTCTCCGTGGTAATGTACGAGCCCAGCGGTGTGATTCGATCCCGAATCGCTTGGATCATACCTTCCGGGACATACTTTCGATCGACGATGGACACAAGCTCGCTGTGGCTCGGTAGAGGGTCTCTCAGGACGTCGTAAGCGATGACCCTAGGGATGGTATCAAATTCGATACCGCGTGCCTTGTTGAAGGCCCACAGGCCCACGATGAAGGCATCACGTACTGACATCGACATGTATTGGCCGGTTCCCGGGTTGGGTACGTTCACAAAGGCGTTGTACCGATTGTGTGTGGCCAAATACAACCATTCATAGAGCAGGATACTCCCAAGGGAACGAACTGATGAGTTAGAACGGTCCACCACCTCGGATTCCAACACTTTGGTGGGGAGGCTACTGAACTGAGAACTTTCGACTGCTTCGGTGATCTCTAACTCAGCATCATATTGCACAACGGCGTTCTCACGCGCAATATCCCGCTCTCGATTGAGAATGGTATGGACAGAAGTCGTATCCCGTCCACTTTGGTTATAACCGAAGTTCAGCGGATATTTAGCCAACTCGACTTCAGGGTAGATGCTATCCGGCATCTCTTCCGTGTTATGTTGGAATTTATACGCCGCTAAGGGGAGTCCCCGTTTGGTGAGGATGTTCTCGACCAAGTTGTCGAAGATCTCTTGTTTCCCGACATTCCGGTTGATGTAGCGCAGATTACGGTACAGGTAAAGCTGTTGGAACTTGTTCAAGAATGGCAGGTACTGATCCAACCGACCATTGGAAGCTAGGTATTCCCGTACATGGAAGCTGTGTGCCTGGGGGGTTTTGGCATTACGCAGACGGATTAACTGAACCACATAGGGGAGGTTGACGTACATGACCCCAAGAAAAGAGGGGATGTATAGATCGTCCGTCAGGGCGTATTGGATATTGTACCACCGCGCAAAATAGGCATACAACCACTGTTGGAGACGGGGAATAACATTTGTCTCATTGGGCTCCAAAAAGGTGGGATCATAATACAAAAGTTCCCCATCATCTGCATCAATAGCTTTCGCTATATCTACCGGGGACAGGATGCCGTTGATCAAAGCCACCTGATTGGGATAACGTCGCGTCAACTCCATGTAATACCGGGTACCAAACTGGTATTCCCGAAACGTGGCGCGATGGATTCGCAAGTTGTCTTTGGTGAACGCAATCTCTTCTAGCGTGTCAATGGAGCGCACGGTCATGGGGATATCGGTGTTGTGATACTCACCCGCCAGGTTCAGATAGTATTTCCAAGTCTCTGGCTGGGATTCTTTCACCTCGACCCCAATGGCTGACAGTTCCCGATTGAGGGTTTCGGCACTCCCGGTACATTTCACGACCAAAGTGCGGGCGAAATCAATGATCTCGTCGCGGTATAAACGAAAGTAAGTGTTATTGCTCATTTGTCATCCATTACGGGTAAATTCATTTAAGGAGTGATCATGGCTATCGGACGCCAACGCAATCAACCGATCTATCCCAAGCTTGCGTACAATCGCAATGCACCTGACCAGGTCAAGGCCATCATGGGGAAACTCACCCGTGATCCTGACCAGCCAAGGGGGAAGACAGCGGAGAATCCACATCTGAATGTGTCGAGGGATCTGTTTACCAAACTCTCGAAATCGACAGCACAAGATACAGCGGATGCCGATAACGTATTTCAGCTGCTTCCGGATGTCGAATTAGCCGAACAGATCCTGGTGGGAAGTATTCTGTCTCCCAAGGACATGACCCATGTGGAACTCGGGTTTAAAGTCGAAGAAGGACTGTTTGACAGCGAAGTAGCGCGCTCGATGCTCGAAGTGATCGAAACCCATTTCAAACAGGACTATAAGATTGACGAACAGCTCGATCGGATGCTCGAGGAGATTCTGTTTACCAAAGGCGCGTACATTCAAGCAGTCCTGCCGGAAAATAACTTGGATCGTATCATCAACGGTCAGAGTCGTCTTTCCGTCGAGCATTATAAGCAAGCAGTGACTCGTATTCAGAAAAGCCTGCCCTTGGGTTTCTTGGGTCATCCTCGTGAAGCACGCGTTTCCATGGAGTCGTTCCGTGGTCGCGATCGTGGGGTAGAGTCTATCCAAGGCAGTGTCGCTACCCGTCGCGGAGAGAAAGCCGTGACGCTACCGCATGTGGCAGTTAGTGACAACTTCGATCTTTTGAAAACCCCTGAAATCCAAAAGCGGGGTCGCGCCAATGCCATCGGTAGTCTACTGGGACGTCATACGGCCTCCATGGAATCGGCCAGCAAGGGCATGACTCCCGAACAGATCGATGCGCTTTATGATCGCCCGAGAGGTCAGGCACAACAGCTTCATACAGTGATCCCCCAGGAGTACATGGATCGACCCTCAGTAGGACACCCGCTGGTGATGAAACTTCCAGTGGAGTCGGTGATTCCGGTATTCCCCCCGGGCCAACCCGAAGAGCATGTGGGTTACTTTGTAATGATCGATCAGAATGGTCGTCCTGTGGTGCGTGATGACCAGAAGGATTATTACGGGGAACTGCGCACGAGCTTCCGGGGTAATCAGCAGGACAATACTTCCGAGTTGGTTCGTCAAACACGTGAAGCCATGGGGGGTGTGGGTGCCAACGACGACCTGGACGTGGACGGCGTTCAACAAGCGTATACCACCATCATTGAGAACGATCTGATCAATCGCCTACGCAATGGGATTTACCAAGAAGAGTTCTCTTTGGGGTCTACCGAAGAACTCTACCGGATCATGCTTCATCGTTCGTTGAAAGGTCAACAGACTCAGCTTCTGTATATCCCCGCCGAGTTGATGACCTACATGGCGTTTGACTTCAACAAGTTCGGCATTGGTCAAACCCTACTGACGAAGTCCAAGATTCTCTCCAGCATGCGTAGCGTCCTGCTGTTCGCTGAGACCATGTCGGGAGTGCGTAATGCAGTGGGTCGTAAGAAAGCCAACATCAACGTCGACCCAGACGATCCCGATCCCCAAAAGACGATCAGTGACATCCAGAATGCAATCCTGGAAGGGTCGAAGCGAGGCTTCCCGTTAGCGTCACCCGATCCCGCACAGACGTTGGATTTCCTTAACCGTGCTGGGTTTGATTTCTCTATCAATGTGGAGTCAGATAACTACCCCACCACCAAGGTGGACTTTGACGACTACAACACCAATGTCAACGGCGGTAACCCGGAACTTCAAGACCGTCTGCGGCGGATGCAGATCTCGTCATGGGGGATGAACCCGGAATTGGTGGACCCCACCCAGTCGCCGGACTTTGCGACCAGTGTGGTGAACAACAACCTGATCATGACCCGTCGGGTATTACGTTATCAGAAACGTTTCACAACGTTTCTCACGCAGTTCATCCAGACCTACGTCCTGCACAGTTCAACGCTCTTAGACAAACTCAGAGAAGAGCTGAAAGGCAATAAACAAAAGCTGATCACTGAACATAAGAAACTGTCGGATGACGAAGTGATCGAAGCCTTTGTGGCGGCGGTAACCGCTACCCTACCGGCACCGGATACCACCCGTACCGATCAACAACTCCAGGCCTTCGAGCAATACAGTAATCTGCTGGATCGTAGTCTGGAAGCCTACATCACACCTGATCTGTTCCCTGCCGAGATGCTGGAACGAGAACCGGATACGGTGAACCACGTCATCAGCGTTGTGCGGGCTTATTACCAGCGTCTGTGGCTTGAGCAGAATAACGTCATGTCGCAACTGGGTCAGCTCACGGAGATGGATGGACGTAAACCCGGCTTCAGCCTACTGGATATTCAGCAGGCACAGTTCAAGTCCGTAGGGAATGCCATTCAGAAGTACATGGAGGGCATTGAGAAGTCCAAAGAGAAATGGGCGGAGAAGTACGGTGAGAAGGTAGAGGAAGAGGAAGCCGCTTCCGGATTCGGCGACGATGCCACCACCGATGAGTTTGGAGACGGTGATGAAGGAGGGGATGACTTCGGTGAAGAGGCGTCTGATGCGGATGATGACTTCGGTGAGGAAACCGACGACTTCGGTGAAGAGTCTGAAGAGGAAGGCGAACTAGAAGAGGAATCCGAAGAAACAGAAGAGGAGGAAGAGTCTGACGATGACAGTGAAGACGAAACAAAATAAACCACGACATAGTCGCCTCCCCGGTTGGGGAGGCTTTTTTTTTTACTCGTAACTGTCGTGCTTCACAAAACCTTGATCAATCATGATCACGGAATAATTACGGCCATCCGGTAATAAGACATCGGCTTCGACGCGATTATACACCGCCCCCCCATACGACCGGATGGTAAAACGGTCAGGAAGTAATTGAATAGCAAAATCGGTAGCGGCTTCTCCATGTGCCGCTTCGACTTCAGTCTTCGGACGCCAGGTTTCTGGGGCATCGTAATCCTTGATACGTAACCGCACATCCATTAACATTCCAAGTCCCATATCGAGCCTGACATCCATGGTATCAGCGTCGACGACGTTTAATAACGTGGCATTGTAATACTGAACTTGCTCGAGTTCATCAAAACTCGGCGCATCTGACATGAAAGCGGCTTGGGCAGTGAAAGACAATACCCAAAGGAATACCCCGACAAAAAAATGTTTCATTGTGGTTCTCGCGTATAGTGGTTGTTAACTGGCATTAATTTCCGCTAATACCAAGTCGGTGATACTCACCGGAATAACCGGGAGTTCCGATAACTGGGTGGCCTGTTCTGCCTGATAGTCCAGGTCCCATGCTTCTCGATAAATCCCTTTATAAACCTCAATGGAATAATGCCCATTGTTCCTCGTTCCCTTTAAGCGATTGAGTCATATTATCGACATAGCAGGGAGGGCGTTTGCCCTCCCTGTGTTTTATGCGGCCTGAATAGTGCCGTGATCCATCACCCACTCGCCGGTACCGACGTCTTGGGTAAAGCCCATGGATTCCATGAACTGACGCATGGCCAGCGGGGTCATGAAGTGGGCAGCACTGTCGGCAGCTTCCGCTTCGACCTGGGTCGCGGTGGGGTAGTTGTCGACACTACCCAGACCCACATCGGTGGCGCCCAGGACCACCACACCAGTCTGGCCGTTAACGGAATCCACCGCACCACCGCCGCCAGAACCGACATCGGTCATGTTGGGGACGACGTGACCACCGGCAGTCAGTCCATCATGCAAACGCACACGCCAGTTGGTGGTATCGATGGTAATCTCACCGGCAGGACCGGTGTAGTTGTTGTTGGAGGCTTCAGAGCCCCGCAGGAATTTGACACGAAAAGCAGGACCGGCCATAACCGTTCTCCTTACGTTGGTATTGATTAGACCGGTGGGGTTTCCCCCACCGGCTTATGCCCCGTTACCCGTTAGGCGATCGGAGCAACGTAAAGGTACTGAACCTGGACCGTGTTGCCATCCCACTGACCGGAGGTATCCAGGTCAATGGTGAACTCGTTGCTGTTGACGGTGGCCACCAGCGGGGCATCATACGCGGCACCAGTCGCGCCATCGATGTAGCGTACGGTGGCGAAGTTCAGGATGCCGTCGATGCCGCCCTTCGGGGCATGGGTCAGTACGATAGTGTCGGTTGCAGTGGTGCTCTGGTTGACCACCACGGACTCCAACATGACCTCCGGACCGCCGGTACGGGCTTCCTCGTCAGCGTATGCCTTGACGGCTGCAGAGGAGGGTGCCTGATCGGCCGGAGCGGAGACTTCCAGGTCCTGAATCAGCTCAGCCTTGAGGACGGCGTCATCTAGGTTGATAGCAGCGGTAACCGCCAGAAAGTCCACCTTGGCCTTGGCGGCGTCGGTGTAGGCGTTGGTATCCGGGTTGGACTCGTAGGTGGTCTTGATGCTGGCCGCGTTGATGGAGTTTTCCAGCGCGTCCTGATCAGAGAGCTTGATCCACGAGGTGGCCACGCCGTTGACATCAACGGCTCCGGGCTTGTACATCGCCCACTTGGTGTCGCCGTCATCGGTGACGAACACGCGGTCAGCGGTGTCCAGGTTGGTGAGCGCATCACGCTCGACGATAGTGGCGACGTTGTAGTTGGTGCCCAGCGACAGCTCGGCGGCGGTGATCGCGTCGTCCACTTCAGTGGTGGAGTACACGTTCAGGTTCGTACGGGCGGTCGGAACGTCCGCGACGTCGCTCAGGTTGTTGGCAATCTTGAGGGATTCACTGCTACCGGTAGAGGCGGCAGTGTTCACTTCGTTGATTGCCTGAACCAGGGAGGTCTTGTTGGTGGTGTTGAGCAGGCTCAGGTCACCGTCGGCGGTCTGACGGGCGGTGGTCTCATCGGTGATGGCCTGATTGATCTGGTTCAGGTCATCGGTAAGGCCGATGATAATACTCTTATGGCGCTTCAAAATTGCCATGGGACTTTCCTCTTTTAGCGTGTGATAAAACGACTTGACTTAAGATTTAACCGTTAGTCAAGGGTGCCTTGATCGGCGTAGCCTTGTTCATCGACGACCGGACCGGACGGTGGGACATGAGCGTACTGAATGGTAACATCGAAACCATCCCACTCACCGGAGGTCTCCAGCACGAGGGTGAAAACGTTCGGGGTCGCTGTGGACTGCAGCGGAGCGTCATATGACACGCCATTGATATCGGTATAACGTACCGTACCGAAGTTCATGATACCTGCCACACCGCCCTTGGGGGCGTAGGTGAGGGTGATGGTATCACTGACGGTAACAGTCAGGGTTTCTTTGAGGGTAGTGGTTCCCCCAAGACGCACCGACTCACGAATGTACGGCGTCACCGCATCAGCAGACGGTACCTGGGTGGCGTCTGCTCCGATGGACAGGAGGTCCTGGCCAAGTTCAGCTTTCAGTGCCACATCATCCAGGTCAATCGCCTGGGTCACGCTGAGCAGGTCCACCTTCGCTTTGGCGGCGTCGGTGTAAGCGTTGGTGTCGGCGTTGGACTCATACTCGGTCTTGAGGGCGGACGCACTGATGGTCGCCTCCAGACTATACTGAGTCATTAACGGCGCCCAACCGGTAACCGCGCCAGTGCCTGCATCAAACGTGGTCGGCTTGTAGGTGGCCCAGGTGCCGTCACCGCTGTCTGCCACGAACACCCGATCATTGGTGTTCAGGTCCATCAGCGCATCACGCTCAGCAATAGTGGCCACGACGACATTGGTGCCGAGATCCAGTTTTGCTGCCTCAATCGCATTGTTGATTTCATCGATTGAGTAGATGGACAGGTTGGTACGGGCGGTAGCGACATCCTGAAGATCGGCCAGGTTCTGGTCAATTTTCAAAGACGCGTCACTACCACTTTCCGCGCCAGCCAGCAGTGAGTTAATGGCTGATACCAGGTCGGTGGTATTGGTGGTTTCCAGAAGCTGAAGGTCGCCATCGGCAGCCGCACGATCCAGGGCTGCTTGGTTGATGGCATCGATCAGTGTCTGGAGGTCATCTGACAAGCCGTAAATAATACTCTTGTCTCTCTTCAAGATCCCCATAGGGAAGCCTCCTAAGTGAATGAAACTGGAATTCTCCCCCGTTCCATAGAAAAGAATTCCATAACATAAGGGAGTGATTACGTGCGGGTTTTAAATATTCAAATAGCCGAGAAAGGACACGGTGATACTGACGATTGGACTATGAAGCCACGCTACGTCATCTGGGTCTAGAATCAGCTGTGCTGACCCAGACGAGTTGTAGCCCCAATCCACCCCTACCATCTCTGCAGCACTCCCATCGGCGAGGTTGGCAATCGCCATTTTCCACACCAGATCCCCAAGAGGTATCTGCGGGAGAACGTAATATCCATCGCCATCGGGTAAGATATTCTCTGCGGTGACAATACCCACAGAGGTCTTCTTGAGTTCTTGATCGGTGACCCAGCTGTTGTAGTTCTGTAAATAGAACCCAAACCGATCAGAGACCTTTTGTGTTTCTGCAGAAGATAGAGGTAAAAGTCCAACACTGGGAAACGGCCGGGTAATGATCCCCGGATAACCAATGACATACCCTAGGTTGGGGTTAGGGTACTGGTTATCATTGTCGTCACCGTATTCTGCAATGACTTCGACATTACCGTCCCAAGTGGTGTTCACTACGTGGGTGATGGTGTAGCGCGTTAAGGTTCCTGTCTCGACGGCCCCGGTATCCAGGACTAAAACGTCTGTCTCCGTCACATCCCGCGCGCGGAACTTCCCTTCATTGTCGACTAACTTGAAGGTCAGTTTCCACGCTTGGGATTCTGTGCCTGGTTCGGCAGACGATAGGTCAATCCTGGACTGAAAATGTAGCCGTGACATGGTGTCGTCCTTAAACGATGAAAAGACTCATGGTGAGAACTTAAAAGGGATCTACACCATGGGTCTAAACAGTGAAGTTAAGCGTTACACGACCACCACGCGGAAGCGGGTGCCTTCCCCGTCAGTCAGGCCGACCTTTTCGATGCGCACACGACCATCGGGCTCCAATGTGTAGTTCTGGAGTGTAGTGGGCTGTTGCACAGAAGGTACGGCATGGTTATATTCCACAAAGAAGGGAATATTCATGGTCAGTACGTTCGTATTTCCAAACGGTTCCTTATAGAAAATGTTGAAATACGATGTGGTGTTAAAGCCATCATGGTAGATGACCGAGATGTTCTTCAACATACAGGTGGAGGGTACGTTATCGATTTCTAACGTATTACCACCACTCTGGGTAATGGTAATCTGAGATGAATCGGTCTCTGACCCAAAGATCACCAGGTTCACAAAACATTCAACGCCATTATGGGTGAATGTGTATTCACGGGCATGAGGAACCCCACTGCCGGCAGTGCCGCCTGAAGTACCCCCTCCAGGAATATCGACAGTTACCTCACCTGCGCTTTGAGTGGTGGTGACACCTGCACCCGTAAAGTTCAAACGTGTTGCTGCGGCGGTGAGTTCAGTACCCTCATCACTAACTGCAACCGATTGGCCGGGTTCGCCTTGAGGGCCCTGAGGTCCCTCTGGACCGGCGGGACCTTCAGGACCAATAGGCCCGACTTCCCCTTGGGGGCCTTGAGGTCCCACAAGAGAATTCAGCCATTCGCTCTCTGTCCCCACGAACCCGTTGGTCACAGCAACGTCGTAGGCGCTATCACCTTCTAACGAAACGAGCCATTCGTTTTCCGTCCCAACATATCCATTGTTGACGGCGACCTCATAGGCAGATTTGGCGCTGGTAACCCCCGCATCTAACCAATTCATTCCATCAAAATAGTAAAGCTCATCGGTGCCGACCAGATAGACAGTACCTTGCGTTACGTCAGTCGGGAGTTCACCGAACGTTGCCACTTGACCATCAATCTGCAGGCCGTGTCCCGCGGGGCCTTGAGGACCTTCAGGTCCCTGCGGACCTTCGGGGCCAGTGAGACCCTGTGGGCCCATGGGACCTTCTTCCCCCGCAGGACCAATGGGCCCCTGGGGACCTTGACTACCTTGTGGGCCCACCAGTGACGCTAACCATTCAGTCTGGGTACCCATGAACCCATCATTCAAGGCCACCTGGTAAGCACTGTCACCTGGATCGCCTTTCAGCGTCGCCAGCCAGTCTGCTTCGGTACCAGAAAAGCCTTGGGCTACGGCACTGTCATAAGCAGACTCACCCTGGAGTGTATCAAGGAACTCTTGTTCGGTACCAGTGAATCCCTGCGCTACGGCTAATTCATAAATGCCTTGACCATCTTGACCATGAAGACTGGCCAACCATTCATTTAATGTGCCAGTAAATCCTTGTTCTACCGCATGGTCGTACGCGCTGGGTCCGGGTTCCCCTTTGAGAGAATCGAGGTATTCCTGCTCCGTCCCAATGAAACCTTGTTCTTGAGCCAGTTCGTAGACAGACTTACCTTCCAGGGATGACAGATAGGTGGCGAGATCGCCCGAGAAGCCATCCTGTACCGCTAACTCATAAGCGGAGGGACCAGGGTTCCCTTGAGGCCCCTGCGGCCCCTGTGGGCCCTCTGCACCGGCAGGGCCTTCAATCCCTTGTGGTCCCTCTGGGCCTGCGGGACCTTGTGGACCAGGTGGTCCCTGAATGGTGCCGGCATTCAACCAACTCTCACCGGTCCAGACGTGTAGTTTACCACCTATTAAGTAGGCGTCGCTTTGATTAGCGGTTGTTGGGAGATCCGCGATAGTTGCCAGTTCACCTTTTAGCACCACCACCGCAGCCGGATCACCTTCGGGTCCTTGAGGGCCTTCGGGTCCTTGAGGGCCTTCAGGTCCCATTAGGCTACTGAGCCATTCGGCTTCGGTGCCAGTAAAACCCTGTTCAATGGCAATCTCGTACGCTGACTTACCGTCGGTACCGACCATATCCTTCAGGCGATAACGTCGGTTTTGCCAAGGTTCAAAATCCCCACTACGTTCAATGACTTCAATGAAAACGTCCCGCCCTTGAACATCGACCAACTCGCTTAGTTGGGAAATCTTTCTTGGTCCCGCCATGGAGTTCTCCTTCTTACAAACTGGACACAATACAACATAACAGGGCGGGCGACTTGGCCCGCCCTGTTATGTGTTAGTAGGTTTAGACTGCCGGTGCAATGGTACCTTCGTCGTTGACCCAATCCCCTACAGCTTCGTCGTAGTAGACACCGAGTTGATCGAGCAGGAAGGTCTCCAGCGCTACTGGGGTGACCGCTTTATCGACCACAGTGGTATTGGGTTGCATGTCGATGGTGGCGTCAGCAAAGCCCAGCGGTACCCAAGTCCCATCACCTTTCCGCACATACGTCAGAGTCGGGTCGGTATTGGGCACCTCCTCCACTTCGGCCGTCAGGATTGCCCAGGCACCATCGATACGCACGTATTGCTGTCCATCGACAGGGGCTTCCTCGACCTCCGCGGTCTGTAGGGTCCAGGTACCACCCTGACGTACGTAGGGTTGGTTGTCCAGCGGGGCCTCTTCCACCTCAGCCGTCAGGACCGACCAGGTGGCGTTCAGGCGCACGTACTGCTGACCATCTTGCGGTGCTTCGTAGACCGTACCACCGCCCAGGTAGCCCATCGCGGCCCAGGTGGTATCAGACACCTTCTGGAACCACTGGTTGGTCACGGAGTTGATGGCGAAGTCGCCGATGTCGCCGGTCACGGAATCCGGGTCGTATTCCCGAGAAATCCAGCGGTTGCCGTTGAGGCTATCAAGCCAGTCGATCTCAGTCCCGGTGTAGTCCGGGTTCTGTTGAAGATAGACCTCGTATGCCGACGGACCACGAATGTCGCCCATGTCCAACCATTCGCCAGTACTAGCCACCCACAGGAAGATGTGGTCACCCACCTGGTAGGCTTCACCCTGGAAGCTACCCGCAACCGGCAGGTCCGCCTGAGAGGCCAGCTCACCCTCGATGATGATACCCAGGGCATCGTTACCTTGGGGTCCCTGGAGGCTATCCAGCCACTCCTGTTCCGTTCCCGTGAAGCCGGCGTCGACCGCCACCTGGTAAGCGGACTTACCCTGGAAACCAATCAGGCTATCCAGCCACTCCTGACGCGTACCGGTAAAGCCTTCATTGACGGCCACCTCATACGCAGAGTAACCCCGCGGACCGACGAGCGTATCCAACCATTCTGCCTTGGTCCCGGAGAAACCTTCGGCGACCGCAATGGCGTAAGCACTATCGCCTTGGGCGCCCTTGATGGACTCAAGCCATTCGGCTTCAGTGCCCACGAACCCACCAGCAACCGCGATGTCGTAGTTGCTGTCACCCTTGTCGCCTTTGAGGGAATCCAGGAACTCCTGCTGGGTACCGACAAAACCGTTATTGAGAGCCACAGTGTAAGCGTCGCCCCCTTCCAGGGAGGCGAGCCAATCGGCTTCCGTTCCGGAGAACCCATTGGTCACGGCAACCTGATAGGCAGAAGGACCTTCCAGGGAGGCAAGCCATTCGGCTTCTGTCCCGGTAAAGCCACTGTCAACCGCTGACTGGTAAGCGCTCTTACCTTCGACGCCCTGAATGCCCTGAGGTCCTTCGGGACCGCGAACGATACCCAGATCAACCCACTGACCACCAACCCACGCGTAGAGGTTAGCGCCAACCAAGTAACCTTCTCCGGTAGTCCCCGTAGTGGGAAGTTCACTTACCGTTGCAACTGACCCCACGATGTTGAGACTCGGTCCCGGAAGACCCTGTGGACCTTCGGGTCCCTGCGGTCCTTGATCCCCCACCAGGGAATCCAGCCACTGTCCCGCTGTACCGACGAAGCCATTGGCCACGGCGACGTCATAGGCACTCTCCCCCACCAGTGAGGCCAACCATTCACTGCGGGTTCCGGTGAAGCCATCAGCCACTGCGACGTCAAAGGCATCCCCACCTTTGAGGGATTCGAGCCACTGACCCACACTGCCCACAAAGCCATTGTCGACCGCCTGCTCATAGGCAGACGCACCGACGAGGGAATCCAGCCACTCTTGTTGGGTGCCCACGAAGCCTTGGTCAAGTGCTACCTGGAAGGCACTGTCGCCCGCCAGCGGACCGGCATTGACCCAGGTTCCCGCCAGACGCAGATACAGGTCAGTACCCGCCACGTAGGCTTCACCGTCTGCACTGTCAATCGGGAGGTCAGCTTCCGTCGCCGCCACACCGGTGATGTTCAGGCCAGTGCCCATCGGGCCCGCCGGACCCTGCGGACCCACTAGCGTGTCGAGCCACTCCTGCTCGGTACCGCTAAAGCCATTGCGCAGGGCGACTTCATACGCGGACATGCCGATCAGGGTCTGGAGCCACTGGGTTTCGGTGCCGTTGAAGCCTTGGTCTTGAGCATGCTCAAAGGCGGACTTACCGGTGGCACCCTGCAGGCTGTCTAGGAACTCTTGCTCCGTTCCCACAAAACCGTTCTGCACCGCTACGGAATAGACGGAGTCGCCTTCCAGTGTTTTCAGCCAGTCACTCTCAGTGCCCTGGAAGCCGTTGTTGACAGCAACACGATACGCACTATCGCCATCGTCACCTTTCGGACCCTGGACGCCTTGGATACCTTGTTCACCCTGAGGACCGACGACCGGACCCACATCCAGCCACTGGGAGTCGTCCCAGACGTAAAGGTTCTCGCCGATGAAGTAGGCATCGCCCGGGGCGTTACCTGATGCTGGAAGGTCGCCCACAACGGCGACTTTGCCCAGGACCTTGATGGCCGCAGACGGCTCACCCTTGGGACCTTGGACCCCCTGAATGCCCTGGTCGCCCTGGGGACCCACGAGACTGTCGAGCCATTCGGCGCGAGTACCGGTGTAGCCTTCAGCCACAGCGACTTCGTAGGAGTCTCCCCCCTTGAGAGAATCCAGCCACTCCTGTTCCGTTCCCGTGAAGCCGGTAGCGAGAGCCACCTGGTAAGCACTGTCACCAATCAGACTTTCCAGCCAGTCAGTCACCGAACCAGCAAAACCATTGTCCAGCGCCAAGCGGTAGGCACTGTCACCCTCTAGGTCCGCCAGCCATTGCTGAACCGTACCGGAGTAGCCTTGTTCCACGGCCAGGACATACGCTGATTTACCATCGGGACCAGTCTGGCCCACCGGTTCCCACTTAGTACCTTCCCATACGTACATCATGTAGTTGACGATATACGCATCGCCCGGGGCGTTGTTCTGCATCGGCAGGAAAGTGGTGTCCTCGAAACTACCGAGGATACGCAGACCGTTACCAGTACGCCCCTGCAGGGAGGCCAACCATTCTTCTTCGGTACCAATGAACCCGTCGGCTACGGCGATTTCATACGCGGACAGCCCGCGCTCGCCATCTAGGGTATCGAGCCACTCCTGACGGGTACCGGTGAAGCCTTCAGCCACGGCAATCTCGTAGGCGTTCTCGCCTTTGAGCGATGCCAACCATTCTGTTTCGGTTCCGGTAAACCCGTCATCGATCGCCACCTCAAAGGCGCTCTTACCGGTCTCTCCTACCAGGGAGTCAAGGAACTCTTGCTGGGTACCCACAAAACCTTCAGAGACCGCGAGATCATACACGGACATCCCGGTCTCGCCCTGGGGACCCACCAAGGATGCCAGGAACTCAGCTTCAGTACCCACAAAGCCATTTTGTTGGGCGAGCTCATAGGCGGAATAACCACGGGGACCTTGGTCACCGGTATCACCTTTCACGCCCTGGATACCTTGGTCGCCTTGAGGTCCAATCAGGTGGTCAAGCCATTCCTGTTCGGTACCGGTGAATCCGTTTTCCACAGCCACGTTGTAGGCAGACCAGCCACGGGGACCTTCAGGACCCACAAGGGTGTCCAGCCACTCTTGTTGGGTGCCTTCAAAACCTTGATCGACAGCCACCTCATAGGCATCTTTACCGATCAGCTCGCGCACATAAGCGCTGAGGTTTTCGTATCCACCACCTAATGTCGGACGGATAACTTCCAGCATCTCTGTACCGGATAAACCACCCGCCGCTTCTAATTGAGAAATCTTCCTGTTGGCCACAATAGCCTCCTCATTAACATTGACCCAACGTGAAGCCATGCCTCACCACGTCATATAATAGTTAATCTTTACGCAACCGACTGACTATATTTATCAAACGCTCTGGCCAACCGGGTGTCATAGGGGGGATTATGTTTCGCGTAAGCGGGTCCATTGTAGATTCGTGCAAAACGGGCCCAGTTGCGTTCTTTCAACGCTTCGTGTAATCGCTGGTCGGCCCGAATGAATTTCACAAAGGCCAACAAATGGTGGCGTTCGCTTTCTTTCATTAAGCCGACGAACTGATTAACACTTTGGTAACCTAAATGTTCCCAGTGAAAGCCCATGATTTGGAACAGTCCCCACGAGGCCGACTCGAGGCCACTTTCCTCATGGAGTTGGCATGCAGCGTTTAACCGTTGGTGTTCTGCCACACCCCCGCGATACCCACCGGTGCGAGTATTGACGATGTTCGGGTATTGATCGACATATGGACGGGGATCAATTCCATGGTGCTTCAGACGCCGAAACATGATGTGTCGTTCATAGAGGATCGTGGGTTTGTCCTCAGTGAAAAACCCACTCCCCCGAGACTCTACGGCGTTAACGGCCATGACTGATGCGACAGAGACATCCAACATGGCAGCAGCATCCTGAAGGTCTTCTTGTGACAGGACTTTCGGGTCTTTGGGGTGGTTGTCAAGTCGCCATTGTGTTTTCGGACCCACACGGCCATCCTGAACCAACCCAACGTCTTTTTGGAACTGCTTGATGGTCCGTTCGGTACCGGGACCAAACACACCGTCGATGGTGATGTCATATCCCGCTTCTTTTAGTTGGCGCTGGATGGATTCAACCGGCTTGCCTGAATCCCCCCGCTCCAACATGACATCTTGTTCTGGGATAAAGTCCACGTCATCAAACCAATGTTGTGTTTCGCTCATCTATTACCTCCGGCTGTCAAAACAGTGTTGTAGCTTAGTCAGTGTCAAGGCATCGACTCTACCGTGGTACGGTAGGCGTAGGTCTCGCTGGAAGGCCTTTACACCGCGTATCGTTCGGTCATTAGGGGTATGGGCCATGGTGCCTTGAAAATAGCCCAGGCGACGTAACATGAACTGGATATCGTAACACCGCGAGTGTAAGTAGTCAGTCGTCGCCATGGAATACCCTCCGGTACGTACCATAGATAGCCACGGAAACGCTCATGAGATACCGACGCCACCAAACAATTCGGAGCGCTTTAAGGGTCTTACGAAAGCGACGGTTCGCGACGCGCCAAGGGAGTCCTTGTTTTAGTAAGAAGTCGTGTAATAAGGCAGCCGGAAAATACCGACACACGGGAGGGAACACCACCCACGTCCAGCGGGGGGTGGTGGCCCCATCGCTTTCAAAATGAGAGGGAATCAAGGTCCCATCCACCACAATCGATTCTTTTAATCGGTAGGTGACTATTCCCCACCATTTTTTTGGTAGAATAATGTCTACCGGATACTCTGTACGTAGGGACATGTCCATAACGCCCTACCTCCCTACGATGTGTGCTTCTTGTACTACGTCAGTGTAATACTCAAAAGAATCACCGGTTGCGAAATGAAAAGCGTTAAATGTCTGCATCACAAGATTGGGTAAGTTTACCCGGTAGACGACATAAGAGAGGACCCCACGGGTCCTCTCTTTACTCGGTACCGTTTAGATACGCAGGGCTGCCAGTTCGGTTTCAAAGTTGGTGGCCACGTCGAACTCTTCCAGATCGACTTCGGTGGCTGCGGTGATCAGGTCATCCACCGCCTTCTCAGCACTGAAACATTCTTGCACATGGTCAGATGCTGCCTGAGCAATCGGGGCAATCTCGGTGAGGGTCACCAGCGCCCAACCGGTCGGGCCTTTCCAGTTGACTTCGGTCTGGAAACCTTCCTTCAGGGTCTGGTGTACGGTGGTAAGCTGACCCTGAGCGGCGCGTGAGGTCTCTACCGGGGTACCGTCAGCGAGGGTGGTGCCGCCGACTTCTTCCTCGTAACGACGCTCAGCGAGACGCTGACGCAGCTCATTACGGCGCTTTTCGACACGGGCTTCAGCCACCGCAACATCGGCAGCGATGGTGGCCAGATACGGCTCCGTGGTCTCGGCAGAGACGGCGCCGTACTGCACGTACTCAGCAACCTCAGACAGGTACTGGGCAGCCACACCGTTGGTGTTGACTTCGTCCAGACGAGCCTGCTGTTCAGTGGAGAGTTCCACCGGACGGAAGCTCAGGCCATCATGGTGCCACCACTTGTTGACAAACTCACGCCAGTACTGCTCGGAGTCATCGAACTTGACGCGCAGGGTACCGCGGTCATAGAAACGGGCTTCGAGACGCTTGGGCTCGAACTGCTGAGTGCCGTCATTGAACTTGACGAACAGATCATGATCTGCCATGGAATAAAACTCCTTTGGGTTAAACGGTGTGTGTTACACCATATCATAGCGTTTTAGTGGGGAGAAACCCGAACGACCATCTTCGAGGTCCCTATTTGAGGTTTCCTCAAATAGGGACCTCGAAGATGGTCGTTAAATTAAACGAAGGCCTTTTGGTATTGCGTTACGCTTGCAAACGCAATACGGGCCGCCAACCATTAGATGAAGGCGCAGTCGACGAAGCAGCCGTACCGAAGTACGTCAATGAAGAAGCACCACGGCCGACGCGGTAACTCGCGTTAGACGGTGAGGTCTCCTGCATCCAGGAGCCGCGTCCGTTACCGGACCCCACGACGAGATCCGCATCGGTATAAGAGGCCCAGTTCGTGCCAGTGGGGTCCGATTGGTGGACACGATAGATCAGGTCGTTCCATTCCCCGCCGGCACCGGAGGCGGGGTCAGCGTTACCACCCGTTAACAGTGTAACACGTAAGGTATTACCACCCACCTGTATCGCGGGGGCACTCACGTCATCATAGACGGCACTCACTGCGTTGATATTATCCCATGACACGGAATGTCGAATGGGTTTCTTGGCCACAAACAGGATCATTCCCTGATAAGCGAACTTCAACCATAGGGACTCTGCATCATGTTGTAGTGTCCCTGCAGAGAGGCCTACCTCAGTAGAAAGACCACTGTACGTGATCAGTTCCTCGCCGGTGACCTCACCGTACCAGCCGAGTTGGTCGTCTCCAGCGAGTAGGGTGGTGGGACCAGGACCGACGGGTGGGACGTAGGCCTGCTGCCCCACGATCTCGTACCCACCTAGCACGTCTCCCACATGGAGACGTAACGCCATCTTCTCTAAGTCAATGGCTAATTCTCCCTCAGGGAGGGTCAACCCATTATTCTCCGCGGCATTGCCGCGTAAAAACCGTGTTCTCATGACAGTGTCTCCTCAGATTACGGGGCCGTTTCTAACTGACGGAACGCGTCAGCGTCTTCTTCCATCAAACGATAGGACCCATCCTCCAAGAGGCGTTCATGGCCCGTCACGTTGGACAGAGTAATGTCTACGTCGGTTTCCCCATACCAAACGTAAGATCCCGGTTTGGCTTTCAGGGTGTAGAAGATCTTGTCGCCACGACGGAACAACTCTCGCTGACTCCAATCCACGTCCCGACTATTGAGGTTAAACCCCAATCGGTTATTGATCGTTTCCGCGATCAGCCTAGGCGTCACACGTAGATTTTTATTCAGGGTCAAGGTGATAGAACCCATGGAGATCGCGAGATCCAGACGGCGATAATAGAAGGGGACCTTCACGCCTCGATCAAACAGCTCCATCTCGATATAGGTCCGACCTGGCTCAACAGCCGTTGGTACAAAGATCGGCTCTTCAAATGCCACGGTGTGGTCTTGCACACCAAAACGAGGGTAGACTGTATTGATCAAATCGACCAATGCATCACGTCCCCGCTTATGGTAATTGTAAATCGTTGACATAACGACTCCTTAATGTATCGAACTCCCCCAGTGACTCCCAACAAAACAGAATATTGGGCTAACTCATAAGATTACCAGTTGACGACAATAAAGGGGTCCAAATGGACCCCGGCGTATGATCACAGTCCCAAAAGTACTTTAGCGACCCCCAACAACCCGCTAAAAAAGTTCTGCAGCACTTGAATGCCGGGTCCTGGAGCTTCCCCCATTTCCCGTGTCATCTCATCGAATGCCAATAGAATACCGATAACCCCAATGACACTTGCTGCTGCCAACATGGCCGTGCGGTAAGAGTCCCGACTGCGAATCGGGTTGAGTTCTCGGGCAAGAATGCGCTCCTGAACATTTTCGTCTTTTAACCGATAAATTTTGGTTAAAAGAGCCCGACCGGTGGTCTGCGCAGTAACCGTGCCGTCATCAGGTAGAAACGCATTGGCTATCACGAGGATGGTATTCGAGTAAGGACTTTCTTTTAGTGGGCTTTCCCCCAACTCAATGAGGGCTTGCTCGACGTTCATTCACGGCCCTCCTCCTTTTCTCGGTAAGGTCGGTACCACTCCCGCAGATGTGATAGTTGACGATTACAGTTCTCCAACCCTTGTGTTTGTTCAACCCAAGCGTCGGACATGAGAACAAAACGCGCTTCCCATTCCCCGCTCACTTGGGGATAATATTCCAACGCGTCGATCAACACTTCCTCGTCTGGGGGTGGTGCCACATAACATGGAGTAAGAAGTGAGTTAGGGGGCACAATCGGAGTTGGTACCTCCTGCACGACAGTACGCGTCGTGCATCCCCCGAGCCAAACGCCTAATGCGGCTATGGTCATCAACAGCAGGGGGAGTCTCGGTGGGCGCCACTGTGGGTCCAGGACGTCGCTCAGGAGGCGTTTCAGTCTCAGTAGGGGGGTTGGTTTGGGTAGTGGTATTAGAATCGTCATGGTGGCTCTCTGTTGGTTCTCGACGTGGTGGGAGTACCTCTCCTGGCTTTAATATCAGGTATTCACTCATTAGCGCGGTGCGCTGCTGCTGCTGTTCCCGCTGGCGCTTTACCAATGTATCACTAAACGAGGTCAGTACCTGACGATCATGTGCCTGTTGTTCCTGTACCGTCTTGGTTATCGTCACAGCCTGCTCAATCGCCTCTTCGGAAACCTTGAGCTGTTGCTCTGTGTCACTTAACTCCTGACGGTACCAGAGAAGCACCACCACTAAAAATCCAAATGCCCCCAAGACCATCCACTCATACCACGCCAACATGGGCGTTTTCAATTTAGAGAAAACCGTTTGTAGCATGGGGTCGCACTCATTCGTTAGAGAATCGCCTGGTAATAATGGAGAGCGACCGCCACGGCATCGATCGAATGTTCATCGAGTACGTGGATATCGACTCCCCACACCAAGTCCTGACGTCCAAGTAGGGCTTGTTTGACGTCTTCTTTATCGGTACCGCGACGTAACACCACCCCCGCTGCCCGCTTGACCGTCGGTGGGTCAACTAAGTTCAACGGCATGTGGCTGTCATACACCATGACTGCCTGACGGATCATGTTAATACACTCCGTCAGGGCAGCAAAGGATTGAGCGAACCTCCCTTGGAAAGGAGATTCGGCGATGACTGCATGGGGTTTGAGGATATGACACCATTGTATCAGCTCGTCATGGTGTTGCTGAAGCCGTGCCATTCGACTTCCATGGAGCTCTTCAATGGCATGATATCCCACGGTGTTATTCGTCGCTTTCAAAGTAAAAGCGGTATCCACGGTGAGCGACGCGGATTGGAGGTCCCATGTCAAACACGAGACCCCAAGCGTTGACGTACCTGGGTCAATGCCCAGTACCGTGAACGGTCGCCCTCCCGGAGGTAGGGTCAGCATGGTTACAAGAAGGTGGCGTTACTGACGTCGTCTTCACCCAACATCGGCTCCACACCCCCGACATCCAGGGTGAACGTCGCTCCGTTGGACGCGTACCCAAGTGCATGGTAAGTGGAGATATGCACATTCACCTGACACGCCAGCACTTCGTTGTAGGTGAAGGTGGCCGACCCGCCACTGTTGCCCGTGACTTCTTTATCGACACCCGAACACAGGGCAATCTCTGAGATCACCGGTGAACGACTGGACCCTGTGCGGACCTTGTGGGCATGGAGTATTTCGGCGATGTCGTCGGGGCCTAACTGAACCGTGAGGATTGCACTGGCTGATTTGGAACTGGAAGAGCCTAATACTACACCGGTATTGGAGATACTCGGACGCTCCGGGTTCAGGTTATCAGTGGTGGGTGTGAATGGGGTGGTAGTCGCGATCCCATCGACGACTTCTACCCGCTGAAGCTGGGCTACCACATCCTGCATGGGGATACGACGCAGGTAATAGGCGTAGTAGTTCACACCGTCGTGGGTTTCTTGAACGCGGAGGGCATAACGATCCCGTACATGAGCGGGAAGATCATTGGTGACCTCCCGGAGCACAAACGGGATCTGTCCGTACAGTCCCGCATCTGAGGCGCGATGTGGTACGGGGACAGTCTCGTCACTGCCATCGTCCGCTTTGACGGTTTTATGGCCCAGGTTACCGATGGCGAGATACCGCATGGACGGCATTTGAGTGATCGGCGGCTCAACACCTGCCTGAACATCGTAACGCTCGTTAAGTGTGGTGTTTTCGATCAATTTAAAAGGTAGGCCCAGCGTTTTGAGAGTCTGTAGATAGGTCCCATAAATCGTGCGGGTGACGCCAATAATTTCTTGGTCCATAGAAGCCATTATATATTCCTTAGTGGTTGTCGATTAAAAAAAAAATCACGGGTAGGTACAAATTGGCTATAAAATAAGCAAGGGTAGTATCAAAATACCAAAGGACCCACGAGTGGGTCCTTTGGTCTATACAACGAACACCCTGGTGCGGTCGACAGTACCTTTCTGATCTATCCTCAAAATACCGAAATAATTGAAGGAGTAGTATCGTCCAATACTGTAGTTTGGATTCCAACTTCGATTGGGAGATCGGTCCCCCGGATCATGCCAGTTCTCATCACCGGTGTAGATACGTTGTTCAACCAACACGCGACCCACGGGCTGACCAGTACTGTATAGGTTTTCCCAACGGTAGAGCGCTCTCGTGCTCCAACCGCTGATATGGGGATATCCCCACTGACCACTGGACGACCGATTGTCATCCACCAACAGATTCCCGGATGTTGACCAGGCCCGTACCCGGATGTACATCTGACCCCGCTGTGCCCCTTGGTCGAGACCCTGGTGACTGGCACGGTAAACGTGGCCAATCGAGGCATCAACACTGAATGAGGTACTGAACCCATTCAGGTTGTAATCTAAGGTCTCGTGAAGGTTAATTCGCCTCCGACCGGGATAACGACTATATCCTTTATGTTTCTCGCGGGAGATGATACGCCGTCTTTCCGGTACGTCACTCAGCCAACGAGGGGTGGAAACACCACCCCTCGACAGCGACATCGATATCCATTCCCCGGGACGTCCTCCTGAGGAACGAATAAAGTCAGACAACCACCCAATGGCCGGTTTAAATACCGATTCGGCTTGAAGGGTAAGTCCATGTCGAGCAACCTGACCGTGTCTATTTGCCATGAGTTACTCCTTCGCTAATGCTTGCCGGCACTCGTTCACCTGCTGTTGTAGTTCCTTTACCGCCTCGATTAGCAGGCCCACCGGTCCAGCCAGCTGTACTGTCAGGCGTTCTTCTCCCGCTGCTTCGTTATGGTACCGCTTGACAGAGTTGGGCATGATCTTCTCAAGTTCTTGAGCGATCAAACCTGCCGATGCTTCGTTACTGTCAATCAGTGTGTACGTATAGCCGTTGAGTTGCTCAACCTTATCCAGGGCGCCCGTGATCTTTTCAATATTGGTTTTAAGGCGCCGGTCTGACCTGATATAAACATCAGCAGCCGATACGTTGTTGCGGAAGGTCGCTGTGTTGGAATCCAGTTGCAGCCAGTATGTCCAATCGGTCCCTTCTTTACCGCCCCCAAATTCGAACCTATCCCCACTTCCCGATGTCGCATTATCCGATACAGAAAAACGGAAAAGAGCGTTATCGTCGTTGTAGTCGCGATGAGAAATAAAGGCCAGATCGTTATTTCCCGGGGATGCATCGATGTCGATCCGCGCTTCCGTTCCCGTCCTGCGCACTCGAAACCCATTGGTGACGTATTCGTCAAATAAAGGACCAAAGGCGTTGCGGGTTCGAAGTGGTGACATCAGCCTACTATTTGTGGTGGCGCTTTCCGCCTCAGCTTGACTGGCGATGGGGTAATTTGGAACACTCCCAAGCCCCACATGAGCCTTAGTGACGTTGTGGGGGTTGGTGTTATCGGCAATATGTTGATCCAGCAGTGCCCCCGCCTGTGACGTAATTGCCTGGGCCGTTCGGAACGGTGTCATGAAGCGGTCATTCCGTGTTCCACCTTCAGCCTCTGTTTGCGTCGCGGTCAGGAAATTATCCACATTACCCAAACCTACCTGAGCTTTGGTGACGTTGTGGGGATTTCCGTAATCGCTGACGTGAGAATCAAACGAATCCCCAACGTGGTGCTGTATGCCGTGTGTCAAGCCAGCAACCGTAACGAACCGGTTAGTGGCGGTCCCCGTTTCGATCTCGGCAATGTTAGCACTGGGGAAATTATCCACATTACCCAAACCTACCTGAGCTTTGGTGACGTTGTGGGGATTTCCGTAATCATTTTTATGGTCTTCAAAACGTAACTCAAGGGCGTCTGTGTATGATTTCCCATCCTCATAAAGAGCGTGGGCGTAATCGCGTACTTCGTCAAACGTTGCTTGATCCCCCACCAAGATTGCTTGTTGGATACGTTCCAATTGAGTGACCAGGTATTCAAATCCATACAGTTCCCAAAGAGCATGTAAATGCCCCCCTGCCGGATATTCGTGGGGTTTACCAATAATGTTACCCCATTCTACGGGCCGATCGTCATCAGCCAACACCTGGAGCACCTGTTCAAGTGAGTTGGTGGAGATAGCATAATCGCCACCCACCACCTGGTAATCCATATACACCGGACTGGTGATGTTGGGGTTTGTCACCACCACCACGCCACATACTTCAAGACCACTGCGCTGCGTCGCTTCTTCATGTAAAAACGTGGCGATATAATCGACGTTAGGTTTTATTGCCGTTCCTGTTGCGTCTCGCACTACCATGCTTTCGGTGTAGAAGGCCCCGTAATTAGGCACGAATACCCGCATCCCATCGCGGCCATTATCGACTAACACATGGGGCTCGCCTGAAATAAAATTATCAGGACTCTTCCCCGTTAAATCTAACGGGTACTTTTTAATGATGTTTTCCATGCAAGGCTCCTATACCAGGACTTAACGGGTGGGTGATATCGGTTAACTAAGCTCATTCGCCGCTTGATCAAAGGCGTCGGTTAGACTCCCCATCAGCTCGCCGAAATAATCCTTAACGGTAACCGCAGTTGGCGAAAGGCCGCTCAATGTCGCCAATACATTGTCGGTAGCTTCTACACTGCCATCACCCTCAATTTCAGCAGGGTCCAAGAGCTGGACAAAACGAAATGTCCGGCTGTCAATTTCTGTGACGGGGAAGAAATGTAATTTCCCTTTCTCGGGGGGGACTTTCACCCAGACATTGAGTTGATTGTTTGTGGTATCCAATGTGGAGAAAACTTCGAGTGGGAATGTCTCATTATTAATAGATACCAAAGTAACTGGGTCAGTAAGTCCATTTATGTTCAGCTGAAGATAGGGTGACGAACCATCGGCTTCACCATATGTCATTACCACGCTGGTCGGATAAATGGGCAAGGTTCCCCCCACCCCATCATCCACTAACGACCGTTGAGCGACAAGAACAAACTCCCCGACTGCAGCATAATCGAAGTCAATCGTTGTGACCAGGCCCGCGCCACCTTCCCCGAGGCTATTCTCCACCACCGTTTGGATTTCACCAGTCCACTGTTCGGCGGTTAACCCATCGAACATGGTTGAGTTTTCCACTGTTTGATTTGCGGCGGCGTCTAATACCTGCTGTAGAGTATTGCCTTCAAGGTGTAAACTGTTATCAACGGTCCCACTACGGATGTCGCCATACAGAGCGTTTTGGTCCATACCAAAAACACGATCGGCATTGTAAGCCGTTCCCCCAACCGCCAATCGACCCTCCACCAGGGTGGTAATGTCACTAGTCGACAAGGTACCGATCTGCTGTGGGGTGACGTTATGGGGGTTAGTGGTGTCACTTTCATGTTGCGCGAGAGGGATCAAGGCATGGTAATCGATTGCTTCCCATACCCGCAATGGTGTTGTGTATCGATCATTACGGGAACCTGCGACCATCTCAGGAAGAGTTGCGATGACGTAATTCTCAACATTCCCCAGACCGATGGTCTCTTTGGTAACGCCAGTGGGGTTGTCAGGATCACCACTTAATAACGGTGCAAGACGGGTGTCATAAAACTCATTGAGTGCTTGACCCACCCCACGTGGGTTAACATAACGGTTTGTCAATGAGGCCTCTTTGGCCTCTTGATCACTAGCCATTGGGTAGTTTTCGACATTATCCAAACCTACCTGAGCTTTGGTGACGTTGTGGGGATTTCCGTAATCCCCCAAGTGATTAGTAAGAGGAGTTAACGCTTGTTCTTGAATGGCGGCTGAGGTACTACGTGGCGACATGAAGCGGTCACTCCGGGTACCAGTTTCCCCCTCGGCATCTGATGCCATCAGGTAATTTTCAATATTACCCAGACCGACCTGAGCTTTGGTGACACTATGTGGGTTGTCTGTCGCCAACATATGTTGGGTAAATTGGCTATCTTCTGTCTGTTCGATTGCGGATACAATATTCCCCACTGCCTCGACAACATCACCAAACCCGATCAGGTCATCGACCCGTTGATCATGAGGAATAGGCGGAAACGCCGCCGGTAATGTGTCGACCTGAGCCCAAGCGCGAGTCAGGGGGTTAACCATCTTGTTGGATAACTCAGCAAGAATGGCGGTGTCATCAAACCCCCACTCACCCCCCAGGGTTTGGTAGGTCAGTGATACAATTCCGGAAATATCGCGACGAAGAAACCGGATTGATCCTGCAATACTCTGGCCGGTTTTATTCATGGCCTCCACAAAGTAGTGGCCAATGACATAATCAACCCCTTCATTATAAACATCGCCCGTTGCGTCATTACGTACTACCAGCGATCTGACGAAAAACGGGGCCGCTTTCGGAATGATGAAATAAAAGTCATCACGTCCAGGGACCTGTAACGCCTGAAGTTCATTTAGAACTAAGTTTTCGGGTTTATTCCCATATGGGTCGAAGGGATAAAGTCCGGTAGTAGATACGGTGGACATGGGAGTCTCCTCAGCAAGTATCAACCGGGAATTCCGGCTACATCATGTGAATCGTCATAACATTGTTGAGAGTTTTCAAAACGGGGATTTTCATGTACACACTCGACACCGCTTACGTCCGGCACAACTCACGCAACGGACGATGGGAAGAAGATAACATCGCCGACCGTTCTGTTCAAGCCCTTCTGAGCGACGGTACCGATGTATGGATGTTTTTACTTTACCCGTCCATTACTCAACCTCGAGCCGTCTTGTTAGAGGATATCCGTAATCTAACCAACGGCGTGGCCAATGGCACCACCGTGCAGGAATGGCTCACCGCCCTTGGTAATCGAACGTTGCCTTTCCATGATGAGGTCCCTTCATTTGAGACCCATTATGTTAAATACGCGAATGCCTGGCATGCGGGGTATCACATTGAACCCATTACCCGTATCGGGACACTGTCTCAACAAGGTAGTAAATGGGATAAAGAAGATTTGTTAATCTGGCGTAAGGATGTTGAGCCGGAGACCTTGGCCCGCAATGCCATGTTTACCATCAACGGGCTTTTCCATCCTGCCGAATGGGGACCTGAGGGAGTCCACATTCATATGGGTAACCGAACGCTTCGACAAACCAACGATAACCAGATTGGAGTTCACTCGTTTGCTAACGTGGGCCAGTTGAGCTATGTTCCCATCACTCCGGACATGGTCACAAGTCAACGGGAAGGTGCTCCTCTTCATACGGGGGTGTACGTCACACTGCCAGACGGTGTTGATATGGAGGGAAAAACCTTCTTGGTCGTTTTGGGGGGCTACCTTCAGGTATTGGGGAAAACGTATACGCGGGTCGGGGAACGCACCTACCGCATTGAATTAGCCAATCTCATGATGGTAGAACGTTTCTATGATAGTTGGAAAGACCTTAATCTTGCCGAGATCTTAGGCTTTACCCAATACGACTACAACGACACCTTGTTCGAGGTCAAGGAAATCCTAAAAGACGAAACTGTACGTAAGTTCCTGACCATGCCGCAGAGTTTCTTTGTCGCCGTGGAAACTGATTCATTTTTCCAAGAGATCGTGGCGGTAGAGTCGTCCGGTTTACCGGGAAGGTATTACGACCACGAGACAACGCGTTATCCGTTAATGGGAGCCTACGGTAGGATGTTGGAGTACCATCCCATTGAAGAAGATGGCATTACGGTCATGTGCACCACTCCGAATCAGCGCCACAACTACGACTTTTTTCGTCGTCCCTGGACAAAAAGTGAAGGGATTGATGCGGGGCGCTATCCATACCGCCCATACACCCACACACACGCGTTTTATCGTCTGATGGGGAGTCAGAGGTAACGGCATAATTGGGAGGGCGTGAGCCCTCCCATATGTCCGTCTCACCCCAACCACCAGTGAGCAATATACCCCATCCCTAATAACGTAATGAGAATAGCGGGGATGGTCATTGCCATCAATGCCCACTTTTCCACCCGACGGATACGACGTCGGTGCTCCCATTCACGGTTGAGCCATTCGTTCCGGTGTTCAGCCATCGTCAAACCCTTCCGGTACTACCAAACCCTCCGAGACCCCGTTCAGTCTCTTCAGAAAAGGCGTCCACAAATTGGAAGTTTAGAGCAAACCGCTTCACCACCAAATATTGTGCGATCCTCTCACCCGGTTCAATGGTAATGCATTTCGCCACATACTCCTCGAACAGGGCAGTAGGATGGTGACGGTTCCACAGCGAGACCTTGATCTCATTCTGGTAATCGGAGTCGATAATGCCGGTCAGGTTGCCCAAGACCAGTCCCTTGTTGCCCAGTCCACTGCGAGGGAACATCATCCCCACAAAACGGGGGTCTTTGAGGTAGATTGCTAGGCCCGTGGACACCAGTGCCTGTTCACCGGGTTTGATATCCAAAGGTTTCGCCCCGACGTAACGCAGGTCAATGCCCGCACTCCCTGCGGTGGCGACGGCGTTATAATAACCCTGTTTGATCGTGGCGGCTAACGTATCGTCCAAATCCTCAAAGACTTCTTCTTTGAACATCGCTTCTACCAACAAGCCCATTGGCGCATTTAACGCGGTAGTGTTGTACGCAGCACCACTTGCAATAATCTCGTGGGCATCTTTCATGGTAAAGGCTTCCTGAGACATCAAAGTCACTCCTTAGCTTATTTCGACATGTTCATTGTACCGTTGTGGTACCGTGATGTTACTGGGGTCAATCACACAGACATCTGCCTGATTGAATGCCCCATGGGTAGTGCTGAAATGGCTGATGAAGAACAATTGACGAATCTGATTCATTTCCAACATCTGGTTGATGAAGGGGATGAGATTCAGTCGATGCTGTTCATCAAACGTACTACCGAACTCGTCCAGATACAGCGGCATCTCTTCGAGTTTCAAGAACTTCATTACCAGAAGCTTGAACGCAAAGTTAATGATGTCCCGCTGTGATGCTGACCCCCGACTGATGTCTTCCGGCATGACAGCGCCATTATTGACATCAAGAGGGAACTTGTAGTTCAGCTCATCCTTCTCCACTTGAGAAGGGAGTACCTCCATGGGGTAGGTCCAAATCTCAGCGATGACCGCATTGATCATCTTCACAACCCCTTGCATGAACCCCATTAGGTACTTACCAATTAATCCATCAGTAGGCGACAGCGATTTCACGAGGATCTGGTAGTCCGTCTGAGCCTGCTTGCTCTGCTCATGCTGGTGCTCCAAGTCCTTCAGCACGCCCTCCCTCAGCTCCACACGCGATAGTTGCTCCTGGGTTTGTGCCAGTTGCATTTGCGTATGTTGAGTTTCTTCACCGACAGCCTTCTGGAACAGGGCATCCCGCTGACGCTCGGTGTTCCCCATAAACGTCTCAATGTCGGAAGCCACCTGAGACAAGTTCTGCTGTAAAGATGCTCCCCGTTCTTGGAGGGCCCGCATGTCGCGCTGCCGGCGATGTAGTTCACGCACCTCTTGAGTGAGTCCTTCAATCTGGTTTTCGAGTTCCTTTCGCCGGGCGTCCTGTTGTGTCAAAGCATTCCGGTCAATGGCCTCAACATACCGCAGACGGTGCTGAAGAACATCGCGTTCTTGACAAATGTCTTGGCGCTCCAACATCGTGCGCATGGTATCAAACCACGTAATTGCGTCATTGACGTACCGCCGGGGCTGACGAGTCATGACCTGAGATTCAATGCACACATCCCACACTGGACGGAACATCGGTGCATCTGTCACTAGACGACGGAACTGGCGGACATAGCCGAGATAGTCGTCATAGGCTTCTAAATACTCACGATCCTCCTTAAGGCGCTTATCGATAACCTCGATACGGTTTTGTGTTTCGGTTTTCCGCATCTCCAACTGGGCGATCTCTTTCGGGTCAACCCCGGGTTGGAAATGATGTTGGCAGTTAGGACACTGTATCGTCTCACACCCCTTCATCCGCGACAAACGAGAAAGGAGGGAGGTGAGTTCGGCATCCAACTTCTGACGCTGGGATTGAAATGCCTCAACTCGATCTTTCACCTCGTTACCTGTCGCCGAACTGTAGTGGCCTTCAGCGTTCTCAGGAAACGTCTGCAGTAGGTTTTGCCAATCGTTAAACACTGACTGTAACAGCTCGTGCGGGTTGCGATCCGCAGGAAGCTCCACCAAAGGGAATATGCCCCGATAGGAAGCGAGTTGTTCACCGAGACGAGCTTGTTTCTCGTCCAGTGTCTGTATTTTCTCCCTGAGTGAGGTAATCTCTTCTTCGGACAACACCACATCGCGAGAGGGAGCCTGCTGAGTGAGCTGTTGATGATCCTCTTGTAGACGCTCCAGTACCGCCTGCTGACGCTGGTACTGTGTCGATACCGTCTCAATCGCTTCAGAAAGCCCTGTGAGCGTTTTCACTCCCCACTCCGGGGGTAAGGTGAGTTGTTCCGACAGAAGCTTCTGTGCCTGTCTTATGAGGCGCTCTAGTTGATCTTGGAACTCACGCTGTGAGGAGAAAGGCGACACCACGCCAGACTGACGCAGTGTAAAGAGCTCGTCAAGCTTATCGGTTAATGTCTTAACCCGTTTACGGAGCTGGGCGACCTCGCTGTCATCGGGGAGGTCTTGGTTCTCTCGCGCCATCCGTTTATTGATGTGTTTGATCACCCCCTGCTGGTCACGATGGAGAGAACGCGACTTGTTGTATATGTCAAAAGCGTACTTTAGATCCACTGGGGATAGTTTGGTTAGCCACTCACGACGTTTGGCTGTGGTCATATCGGTAAAGTTGGTAATCCCGATCAAGAGCTCATGGATTTCACGGGTCAATCCGAAGTGTTCTTCTACTAATTCTTTTTGTACCGCCATGGTGCCCTTGTTATTGAGCAGCTCGCCGTCTACTTCGAAGGTATGATGACCTGTACCGCTGATGTATTCCGAGTACAGCTTGTACCGGCGCCCTCGGTGAGTCAAGACAATGTATTTACTACCACCTTTTGCAAACTGGCGATGGTTGGCCGGTAATGGGGTAAGTTCTTCAATGAGACTGCTGTTATGCGTTACGACAAAGTTATCTGTCACATAAAGACTATCAGGATGATCGATGGAAATACATTGTGCTTCCTCGATACCGTCTGGCTCAATGGACTTAATTCTAAGTTTTAGGATCTGGTTATACTGACCGTTATCATTGGCTCGCTCTTTTTTCTTAGGAAGGGTGAACAACTCCGATGGTTTCTTATAGCGAATATTGACGTTGTACGCCAGTCGTCCCGGAACACGTTCACCTTTACTATTGGTAAACTTTGTCCGTTTCTGACTGATCTTTGCAAGTCCCCCTAGGGAGCGAACCAGATACGCGACGTGCTCTGCCAAGGTGTGACTAACCGTACAGTAGCTCGACGTTGACCCTTTACCGATATAACCGTCGGTATCCATGAGGCCCTGGAGGAGTTCTAAACGCTGGCGCCGTGATGCCAGTAGATAATCTTTAGGAATCGATTTATCCCAAGACCGTTTATACCCTAACCCATATTCCCGCAGGGCGACCATGTGGTGATTCACACGGATGTTGTTGTGACCTCTAAGTTCAGTGTCTTCGTTGGTAACAATACTGTATGTTAAACACTTATCTGGTACTACATTCCGCACCTTCAATTCAAGTCCCTTCCTGAGTCGTTTTGAGACTTTCTCGAAGATGAACTCTTCCGGGTTGGTTATCACAATCGATCCGTCAATACAGCCATCTCCTAGGATAACCCCCATGACGTACGGATCAACCGGAAGCTCCTTATCTTCCCCGCCCTCTGCATCGATGAGGTCCACCCACAGGAGGTGGCCTCTAGCAGTGCTAAGTTTGTGGATGATGTCTTCCGTGGTGATCACTTTGGGGACAATGGGGTAGACACTCCCTCCGTGGTACACTGACCACAGATGATCTCCAGTTGCTCGAGCAGTGCGTCCGTCAGCAAACGTGATCTTGTAGATTTGCTTCTTGCCTTGGGGAAATACACCGTTCACTTTCGTTGTCGTACCGTCTTTGGCAATCACCTCGGTTCCGATTTTCATTTCTCCCATGGGTTTCCACCCACCGGGGACTTTAACCCAACTATCCAACGGCTGGGCTTTACCTGAGCCATTTGAACCAATGATCAACTGCATGTGGCTCTTCGGATATATAGCAAACCGCTGGATGTTGGAGAGCAATAACCGTTTGTACTTCTCCAACACAAATTCTTCGATGACCATGGTCGTCGACATCCTTTTATCAAAGGTATCTATCACTATAGGAAGAACCTACATAGTGAACTTTGACACGAAGGATTACACATGCAAGTCTCTCAACTTGACCGTTACAGCATCGGGATTGCCGCGGAAAACAAACCGCTTACTAGCCGTCACCTCAACATCACCCCTGTCGAGGTTCTCTCAGCACTGGATGGCGAAATTAACTTTGCCCCTCAGGACAACACGGTCAGTGGAGTGGATGCCGACGGCAACCGCTACGAAGTCAAAACTACCCAGGACATGACGCTGACGGCAGAGTGGTTACCCCTTTCTAGCAATCGCGTCACTCCACCCGATATCCGTCGTGGGGAACTGGTGGAGATCTACCGTGTCGCGGATAGCGATCAGTTCTTTTGGCGCTGTATGGGCCTTCGGGACGATCTGCGTCGTCTGGAAACGGTGATCTTTGCGTTTAACGGCTCTCCCGATGAGGGGAGTAAAGGGATTGACCCCGCGACGTGTTACTTTATGGAAGTCTCCACCCACAAGAAGACCATTACGGTGAGTACGTCCCAATCCAATGGGGAACCCTTTGGTTATACGGCTCAGATTAACGCAGGGGAAGGACAGGTGGTGTTAGAAGACACTATTGGTAATACCCTCTTCCTCGACTCGGGTCGGGTCTTCTGGGAGTTGATCAATGCTGACCAGACCCATCTTCAACTCGACCGCACGAACATCTACGGGAAAGCGGACAACAACATTGAGTTTCGTGCCGGTAATGACGTGTATTGGGAAGCGGGTAACAACATGTCCATTGAGGTAGGGAACAACTACTCGATGAATGCCGGAAATAACAGCAGTATCAAAGCGGGTAGTACAGCGTCCATGGAAGGGGGGTCCTCCGCGATACTAAAGTCCGGGGGATCTACATTCACATTGACGCCAGGCGGTACGACACTGAAAACACCCAGTTTCTCGGGAGGTGCGTAATGGGCAGAGGTGTTGCTTTGGTTGGAAAGGACACCGCGGGCGGTGTCCATCTGGGGGGAGGTCAATCCACTTTCGAGATCGAGGGGTCGTTAGTGGTGGTCAAAGGCGACCGGGTGGCGTTCCATGGCGACTCACCCCACTCGTCGGCGGTGATGGTAGAGGGATCGTCGTGGTTTACCTGGAATGGTATCCCTGTGGTATTTGAAGGTCATAAAGCCAGTTGTGGGCACACCAGTACTGGCAGTGGGTGGTTTTCTATTGATTGACGCATAACAGGGCTCCCCGAAGGGAGCCCGATTATGACGTTACTGCGTTACGCCGGTTGTTTTGTTTCTTTTTCGGTCTTCTCAATGGCCTCAATCTGTAGCTCAATGAACGCCAAGTACGCGCGAATAGTCGCAGTCAGGTATTGGATATATACTGCATTGGGATTTACCACCGACCTCACTGTTTCAGTGACTGTCGAACGGATATTCCCAACAAACCCCCTTGTCGGGCCACGTTCACCTTCTTTTCTACGGCGGGTCCTCTCGTCCTGCATGAAAATCTCCATAATCTCGTTGGCTGTCTTATGGATAGATTTCACGTCCCGAGCGTTGTTTTGCACCTTATTCAGCAATTGTACCAACTCGTCAATGGACTTAAGGGATGCAAGTAAATCCCGCTTGCTCATCGCCGATACCTGGACTGACTTGAGCGGGACTTGCTGTCCTTTTTCTAGGCTCATGTTAACGCGGGCACCCTGGTCGGCCTTCTTATGGCTGACCTTGAGTTGCATGTTGCCGGGAAGTTTAGGACTTGAATATACGACACGTTTTGCCATCTCTTCTGTCGTAAACTTCGGAGGCTTAGGGATGAAGCGAGCCATTAAACCACTCACGTCCTGATCGAAGTGGTCAGGGTTGAGGTCATTTAGCCCTGAAGAGCCACCGCCCAAGAGAATGGAGGTCACCCCCTCAAGTGCTTTATCCGCCCCTTTGGGATAATCGATAAAAACATACTCGCCCACATCTTTCAGCAGGGTGATTGTTTTAAGATCGTTCCCAACAAACTTACTTCCATCGTGTAATTTTGTTGGGTTAGATACCACCACATCCACCGTTTGTGGGAGATTGCCATTCAGCCCATTAACGCGGGTTTCAAGTTTATCTACCTTTTTCTTCAGTCCCAGGGTGTTGTTACGAACTTTGTTATAAAGTTCTTTCAACATCTCGAAGAGTTTGGCAATGCCGCGCTTGGTGGCTTCGGCCACGGCTTTCATCTTCCCGGAGAGCGACTCCATGGAGATGTAGGTAGCGGTATGGCGCGAAGAGATTTGACCAAAGGCTTCCATGGCCGGAATCACTTCTTTTTCGTGGAACATCGGGTCCAGGTTCTCCAGACCGATACGTATGGCATCAGCGGTCTCGCCGGACACGCCGTCGTTTACGTCCATCCCACGGGACAGGATATCGTAGTAGCGTTCCAGGGACTCAGACACGCTTTCAAAGTGGTCGATGTCACTTTCGACCTTGGCGACGGCCTGGAGATCGTCTTCCATATCGTCGACTTCATCGACGTCGTCTTCAGCAGGAGCCTCAGACGTTTCACCACCCTCTACCGGAGCGTCTTCCTGTTCGGCGGCTTCATGGTGGTCTTCGGAGGAGACCTCATCGGTCTGCGCGCCCTTGGGGTCCGCCTTGACGTTATCGTCTGCTTCCGGAGTGTCTTGGTCGTCACCGGTCTCCGGGGTCTTCAGTTCGGCTTCGACGGGCTTCTCGACATCGGCCTCATGCTGGGAGTCAGGATCGACTTCCTTGCTATCATCGTGCTTGGGCTTTTCGTCATCTTCACCATCGATGTCGTCTTTTTTCTCTTCTTCGGAAGATTCGGTCGAAACCGCTTCCTCAGAGGCAGCAGCGTCATCGGAGGCATCTTCGTTGGACACCTTACCGTCATTGTCAGGAACGTGGACTTCCTGATGACCCTGGTCGATGTCCTTACCTTTCTCATCGCCGTCGGAGGCGGCGTCGATCTTGGCAGTAGCCGGCTTGTCGGTATCGACGTCGCCGCTGTCTTCGTTGGTGGCGGTGGAGAAATCCTCTTTCGGGGTTTCGCCTTCTTGAATCTTCACAGGTGCTTCCTTGTTCTCTTCCAGGGAAGCGTTAAGCCAATTACGGATATTGGTAGACATATCAGTCTCCTAGGAGATTACACCCGGCCGGGATGTAGTGGGTTAGCTTGGGATCAGACCATTGTCTTTCAGGATGGTCTCTGCAATGGCTAACCGTTGCTCCAGCGATGTAATTTTCTGCTGGGCTTCGAGTAGCCTTGCATAGTCGGTGGTCCGGTTTTCAATGGCCGCTTCACGGGCCGCTTCAAGCGTCTCATGCTCTTCTGGACTCACCGTGCCCTGCATTGGTGCTACGCTGAGGTGGACGGTGGCTTCCTGACCGATCACGTCCGATACGACGGTAGCAACCTGATCACGCACAAAGGTCAGGTCTATATAATCAGGCAGTGGGCCTAAAGAAGCACTTAACACCACATGGTGATAGTTGCGATGGGAGAGATCGGGGAAAGACGCAATGTAACTGCTCGGGACATAGATGGGTGCCGTTGTCTCCGAGGTGAGCGTGACGATCGCTTCTTGGTTCTTCCGGTCTCGCTCATAATCCGTTCGATCTAACCCGGATGCGGCGTAATAGGTTTCATAGACATCTGTCCCTAAGTTCTCCACATCCACAAAATAACGGATCGCCGAGCAGGTATAGGTAACGCCAGGGGTTGTACTCCACGGCGCCTTTAACGCGTAGACACCCCGAGTCCCAATCGGTGGAATAGGTGAAGTCATACCATGCCTTTACGTTGTTTGTGAATTAACTGGATGTAAATTGAATGACTCATCCGCATAATAAAATTTATTCTGGAGAGAAGAGTATGTTAATGTCATCGGCCGGAAGAAGGCGTCCTCACCCATGTAAACACGGGTAGTATAACCACCGCTCCCGTCTGTTTCATACAGGGTGTTATCACGTAGATCAATGAAGCGCAACATCCCAGCAGTCTGAGCTGCAGTAATATCCGCGTCATCCTCAACCACAACCGTCGAAGCGAAGGGTAACGCTGTCATGAAGGACGAAGGAATGTCGGTCTTTTCGATAATGACCACTCCCGGTTGCTTTATTGCGTTCCAGCGTCCCGATACCTCCCCTAACAAGGTATTTACCTCGGTAAGCATCAGATACCTCCACGTATTTGTTCTAGTTGTCCATTAGTGCTGTAATAGAATGCTTTCCAGGTGTAGGGTGAAATATAGAGTCTTTTCATAACAAATACCGAATCGCGCAATGTCGAATTACCGGTCCATGTGGTTCCATCCCAAACAACCTGTTGGTCAGTACGGGTGTCATAGTACACGCCGTTGGGGAGTTGTTCGATTGCGGAGCGGGTTTGAATTTCGTCATTGTCGGTTACCACTATCGGATATTCCGTAACAATGGGAGCGACATCAAAACGATACTCGCCGTCAGGGTTGTTTACATATAGCGCATGTCCTTTCTTTCCAGTCACCGATGTTAGGTGAGTTACCAACAAAGACAAATACCTATTTACGGCATCGCGTAAGTTAGTTATCGACACGTCATTAACCCCGCTGTAGTTTTATAGTTTGTTCATCGTCGGTGATGTAAAAGAACGTTCGTGTAACTGGATTGTAATGAAGACTCCCCGACACAAGGATGTTATTTTCCAGGAGGGTAGTTAACCCCGTTCCTTTTAACACCCACTCCCCATTCTCATAGGCGTGCCAGTCGTAAGTACGTATATCCACAATAGGAAGACGATCGCCGGCACGTTGCAATACATCCCACGTACTGCTAGGCTGTGATTGGCAGGTATAACCATAACGCTGGGGTCCACGAAAAACCGTTAACTCAGGATCAGATGAAAGGTCGATTGTAGTCGTTGCTGGAGCGTAGTAAGTTGTTTCGTTTATTTGTGATGTCTCAACAGTGACGACATCTCCCTCACGGGTGATCTTTAATAAAATCCCGTTAGGCCAGTTTCCCCACCCGTATGCTGCACTATTTTGGTTTCCAGGAAACGCTCCCGTTGCTACTGATCCGTCGGGCCAAATGAGACCATCGTAGACATCTTCCACTATGTAGGGGTTTACCGAACGGTCTTTGATAATCTGCATCGGTGCCTGACCCATCAATGACCGCATCACATCCAACGTGTGGCTGCGTCCTTGACTGTCCTTTGCGTGGGCGATAACAAGACCAATATAATCGTCATCATTATTGGACGACTTAATGCGAGCTTCCAGTGTATACTTGTCATAACGTTCGTTTGAAATAAACCCCACCATACTTGCGGAGTTTATTGTGCATACCACACGGTCTTCGACAGCATCATACGACCATGTATCGAGTTCAGCGGGATAAGCTTCGTCATGATAGGGGTCGCCGGTTGTGTTGTATGTGGTATTTGACGTACGTGCGAAACGCATCCAGGAATCAAAGACATCAGAAAAAGACTCCTTCTGCTCTTTCTGAAAAGTCAATTCGGCATCACTTTCCACGATACCTACCGGAACCACCACAGGCCGCCCAACCAGCTCCCCATTTCTGTATGTTACCAACTCACCCATGGCGTTAAACGGGGAGCGAAACGCTCCCCTCACTGCATTAACATAATTTACCAGGCTGTCCTTTAATGCCATGTCAGACTCCCATTAACTCTTCCAGGTAGGGCTTACCCACCATCAGGTAAGTGACATCATCATAAAGGGCGGTGATGTACTCAACCCCGTTACGGGTGAGGCGGGCCATACCCACCGGAACATCGGCCATGTCATGGAGATTCTCCGCCACCCGAGTCATCTCCCCCAACAGGGTAAAGAATTCCTGGGTGTAGACACTCATGCGATTATAATCGGAAGAGTCGTTGGTCACTACCAGGTAATCAGGGAACTTCTCGTAGAAGCTTGTAATTCCATCACGGTTCTGCGGATTACCCACTACACCGAAGGCCAGTGACTTATAGATCAGGTTGGATAACTCGTACTCTTCCTCGATCCAAGTCTCGGTGTATTTAGGCCCCTGGGTGGTTTGCTTAAGGGTCGGTACAACGTCTTTCGGCTTTACCGTGGGACTATAAATACCGGCTTGGAGTTCACGGTTGGGCACGCCATAGTGGGTCCAGAACGGAGTAATGATAAACTCCGTGGTCAAAAACAAGTCCGGCAAAATCTCCGTCCACTCCTCGCGGGTATGGTCGGAGTTGTCCAGGATGTAATCGATCAGCGTGTTACGAATCAAATCGGGGTTATTGCCAGCTTGACCATAGATCATCAACATCCAGTTCGTCGGGACCGGACTGACAACCCCTAGTGGGTCGGTGTAATCGTATTGACGTGCAATCA
>Ga0194137_10000158_pt1 | contig 46023 bp, 40 predicted proteins | sample TARM_MetaG_T3_14_FD_134025 | JGI IMG/M metagenome (GOLD analysis project Ga0194137, IMG submission 134025) | Freshwater microbial communities from Pennsylvania, USA, analyzing microbe dynamics in response to fracking - TARM_MetaG_T3_14 (version 2) | ecosystem: Environmental > Aquatic >...
GCGCGGCCTGCAGGCCCATGGCCAGCACGACACCCGGCCGCAGCAGCTCGACCTGACGGGCCAACACGACCTCGCAGGCCTCCAGTTCAGCCGGCTGGGGCGGTCGGCCACGCGGCGGCCGGCATTTGACGATGGGCGTCACGAAGGCCGTCGCGGCGTCGCCGGCGCGGCGCTGGCCGGCGGCAGCGAGCATGCGGTCCAGCAGGCGGCCGGCCTCGGCGCTCAGGGCCTCGCCGCTGGCGTCGTCGGCCTCGTCCGGCGGGTCGGTGACGACCAGCCATTGCGCGCCTTGCAGGGCGCCGCCACCAAAGACGGCCTGGCGGCGCTGCTCGCACAGGCCGCAGGCGCGGCAGCCGGCTACGGCCTCGCGCAGCGCCGGCATGTCCAGGTTCGTGAAAGTCGACGGCACGGGCGCCGCCGATGCCGTCCCCGCGGCCACGCGAACCACGGCAGGCGGCGGGGCCGCCACGACGATGGGTTCGGGTTCCTCCAGTTCGAGCCCGGCCACGTCTACAGCCGCCGCTGAGGCCGCTGGCAGCCGATACCCCATCTCCGCGAGCATGGCTCGCTGGCGTTCATCCCAGCTCATTCACCCACCATCAGGCTCATCAGGATGGCGTCCTCGCGCGGGCCCTCCTGCACCGGGTAATAGGCGCGGCGCTTTCCGACCTCGGCAAAGCCGTAGCGGCGGTAGACCTCGCGGGCACGCTCGTTGCTGACGCGCACCTCCAGCCACAGCTGGGTCAGGCCACGCCGCCGGCATTCGGCCACGATGCGGTCCAGCATGGCGACGGCCAGGCCCCGCCCTTGCCAGGCCGGGGCGACGGTGATGTTGAGCAGATGCAGCTCGTCCACGCCGGGCATCGCGATCCAGTAGCCCAGCAGCTCGGCCCGCGGACCGCGCAGCACCTCGGCCGGATAGCCGGCGGCGAGCGAGTCGACGAAATTGCCATGCGACCAGGGCACCGGGTAGGCCTGGCGCTCGACGGCGATGATTTCGGTCAGGTCGGGAACCCGCATGACCGCGGCCTCGAAACGAGGCGTACTCGGCTGGACGACAGCGTTCAAGATTTCTGTTCCCGCTCGGCCGTTGTCAGCGCGACCTTGTCGCGCACATAGACGGGCAGGGCCTCGGCCGCATCGCGGGTCTCGCCGCGCTGCCAGGCCGCCAGCGCCAGGGCGCCCAGGGCCGCGGCCCGGGAGCGGGCATGGGGCCAGGCATGCGCCAGCACACCCAGGGCCTGGGCATATTCGGTCAGGGCCGTGCCGGCGACAGCAAGGGGCTGCCCCCAATGCGCGGCCAGAGCTTCCGGTTTGTAGAGGGCTGGCGCCTCGACGACGCGCCAGCGGCCGTCGGCCCAGACGTAGTTCGCCGCGTAGATCTCGCCGATGCGCGCGTCCATGGCCACCCAGATGTCATCGCCGGCACCCTGGGCGCGAGCATCCTCGGCCACCAGCATCAGGCTGTCGACGGCCAGCACCGGCTTGTCCAGGCCGAAGGCCAGGCCCTGGGCCACGGCGCAGGCGGTGCGCAGGCCGGTGAAGGCGCCGGGCCCCTGGCCGAAGGCGATGGCATCCAGGTCGGCCATCGCCACCCCGGCACCGGCCAACAGGGCCTTGACCTCGGGCAGCATGCGCGCCGACGCCTGGGCACCGCCCTGGGCCTCGAAAACCCGGGTCCGCCCTTGCGCCACGAGGGCCAGGGCCATCGTGTCGGTGGAGCTGTCAAGAGCCAGGAGAGAGGGCATTGGACCAGTGTAACTTTCGGGTCATGCGCAATCAGGCCTTGGGATGGGTGTTGGCGGGGTGCATCCTGGGGGTGCAGGCGGCAGAGCTCTTGCCGCTTTCGGTCCAGGTCGCGCTGCGCCAGGCCCAGCTGCCGCCGACGGCGCTGGGCGTCGTCGTCCAGGGCCTGGACGAGGCCAGGCCCCGCCTGGCTTGGCAGGCCGACCAGCCACTGAACCCCGCCTCGCTGACCAAGCTGGTCACCAGCATGGCCGCCCTGGACACCCTGGGCCCGGCCTGGCAATGGCAGACGCCGGTCTGGCTGACCGAGGACGGCGGCCTGGCTCTGCAGGGCAGCGGCGACCCGCGCCTCTCCACCGAGCGGATCTGGGCCGGGCTGAGGCGCCTGGGCCATGAGCGCGGGATCACGGAGCTGCGCGGCCCGCTGCACCTGGACCGCAGCGCCTTCACGCCCGGAATGGCCGAACCCGGCGACTTCGACAACGAGCCCTGGCGCGTCGGCAATGCCCAGCCCGAGGCCCTGCTGCTGAATGCCAAGGCTGTGAGCTACACCGTCCACGTGGAGGGCCCGCAGGCCCGGATCACCGCCGACCCGCCGCTGGACCCACCGGCCACCGTGCCGACCACCACCGGCCCCTGCGGCGACTGGCGCGGCGCGCTGAAGCTGCAGTGGGCGCCGGGCCAGCGGCCGCGCTTCACCGGCAGCTATGCGGCGGCCTGCGGCGAGCAGACCTGGACCCTGGCCGACCCCGATCCCGCCAGCTATGCGGGCCGGCTGCTCGCCCTGATGTTGCGCGAGGCCGGCATCGCCTGGCGCGGCGAAGCCATCGTCGACGCACCGGCACCCGCTGCCGCGCCGACCCTGGTCTGGCCCGGCCCGACGCTGGCCGAGGCCCTGCGCGACATGAACAAGGCCAGCAGCAATCTGATGGCCCAGCAGCTGCTGCTCAGCACGGCCCGCGCGGCCGGCGTTGCCGCGCCCTCGCCCGACACCGCCGCGACCTGGCTGCAGGCCTGGCTGGACGCCCATGCCGGCACGACGCCGCCGACCCGCGTCGTCAACGGCTCGGGCCTGGCCCGCGAGACCCGCATCAGCCCCGCCCAGCTGGCCGCTCTGCTGCGCTGGAGCTGGAGCCAGCCCTGGATGCCCGAGCTGCTGGCCTCGCTGCCGGTGGCCGGGCTGGACGGCACCCTGTCGCGCCAGCCAGGGCGTTTCGGCATGGCGGCCGGGCGGGCGCATTTGAAGACCGGCTCGCTACGCGACGTCGTCGCGCTGGCCGGCATCGTCGATGCACCGTCGGGCCGGCGCTGGGTCATGGTGGCCATGGTCAACCACCCCCAGGCCCAGGCCGGGCGCGGCGTACTCAATGCGCTGCTGAGGTGGGTGGCGCAGGATGCGCCGGAGGGGCATACAGGCGGTGAACCGGCCCCCAGGCCATCGAAGCGCTGAAGCCCGAGATCCCGCCGTCGCTGCCCCGTCAGCGTCAGCCGTTGTAGACGTCGACGCCCATGCCGGTGAACCAGGTGTTTTCGTCGGACTCGTGGCCGCCGCCGACGGCGTTGTAGTTGACCGTCAGCTCCTCGTCGGCGGCGATGTCGCGGACGGCGACGAAGCGCAGCAGGCGCGCCGCGGCATCGGCCTCGTAACGCATGTTGGCCGGGTTGGCGTGGTTATAGAGGCTGCCGTAACCCAGGGCCAGGCAGTGGGCCGCATCGGTGCCGGCCAGCACGCCCCAATTGAACAGCAGCTTGCGGACCTCATTGGGCACCGAGGCATAGCTGCCAGTGAAAAGCACCACCGGGCAGGCCTCGACGATCTCACCCTTCGCATGGGCTCGCGAGGCATAGGCGCCGCGGCCCTTGGCGGTGCCGGTGTCCTGGACGTAGACGCTGGGAGGTTGGACGCTCATGCGCGCATTGTCGCCAGACCCTGGCCCGCGACGTCGCCGCGGCTCGGAAGTTGCTGAGCCGCCGTCCGGCGTGGGGAGCCGGCGACGAGGCGCGGCCCGCATCATCAAAACAGCTGGGGATTGGCCCGCCACACCGCCCAGGCCAGCGCAGACGCAAAGCTCACCCAGGCGAGATAGGGCAGCAGCAGCACCTCGACAAAGGCCGGGCCGCCCCGGCGCCAGCCAATGAACAGCCAGGGCCACAGCGCATTCGCCACCCGTTGCACGAGGCGGACGGCCAGGGCGCGCCGCGCGGGTGCAAGGCCGGCGCAAGCGGGGCAGGCCACACTGCGCGCTTCGCCGGCCCCTGGACCGTCTCGTGACCGCGCAACCCCTGCTGATCGCCCTCGTCTCGGTGCAGTTCTTCGTGCATGCCCTGGTGTGGGCGATGACGGCGCGCATGGCCAGGCGCTGGCGCGAGGCCGAGGGTCATTTCGCGTTGTTCTGGCTGCTACTGTCCCTGGGCCTGATGCTGTTCGTGCCGCCGCTGGAAAGCGGCAGCGCGCCACGCAACCTGGCCGACCTGCTCATCATCGCGGCCTCGATGTGCGAGCACCGCGGCCTGGCCCTGCATTGGGGGCGGCGCCTGCCGCTGCAACCCTATGCCGCCGGGCTCGCCCTGGCGGCGGCGGCCGTCGCGGCCAGCTTCCTGATGGCCAACGGCCACGGCCTGCGCGTGGCCGTCGTCTGCTTCGGCTGCGGGCTCATGATGCTGGCCAGCGTGCGCCTGATGTGGCGCCACGGCCGCGCGGCCACGCCGGTCTTCGCGCCCGTCTCCGCGGTCGGCTACGGGCTGCTAGCGACAGGGCTGCTGGTGCGCGGCGTGCAGGCCCTGATGGTGGGCGCCACCACCAAGATCTCCATCGATGCGCCGGGCCACGCCAACATCCCCTTCGCCATCGTCGTGCTCTTCGTCGGCGGCCTCATCCACCTAGCCCATATCCGCCTGGTGCTCGGCCGCGTGATGCACCGCCTGGGCCAGCAGGCCACCACCGACGAGCTGACCGGCGCGCTGAACCGCCGCGGCCTGCTGCCGGCGATGGAGGCGGCCCATGCCGGCGCCGGCCCGGGCAAGCCCGGCTACGCCTTGCTGATGGTGGACGTGGACCACTTCAAGGCCATCAACGACCGACATGGCCATGCCCAGGGCGACCAGGTGCTACGCGAGGTGGCGGCCAGCCTGCGCACTGCCCTGCGCGGCGGCGACCTCGTCGGCCGCTGGGGCGGCGAGGAGTTCTGCGTGCTGCTGCCGCGCACCCGGCTGCAGGACGCGGCCGCGCTGGCCGAGCGCGTGGCGGCGCGCGTGGCGGCCGGCGGAAGCGGCTTGCCGGTGACGGTCAGCATCGGCGTGTCGGAGCACTCGCCGTCCGACCCGGACCTGCAGGCCGTCATCCGTCGCGCCGACGACGCCCTTTACGAGGCCAAGGCGGCGGGGCGCAACCGGGTTGTCGTGGCGCACTCCACGCCAGCCTGAGACCGGATCTTCAGAGCATGGCCGCGAGATCCAGCAGGATGTGGGCCAGCACCGGCGGCCACAGCCGGCCCGTGGCCACATAGGCCAGGCTCAGCACCAGGCCCACGGCGCCGACTGCCACCATGCCCAGCGGGCTCTGGTAGCTGTGATACAGCATGCGGACCAGCAGGGGCAGGCCGATGGCCAGCGACAGGCCGAAGCCGCGCAGGCCACGCACCAGCACCCCCAGCAGGAAGACTTCCTCATACGTGCCGTTTACGAGGGCCAGCACCACCGTCGACAGCGCGAAGAGGCCCTGCGAGGAGACCTCCATGGCCTCGGTCCGGCCTGGCGTGTGGAAGAGCAGCATCGCGACGACGGCCACCAGCCAGGACAGCACAAAGAAGGCGAAGCCCGTCAGGCTGTCCTTCAGCGTCGGCACGGGATAGAGCGAGCGGATGTCGAAGCCGCGCAGTTGCAGATAGATCAGCGCGCAGGCCCCGAGCACCAGCTCCAGGCCCACCAAGCCGGCATTGCTCGCATCCGAGAAACGGACCTCCGGGAAATCCGCCGCCACGGCCTCGAAGGAAAACAGCATGAACAGCCCGAAGCAGATCAGGATGACCGTGCCGGCCTCGGCATGGCTGAGTGTCGACTTGCGCAAACGATGTGTCCCGCCGTCAGCCTGACAGCGGCCTCCCTGGCAGGAGCATAGAGGCGCACGGCGTCCCCAGGCGACAAAGGGCAGGGGCAGCCCGCGCGCCTCAGCGCCGGTCGCCGCGGCGGCAGCGCATCAGCAGCGCCGGGCCATCGGGCGTCACCACCTCGCCGACGGCCTCGAAGCCCGCTGCCGCATAGCAGCGGATCGCCCGCGGGTTGTCGGGCGAGGGGTCGGTCTGCACGACGGTGACGGCCGGGTCCTCGAACAGCCAGACGACGAAAGCGCCCACCATGGCCCGGCCCAGGCCCTGGTTCAGCCGCGCGCCGTCGGCCAGAAACTGGTCGATGCCGCGTGCGCCGGGGTCGGTCTCGTCCTCCCACCAGCCCTCGCCCGAGCCCATCACGACATAGCACTGCACGAAACCGACCGCCTCACCGCCCAGGTGAGCCATGAAAGCACGCGTCGTGCCGCCGCTCAGGAAGTCCTCGCGCAGTTCGTCGACGGACTCCGCCGGCCCCCACCAGGCGGCGACATGGGGGCGCTCAAGCCAGCCCTGCAGCAGGGGCAGATCGGCCTCGGTCAGAGGCAGGAATTCGAAGCGCATGCCTGCTTTGTACCGCGGCCACCATTCATGCAGCCCTGCCGCCATTCGTCCGCGCCAGCCGGCCATTCGCCGGCTCGGCCCGCCATGGTCGGCCGTACGGCCCCAGCATGGCAGCCATGAACCTCCGACGCAGCCTCCGCGACAACCGCGGCTTCATCCTCTTCCTGCTCAGCTTTGCCCTGTTCCGCACGGCGGTGGCCGACTGGAATCCCATCCCTTCGGGCTCGATGCGGCCGACGCTGCTGGAGGGCGACGTCGTCCTCGTCAACCGCCTGGCCTATGACCTCAAGCTGCCGCTGACCGACGTCGTGCTGCTGCCCTTGGGCGAGCCGCAGCGCGGCGATGTCGTCACGCTGAGCTCGCCGGCCGGCGGCACCCGCCTCATCAAGCGCATCGTCGGCCTGCCGGGCGACCGCGTCGCGATGCGCGACGACGTGCTGATCCTGAATGGCCGGGCGCTGGCCCCTGCCGACCGCCAGACCAGTGGCGAGACCGTCGCGCCGGGCTGGGTCGTAGATGCGGTCCGCGCCACCGAGGACCTGGGCGGCCGCGAGCATCGGGTGCAGCTGCTGCCGGCCCTGCGCGCGCGGCGCGATTTCGCGGAGATCACCGTGCCGGCGAGCCAGTACTTCCTGCTCGGCGACAACCGCGACAACAGCGAGGACTCGCGCTTCATCGGTACCGTGCCGCGCGAGAAGCTGATCGGCCGCGCCCACCATGTGCTGGTGTCGGCCGACTGGCTGGGCGAGGCCGGTTGGCGCATGGCACCACGATTCGAACGCTGGATGTCGGCCATCCGCTGAGGCCTGCGATGTTCTTCCGCCACCCCAAACCCGTCGTCGATCCGCGGCCCGTCGCGGAACTCGTCGTTGCCTACGCGCCGCGCCTGCCAGTGCCCACAGGCTGCCTCGTCATTCCTCCCAGCGAAAACGCCAGATCGCCGTCAGGCCAAAGGCCAGGCTGAAGCCCAGCATCACGCCGCTGGGCAGCAGCGCCTCGGCGAAGGGCTGGCCACGCCAGGTCATGGCGTCCAGCGCATCGACGGCCCAGCGTGTCGGCACGGCCAGCGATGCGGTCTGCAGCCATTCCGGGAAGATGAACGCCGGCACCCAGGCGCCGCCCAGCATGACCATCAGCAGCGTGGCCAGGATGGCCAGGCCGCGGGTGGCCTCGGGCGTGCGGCCCAGGGCCGCCACCAGCAGGCCGAAGCTGGACGTCAGCAGCGCGAAGCAGAGCAGCACCAGCGCGAAGCCCAGCGGGCTGCCCAGCACGCGCACGCCGAAGGCGGCGATGGCCACGGTGTAGATGACGGCGAAGACGATCAGCGAGATCAGCGTGCTGGCCGCGATGCGGCTGCCCAGCAGCTTGGCGCGCGACAGCGGCGCGGCGCGCAGCCGCTTCCACAGGCCCAGGCGGCGCATCAGCAGCAGGCCCAGGGCCATGTCGACGCCGCTCATCAGGATGAACTGCACGCCCATGCCGGCAAAGGAGTGGGCATAGCTGTTGTAGGCCACCGGTGCGGCATTGGCGGTCGACTGCAGGGCCTCGATCTCGCGCGTCGTGTAGGGCATGGACAGGCCGCCCGCTGGAGCAGCCGATGCCGCGCCCTCGCTGCGCTGGACCTGGCCAATGGCATCGAACATCTTCACCAGCGCCTCGCGCTGTTCGGCGGGCAGGCCGGTCGCGTCGCGCAGCTGCTTCCGCATATCGCCGAGGGCGGCGGGGCTGAAGCTGCTGCGGCTGACCTCCTGCATGACGGCCTGCGCCAGCAGACCGCGCACGACGGCCAGGGCGCTGGCCTGGGAGGGGTCGAAATGCAGGGCGATCTCGGGCTTGGCGCCGGCGCCGAACAGCGCCCGGCCGGCCTGCTCGCCGAGGCCGGCGGGCAGGATGGCGACGGCGCGCAGCTTGCCGGCCCGCACCTGGGCCAGCAGCTCGGACTCGTCGCCGGCCGTGGCCTTCAGCGCGGGCTCGGCCAGCAGGGCGGCGACGACGCGCTGCGACAGCGCGCTGTGGTCCTGGTCGACGACGCCGACGGGGATGCCGGCCATCTTGCTGTTGCTGCCGAACAGGCTGCCGAAGAAGGCCGCGATGAGGATGGGCGCGACGATGCTCATCAGCACCGCGCGGCGGTTGGAGAAGTGCAGCTTGATCTCTGCACGGACGAGGGCGAGCAAGGCTTGCATGATCAATCCCGCAGGGCGCGGCCGGTCAGTTGGAGGAAGACGTCTTCGAGCGTGGCGCGCGCCGAGGCCAGGCCGCGCACCTTGACGCCGCGCTGGGCAAGCGCCGCCAGCAAGGGGCCGGTGTCACGGCCCAGGTTGCTGACGCGGGCCTCCAGGCTTCGGCCCACGCGGCTCACGCCGGGCAGGCCGGCCAACGCCCAGTCGTCGGGCTCACCGTCGATCTCGAGATGCAGGGTCTGGGCCGCCGGCAGCAGCGCGAACAGCTGGGCCTGGGTGCCGCTGGCGACGACGCGGCCATGGTCGATGACGACGATGCGGTCCGCGAGGCGCTCGGCCTCCTCCATGTAGTGGGTGGTGTAGATCAGGGCCTTGCCGGCGGCCTTCAGCATCTCCAGGTTGTCGAAGATGGCGTTGCGGCTTTGCGGGTCGACGCCGGCCGTGGGCTCGTCGAGCAGGATGACCTCGGGGTCGTGGATCAGCGCGCAGGCGATGTTCAGGCGCCGCTTCATGCCGCCGGAAAAAGTCGAGGGCCTGTCCCGGGCGCGGTCCGATAGGCCCACCATGGCCAGCACCTCGTCGGCGCGGCGTTTCAGCAACTCGGGCGCCATGCCGTAGAGGGCGCCGAAGAGCTCGAGGTTCATGCGCGCGGGCAGCTCCTCGTAGAGGGCGATGTCCTGCGGCACCAGGCCAATGCGGCGCTTGTAGCCGGCCTCGTCGGAGGCCAGGCTGATGCCGCCTGACAGTGTCACGGCGCCGGCGTCCGGCACGGTCAGGCCGCAGACCATGCCGACCGTCGTCGACTTGCCGGCGCCATTCGGGCCGAGCAGGCCCAGCACCTCGCCCGGGCGCAACGCCAGGCTGACCTCGTGCACCGCCGTCCTGTCGCCATAGGCCTTGCGCAGGCCCCGCGCCACCAGCACTTCCTCCTTCATCCCGCACCTCCAGCATCGAACTGGCACGCATGCTAGGCGGGCCGCCGCCGATCGCCGATGGGGTTGCGACGGATGGCGAGGGCGGGGCGCGAATCGACAGCGCCGCGCGCCAACGGCAATACTGTCGGCCATGGCACGTATAGGCATCATCGGCACCGGCTGGGTTGGCACCAGCGTCGCGTTCTCCACTCTGCTGGCCGGCCACGCCAGCGAACTCTGGCTGCACGACCAGCGCGGCGCCGTCGCCGAGGGCGAGGCCATGGACCTGGCCGACGGGGCCGCCTTCTACCCGCGCTGCGAGGTGCAGGCGGTCCCGCTGGAGCGCATGCGCGAGGCCGACATCGTCGTGCTCGCCGCCGGCCGCAACGGCCGCCCCGACGAGAGCCGCCTCGACCTGCTGCGCGACAACGCCCGCATCGCGGCGGGCATCGGCCGCAGCCTGGCCGGCTTCGGCGGCATCGTCATCGTCGTGACCAACCCGGTCGACGTGCTGACCCGCATCGTTGCCGCGGCCAGCGGCCTGCCCGCCGAGCGCGTCATCGGCACCGGCACGCTGCTGGACACGGCCCGGCTGCGCGAACGACTGGCCATGCACCTGAGGGTGTCGCCGGCATCGGTCCACGCCCACGTGGTGGGCGAGCATGGCGACTCCTCGGTCGTGCTGTGGTCGGGGGCACGCGTGGGCGGCGTGGCGCTGCGCGACTGGCCCGGCTGGCCGGCCGACCAGGAGCCGACGGTGGCCGGCCATGTGCGCCGTGCCGCCAACGACATCATCCAGCGCAAGGGCGCCACTAACCATGCCATCGGCCTGGTGACGGCCGAGCTGATCGGCTGCATCGTGCGCGACGAGCGCCGGCTGCTGCCGGTGAGCCGCGTGCAGACCGGCGCCTGCGGGCTGCGAGGCGTGGCCCTGTCCTTGCCGGCCTTGGTGGGCGCGGGCGGCGCGGTGCAGGTGGTCGAGCCGGACATCGATGCCAAGGAGAGTTCGGCCTTGCAGGCCTCGGCCGCGGTGCTGGCCAGGGCCTTCGACGTCCTGGCCGGTTGAGAGGCCGTCAACCGGCCGCCAGCGCCCGCCCGATCAGGATCTTCTGCACCTCGCTCGTGCCCTCGTAGATCTGGGTCACGCGCACATCACGGTAGATGCGCTCGACGGGGAAGTCGCTGAGATAGCCATAGCCGCCGTGGATCTGGATGGCGTCGGAGCAGACCTTCTCGGCCATCTCGCTGGCGAAGAGCTTGGCCATGGCGGCCTCCTTCAGGCAGGGCCGGCCGGCATCCTTGAGGCTGGCGGCATGCCAGATCAATTGGCGCGCGGCCTCGATCTGCATGGCCATCTCGGCCAGCTTGAACTGCACGGCCTGATGGTTGAAGATGGGCTGGCCGAAGGTGAAGCGGTCCTTGCTGTAGCGCAAGGCCGCCTCGAAGGCCGCGCGCGCCATGCCGACCGACTGCGAAGCGATGCCGATGCGGCCGCCCTCCAGGCCCGAGAGCGCGATCTTCAGGCCCTGGCCTTCTTCACCCAGCCGGTTGGCGGCCGGCACGCGGCAGTTCTCGAACAGGATCTGGGCCGTGTCGCTGCTGTGCTGGCCCATCTTCTCCTCGATGCGCGCCACCGTGTAGCCCGGCGTGTTCGTCGGCACGACGAAGGCGCTGATGCCCTTCTTGCCGGCGGCCTTGTCGGTGACGGCCATGACGATGGCGACGTCGCCCTGCTTGCCGCTGGTGATGAACTGCTTGACGCCGTTGAGCACATAGTCGTCGCCGTCGCGCACCGCGGTGGTCTTCAGGCCACCGGCCTCGGAGCCGACATGGGGCTCGGTCAGGCAGAAGGCGCCCAGCATGTCGCCGCGCGCCAGGGGCTTGAGGAAGCGTTCCTTCTGCTCGTCGTTGGCAAAGGCCATCAGGATGGAGCAGACCGGGCAGTTGTTGACGCTGACCACCGTGCTCGTGCCGCCGTCACCGGCGGCGATCTCCTCGAGGATGACGGCCAGGGCCAGGTAGTCCAGCCCGGCGCCGTCCCATTCGGTAGGCACGGCCACGCCATAGCAGCCCAGGGCGGCCAGGCCCTTCAAATGCTCGGCGGGAAAGTGGTGGTTCTTGTCCCAGGCCGCGGCATGGGGGGCGATCTCGGCCTGCACGTAGGTGCGGATGGCGTCCTGCACGGCGAGGTGGTCTTCGGTAAGAAGCATGGGGCTCAACCAGATGGATGGGAGGCCCAATTGTCGATGGCTGGCGTCAGGACGGGCGCAGCGGGAAGCGCACGGACGGCGCCTGCTGCGACTCGACCTCGCCGCGCCAGGTGCGAACCGTCAGCGCATCGCCTTCGAGCTGCAGGCGTTCGCGGATGCGCGGGTCCAGGGTCTGGCGCTGCCACCAGCCGGCGCGATCCGCGGCCGGCACGGCGTTCAACTGCTGGCTGAGTTCCAGGGCGGCCTGGTAGAGCACCAGGTCGGCCTGGCGCAGGAAGTAGCTGTCGAAGGCCGGCCGCGCGATGTCCGCCAGGAGCTGGCCGGCGGTGTTGCGCCAGTGGAAATAGCGCCACCATGAGGCTTCGGGGTCGGGCATGGCGCGCCCCTGCTGCGCCAGCGAGGGCCCCTGCAGTTGACCGACGGAGCGAATCCCCGCCAGCCAGTGAGCGTTCATTGCCTGCGTCGTCAGCTGGGGCAGATAGCCCAGGCTGTAGCGGCCGGCCCAGGCCTGCAGCAGGTTCGGGTCGGCATCGAACATCTGGTCGCCGTGCTCGTTCAGATCGGCAATCGTCTCGCGCTGGTAGTGCGACTCCGCGGCCATCCAGAAGCGCGGCTGCAACAGGCGTGACGGCAACGGCGCCAGCCAGGTCGCCGGCAGTGCATGGCCGGCAGGCTGGCGCGCGGCCCATTGCGCGAGCAACTGCTGCTGCCGCATCACCAGGGACCAGGCAACGGCATGGCCGAACAAGGTCTGGACTCCGGGCGCCACGAGACGCATCAGCGCGTCCGCCTTGCCCCAGGCCGAGGCGGCGCGTTGCGCATCCGGTGCGAGCACCGCTTCGGTCTGCAGCCAGCGCATGCAGGCCACCAGGCCGGCAAACTGCGGCAGAGACAACGCTTCGTAGGCCACGCTGCCGGCCGGGCGCAGCCGGCGCACGGGAACGGGCTCCTGGAAGCTCTGCCTTCCGGCCAGCGCCTGGCACCGCTCGCCGAAGAGAGGCGCAGCCGCCATCTGTGCCTCGAGCGCGGCGGCAGCGCCACGCCAACGGGCGACGCAGTCCTCCTGGTCGGTCTTGCAGTTCCAGTCCTCGCCCGACGGCAGGGCCTGCAGCCCTGGCTCGCCACTGATCTCACCGCGCCAGCTGCGCTGACCCCAGGCATTCGGTGATTCGCCCTCCGGTGCGCGCAGCCCCTGGATGTCGAAGAAGGCGTTGTCCTGCGGCGCCAGCGTCACCGTCTGCGGCAGCAGCTCCGGCGGCACGGGCTGAGGAGCGGCATCCGCCCAGCGGCCATTGCTGGCCAGCCAGGCCGCTGCCACCAGCAGCAGCAATGCCAGCGGACCGAGCACCCACCACAGCAACACTTTGAACCCACGGCGCATCAACAAGCTCTCATGAACACGGCGCAGCTTAGGCAGGCGCTGCCGCCTTGGCAGTCATGCACCGCAGGGAATATTCCCTCGACCGTCCAGGTTCACCCCGTTTGCCCGCCGCCACCGTAGAAGCAGGAGCCACCATCCGGAGCTACTTCATGCCCTCTGCCATGACGCCTCGCGCGCTGTTCGCCGTCCTCGCCCTGGCCACCTCGGCCAGCTTCGCCCTCAGGGTCGCCCAGCCGCCGGTCAAGCCGGTCCAGCCGCCGCCTGCGCCGCGCTTCGTCGTCCCCCAAGCCAGCCAGCCCCTCCAGCTGCGCAAGGCGGTCGTGCAGGCCACCGTCTCCGGCACGCAGGCGCAGACGCGCCTCGAGCTCGTTGTCCACAACCCCAATCCCAGGCAGCTGGAAGCCACGCTGGACTTCCCGCTGGCCGAGGGCCAGAGCGTCGTCGGCTTTGCGCTGGACATCAACGGCGAACTGGTCAGCGCCGTGCCCGTGCCCAAGGACAAGGGCCGCCAGGTCTTCGACGACGTGACGCGCCGCCGCGTCGACCCCGCCCTGCTGGAGCGCACCGTCGGCAACAGCTTCAAGCTGCGCGTCTACCCGCTGCCCCCCAATGGCCAGCGGCGCGTCGTGCTGCAACTCGCCGAGTCGCTACGCCCCGACGCGCAGGGGCTCTTCCAGTACGCCCTGCCGCTGGACTTCGGCCAGGCCATCGCCCAGTTCGAGGGTCGTTTCACGGTGCAGGGCGATGCGCGGCCGCAGGCTTCGGGCGCCTTGGCGGGCGCCGAGACCCTGGCACGCGAAGGCGAGGCCGGGCTGCAGCTGCAGCGCAGCGAATGGCAGCCCAACCAGCCCCTGGCCATGAGCTGGACGGGCAGCGACGCCGACAGCGTCACCGTGCAGCAGCATGCCGGCGTCGCCTATGCCTATGCTGAACTGCCGGTCGACACGGCGACAGGGCCCGCGCGCCTGCCGCGCGAGGTCCACCTCGCCTGGGACGCCTCCGGTTCCGGCGCCCAGCGAGACCTTGCGCGCGAATTCGCCCTGCTCGACGAGCTCTTCCGGGCCGCCGGCAAGCTGCGCGTGCAGCTGACGGTGGCCCGCGAGGTTGCCGAGCCACCGCAGCGCTTCGACATCAAGGACGGCGACTGGTCGGCGCTGCGCCGCGTGCTGGAAGGCCTGGCCTACGACGGCGCCAGCAGCGCCGCCGCCTGGGGCGCGGGCTTCGGCCCGGCCTCCGCCGGCCCCGACGCCATAGCGCTGCTGTTCAGCGACGGCCTGGCGACCTGGCCGGGCGACATCAAGGCCCAGGCCGGCGGGGCGCCGCTCTACACCATCAACGCCGCCACCCGCCTGGACGCGCCGCGCCTGCGCCGTCTGGCCGAGGGGCGCGGCGGCCGCTTCATCGACCTCAACAGCGCCGACACGCCCGCGGCGCTGGCCGCCCTGACCCAGCCCGGCCTGCGTCTCGTCGACATCCAGGCCCAGGGTGCCGACCGCGCCGTGGCCCAGTCCCTGCGGCCCGAGAACGGCCGCCTGGTGCTGGCCGCGCGCCTGACGGCCCCCAAGGCCAGGCTGCAGCTGACCCTGATCGATGCCCAGGGCAAGCGCCAGCAGCGCACGCTGGAGCTGACCGCGCCGGTGCCTGACACGCACAGCGGCGACGACTCGCTGCCGCTCGCGGCACGCCGCTGGGCCGAGCTGCAGGTGGCCGAACTGGAGGCCGACCGCCAGCGCCATCGCGCGGCCATCCGTCGGCTCGGCGAGCAGTTCAGGCTGTTGAGCAGCGAGACCTCCCTCATCGTGCTGGACAGCCTGGCCGACTATGTCCGCTACGAGATCGTGCCGCCCACCGCCGCCATGCGCGCCGCCTATCAGCAGCAGCTCGCCCAGCGCCGTGCCGAGCGCAACCGCGACCGCGAGACCCAGCTGGACGACCTGGTGCGGCGCTTCGGCGCCCGCCAGGCCTGGTGGGCCCGGACCTTCCCCCAGCAGCCCGCCCAGGTCGCCGTGGCTCCCAAGCCGGTACCGGACATCACCGTGCCGCCACTGGTCTTCACGAACGCCGCGCCGGCGCAGGCCATCACGCCACCGCCCGCTCCGGCCATCGCACCGCCGCCGGTCGCCGAAGCGCGGCTTGCCGCGCCCGCCATGCTTGCCCTTGCGCCCTCACCGGCCCCGGCAGCGGCACGTGCCGCCGAGCCCCGGCTTGAGAGGGTGCAGATGGCGGCCGAGAAGGTCGGTGAACGCGCCGCCGATGCCTCCGCACCGGTCGGTATCGCCCTGCGCCGCTGGGAGCCCGATGCGGCCTACGCACGCCGCCTGCGCGAGGCCAGCGACGCCGACCGCTACGCCATCTACCTGGACGAACGGGCGGGCTATCTGTCCAGCACGGCCTTCTTCCTCGACGCCGCCGAGATCTTCTTCAACAAGGGCCAGCGCGCCCTGGCCATGCGCGTGCTGTCCAACCTGGCCGAGATGGAGCTGGAGAACCGCCACATCCTGCGCATCCTGGCCTACCGCCTGCTGCAGGCCAACGAGCTGGCGGCGGCCGTGCCGCTGCTGGAGCGCGTGCGCGAACTCGCCCCCGACGAGCCCCAGTCTTCGCGCGACCTCGCGCTGTCGCTGGAGCGCGCGGGCCAATCGCAGCGCGCCGTCGACCTGCTGTGGGGCGTGGCCAGCCAACCCTGGGACGGGCGCTTTCCTGACATCGACCTGATCGCCCTCGGCGAGATGAACGCCATCATCGCCCGCCACCCCGGCCTCGATCGCTCGCGCATCGACAGCCGCCTGCAGCGCAACCTGCCGCTGGACCTGCGCGCCGTGTTGAGCTGGGACGCAGACAACACCGACATTGACCTCTGGGTGACCGACCCCGACGGGGAGGAGGCCTATTTCGGGCACCAGCTGACCCGACAGGGCGGCCAGATGAGCCGCGACGTCACCGGCGGCTACGGCCCCGAAGAGTTCGCGCTGCGGCACGCCAAGCCGGGCCGCTACGAGGTACGCGCCCTATTCTACGGCCACCGCCAGCAGATCGTGTCGCCCTACACGACGCTGATGCTGTGGCTGTCCACCGGCTTCGGCACGCCGGGCCAGAAAGACGAACGCGTCGTGCTGCGCCTCTCGGGCAGCGGCGACAAGGTCATGGTGGGCGCCTTCGAGGTGGGCGGCAGGAAATAGCCATCGGCCGGCCTCGCCGGCAGCCGAGGCTCACCAGGCCAGCCGCTGCCCGTCGTAGTTGAAGAAGCTGCCGGTGTCCGCCGGCTTCACGCTGGCCAGCACGGTGCGCATGCCGGCGATGCTGGTCGCCGCGTCGATGTCGGCGCCCGAACCGCCCATGTCGGTGCGCACCCAACCGGGGTGGAAGCTGATGACGGTGGCCTTACCCGCCAGGGCCAGCGACGCGTCCTTCATCACCGAGTTCACCGCGGCCTTGGAGGCCCGGTAGAGCCAGCCCGCCGTGCTGGCGCGCAGGCCGATGGAACCCATCTTGGAGGAGATGATGGCCACGCGCGCGCCGGGCGCCAGGGCCTCGGCGATCTGCGGCAGCACCCGCATCGGACCCAGCACATTGGTGTGCATGACGGCGTCGAAGTCGGCCTGTGTCGGCGTCTCCAGGGCCGCGGTGCTGGGGCCGTAGACACCGGCATTGATGACAACGACGTCGAAGGCCTCGCCGTCGATCAGCCAAGCCAGGCCGGCCACGCTGGCCGTGTCGGCCACGTCCAGCTTGAGCGCCAGCGCGCCATGCTCGCGCAACCGCTCGAGGGCGGCTTCGTCTCGCGCCGTGGCCGTGATGCGCGCGCCGGCCGCGCGGTACTGGCGCACGAACTCCAGGCCCAGGCCGCGCGAGGCGCCGATGATGAGGACATTCATAGGGGCTTCAGTGACGTTCGGCCAGCGCCAGGCGCACGGCCAGGAAGGTGAAGAGGCCGGCACCGCCGAGGTTGAACGCCCGGCCCACGCCCGGCCTCGCCGGCAGGCGCCGCGCCAGCGCCGTCAACAGCACCAGGGCCAGCGAGAACAGCCCGCCCTGCACGACGAACCACAGGCCCAGGAACACGAAGGCCAGGGTCTTGTGCGGCGCCTCCGCGTCGATGAACTGCGGCAGCAGGGCTAGGTAGAAAAGCGCGACCTTGGGATTCAGCGCATTGGTCAGGAAACCCTGCCAGACGCCGCGGGCGAACGAGGGCGCCATCTCTGGCTCGGCGCTGCCCGTCAACGCCTGCCGGGACAGGCCCGAGCGCGCCATGCCCCAGGCCACGTACAGCAGATAGGCCGCGCCGACGAGCTTGACTGCTGTGAAGGCCTCGGCCGATGCCGCCAGCAGCGCCGCGAGCCCGAAGGCCGCGGCGAAGGTGTGGAACACGCAACCGAGGTTGATGCCCAGCACTACGGCCACCCCCTGCCGCCAGCCGGCGCGCAAGGTCGCGCCGACCGTCAGCGCCATGTCGACGCCGGGCGTCGCGTTCAGGATGAAGACAGTGGCGGCGAAGAGGAGGAGGTCGTGGGTGCCGAGCATGAGGACATCCTAATGCCCGGCCCCGGTCGACCTGGACCTCAAGCCATCACAGCATCTCGACGGCCAGCGCGGTCGCTTCTCCGCCGCCTATGCAAAGTGCCGCCAGGCCGCGCTTCAGCCCACTCGCCTTCAACGCGCCCAGCAGGGTGACGACGATGCGAGCGCCGCTGGCGCCGATGGGGTGGCCCAGGGCCACGGCGCCACCGTTGACGTTGACGATGTCGTGGGGCAGCTTGAACTCGGCCATGGCCGCCATGGTGACGGCAGCGAAGGCTTCGTTAACTTCCCACAGGTCCACCTGGCCGGCCTGCCAGCCGGCCTTGGCCAGGGCCTTCTGGATGGCGCCGACCGGGGCGGTCGTGAACCAGTCCGGCGCCTGGGCGTGCACCGAATGGCTGACGATGCGCGCGATGGGCGCCAGGCCGCGGGCCTTGGCCGTGCTCTCGCGCATCAGCACCAGGGCGGCAGCGCCGTCAGAGATGCTGGACGAGGTGGCGGCCGTGATGGCGCCGTCCTTCTTGAAGGCGGGCTTGAGGGTGGGGATCTTGTCGAGCTTGGCCTTGAACGGCTGCTCGTCGAACTTGACGACCGCATCACCCTTGGGGCTGGACAGGGTCACCGGCGCCATCTCCCAGTCGAAGGCACCGCTCTCGTTGGCGGCCTTGGCGCGCTGGGTGGAGGTGATGGCGTACTGGTCCATGGCCTCGCGGCTGAAGGCGTACTTGGCCACGCATTGCTCGGCAAACACGCCCATGGCCTTGCCGCGCTCGTAGGCGTCTTCCAGGCCGTCCAGGGCCATGTGGTCGTAGACGGCGCTGGCGCCGTACTTGATGCCCTTGCGGGCGAACATCAGGTGGGGCGCATTGGTCATGCTCTCCATGCCGCCGGCCACCATGACCTCGGCCGAGCCGGCGGCCAGCATGTCGTGGGCGAACATCATGGCGCGCATGCCCGAGCCGCACATCTTGCTCAGCGTGACGGCGCCGGCCGAGTCCGGCAGGCCGGCCTTGCGCAGGGCCTGGCGGGCGGGCGCCTGGCCCTGGCCGGCCATCAGGCAGTTGCCCATCAGCACCTCGTCGACGGCATCGCCCGGCACGCCGGCGCGCTCGACGGCCGCCTTGATGGCGATGGCGCCCAGCTCCCAGGCGGCAAGCCCGGCGAAATCGCCCAGCAGGCCCCCGATGGGCGTGCGGGCAGCGGACACGATGACTACGGCTTCGGACATGGCGGTACTCCGTTGGTGACTCAGACCCGCCATTTTGACGCCATCAATTGACGTTAACGTCAATCACCCAGGCAAACCCTGGGTGAAGCGTGGACGTCAGGGATGTCGGGGCGCCGGTGGCGCGACGCCGCAGTCCACGGGACGCGCGTCGGGCACGGCGCGCCGCACGGCTGCGCAGGTCTCGCGCCAGAAGGCGCGCACGAAGTCGGCCCGGCGGGCCCACAGCCGCGCGCTGGCCGGCACAAAATAGGGCTGGTACTGGACGACGGGCGCCAGTTCCACCAGGCCGGCATCGCGCATGTCGGCCGTGAGCGATTCCCGGGTGGCCAGCAGGAGCTCGAAGCGCCCGGCCCTGAGCATTTCCAGCGCGTTGAGGAAATTGCTGGCCGTCTCGACGCGCCAGCCGCGCCCGCGCGCCACCTGCTCCTGCGTAGTGCCGTCGACGACGCCGACCCGCAGCCCCGGCGCCAGCGCCGCGCCGTTCCAGCCGGTGCCGCGGGGCGGCGGCGCGCCCGGCAACACGTAGAAGGCAAGATGACCGATGACGGGCGCCAGGGCGGCATCGGGTTGGCCCATGACGTCCAGCGGAAACCGGAAGGCCTTGAGCCGCTCAGGCGTGGCCCCGAAGAAGAAAGCGAATTCCAGCCCTCCTTGCTCGAGCAGCAAGGACATGCGCCGCCCCGGCAAGCGCTGGATCTCGGCCATGCAGCCCAGGCGATGAGCGGCCTCACGCACGGCCACGATCGCCCAGCCGGGCGGATCGGCCGGCTGCGGCCCGCGGCCATTGATCATGGGCGGGAAGGGAGTGTCGCTGCTGCCGACGCGCAGCCGCTCGGGGCATTCCAGCGCGCAAGCCGCGCCGGCGGCACCGGCCAGGACGATGGACATCAGCCGTCGATGCATCGCTCAAGTTTAATAAGAAGGCGCGACCGGCGCCGCCGAGGGTGGACTGAACCCCTCAACGCCAGAGGCGATAGGCCCAAAAGGCCTCCTCGGTCTGGATGCGCCGGCGCAGGTCCTCGGGGCTGAAGCCGGTCAGGCGGCGCGTCTCGCGGCAGAGATGGCTCTGGTCGGCGTAGTCGTTGTCGGCGGCAATGTCGGCCCAGTTCAAGCTGCCATCACCCTCGGCCGCAGCCACCGCGTAGAAGGCGTTCTCGGCCCGCGACACCGCGCGCAGCTCGCGCATGGGCAGGCCTGCCCAGGCCTTGATGCGGCGCTCCAGCTGGCGCAGGCTGCGACCGGCGGCGCTGGTGGCCGCGCGCACGGCCAGGGCCTCCGTCCAGGCGGCGTAGCGGTGGCCGGGGCGCTGGGTGCCCAGGGCCTGCCAGCGTGGCAGCAGAAAGGCCTCGAGCAACTGCAGGCGCGCCGCATCATCGGCCGCGGCCGACATGGCCTCGGCCCAGGCCAGCCAGTCGGGTGGCAGCAGCTCGCGCGCATCGACGACCTGGTTGACGTAGCGGTCCAGCCCGACGCCGGTCAGTGCGATGAAGGCATCCGGCAGCATCAGCAGCTTGAAGGCCGAGATCTCGCCCGGGTTGCGCGTGTGCGAAGGCAGGGTGAAGGGCCCGCCGAACATGAAGGGCGCGTGATGGCGCTCGGACGGCGGCACCGAGAAGCCCGGCGTGTCCAGCCACTCGCTGCTGCCCTCGGCCCACCAGAACAGCTGCACCAGCGGCGTGGCGGGAAAGTAGTTCTCGCGCTGCACGGCGCCCAGCCCGCGGCCCCGCGTGTCGCGCATCATGACGCCGCGCACGCAGCCTGCCAGGGCCAGCGGCGGCAGCCAGAGCCGGGTGGCTGTGTCCTCCTCCATGCAGTCAGTGTCGCATTCGTTCAAGACCCTCCGCAGGCTCCAAGCGCACCATGCGGCCATGACTGCACTGACCTGGAACGACCTGCCCTCCCACCCCACCCGCTGGTGGGGCCTGCCCGTGCTGATGGCCATGCGCCGCGACTACCTGGCCGTGATCTCCGCCCAGCGGCCCCTCGGTGACCTGGCGGCCCAGCGCATCCTCGCCGAACGCGCCGTCGACGTCTTCGACCCCGAGCTGCTGCGCGTCATCATGGTGGACCACGCCGATGCCCTGGTCCGCTGGGCGCGTGGCCCAGAGGTGTTCGCCGAGCTGATGGGCCAGTCCGTGCTGGTCACCGAAGGCCCCACCTGGCAGCGCCAGCGCCGCATGCTGATGCCGGCCTTCGCGCCCAGGCGCGTGGCCGGCTATGCGGCCCTGATGACCGAGGCCGCCACCGCGGGCCTGGACCGGGTGGGCGAGGGCGAGGTCTCGATGGACGAGCTCTACAGCCACTTGACCATGGACGTCATCTCGCGCACCCTGTTCAGCGCCCCCATCGGCCAGGATACGGCCGCCGCCGCGCGGGCCGTGCAGGTGCTCAGCGAGACGGCCCTGGCCGAGATGTTCTGGCCGGTCACCCTGCCCGACTGGCTGCCCCTGCCCGGCAAGGCCGCCAAGCGGCGCGCATCCCGGCTGATCCACGGCCTGCTGGCCGAGCGCATCGCGGCGCGGCGAGCCGCGGCGGAGCCGCGCTCCGACCTGCTCGGCATGCTGATGGCCCTGCGCGACGACGCCACCGGTGCAGCCCTGTCGGAGCAGGAGGTCTACGACCAGTGCATGGTCAGCTTCCAGGCCGGCCACGAGACCGGCGCGACGGCCCTGCTGTGGTGGAGCTGGCTGCTGGCGGCCCACCCCGAAGCCCAGGCCCGGGCGCGGGCCGAAGTCGACCGCGTACTGGCCGGCCGCGCCCCGACCTCGGACGACACGAGCGCCCTGCCCTTCCTGTCGGCCACGCTGAAGGAGGCCATGCGCCTATACCCGCCGGTGGCCGGCATTCTGACGCGGCGGGTCACGCGCGAAATCACCGTCGGCGGCGTGCGCCTGCCGGCGCGCACCCTGGTGCGCGTGACGCCTTGGCTGCTGCACCGCGACCCGCGCTGGTGGCCGGACGCGCCGCTGGCCTTCAAGCCCGAGCGCTTCCTGCCCGACGCGCCACACGAGATCCCGCGCGGCGCCTACATCCCCTTCGGCCTCGGCCCGCGCGTCTGCCTGGGCCAACATTTCGCGGTGCTGGAGATGACGCTGATCGCCGCCCTGATGCTGCAGCGCTTCGAGTTGAGCCCCGTCGGCAGCAAGCCGCCCAAGCCGCGCATGGCGGTCACGCTGCGGCCCGATGGCGGGCTGCGGCTGAAGCTCAAGGCGAGGACGGCGCCATGAACCCCTGGCTTGCCGGTGCCGCGGCGCTGGTCTTCCTCATCGGCATTGCGCATTCATGGCTGGGCGAGCGCCTGGTGTTCCGCCATCTGCGCAGCGGCGGCCTGGTGCCCGATGGCGGCCAGCCCGGACTGCGGCCATACCAGACGCGCATCCTGTGGGCGAGCTGGCATGTGGTGACGGCGCTGGCCTGGGCTATGGCGGCGGTGCTGGCCTGGCTGGCCGAGCCGGCCGCCCGTGCGGCTTCGGGTGGCGTCGCTGAGGCGGCCTGCGCGGCGGCCCTGGCGGTCAGCGGCGGCCTGGTGCTGCTCAGCAACCGCGGCCGGCATCCGGCCTGGATCGCGCTGCTTGCGGCCACAGCGCTGGTGCTGATGTCTTACCGGTAGAAGGCTTCGACCTGGCCCTTGAGCTTGATGCACAGCGGCCGGCCCTTGCGGTCCAGGGTCTTGCCGGCGGGCACCTTGATCCAGCCTTCGCTGATGCAGTATTCCTCGACGTCGTGACGGTCCTTGCCGTTGAAGCGGATGCCGATGTCGTGCTCGAAGACGGCGGCGACATGGTGGGGGCTGCGCGGGTCGACGCTGAGGTGGTCGGGCAGTTCGGGGCGGGAGGCGGGAGCGTCTGACATGGCCTGGTTTCGGAAGTGAGGCCACATTGTCGCGTCCCGCCCTGTCGCTCCAGACGCTGACGGGTTTTCCCGATATGGCCTGCGGCACCCCACCCGAACTCATGGAAACTGCGCGCCGTTCCCACCAGGAGACCCCATGTTGAAGACCACCCGCCGCGCGGTGCTGGGCACCCTCAGCGCCGCCGCCCTCGCGCTGGCCGCCGGCCCGGCCCCGGCCGCCCCCAAGGACGGCGCGCAAGCCGACCGCTGGCAGATCCCCGTCCACACCAAGAAGCTGGCCAACGGGCTGACCGTCGTCGTCTCGCCCGACGCCAGCAGCCCCACCGTGGGCATCAGCGTCGTCTACAAGGTCGGCATGCGGCTGGAGCCGCAGAACCGCACCGGCTTCGCCCACCTCTTCGAGCACCTGATGTTCCAGGGCACGCCCAAGGCGCCCAAGGGCGTGTTCGACAAGGTCATCACCTCGGGCGGCGGCAACAACAACGGCTCGACCCGCCCGGACTTCACCAACTACATCGAGACCGGACCGTCGTCGGCGCTGGAATCGATGCTGTGGCTGGAGGCCGACCGCATGACGACGCTGGACTTCAACCCGACGACGCTGAAGAACCAGCAGGACGTGGTAAAGGAAGAGATCCGCGTCAACGTGCAGAACCAGCCCTATGGCGGCTTCATGTGGCTGGACATCTCCGCACTGGCCTTCGACAAATGGGAGAACAAGCACGACGGCTACGGCAGCTTCGTCGACCTCGAGAACGCCAACCTGGACGATGTGCGCGCCTTCCACCGCGACTTCTACGGCCCCAACAACGCCGTGCTGTCCATCGCCGGGGATGTGACGCCGGCACAGGGCTTCGCGCTCGCCGAAAAGTACTTCGGCAAGATCGCCGCCCGCCCGACACCCAAGCCCAACGACTTCACGGAAGGCCTGAACGCCGCCGAGCGCCGCCTGACTCAAGCAGACAAGTTGGCCCAGGTGCCGGCCGTCGCCGCGGCCTGGAAGCTGCCCACGCGCGGTAGCAAGGACCAGGCCCCGTTCGCCGTGCTGGGCCAGCTACTGGCCGGCGGCGATGCCTCGCGCCTCTACCAGGGCCTGGTCAAGGGCCGCGAGCTGGCGCTGAATCTCGACTCCCTCTACGGCCTGACCGGCATCTGGGAATACGACGGCCCCAGCCTCTTCACCGTCTTCGCCCTCTACAAGCCCGACACGACGGCCGACGCGCTGCTGGCCGGCATGGACGAGGAGATCGGCCGCATCGTCAAGGACGGCGTGGACGAGGCGACGCTGAAGAACCTGAAGACCGCCCTGCTGGCCGACTGGTACAACGACCTGGAGATGTTCCTGCGCCGCGCCGACCGCCTGGCCAAGCTGCAGGCGCTGTGGGGCGACGCCCACGTCGTCAACCAGGTGCCGGGCTGGATCGAGGCCGTCACGTCAGCCGATATTCAACGTGTCGCCGCCACCTATCTGACCCAGGCCAACCGCTCGGTCATCGACCGCAAGCCTGCCGCCATGCTGGCCGCGCCCGCCGCCAAGCCGGCCTCCCAACCCTGATGCCGAGGTCGAGATGATGAAGAACACCACCACCCTCTCAGCTTTCCACCTGGGCCTGATCGCCGCCGCCCTGACCCTGGCTGGCGCCGCCCAAGCCGCCGACATCCGGCTGCCCGCCGAATTGCCGCCTTTCGGCAAGGACAAGCCGCTGGCCGTGCCCAAGATCACCCAGCAGACCCTGGCCAACGGCCTGCAGGTCTGGGTGGTGCCGCGCAACGGCATCCCGCGCGTCGACTATGTGCTGGCCGTGCGCGGCGCCGGCTTCGGCGCCGATACGGCCGACGCGCCCGGCCGCGCCAAGCTGCTGGCCGGCCTGCTGTCCGAAGGCACGACCCGGCGCAGTTCCAGGCAGATCGCCGAAGCCGCCCAGGCCATGGGCGGAGCCCTCAGCGCCTCGGCCAGCAACGACGGCATCAGCATCGTCGCCAACGCGCTGGCCTCGCATGCCGACGCCATGGCCAGGCTGCTGGCCGAAGTGGCCCGCCAACCGGCCTTCCCGGATGGCGAGGTGCAGCTCGCCAAGGTCAATGCGCTGCAGGGCCTGAAGGCCGCCAGCACCCAGCCGGGCTTCCGCGCCGCCAAGGCCCTGGACGGCGCCATCTACGGCGACCACGCCTATGGCCGCACCCAGGAGACCGAAGCCGCCATCCAGGCCGTGACGGCTGAAGGCCTGCGTGCCGAGCACGCCAGGCGCTTCCGCCCCGACCGCGCCCTGCTCGTGATCACCGGCCGTATCGACGCGGCCCAGGCGATGAAGCTGGCGCAGGCAGCCTTCGGCGACTGGAAGGCCAGCGGCGAGCCGGTGCCCGACCTGCCCGCCCCCGTCGCGACCGCGCCGGTGCAGCGCCTGCTGCTGGAGCGTCCCGGCAGCGTGCAGGCCACGCTGCGCCTGGGCCGCCCCGGCATGGCCGCCAGCGGCGACGAGCAGGTAGCCCTGCGCCTGACCAGCACCATCATCGGCAGTGGCTTCTCCAGCCGCATCAACCAGAACCTGCGCGAAGAAAAGGGCTACACCTACGGCGCCCGCGCCGGCGGCCAGTCCTGGCGGGTGGGCGGCGCCATCACCGGCGGCGCCGACGTGCGCAACGAGGTGACGGGCGCGGCCATGACCGAGTACATCAAGGAATACCGCCGCCTGGGCGCCGAGCCCGTGCCCGAAGGCGAGCTGGCCATGAACAAGCGCTATATGGCGGGCTCCTATCTCGTCAGCACCCAGCTGCAGGGCTCGCTCGGACGCCAGCTCGCCAACAACTGGCTGATCGGCCTGCCCGCTGACTTCCTCGGCAAATTCGTGCCGGCGATCCAGAAGGTGACGGCCGTGCAAGTGCAGGCCATCGGCAGGAAGTACTTCAACCCGGACGAGCAGAGCTGGGTCGTCGTCGGCGATTCGAGCAAGATCGCCGAGCAGCTGAAGGCCTTCGGCGAGTTCAAGACCGAGAAACCTTGAAGCCCCTCGTCCGGTCCTGCTTCGGCTGAACGCCGGCAAGCCCAGCCGGTCCCCCGCGGGGACGGCGATGCTTGCGGCATTGGGCCGCAAGCACATCGCCAGCGCGCCGGCTTGGGGCGGCCCGGCGCCGGCTCGCGGACGGAAGATAAGCGAGGGTCTACGGGCTGCTGACAGCCGCTGTCAGCGCCCGCGCCGAGCATGGCGGTCATCAGCCACCCAGGAGACCACCATGCGACCCGATTGCCTCATCCTCTATGTGCACAGCCCTGCCGAGAGCGTGCTCTTCTATCGTTCGCTGCTGGGCCGCGAGCCCGTCGAGCAGAGCCCCAACTTCGCGATGTTCATGCTCAACGACAAGACCATGCTCGGCCTCTGGGCGGCGCACGATGTGCAGCCTGCGGGCCCGCACCGCGGCGGTGGCGCCGAGATCGGCATCACGGTCGGCAGCGACAACGAAGTCAACGCCGCCGTCGCCGCATGGAGAGCCTCGGGTTGGCCGGTGCTGCAATCTCCCACTGCGATGGATTTCGGCTTCACGGCCGTGACGGCCGACCCGGACGGGCACCGGGTGCGGGTGTTCCGGCCGACGCAGGGCTGAGGGCAAGTCCTCTGAGCGAGGCTTCTCAAGTCGGAACCTTCTGCCGCGCTAGAGCGCGGCGCGCAAGATGGCTGCGGCATCACTCGCAGCCATTGCGGCTTCCAGTACAAGGAGGAGTCTCTGAAATGAGGATGAAGCGACTTCGGTTGAACGCGCTGTGCACGATCGCCTTACTGGCACCGACGTACGGCTACTGCGCAGTCGAGTGGATCGTCGATACGAATGGGTGCAAGGTCGAGAGCCCACGTCCCATACCAAACGAGTCCGTCGCATGGAGCGGCCCTTGCCCAGATGGCCTTGCCGAGGGCAGAGGCCAGTTGATCTGGTCCTACGACGGTGACATGAAGGCGGGACGCAGGTCTGGCCAGGGCGTGTTGACGACTGCGCGCGGGGTCCGGTACGAAGGGGGCTTCGTTGACGACCGCTATGCCGGCCGCGGAACTTTGCAATATCCAAGCGGCATGGTGCAACAAGGCGAGTTTGTGGCTGGGCGGATGGAAGGTGCATGCGCCTTGACATGGCATCAGGGCGATCGGTATGAAGGCGAATGCAAGGGCGGGCGTCTGGAGGGAACGGGCCAGATCCGCTTCGCCAACGGAGACCGTTACGCCGGCGCCATCAGCGCCTCGCAACCGTCAGGGAGTGGCAACTACGGCTGGGTCCGCGGTGACGTGTACGAAGGAGAATTTAAGAACGGAAAGCCGTGGGGCCACGGCGAGTACCGGTTTGTCGATGGCAGCCGGTATATCGGCAATTTCAGTGAAGGCCTTCCTTCAGGGCAGGGGCGAGTCGAATTGCCAAGCGGCCTGGGCTATGAAGGCAACTTCGAGTCGGGCAGTCCCACGACACCAGGCATCTTCTTCAAGGCCGGCACGGCCGCTCCTGAAGATTCGCTGCAACTGCGAATGCAGTTGGCCCTGCGTTACGCCTTGCCCCAACCGATTCAACGCTTTCGGCAGTACCCCTCGGTGGAGGGGTTGTGCCGTTCCATGCCGCGCCCTCAACTGCCGGTCGTCAATTGGAAAGGGCAGGCGGTCTACAAGTTGATCGGCGTCGTCCACGACGGACGCGTGGTTTCCATGGATGTGACGCCTTTGCGCGGTGGTGTAGACCCCGTCGCGCAGCGGGAATTCGTCGCAAGCATTGAAAGTGCAGTGAAGGCCTACGACTGCCCCGGCAATCACGTGTTCGAACAGGAATTCCAGTTCGCGTTGAATTAGCAAGACAACTTTCAATGCGGCGCCGCCAGGGACGCCACGACAGCACCGGCAATCCCGTGCCGTTCAAGCGCCCTGGCGACAAACCCCGAAGCCTTCGCCCGCTCGACAAAATCCGCCAGCGCCTGCGCACCGGCCGGCTTGCCCTTGGCCATGCCCATGGCCTGCTGGATGACCATGAACCGCCCCGGCAGCAGCCGCAGCCCGGGCTGGCGGCGCGCGTCGGCTTCGAGCTGCTGCTTCACGCCGGCGGCCACGTCGAGCCCGTTCGCCAGGAAATAGCTGACCACGTCCGGCGAGGTCGGCGCGCGCTCGAGGGTGGCGGCCTTGAGTTCACGCGTCAGGTAGAGGTCGTAGGCGCTGCGGGCACCGACGGCGACGCGTGTGCCGGGCCTGTCCACCTCGTCGTTGAACTGCAGCGGCGACTCCTTGCGCACCAGGTAGGCGCCCTCGATCTGCATATAGGCCGCCGAATAGGCCGTCGTCGCGGCCCGCGCGGGGTCGATGGCGAAGAAGCCCACGTCCACCCGTCCCGTGGCCAGAACGTCCACCGCCTCGCCGGCCGTCTTCACGACCAGTAGCTCGGCCTGCACGCCCAGCTGACGCGCCAGCTCGCGTGCCATGTCGACGGACACGCCGACAGGCTGGCCCGTCGCCGCATCAGCGTTGGCCAGGATCGTATTGCCGAGGTTGATGACGGCGCGCAGCCGGCCGGTGGGCGCGAGATCGGAGATGGCCTGGGCCGAAGGTGTGGACATGGTGGAGCACGCGGCGAGAGAAACCAGGAACAGGGCTGACAGCAAGCGCAATGCCGTTTTCATGGTCGGCACCTAAGCCGCGGCGACGAAGCGCCGGGACGCGTCATAAGGGAACACATCATGCACATGCCCCGCCAGGATGCGTTCTTTGTGTCCCTGCCAGAAGCCGGCATCCAGCAGCTCGGCGTGGTGCTTCATGAAGACCTCGCGCACCTGCGGGTTGCCGAGCAGGAAGGGCACGAAGGTCTCGGGGAAGACGTCGCGCGGTGCGACGGCGTACCAGACCTCGCCCGACATCTCCTCTTCCTCGCTGCGAGGCTCGGGCACGCGGCGGAAGTTGCAGTCGCTCAGGTATTCGATCTCGTCGTAGTCGTAGAACACCACCTTGCCGTGGCGGGTCACGCCGAAGTTCTTCCACAGCATGTCGCCCGGGAAGATGTTGGCCGCAACGAGGTCCTTGATGGCGTTGCCGTACTCGATGACGGCGCGCTCGACCTGCTCGGGCGTGGCCTCCTGCAGATAGATGTTGAGCGGCACCATGCGGCGCTCGATGTAGACATGTCTGAGCACGAGGTCATCGCCGTCTTCCTCCAGCAGGCTGCCGCAGAAATGCTTCAGCTCAGCAACAAGCTCGTCCTCGAAGCGGTGGCGTGGAAAGGCCACGCGCGTGTACTCCAGCGTGTCGGCCATGCGGCCGACGCGGTCATGGGTCTTGACCAGCAGGTATTTGCTCTGGATCAGCTCGCGCGTCGTGTCCTTGGCCGGCGGATAGAAGTCCTTGATGACCTTGAAGACGAAGGGCCAGCTCGGCAGGTCGAACACCAGCATGACCATGCCCTTGATGCCGGGCGCGATGCGAAAGCGGTCGCCGCTGTGCCTCAGGTGATAAAGGAAGTCGCGGTAGAACAGGTTCTTGCCCTGCTTCTGCAGGCCGAGGGCCGAATAGATCTCGGAGCGCGGCTTGCGCGGCATCATGGAGCGCAGGAAGGCGACATAGGCGCTGGGCACTTCCATGTCGACCAGGAAGTAGGCGCGGGCGAAGCTGAACAGGGCCAGCAGGTCGTCCTCGCCGAATAGCGCCGCGTCGATGTAGAAACGGCCATCGCTCTCGCGCCGCAAGATGGGCAACGCAAACGGCGTCTCCGTGAAGCCGTTGATGATCTTGCCAACGATGTAGGCGCCCTTGTTGCGATAGAACAGGCTGGACAGGACCTGCAGCTGGAAATTGGCCCGCCAGCGGAATTCCCCGAGCCGCTCCAGCACCGCTTGCAGCACCAGGTCGACGTCACGTTCGAGGTCGACGAACTCGCCGTTCAGCTGGAAGTTGGTGATGACGCGCCTGACCGTGTCGCGCAGCCTGTCCTGGGCCGGGTAGTAGGCGCGGTAGGTCGGCAGGGCGCCGGGCTCGTCGTTCTCGATGTAGTCGGTCGACAGGGCCGGCCGCAAGAAGATGAAGTCGTTGTGGAAATAGGCGTGGTGCAGGATGCGCGTGCAGACCGAGTTGAAGAAGGTTTCGGCAAGCTCCGGCTGTAGGTGCTTGGTCAGCAGTCCGATGTAGTGCAGCTTGACCTGCTGCCAGACGTCCATGGGCAGCGTCGATGCCGCGAAACGCTCTTCCAGCAGCTGCGTGGCCTCGGCGACGCGCGTGTCGTAGAACTCGATGCGCTGGGCCTGGGCACGCTGCTGGCCAGCCCAGTCACCCCGCTCGAAACGAGGCTTGGATTGGACCGTAGTGTCGCGGAACAGCCGGTAATGGTGGTTGAAACCCTCCAGCAAGGCGCCGGCGATTTCGGGAGCCCGGATATCGTCCAGCCGGGGAGGGAATTCGGCAGCGTTCATGGCGACCGGCGATCTAGGGGGACATACCCCGCCAAGGAGGGGTAGGCATGCGCCGAACGGATCCTAGGGCAGCATTGCCCGTCATGAGTGCTGATCCGAAAGGGGCAGGCTCTTCCACAGCAGCGCGGTTCCGACTGTCGCGGACCTTGGCGATAGTGCAACGCATCGGCCGGGGTCTCCGGCGCTTCGCAACCGTGAGGATTGAACATGCTTTACTTTGCCAACCGTACCGCCCTGGCTTGCCTCATCCTGCTGGGCGGCGCCGTCTCTGCGCAAGCCGCCAATGTGACCAGCAAGCAAGTCGACCTGGGCGGACTGGGCTCACCCGCCAGCGCGTTGAATTTTGGCAACAGCTTCTCTACAGCCGGCGGGCTGGTGTCGTCACCGGGCGGCAACTCGTTTGCCACGACGGATACGTTTTACGACACCTTCACCTTCAACGTGCCGGCGGCTGGCTTTTCCAGCTTCACCGCCTCGCTGAACCTGGGGGACCTGCTGGCCATCAGCAACCTGTCGTCGCGCCTTTACACCGGCACACCGCTCGCTGCGGGCACCGCGCTCGGCGGCAATCCATCGCTGATTAAGCCCTGGAGCACGGGCCAGACCAACGTGACCGAAGTGGCAGCCGGCAGCGGCCTGTTCAACATGATCAACGTGCCCTCGCTGGCTGCGGGCACTTACACGCTCGAAGTGCGCGGCCAAGTGGTCGGCCAGAGCGGTGGTGCTTACGCCGGCGTGATCAATGTGGCTGCAGTGCCGGAACCGTCGACACTCGCACTGCTCACGCTGGGTCTCAGCCTGATCGGCCTGCGCATCCGCCGCCAGGCCCACTAGGGCCTGCTGCGCCGCCGCGTCAGCGTCCCGACGCAGACGCATGGCGGCGCTTGACCGCCTCCAGCGCCTTCTCGTAGGCAGGCTCGACCTCATCGGCGCCGCGCACGGTCATCTCGAGGTCCTCGAGCAGACCGTTGTGCAACCCATAGACCCAGCCATGCACGACAACGGTCTGCTGGCGCGCCCAGGCATCCTGCACCACGGTCGTCTCGCAGACATTCAACGCTTGCTCGAGCACGTTCAGCTCGCACAAGGCATGCAGCTTCTCGACGTCGCCGGGCAGCGTGTCCAGCCACGTTCGGTGCTTCTTCCGCACGTCCTGCACATGGCGGATCCAGTTGTCGACCACGCCAACCCGCAAACCCAGCAGGGCCGCCCTCACACCGCCGCAGCCGTAATGGCCCACCACCATCACGTGGTGCACCTTCAGCTGGTCAATCGCGAACTGCATCACCGATAGGGCGTTCATGTCGCTGTGCACGACGACGTTCGCGACATTGCGGTGGACAAAGACATCGCCGGGCAGCAGGCCGAGGATCTCGTTGGCCGGCACTCGACTGTCTGCACAGCCGATCCAGAGGTATTGCGGCGCCTGCTGCGCCAGCAGGCTGGTGAAGAAGCCCGGCCGTTCGGACTCGACGCGGGCCGCCCATTCGCGGTTCTGATTCAGCAGGTTATGCAGACGGTATGACATGAAGCGATTGTCCGGCCAAATCGTGCGAGGCACGTCTCAGGCTGCCAACCCGGCGCCACCAGCCCATTGGCGCAGCTGGGCCATCGACACCCCCATGCCGCCGCACACTTCCACCAACACGCGCGGGTAGGCCCGGGCCACGCGATCCACCGCCGCCAGGGCGGCGCCGCAGGCGGGCTCCACCAACACACGGTGGGAGTCCGCGAACCGCACACAGGCCGCAATGGCCTGTTCATCGCTGACCTGCGTGGCGACGGTGGGGTGGGTGCGAGCGCGCTCGAAGGCTTCGGCGGCGGCAGGGCGGGCGCCCAGGGACGTGGCGATCGACGTGATGGCCGACAGGGAGCTGAGTCGCCCTGTATCCAGGCTGGCCTTGAGGCTGGCCGCGCCTCTGGTCTCGACCGCAATCACCGGTACCCGATCCAAGCCCTGCTGGCGCAGGCCCTCGACGATGCCGCAGAACAGGCCTCCCCCACACGGCCGTGACCACGGCGTCGAACTCGACGCCGGCCTCGACGCCCTCGTCGATCAGCGTCGAGTGGCCGGCCCACAGCAGTGGGTGGTCGAAGGGATGCGCATAGGCCGCGCCGCGCTCGGCGGCAAGACGCACGGCGAATTCATGCGCCTCGTCCCACACCCCGACGTGGTGCAGCACTTCGGCGCCCAGCGCTGCTGGTCAGGGGCCGCACGATGGTAACGGGCAGCCCCAGGGCCAGGGGCCGCATGCGCGGCAGCGAAGCCCGCGTTGCCGCCCGACGCGCAGACGATGGCCTCGGCGCCGTCCTCCGACGACTGCTGCACCAGCCGCCCCAAGCCGCGTAGCTTGAAGCTGCCGCTGGGCTGCAGCGCATCCATCTTCAGCCAGACCTTAGGATGTTCAAACAAGCCGGGCGCCGCGCGCAGCAGCGGCGTGTTCAGGTGCAGCGGTTTCACCCCTACATGGTCTCGGCGAACAGCTCGTGGCCGATCAGCATGCGGCGGATTTCGCTCGTGCCCGCGCCGATTTGCTGCGGCCGGCGCTCCGCGCCTTCACGTCCGCTACGCGGACATGAGCCTTCGCGGATTGGTGCCCAAAGCGATATCACATCGTTTCCGCAAACAGTTCGCGGCCAATGAGCATTCGGCGAATCTCACTGGTGCCGGCACCAATCTCGTAGAGCTTCGCGTCACGCCACAGCCGGCCCAGCGGGTACTCGTTGATATAGCCGTTGCCACCGAAGATCTGGATACCCTCGCCGGCCATCCAGGTCGCCTTCTCGGCCGTCCACAGGATGACGGAGGCGCAGTCCTTGCGCACCTGGCGCACATGCTCGGCACCCAGCAGGTCGAGGTTCTTGGCCACGGTGTAGGCAAACGAGCGCGCGGCCTGCAGCACGGTGTACATGTCGGCCACCTTTCCCTGGATAAGCTGAAACTCACCGATGCTCTGGCCGAACTGCTTGCGGTCGTGGATATAGGGCACGATGTTGTCCATGACCGACTGCATGATGCCCAGCGGCCCGCCGGTCAGCACGGCGCGTTCGTAGTCCAGGCCCGACATCAGCACCTTGGCGCCGCCGTTGACCGCACCCAGCACGTTCTCGGCCGGCACCTCGACGTTCTGGAACACCAGCTCGCCGGTGTGCGAGCCGCGCATGCCGAGCTTGTCGAGCTTCTGCGCGATGCTGAAGCCGGGCATCCCCTTCTCGATCAGGAAGGCCGTCACGCCACGCGCGCTCAGCTCGGGCTCGGTCTTGGCATAGACCACCAGGGTGTCGGCATCGGGGCCGTTGGTGATCCACATCTTGCTGCCGTTGAGGACGTAATAGCCGCCCTTGTCCTCGGCCTTGAGCTTCATGCTGATCACGTCGGAGCCGGCGCCCGGCTCGCTCATGGCCAGGGCGCCGACATGCTCGCCACTGATCAGCTTGGGAAGGTATTTCTTGCGCTGGGCCTCGTTGCCATTGCGCTTGATCTGGTTCACGCAAAGGTTGGAATGCGCACCGTAGGACAGACCCACCGAAGCGCTGCCGCGGCTGATCTCCTCCATGGCCACCATGTGTGCCAGATAACCCATGTTGGCGCCGCCGTACTCCTCGGGAACGGTGATGCCCAGCACGCCCAGTTCGCCCATCTTGCGCCACAGGTCCATGGGGAATTGATCGCTGCGGTCGATCTCGGCCGCGCGGGGAGCGATCTCCTCGTCGGCGAAGGCGCGCACTGCGTCGCGCAGCGCGTCGATGTCCTCGCCGAGTTGGAAGTTCAGGCCGGGCAGATTCATGGGGAAAGTCTCCTGTCCGCCCGGTCGGCGCCCGGAGTAAAACGGGTCGGCCGGGCGCATTGATTGACGTAAACGTCAACTGTAGCAAGCACAACAACCCTGGGACGCCCGTGCGAGGAGACGATATGCTGAATCAGATGAGCTTCCAGCGCCGCATCGCGTTGCTGCTGGGCACCGCGATCGCGGGTGTGACCCTGCTCGTGATCATCAACACGGTGCAGGCCTACAACGACCTCCTGGCCGGCCGCCGCGAGATCCTGCAGACGGCCGTGCAGTCGGTCGCCAGTCAGGTGATGGACCTGCAGCAGCAGGCCAGCACCGGCAAGCTCGCCGAGGACGTGGCCCAGGCCGCGGCGCGCGAGGCCATACGCGCGGCACGCTTCGGCGGCGCCGATGGCAAGTCCGAGTATTTCTATGCCTGGACCCTGGACGGCGTCGGCGTCATGCACCCGATGAAGCCGGAGTGGACCGGCAAGAACATGCTGGACAAGATCGTCGACGGCAAAGGCCGCAAGACGCTGCAGGACATGGTGGACGGGCTGCGCGCCTCCGGCAACGGCCGCGCCTTCGTCGACACCCATTTCCCGCGCCCCGGCGGCAAGGACGCCGTGCCCAAGCTCCAGTACGTCGTGCAGATCCCGGGCTGGAACTGGTTGCTGGGCTCGGGACTCTACCTGGACGACGTCAAGGCCCTGGTCTGGCGCGCCGCGCTGCAGGAGGTCGGCATCGGCGCCGTCGTGCTGCTGATCACCGTGGCCGTCGGCCTGGCCATCGTGCGCAGCGTGCTCGGCCAGCTCGGCGGCGAACCCAGCGTGGCCATCGCCGCCATGCAGGACGTGGCCCGCGGCGATCTCAGCCTGCGCCTGTCCTCCGCGCGCGGCGACAGCCTGATGGGCCAGATGCAGGCCATGGTCGATTCGCTGCGCACCACCATCGGCCAGGTGCGCGCCGCGATCGACTCCATCACGACAGCCGCCGGCGAGATCGCCCAGGGCAACCATGACCTCTCCGCCCGCACCGAGCAGGCTGCGTCCAACCTGCAGCAGACGGCCAGCTCGATGGAGGAGATGAGCGGCGCCGTCGGCCAGAGCGCCGACACGGCCCGCCAGGCCAACCAGCTCGCCCTGTCCGCCGCCCAGGCCGCCCAGCGCGGCGGCCATGTCGTCGCCCAGGTCACGACGAGCATGAAGGGCATCACCGACAGCTCGCGCCGCATTGGCGACATCATCGGTGTTATCGACGGCATCGCCTTCCAGACCAATATCCTGGCGCTGAACGCCGCCGTCGAGGCCGCGCGCGCCGGCGAACAGGGCCGCGGCTTCGCCGTCGTGGCCGGCGAGGTGCGCAGCCTTGCCCAACGCAGCGCCGAGGCGGCCAAGGAGATCAAGTCCCTGATCGGCGCCTCAGTGACCAATGTCGAGCAGGGCGCCGGCCTCGTCGAGCAGACGGGCCAGGCCATGCAGGACATTGTCGGCAGCGTCAGCCGCGTGTCCGACCTGATTGGCGAGATCGCCGCCGCCTCGAGCGAGCAGCGAGACGGCATCCAGCAGGTCAACCAGGCCGTCACCCAGCTTGACCAGATGACACAGCAGAACGCCGCGCTGGTGGAAGAGTCCGCGGCCGCAGCCCAGTCGATGCGTGAGCAGGCGCAGCGGCTGGCGGAGGCGGTCTCGGCGTTCAGGCTGGCCTGAGCGGGTCGCCCGGCTGCGGGAGCAGCCGGCGCACCAGCGGATGGCTGATCTTCTTGTCCGTGCCGACCGCGAAAAACTGTTCGGCCAGTCCCTCGGCCAGGCCGACATTGACGACGCCGTAGCGGTCGGTCAACGCATCGTCCACTGCCATCGCTGCCGGGAAGACGCCCAGGCCCTCGCTGCCAAAGGTGGCCAGCAGGGCACTGTCCTCGAACTCGCCCGTCACGCGCGCGCGCAGGCCGTGCTCGGACAGCCAATGGTCCAGGCGCGGGCGCAGGGCTGCATGCGAGGTGGGCAACAGCAGGGGTACGTCGGCCAGCGAAGCGGGAAAGCCACGCGCCGCGGCCTCGGCCCAGCGCGGGTGGGCGTACCAGGCGATGGGTGCGCTGCCCAGGGAGTGGCTGTAGACGCGCAGGTTGGGGTTGGCCGGCGCCGGCCGGTCGGCCAGCACGACGTCCAGCCGGTGCAGGGCCAGGTCGCCGAGCAGGTCGTCGAACTCGTCCTCGTGGCAGAGCAGGCGCAGCTGTGGTGTGTCGAGGATGGGAGCCAGCAGGCGGTGGGCGACAAGCTTGGGCAGGCCGTCCGAGATGCCGACGGCCAGGCGCACCGTCGGCACGTCGACGGCCTCCCGCACCCGCTCGGCCAGGGTTTCGCCCAAGGAAAAAATCTGGTCGGCCGCGTCCAGCGCCGCGCGGCCGGCCTCGGTTAGCGTCAGGCCGCGACCGGCGGGCTTGAGCAGTGCCGCGCCCAGGTCCTGCTCCAGCTCGCGCACCTGGGTGGAGACGGTCTGCACCGACAGGCCCAGCTTCTCCGCCGCCCGCGTCAGTCCGCCCTCCTTGGCGACGGCCCAGAAGTAGTAGAGATGGCGATAGCTGTAGTTCAGGCTCATACCAACAAGTTCTCTCGAAGCAATGCTTCGTGATTCTCTGCTTTTATTTGATGTCTTGCCTTCCTACGCTGCGCGCGTTTCTTTCAACTGGAGGTCTGCCATGCAAACCCGTCCTATTGCCATCGCCATGCCCTATGGCGGCACCCTTGACCGCAGCACCGTCCATCGCGTGTTGCGCAGCACCTATGCCCTGCTGTCGATGACGCTGCTGTTCAGCGCGGCCGTCGCGGGCGCCGCCGTCGCCTTCAACCTGCCGGCACCCGGCATCATCCTGGCCCTGGTCGCCTACTTCGGCCTGCTGTTCGGCATCCACAAGCTGAAGAACCGCGGCGCCGCCATCGGTCTCGTGTTCGCGCTGACCGGCTTCATGGGCTGGACCCTCGGCCCGCTGCTGACCCGAACCCTGGCCCTACCGGCCGGCGGACATTCCGTCATGCTGGCCCTGGGTGCCACCGGCGGGGTCTTCCTCGCCCTGTCGGCCTATGCGACGACGACCAGACGCGACCTGTCGTGGGTGGGCGGCTTCCTGTTCGCCGGCATGGTCGTCGCGTTCCTGGCCGGCATGGTGGCAATCTTCTTCCAGATCCCGGCCCTGGCCTTGACGGTCTCCGCCGTCGTCGCCCTGCTGTCGGCCGGCCTGATCCTGTTCGAGACCCAGCAGATCGTGAACGACGGCGAGACGAATTACGTGCTCGCCACCATCAGCCTCTTTGTCTCCATCTTCAATCTGTTCACCGGCCTACTGCACCTGTTTGGCTACGGCAGTTCGAACGACTGAGCCCGTCCGCACCCGCGGGATTCGCCCGGGCGCCGCGACACTGCCCGGGCCTTAGCATCCCCGCCACAAGACCAGTGGCGGGGATGCCTTTTTGATTGACGATGCCCTGGCGGCTGCATTCGCCAAGCTGGGCCTGGCGCCGGACGCCGATGCGCGCGCGGTGAAGCAGGCCTACGCGCGACAGCTCAAGCGGATCGACCCTGGCACCCAGCTCGAAGCCTTCCAGTCCCTGCGTGAGGCCTACGCACTGGCGCAGGCGGCCGCGCGACGCGATGTCACGCCACAAGCGCCCCCTGCCGCTGCGCCGGCTCTGGTCTCGACACTGCCAGTCGACGCCCCCCATGCGGGCACAGGCCAGTTCACCCATCGACGACTTCAGCCACGTCCTGGCCGCCGGACTCGGCAGCACGGCGGAAGCCGCAGACCTGCTGCAGGCCACGCTAAGCCGACTGAAGAGCCTGGAGGCTGCTGTGCGGCTGGAGCACCGGGTGGCCGACCTGCTGGTGCACGGCTGGCAGCCCGGCCACGAATTCCTGTTCGATGCCGCCCGCGATGGCTTCCACTGGGCCGAGGACGGGCGCCACCTGCTCGCGCTCGGCGAGACCGACGCCGTGCTGCAGGAAGCCCTCATCGAACAGCAAATCTTCTTCAGTGAGACGCCCGAACTGCTGGACCGCCAGTTGCGCCTCGTGCGTCGGCTGCGCGATGCCACGCCGCCCTCCCGGACACTGCGGCGCGACGAGAGGCCGCTGCTGAAGGTGCTGCTCAGGCGCTACCCGCACTGGCTGACCATGGTCACGCCCGTGTCGCAGATCGAGCACTGGCTGGGCGGCCCGCAAGCCCTGCAGGAGGCGCTGGCCGCCTACCAGCCCAGCCAGTTCGTCGAAGCATCCGAGCCGGCCTTATCGGCCTGGCGGGCCTTCGGCATCCTGCTGTTCATGGCCTACATGGTCTGGAAATACCTGGGCTAGCTAGGCCTGCTTTTTCAGCAGCCAGCGATACAGCCCGACACCGATGCCTGCAAAGGCCAACAGGCCCAGCACCTGGCCGGCGGTGGCAAAGCTGTCACCCACCAGGGCCAGCGGCGCGCCGTTGCCGCTGAACACGACGACGGCGGCAAGCAGGACGCCCAGCAGGCTTTCGCCGACGATGAGGCCGGAGGCCAGCAGCACGCCCAGCTGCTTGGTGGCTTCGGGGTCACGCTTGGTGGAGGCGCGCTTCTCGAACCACCAGCCGGCAACGGCGCCGATGACGATCATCAGCGTGCTGTTCATCGGCAGATAGATCCCCAGGCCGACGGCAAGCGGCGCGAGATGGGCCTTGCCGCCCGAAGCGCGCTTCATGATCTCGTCGACGACGATGCAGGCCAAGCCGATGAGGGCACCGATGCCGATCAGGTTCCAGTTCAGATCGCCCTGGATGACACCCTTGGCCAGGGCCGAGATCAGCGCGGCCTGGGGTGCGGCGAGAGCCTTCTTGGCGTCCGCTCCCGGCGCACCGGCGAAGCCATAGGCCTGGTTCAGCAGGTCCAGCACCGGCGGGATTACGACGGCACCCGCGAGCACGCCAATGATGAGCGCCACCTGCTGGCGCCAGGGCGTGGCGTCCACCAGTTGGCCGGTCTTCAGATCCTGCAGGTTGTCGTTGGAGATGGTGGCCACCGCGAACACGACGGCCGTGACGAACAGCGCGAAGGCCACCAGCGCCTGGCCGGTCGAGGCCGGAAGCAGCGGCTTGACCACTAGGGCCAGCAGCAGCGACACGCCGATGACGACCAGGATGCCGACGCCCGACAGCGGACTGTTGGACGAGCCGATCAGGCCGGCCATGTAGCCGCAGACCGCCGCGACGAAAAAGCTCATCAGCACGACGTAGACGACGCCACCGACGACAAGCAGACCGATCTGCTCGCCCAGCCCCGCAGACGACGCGAAACTGGACAGCATGAAGGCGATGGGCAGCATACAGGCCAGCGTGATGAGGCCGACAGTGCCGATGGGGATGTCCTGCTCCTTGCGCGGCAGGGTGTCGGCCTTGCCGGCCTTGCGCACGCGGGCCGACATGGCGGCCGAGTGCAGGCCGGCGACGACAGGCCTGGCCAGCTTGATCAACGTCCAGATGGCGGCGACGGCGATGCAGCCGGCGCCGATGAAGCGCACCTTCTTGCTCCAGGCGAACAGGGCCACGGCTTCGGCCGCCCCGCCCACACCCGAGGTCAGCCAGGGCACGCCGCCCAGCCAGGCGATGCAGGCGCCCACCAGGATGGCGATGCCCACCCACAGGCCAACGAGGTGGCCGACGGCCAGCAGGGCGAAGCTGAAGTTCAGGTCATAACCCGTCGTGCCGCTCTTCTCGCCGCCGGGCAGGCGGAAATACTGGGCCAGGTTGGCCGCGAACAGTTGGGTGGCGACGACGATGCTGAAGCCCGCCGACACCACCGTGCCGGCGATGATGGCCGCCAGGCCCTGGCGGTTGGCCTCTCCGCTGTCGGCGGCATGGCCAACCTTGAGCACCTCGGCGCAGGCCACACCTTCGGGGTAAGGCAGCGGCGAGTTGGTCACCAGGGCGCGCCGCAGCGGGATGGAGTACATGACGCCCAGCACGCCGCCCAGGGCGCACAGCGTCATCGACATCCAGTACGGGAAGCCCGTCCACCAGCCGATCATGACCAGGCCGGGCAGCACGAAGATGATGGAAGACAGCGTGCCGGCCGACGAGGCGATGGTTTGCACGATATTGGTCTCGCCGATGGAGTTGCCCGCCGCGCGGCGCAGCAGGGCCATCGAGATGACGGCGGCGGGAATCGACGTCGCAAACGTCAGGCCGGCCTTGAGGCCGAAATAGACGTTGGCGGCCGTGAAGACCAGGGTGATGAGGATGCCGAGGACGATGCCGCGGCCGGTCAGTTCGGTGCCCAGTTGGGGCGTGGGGGTAGGCGATGAGGTGCTCATGCTTGGAGGCGGCAAACGCCGGGTCTGGCGAGGTGCGCATCATCGTGGAGGCTGCACGGTCGGCAGGTCCGGATAACCCTAGACCGACGCTCAATTGACGTTAACGTCAATTGGCCGCCTAAAATCGCGCCCCAGCAAGGAGACAGCCATGACCGATCTCGCCGCCGAATACAAGGCGCTGGCCGAGTACCGCCCGACCCACAAGGTCCGTTTCGTCACCGCCGCCAGCCTGTTCGACGGGCATGACGCCGCCATCAACATCATGCGCCGCATCCTGCAGGGCATGGGCGCCGAGGTCATCCACCTCGGGCACAACCGTTCGGTGGACGAAGTCGTCACTGCGGCGCTGCAGGAGGACGCCCAGGGCATCGCCATCAGCTCCTACCAGGGCGGTCATGTCGAGTACTTCAAGTACATGGTGCAACTGCTCAAGGAACGCGGCGGCGAGCACATCCAGGTCTTCGGCGGCGGCGGCGGCGTCATCGTGCCGGCCGAGATCCGCGAGCTGGCCGAACACGGCGTGCGCATCTTCAGCCCCGAGGACGGCCAGCGCATGGGCCTCCAGGGCATGATCGGCGAGATGGTCATGAAGGCCGACCAGGACTTCAGCGTGCATGCGCCCAAGACCATGGGCGCCATCACGGGCCACTCGGAAGCCGCCTGGCGTTCGCTGGCCCAGCTGCTCACGGCGCTGGAGAACGGCAAGGCCGACGCCGGCCTCGTCGACGCGCTGCGCGCGCAAGCCAAAGACATCAAGACCCCCGTGCTCGGCATCACCGGCACCGGCGGCGCCGGCAAGTCCAGCCTCACCGATGAGCTGATCCGCCGCCTGCGCCTGGACCAGGGCGACAGCCTGCGCGTCGCCTTGATCTCCATCGACCCCTCGCGCCGCAAGAGCGGCGGCGCGCTGCTGGGCGACCGCATCCGCATGAACGCCATCTCGCCCTGGGGCAGCGGCGCCCGCGTGTTCATGCGGTCGCTGGCCACGCGTGACTTCGGCAGCGAGATCTCTCCCGCCCTGCCCGACGTCATCGCCGCGGCCAAGGTGGCGGGCTTCGACCTCGTCATTGTCGAGACCTCGGGCATCGGCCAGGGCGACGCGGCCATCGTGCCGCTGGTGGACGTGCCCATGTATGTGATGACACCCGAGTTCGGTGCCGCCAGCCAGCTCGAGAAGATCGACATGCTGGACTTCGCCGAGTTCGTCGCCATCAACAAGTTCGACCGCAAGGGCTCGCTCGACGCCCTGCGCGACGTGTCCAAGCAGGTGCAGCGCAACTGCGAGGCGTTTGGTCAATCGCCCGACACCATGCCCGTGTTCGGCACCATGGCCAGCCGCTTCAACGACGACGGCGTGACGGCGCTTTACCAGGCGCTCAAGGCTCGCCTGGCCGAGCTGGGCCTGAAGTTCAGCGAAGGCCGCCTGCCGCGCGTCGACACCCGCCACAGCACCCACCAGACGCCCATCGTGCCGGCCGCGCGTGTGCGCTACCTGGCTGACATCAGCGACACCGTCCGCGCCTACAAGTCCCGCGCCCGCAAGCAGGCTGCCCTGGCCCGCGAGATCCAGCAGTTGGAGGCCAGCCGCGCGATGCTCGAAGCCGCCAACCCCGACAAGCAGGGCGCCCGCACCGCCCTCGCCGACCTGGCCGAGCAGCGCCGCGCCAGGCTGGACGGCGACGCCCGCCAGCTGCTGGCCCAGTGGCCCGACATGGTCAAGGCTTATGCCGGCGACGAGTACGTCGTGAAGATCCGCGACAAGGAGATCCGCACCGCCCTGGTCACGCGAAGCCTGTCGGGCACCAAGATCCGCAAGGTCGTGCTGCCGAGCTACGAGTGCCACGGCGAGCTGCTGAAGTGGCTGATGTTGGAGAACGTGCCCGGCAGCTTCCCCTACGCGGCCGGTGTGTTCGCCTTCAAGCGCGAGGGCGAGGACCCCACCCGCATGTTCGCCGGCGAGGGCGACGCCTTCCGCACCAATCGCCGCTTCAAGCTGGTCAGCGAAGGCATGCCCGCCAAGCGCCTGTCCACGGCCTTCGACTCGGTGACGCTCTACGGCGCCGACCCGGCACCGCGGCCCGACATCTACGGCAAGGTGGGCAACTCCGGCGTCAGCATCGCGACGCTGGATGACATGAAGGTGCTCTACGACGGCTTCGACCTGTGCAACCCCAGCACCTCCGTTTCGATGACCATCAACGGTCCGGCGCCGTCCATCCTGGCGATGTTCATGAACACGGCCATCGACCAGAACCTCGCCAAGTTCAAGGCCGACAATGGCCGCGAGCCCACGGCCGACGAAGCCGCCAAGATCAAGGACTGGGTGCTGGCCAATGTGCGCGGCACCGTGCAGGCTGACATCCTGAAGGAAGACCAGGGCCAGAACACCTGCATTTTCTCGACTGAATTCAGCCTGAAGGTGATGGGCGACATCGCCGAGTACTTCGTGCATCACAACGTGCGCAACTTCTACTCGGTGTCCATCTCGGGCTATCACATTGCCGAGGCCGGTGCGAACCCGATCTCGCAGCTCGCGCTGACGCTGTCCAACGGCTTCACTTTCGTGGAGGCGTATCTGGCGCGCGGCATGCACATCGATGACTTTGCGCCGAATCTGTCCTTCTTCTTCAGCAACGGCATGGACCCGGAGTACACCGTGCTGGGCCGCGTGGCGCGCCGCATCTGGGCCGTCGCCATGCGCGACCGCTACGGCGCCAACGAGCGCTCACAGAAGCTGAAGTACCACGTGCAGACCTCGGGCCGCAGCCTGCATGCGCAGGAGATCGCCTTCAACGACATCCGCACGACGCTGCAGGCGCTGATCGCTATCTACGACAACTGCAACTCGCTGCACACCAATGCCTTCGACGAGGCGATCACGACGCCCACCGAGGACAGCGTGCGCCGCGCCATGGCCATCCAGCTCATCATCAACCGCGAGTGGGGCTTGGCGAAGAACGAGAACCCCAACCAGGGCGCCTTCATCGTCGACGAGCTGACCGAGTTGGTGGAGGAGGCCGTGCTGGCCGAGTTCGAGCGCATCAGCGAACGCGGCGGCGTGCTCGGCGCCATGGAGACCGGCTACCAGCGTGGCCGCATCCAGGAAGAGTCGATGCACTACGAGATGCTCAAGCACACCGGCGAATACCCCATCATCGGCGTCAACACCTTCCGCAACCCCAAGGGCGAGCCAGTGCCGGAGCACATCGAGCTGGCGCGCTCGACGGACGATGAGAAGCAGTCGCAGCTGACCCGTCTGGCCGAGTTCCACGAGCGTCACGAGGCGCAGGCACCGGCCATGCTGGCCAAGCTTCAACAGGCCGTCATCGAGAACCGCAACGTGTTCGAGGTGCTGATGGACGCCGTGCGCGTCTGCTCGCTGGGTCAAGTTACCAGCGCCCTGTTCGAGGTCGGCGGACAGTACCGCCGCAGCATGTAGGAGACTCCGCCTGACAAAAGTCAGGGAGGGGTCTGATGGATACACCGACGTTCGAGCGCATGGTCGCTCGGCTCGAAGCGGAAAGCGCCCGGCATCCGGGCGCCTACCAGGCCAAGGTCGCCCTGCTGGCATTGCTGGGCTTTGTGCTGCTGGCCCTGGTCGTCGGCATGTCCGGCCTGGGCCTGCTGCTGCTCGCCGGCGCCGGCATTGCGATGCTGATGACGGGCGGCAAGGCCATCCTGCTGCTGCTCAAACTGGGCAAGCTGCTGATCGTGCTGGCCATCCCGCTGTGGCTGCTGCTGAAGTCGTCCATGCAGGCGCTGTTTGTGCGCCTGCCCGCCCCGCAGGGCCGCGAGCTTACACGCCAGGAAGCACCCGCCCTCTTCGACGCCATGGACGGCATGCGGGAACGCATGCAGGGCCCGCGCTTCCACCATGTGCTGATCACCGACGATGTCAACGCCGCCGTCGTGCAGCGCCCTGCCTTCGGCCTGTTCGGCTGGCCGAGAAACTACCTGCTGCTGGGCCTGCCGCTGCTAGAAGCCATGACGCCGGACGAGGCCCTGGCCGTCGTCGCCCACGAATATGGCCACCTCGCCGGTTCGCACGGCCGCTTCGGCGCCTTCATCTACCGGCTGCGCCTGACCTGGGCCACCGTCCATGCCGTCATCGGCCAGTGGCCAGGCTGGGTGGGCGCCAGCGCACGCAAGGCCCTGGGCTGGTATGTGCCCTATTTCAATGCCTACACCTTCGTGCTGGCGCGGGCCAACGAATACCAGGCCGACCGCGCCAGCGCCGATCTGGTGGGGCCCGAAGTGGCGGCGCACGCCCTCAAGCGCGTCAACCTTGCCGGCCCGCGGCATGAACGCTTCATGGAGGAGGTCGCCACCGGCGTGCGTGAGGCGCCCCAGCCGCCGGCGGACCTGACGCTGCGCTGGGCCGCGATTGCCGCCGACGCGCCGCTGGCCGAACAGGCCCGTGGCTGGCTCGACCGCGCCCTGCAGCGCCTGCCCATGCCTCAGGACACCCATCCCGCCCTGCGCGACCGTCTGAGGGCCCTGGCCACCCAGGCCGACCTGGCCGAACTGCCGCCGCTGGCCCTGGGCACCAGCGCGGCCCAGGCCTGGCTGGGGGCCGGCCTCGACGCTCTGCGCCAAAGCTTTGCCAACGACTGGCTGGACCGTGTGACCCAGCCTTGGCGCGAGCGCCATGCCGAGGTGCAGGCCGAGCGCGAGGAACTTGCAAGCCTGCTCGCGCTGACAACGCCCGACCGCGACCAGCAGCTGAAGAGCCTGCTGCTGCGCCAGCGGCTTGAGACCGGCTTCGACAGCGTCGCAGGGCTGGCGGACTTCAACGCGGCCCATCCCGACGATGCGGTCGGCGTCTTCCACGAAGGCGCCGCGCGATTGGAGGCCGGCGACGAGGCTGGCCTGGCCCTGCTCGACCGCGCAATGGCCTTGGACGCCGAATGCACCGCTCCAGCCTGCCAGCGCGCCTTCGCCTTCCTGAGCGAGCGCGGTGACGAGCGCGCCAAGCTCTATGTGGACCGCTTCCAGCAGCGCGAGGAACTGGAAGCGAAGCGCCACCGCCAGGCCGTCGAGTTCAGCGTCCAGCACGAGCTGCGCGCGCCCGACGAACTGCCCGCCGAGGCCTTGCAGCGCTGCCGCGAACTGATGGCCGCCAACCGCCGGCACGTCGCCGAGGCCTACCTCGCCCGCCGCGTGCTGCCCGCGGACCCGACGCTGGCGACCTATGTCGTCGCCGTGCGCCTGGACGCCGTCAGCCGTCTGCTCGGCCGCGGCGAGAAGGTCATCCAGCAGGTCTCGGCACCAGACTGGCCCATGCCCTGCTTCTTCATCGTGTTGGAGAAGAACTACAAGCCGCTGCGCAAGCGCCTGCAGGCCCTGAGCGGCGCCCGGCTGCTCTGATCCGCCCGCCCTGCCCGTCCGGCATCAGGGGGCGCGCATCACGCGATTGCGCCCGCCGCGCTTGGCCTCGTAGAGAGCCGCGTCGGCGCGGCTGAACAGGGCCTCGGGCGCCTCGTCGGGGCCACGGGCCTGCGCCACGCCGACGCTGACCGTCACCGCCAAGGGGCCGACGGCAGTCTCGAAGGGCTGGCCGGCAATGGCCTCGCGCAGCCGCTCGCCCAGGCGCAGCTCACCGCCGGCCTCGGGGCTGAGCCAGACGACGGCGAACTCCTCGCCGCCCAGACGTACGGCCAGGTCCAGCGGGCGCAGGGCTTCGCGCAGTCGCACACCGACGCCGCTGAGCACGGTGTCGCCGACCGCATGGCCATGGCTGTCGTTGATGCGCTTGAAGTGGTCCACGTCCAGCACCGCCAGCAGCGGCGGCTGTGCTGCGCCGCGGCGCAGCA
>Ga0194137_10000160_pt1 | contig 45489 bp, 54 predicted proteins | sample TARM_MetaG_T3_14_FD_134025 | JGI IMG/M metagenome (GOLD analysis project Ga0194137, IMG submission 134025) | Freshwater microbial communities from Pennsylvania, USA, analyzing microbe dynamics in response to fracking - TARM_MetaG_T3_14 (version 2) | ecosystem: Environmental > Aquatic >...
AACCCGGCCATGGCCGGGTTTTTTATTGCCTGCCCGTGAGTTCTCCGTGAATTGCGGCACTGGAAACCGATGCCATGCATTGCGTGCATAAGCGCATGAGCACTTGGCTAGACAAGCCGTGCCGGCGGGGCCTGTCTTCGAGATACCGTTCGCCCCACTCAAAAGTTACGGAGCATTTCATGCCCAATCTGTCGTTTGTTTCGCCCACGCGCAACAGCCCTTGGGGGACCTATTTGTCCCAGATCGACGCCGTCGAGCCCTACCTGGGCAGCCTCAGCCGCTGGGTCGAAACCCTGCGCCGCCCCAAGCGCGCCCTCATCGTCGACATCCCCATCGAGCTGGACAACGGCACCATCGCCCACTATGAGGGCTACCGCGTCCAGCACAGCCTGACGCGCGGCCCGGGCAAGGGCGGCGTGCGCTACCACCCCGACGTGACGCTGGAAGAAGTGATGGCCCTGTCGGGCTGGATGACGATCAAGAACGCCGCCGTCAACCTGCCCTATGGCGGCGCCAAGGGCGGCATCCGCCTTGATCCGTCGCAGCTGTCGATGAAGGAGCTGGAAAAGGTTACGCGCCGGTACACCAGCGAGATCGGCATCATCATCGGCCCCAACCAGGACATCCCGGCCCCCGACGTCAACACCAACGGCCAGATCATGGCCTGGATGATGGACACCTACTCGATGAACGTCGGCGCCACGGCGACCGGCGTCGTCACCGGCAAGCCCATCCCCCTGGGTGGCTCGCTGGGCCGCGTGGCCGCTACCGGCCGCGGCGTCTTCGTCGTCGGCCGTGAAGCCATGCGCCGCCTGAACATCGACATGGAAGGCGCACGCATTGCCGTGCAGGGCTTTGGCAACGTGGGCTCCATCGCCGCCAAGCTGTTCGCCGCCAACGGTGCCAAGATCGTCTGCGTGCAGGACCACACCGGCACCCTCGTCAACCACAACGGCTTCGACATGCAGAGCCTGCTCGACCATGTGGCGCAGACGCGCGGCGTGGCCGGCTTCAAGGGCGGCGACATGATCGCCAACGAGGACTTCTGGGACATCAAGAGCGACATCCTGATCCCGGCCGCCCTGGAAGGCCAGATCACCGCCGAGCGCGCCCAGCGCATCCAGACCCGCCTGGTGCTGGAAGGCGCCAACGGCCCGACCACGCCCGACGGCGAGGCCGTGCTGGCCGACCGCGGCATCGTCGTCGTGCCCGACGTCATCGCCAACGCCGGCGGCGTGACCGTGTCCTATTTTGAGTGGGTGCAGGACTTCTCGTCCTTCTTCTGGACCGAGGACGAGATCAACGTCCGCCTGGACAAGATCATGGTCGGCGCCTTCAAGCACATCTGGGAGACGGGCGAGCAGCACAAGATCCCGCTGCGCACCGCCGCCTTCACGGTGGCCTGCACGCGGGTGCTGCAGGCGCGCGAGGAGCGCGGTCTGTACCCCTGAGTTGGGACCGAGAGCAAGCCCTGCGGCTTGCTCGACGCCCAACGAAGGACGCCCGCACGCAGGCGGGCGGCATGAGACGCGTCCGGTGCGACGCAACCACGGCAGCCTGCGGGCTGCCGTTTTTCATGGAGCAGTGCTACTACGCTGCGCGCCCTCATGCACCTCCCGCTCACCACTGAAACCAGCCTCGTGCTGCGCTCCAGCCCCGGGTTGCGCGTGCTGCTGCTGACCGATTTGCTCGTGCTGCTCGCCGAGCTGGGCGCCGCAGTCATCCTGCCGTGGTGGATCACCAGCCGCGGCGGCACTCCGGCCATCACGGCCTTCAGCGTGACCGTGGCGGTGACCACTTTCTTCATCGTGCCGGCCGTATCGCCCTTCGGTGACCGTGTCTGCAAGGGCCGGCTGATCAGTCGTGGGCTGGGCGGGTTGTGCGCCGTGGCCGCCGTGCTGGTGGTGCTGTCCTTCGCCGGCTTCTTCAGCGTGGCCGGCTTGGCGGCACTGGCCGTCCTCCAGGTCACCGCTGCGGCCTTCGTCAACCCGGCGCGTGAAGCCGTACTGGCCGAACTCGTCGTCCCGGCCCGGTTGCCGACCGCGATCCGGCTGCGCAAGACCGTGCTCGCCATCGGCGGCATCCTGGGGCCGCTGCTGGCCGGCGCGATGCTGGGCGCGAACGGCGTCACGGCGGCCCTGTGCAGCTACGGGATGCTGCTTGGCGCCGCCACGCTTGCCGCCGCGCGCATCCCACGGGCGACGGTGCCCGAGCCGCGCCGCAACGGCCTGGCCCGGTGGTGGGGCGAGTTGCGCAGCGGCTTGGCCGCCAAATGGCAGGTGCCAATGGAGCGCGGCTGGACGCTGGTGAACTTCGTCGTCTGGATCTTCCAGGGGCCGGCCGTTGGCCTGCTGATCCCGATCAAGGTGCAGGCGATGGGCTTGCCGGGCCACTGGCTGGGCCTGGGTCTGGGCGCCCTGTCTGCCGGCGTGCTGGTGGGCAGCGTTTTCGGCGCGGAATTGCTGGTCGCCCGGCTCGGCCGGTTCCGGGTGCGTGTGGGCCTGGGCGTGCTGGAAGGGCTGGCACTGGCCGTTGTCGGCTGGGCTGCGTGGCCCTCTGCGCTGCTGGCCGGACTGGTCATCGCCGGCTTCTGCAACGCGGCCATGAGCCTGGTCGGCGCCACGCATCGGGCCCTGGCCATCCCGCGCGACTACCGGGTGCGCCTGATCGCCGCCAGCGCGATGTCGACCCAGGTCGCCGGAGCCATCGGTCCCGCCCTCGTCGGCATGGCGCTGGCGAGCTACAGCGTGACCGCCGTCTACATGACCTGGGGCCTGCTGATGGCCACCTGCGTGCTGGGCTTTCTGCTCGTGCCGCGCTTCAAGGAGTTCCTGACCCTCGACCACCAGGGTGCCACCGACTGGTACCGCCGCCAGTACCCGACCGCGTTCCCGCGTCGGAAAGTAGGTACATAGGCACAATTCGGTCGGCCCGGATGGACAGTCCGTGCCAAGCAGGCACATTGCTGCAAGCGCTGTCATGCCCCCCGAAATGAACGAATCTCCCCCGGCCGGCCTGGACCGCCGCCAACTGCTGCGCGGCGCCGCCGCGGCGGCCCTGCCCGTGCTGGGCCTGCCCGCGGCGGCGGCTTCGGGGCCGCTCGTCGTCGGCGGCCTGCCGGTCACCTGCAATCTGACCTTGCCCGTTGCCTGCACGGCGCGGGCGGCCAGTAACAAGGCGGCCGGAAATTCGGCCTTTCAGTTCGAGTACAGCAAATACAACGGCTGGCCCGAGATCAAGGAATCGCTGATGACGGGCGGCATCCAGGCCGCCTACATGCTGGCGCCCCTGGTCATGGACCTGGCGGACAAGAAGATCCCGGTCAAGATCGTCTCGCTGGGCCACCGCTCGGGCGCCGTCATCATGGTGCGCACCGACTCGCCCTACAAGAAGTTCAAGGACCTGACGGGCAAGCGCATCGCCATCCCCAGCCGCTTCGCCGTGGACTTCCTGTTCCTGCGCAAGATGCTGGCCCAGGAGGGCATGACGCCCAAGGACATCCAGATCGTCGAGATGCCGCCGCCCGACATGCCGGCGGCCCTCTTCGCCAAGGCGGTGGACGGCTATTGCACCGGCGAGCCCTTCGGCGCTGCCGCCCAGCGCGCCGGTTATGCCAAGCCGCTGCGCATGACGCGCGACGAATGGCGCAACTACATCTGCTGCGTGCTGACCGTGCGCGAGGAGCTCATCAAGGACAACCGGCCACTGGTGCAGAACCTCGTCGACCATGTGCAGGGCGCCGGCAACTGGCTGGACCTGCAGCCCGCCAACCGCGAGAAGGCCATCCAGATTGCCGCCGGCCGCAAGTTCTTCAACCAGGACCCCAACATCCTGCGCTTCGTGATGGAGAACCCGACGGACCGCGTGACCTATGGCGACCTGCGCATGATCCGCGCCGAGTTCGACGAACTGATGCAGCTGTCCATCGAGGCCGGCACGCTGAAGGCACCGGTGGCCTACGAGAAATACGTGGACGACAGCTTCGTCAAGGCGGCCAAGGCGGCGCCGATCCCGATATGAAGCGTCGCGCCCTGTTGCTGGCCTCGCTGCCGCTGCCCGCCCTGGCCGCAACCGAGAGGCTGAAGGCCGGCGTCTTCGAGCCAGCCCAGGCCGCGCCCGAGTTCGCGCTGAAAGGCAGCGATGGCGCCGCGCTGAGCCTCGCCCGCTTCAAGGGCAAGCTGGTGCTGCTGGTGTTCGGCTTCACGCACTGCCCTGAGGTCTGCCCGACGACGCTGGCGACGCTGGCCCAGGCGCGCAAGCAACTCGGCCCGGAAGCTGCTGACGTGCAGGTCGTCTATGTGACCGTGGACCCCGAGCGCGACGACATCAATCGCATCCGCCAGTACCTGACCGCCTTCGACCCGAGCTTCATCGGCGGCACCGACACGCCCGACACCCTGGCCGCCATGCGCAAGCGCTACGGCGTCGTGGCCGAGAAGATCGCGCCCAAACAAGGCAATGCCTACGGCATGAACCACTCCACCTCCGTCTGGCTGATCGATCGCAGCGGCAAGCTGCAAGCCATGATGCCCTACGGCCACCCGGCCAAGGACTTCGTGCACGACCTCCGCCTTCTGCTGGCCGCGAAGTGAAGCGGCTGCTCTGGCTCCTGCCCGTGGTGGTGCTTGCGCCGCTGGCCTGGGCCGCATTCGCGCCGCTGGAACCTGCCTCCCGCGACGAGTTGTTCGAGATTCCGAAGGGCACCTATGCCCGCCGCATGGCCGGCGACAAGGTCGAGATCCTCCCCGACACCATCCACCTGACGCTGGGTCTCAACGACCAGCTGCTACTGCGCAACCACGATGAAGTCCCGCAGCAGTTCGGCCCCGTGCTCATCATGCCGGGGCAGAGCTTCCGCCTGCCTTTTGAGGTCGCGTCGACCTACAGCTTTGCCTGCAGCGCGCACGCCAGCGGGCAGATGAGCGTCGTCGTCGCCCCCAATCCCGCGGCCGGCTGGCCGCGGCTGCAATGGCGCTGGCAGCACTGGAAGAACGTCTACAAAACGGAGACCGTCGCTTGAATTCGCGCCTGGCCAAGATCTGGCCGCCACTGGCGGTCATCGCCGTCGTCATCGGCTTCTGGTGGTGGATCGTCGTCTACACCGAAAGCCCCATCTTCCCGACCCCTTGGGCAGTCGTCACCGGCACGCTGGAACTGGCCCAGGACGGCACGCTGTGGGAGCACATCACGGCCTCGCTCTACCGCGTCGGCCTCGGCTTCGGTGCGGCCATGCTGGTCGGCATTCCGCTGGGCCTGTGGATGGGCTGGGTGGCCGGCGCCTACCGCACTTTCAACCCCATCTTCCAGATGCTGCGGCCCATCTCGCCCATTGCCTGGATTCCGCTGGCCATCCTGTGGTTCGGGGTCGGCGATCTGTCGCCCATCTTCCTGATCTTCATGGCCTCGGTGTTCCCGCTGATCGTGCAGACGACCTCCGGCGTGCACACCATCGACCGGCGCTATCTGCGCGCGGCGGCCAACTTCGGCGTCACGCGCGGCACCATGTTCCGCCGCGTCGTCATCCCAGCCGTGCTGCCGGAAATCATCATCGGCATGCGCATCGGCATCGGCGTGGCCTGGCTGGTGGTGGTGGCGGCCGAGATGATCGCGCTGCGTTCGGGCCTGGGCTATCTCATCATGGACTCACGCAATGCCGGCAACCGCTACGACCTCGTCATCGCCGCCATGATCATCATCGGCGTCATCGGACTGCTGCTGGACGGCATCACGCGCCTGCTCGAAAAACTGAAAACCGTTCGTTGGCGCTATGTCCGTTGAAGCGAAGCCCCCCAAGATCGCCGTCCAAGGCCTGAACAAGGGCTTCAAGGCCGCCAAGGGCAGCCAGCTGCACGTCATCGATGGCGTGGACTTCGACGTGGCCGAGGGCGAGTTCGTCGCCATCGTCGGCCCCTCGGGCTGCGGCAAGTCGACGCTGATGAACATCCTCGCCGGTTTCGAGCGACCCGACGCCGGCAGCCTCCTCATCGACGGCAAGCCCCACCCGGGACCGAGCCCGCAAGGCATCGTCATCTCGCAATACGGCTCCGTCTTTCCCTGGCTGACCGTGCAGCAGAACCTGATGTTCGGCTTGGATGCCAAGGCCAAGGGCGCGGCCAACGCGGAGCTGGCCGACCACTACGCCGCCATGGTGGGCCTGAAGGGCTTCGAGAACGCCTACCCGCACGAGCTGTCGGGCGGCATGCTCAAGCGCGTGGAGCTGGCTCGGGCCTTCATCGTCAAGCCCGAGATCCTCTACCTGGACGAGCCCTTCTCGGCCCTGGACGCGCTGATGAACCTGCGCATGCGCAACGAGTTGCTGCGCATCCTGGCCGAGGAGAAGCACACCGTGCTCCTCATCACCCACGACGTCGACGAAGCTCTCTACATGGCCGACCGCATCCTGGTGCTGTCGCCGCGGCCGACGCGCATCCAAGCCCGCTTCGAGCTTGACATGCCGCATCCTCGGCGCCTCATCAGCCCGGAGATGGATCAGCTGCGCGAGGCGATCCTGAAGGAGCTCGGGCTCAACCTTTGAGGACGGCGCCCGTGCTGTCCAGCACACGCAGCGTGACCGGAATCGCCGGCGCCACGCTCTGCGTGACGGTGCAGAAGTCCTCAAAGGTGTCGAGCACGCGCTGGATGTGGCCCAGCTCACTCGCCGCCTTGCCCAGGTGCAGGTCGACCTCCAGGGCCTGCACGCGATTGCGGCCGCGCTCGTTGCGGCCCACCGTCGCCTTGACTTCGGTGCGCAGCGTTGACGGGTCATCCTTGTACTTTTGGCAGGCGAACCACAGCGAGGCGCTGAGGCAGTTGCCGACAGCCGAGGCCAGCAGCTCGACGGGGTCCGGCCCGAGGCCGGTGCCAAAAGGGACCGGCTCGTCGGATAGCAGCACCGGGATACCCGGGCCGTAGTGGTGTTCGAACTGGTAGCCCTGACGCTGGGTCAGGGTGACACTGGGGTTGTCCATGGAAGCTCCGGTCACTAGAGGCTGGTTGAAGGCCATTAGACATTGCGAGGTCTTCGCAGTGCGTGCCAGAGCGGTTACAACTCATGTAGGGCAAGCCGCGAGATGACTCACTTGGCCCCCTGACGCCCTTGCAAGGTCAATCTTCAGTCGAATGAGCACGTCACGTCGGATCTGTCTTGCATGCCTGGTGTTGGGGCCATGCGTTGGCTTGGCTGCGGACCTCTCGGCGACAGGTGGCGGGCCGCCGCAGTTCAGGATCGGCGCGGTCGATGTCTTGGTACCTTGGCCTGCTGGCTACATGGACATGGCAGTCGCCGAGCCAAACCTCCTGTCTGAGAGAGTTGGGTCCAATCCCCCTGGTCTGCGTTGGGTAGCCCAATACATGTCGGCCGACCTGTTGACGGCCTCAGCTGAAGAAATCTCGCAGAGCGCTTGTTCCGACTTCTTTGCGCTCCAGGTCATCAGCAGAGCCGAAAACGTTACCGTTGTCCAACGGAACTTCGACCAAGTCAGGGAGTCCGTGGCGGAGATGTTTGGCTCCGGCGCGAACTTCCGCGACCAGCGCTTCTCGGCAGAGTTCTCGCGCATAGCGCAATCGCTTTCGACGCGAGTCGGGACTCGCATAGACATGAAGCTTGTCCGAGTGTCGCGCGCAAGTCTGGACGCCCAGCAGCGGGACCTTGTGCAATTCACGGTCGGATACAAGGTCTCGGTTTCCAGCAAACTCAAGACGGAGTCGCTTGACGTCCTCACGTCAACGGCGCTGGTCTTCGTGAAGGGAAAGCTTTTGACTTTGCGACGTTTGCGAATGGGGAACTCTGAATCCGAGTTGCAGGCCGTACGGAATGAATTGGGCGAGTGGGCCAGGTCAGTCCTTGCTAGCAACTAGCAGGCCGGTCAATTCAGGTCGCCAGTCTCGAAGTAGATCTCCGTGAGGGATCGGGCATTGAGGGCCCCCTGCAATGCCGCATTAGGGCGCTCAAGTCCTTTGAGCGGCACTTCCACGCGGTCCACCACGCTGGGGGCGGCGACTCGCAGGATCTGGTCAAAGTCGGGCCGGCGGTCGATCTCCTTGACGACGAACCGCTCGTGGCCCTGGCCGACCATCCGGTAACGCCCGACCGTCGCGTCGCGCATCGCGGGGTCCAGGCGGCGAAACATCAACACCTCGTCGACGACAACGCATTGATCGGCTGCCTGCGGCTTGCCGCCCCGCTCGAAGTGGCCCTCGAAGAAGCGCGCCTTGAACTCCCGCAGCGGCTGTGCGTGACCGGGCGCGAAGCGCAGCAGGTCGAAGGGCTCGGGGTCGAAGGTCCACAGCTTGGGTTCGCGCGCCAGCGTCTCGCGCAGGACCCTGTCGGCGGCCGCGTCGGCGAGATGGAAGCGGAACACGAGCTGGCTGTCGTGCGGCGTGTGGAACATCGGCAGATGCGAGGCGTACAGGCCCTCGCGGCCGCCGAAGACGGCCATGCCGTGGCCGCCCATGGCGGTCTCGGCGCGCGCGAACAGCGGCAGCAACGCGGCGAGCGCAAAGGATCGGCGCTTCATTCGGCTGCCTCGACGATCAACTTGCCGCGGTGATCGCTGGTGAAAAGGCTCTGCAAGGTGGCGGGCAGGTTCTCAAAGCCCTTCGCCACCGTCTCCACGAAGACGATTTCGCCTCGCTGCACCATGGGCCCGACAACGCGCAGCATCTCGTCCATGCGGTGCAGATAGTCGCGCGCCAGCATGCCCTGAATGGTGGCGCGCTGGTAGAGCATGTGGTGCAGAAAGCGCGGGCCGAGTTCCGGCGCGTCCAGGCCGCCCGAGTACTGGCTGATGGCGCCGCAGATGACGATGCGGGCGCGGCGGTTGATGAGGGGGATGACGGCGTCGCTGATCCAGCCGCCGACGTTGTCGAAATAGACGTCCACGCCGCCGGTAAGCGCCTTGATCTCGGCCGCCAGGGACTCGGCGTCGGCATGGGCTTTGTAGTCCACCGCCCAGGTCAGGCCCAGCTTCTCGCGCAGCCAGCCGCACTTGGCCGCACCGCCGGCGACGCCGAGCACGCGGCAGCCGTTCTTCAGCGCGAACTGCGCCACCAGCGAACCGACCGCGCCGGCGGCTCCCGACACGACGACGACCTCGCCCGCCTTGGGCCGGCCCGATTCCATCAGCCCGAACCAGGCCGTGCGGCCCGGCATGCCGAGCACACCGATGGCGGTGGACGGCGGCGCAATGGCCGGGTCGAGCTTGCGCAGCACTGAGTGGTGGACGCGGGCATGCGTCTGCCAGCCCAGCATGCCCTCGACCCAGTCGCCCTCGGCCAGCGCCGGCACAGACGAGGCCAGCACGCGGCCGACGACGCCGGCCGTCTGCACGGTGTCCAGCGCATGCGGCAGGTCGTTGTAGGTGGGCTTGAGCGACTGGTTGATGCGCATATACGGGTCCACCGACCAGTACCTGGCCTCGACCAGCACTTCCCCGGCCGACAGCGCCGTGGCCAGCGGCGTGGTGACAAGCTCGTAATGTTCGGGGCCGACCAGCCCTTCCGGATGACGGCGGTAGAGCCACTGGCGGTTGTCGATGAAGGCGTGCATGCAGTGATTCTTCTCTCACTACTCGTGCCTGTGAAGCAAAACAAAGTCGACAATCGATGCCCGAAAGGACACAAACCCAATGGACATCGCCGACCTGCGCAGCTTCCTCGTCATCGCCCGCCACGCCAATCTGCGCGCGGCGGCGGACGAGCTGCATCAGACGCCCTCGGCCCTGTCCAAGGCCGTCAAGCGCCTGGAAGCCTCGCTGGCCACACCGGTATTCGACCGTGTCGGCAAGGCCATCCGGCTCAATACGGCCGGCGAGCGGCTGCGCGAGCGGGCCCGGACCCTGGTCACGCTGGCCGACCAAACCGAGGCTGAATTCCGTGGCGTGAGCTTGCGCTCACATTGCCGTCTGCTCTCACCCGCCGTGCTGCAGTGGGGGTTTGGTGCGGCTCTGGCGGCTGAGCTCTCGGCGCGCCAGCCCCAGGCCAGCCTGGCCTTCGCCACGCTGTTCGAGGACGCCGCCCTGGCCGCCCTGGCTCGCGGCGAGGGCGATCTGGCCCTGGTCACCGGCGTGGCCCTGGGGGCCGCCCTGCCGGCCGGGCTGCAGGCCCGGCGCCTGGGCGAGATCCGCATGCAGTTGGTCGCCGGCCCCGGCCATCCGCTGGCTGGCCGCACCGAAGTGCCCACCGCCGAGGTGCTGCAGCATGACTTCGCCTGTCCCCAGCATTCGATGTTCTGCGGCCTGGAGCGCGGGGCGCGCGCCGACGGCTGGCGCGACGACCGCCTGCCGCGGCGCATCCGCTTCTGGCTGGACGACCTGCAGCTACTGATCAATCTGGTGCGCAGCGGCCAGGCCCTGGCCTATCTACCCGATTTCGCGCTGGCTCAGCATGGCGACCTGCTGCGCCTCACGGTGCCGGACTGCCCCTATGAATGCGTGGAGCAGGTCCACCTCGTGTGGCGCCCGGCCACGGCCAGCGGCTGGCTGGCGGCCTGGCTGGCGGCCGCCTCCTGAATTGCCCTGTCATCGGCGGTGGCCCCGGCAGCGTTGCCCACCGCCACCCGCCGCGGGCTCGGCAACAAAGCGCAACCTGACGACGGAATAATCCCGGTATGCCACGCATTCGCATCCTTGCCCTGACCGCCGCCCTGCTCGGCTTCGCGCTGACCGGCTGCGGCGGCCTGCCTTCCCGGTCGACCAAGGCCGAGAAGTCCGTCTACCAGGGCGAGAGCTTCGCCGCCGAGGAGACCTTCTCGCGGCTGTTCGACGCCAACGTCGACGACACCTGCGAGGCCGCCCGCCGCGCCCTGCTCAGCCAGGGCTATGTCATCAGCAAATCCACCAGCGGCGTGGTGCAGGGCGCCAAGCACTTCCAGCCCGAGGGCGAGGTGCATGTCGAGATCGCCTTCAACATCGTCTGCGTCGGCGACGGCCCCAAGCAGCAGATCGCTACCGCCTACGTCAGCGCCCAGCAGGACCGCTACGCCGTGAAGAAGAGCCCGCAGGCCGCCAGCCTGGGCGTCAGCGCCCTCGGCTCCATTTCGGTGCCTCTTTCTTCCACGCAGGATTCCCTCGTCAAGGTCGCCTCCGAGACCATTCCCGCTGGCGAGTTCTACGACCGCTTCTTCACGCTGATGCAGCGCATGCTGCGCGAGAACACCGCTTCGCGCTGACAGGCGGATGTCAAGGTTCACCTTGCAATTAGTCGTTTCACAGGAATTGCGTCACAGCCACGCAAACCTGCGTCCGCCTAGGATGGCCCGGCCATGGCCGAGCCACAGCCCCCTTTTGCCCTGCCTGCTGCGCCTGGCCGGAAACGGCTGGCGGGCTTTCGGCAGCTGATCGACGTCGCCTGGAAGGTCCCGGGCGATCACGTCGAGGCTGCGCGCCTGCGCGACGACCAGTGGCGCGCCGTCGTCGCCCAGCTCCCCGCCTCCGTCATCGCCACGGCCATTGCCATCAGCTTGCTGCTGTTCGCCATTGCCGGCCACGCCGACCTGCTGCTGCTGGCGCCGGCGCTGCTGGGGCTGGTCGCGCTCAATGGCTTCAACTTCGCACTGTGGTGGCACGAACGCCATCACCGCCCGCCCGGCGCGGCACCCCGCGGCTTACGCGCCGGCTTGTTGCTGGCCCTGGACCTCTTCCTGGGCGGCGTGCTGGATTGCGTGCTGCTGCTGCAGGTCGCACAGCAGGTGCCGGCCAGCCTGCATGCGCCTCTGGTGGCCACCGTGGCCGGCGCCATCGCCGCCGCGGCCTGGATGTTCGCCCTGCTGCCCGCCGTGGCCATCGCCTGGATCGCCGGTTCCTGCGGCACGCTGGCCGTCGGCATCGCTGTGCTGCCCCTGCCCTGGATGGACGGCCTGCTGCCGCTGCTGCCTCTGTACGCCATCGTGCTGTGCTTGGCGGCCCTGCTCAATGCCCGCCTCTTCCTGCTGGGTCGCCACGCCCAGCACGAGGCCGCGCGCGACCGGCTCACCGTGTCGCTGCTGCTGCGCGATTTCGAGAACCATGCCAGCGACTGGCTGTGGGAGCTCGGCCGCGATGGCCGCCTGCGCCATGTGTCCCAGCGCATGGCCCAGCGCCTGGGCCGGCCGGCCGAATCCCTGGTCGGCGAGTCCCTGCTGGCCCTGCTGGCCAGTCATCTGCCACCCGACGACGCCGAGGCGCGCCAGCGCCTGGACCGGCTCGGCGACGCCCTGCTGAGGGCCGAGCCGCTGCGTGACCACACCCTGCACTTGCGCATCGCCGGCGAGGACGTCTGGTGGGCACTGAGCGGCCGTCGCCTGGAAGGTGACGGCGGCTGGCGCGGCGTGGGCAGTGACGTCAGCGAAGTGCGCGAGCGCGAACGCGAGCTGCTGCGCTTGACCGACCAGGACCCCATCACCGGCCTGGCCAACCGCCACCAATTCCACCGCCGCCTGGCCCTGTATCTCGGCGGCGGCGGGCCCATCTCGCCCTGCACCGTGCTGCTGCTGGACCTGGACTGCTTCAAGCAGGTTAACGACAGCCTGGGCCACGCCGCCGGCGACCATTTGCTCGCGGCCGTGGGCGAACGCCTGCGCGACAGCCTGGCTGCCCGGCGCGGCAGCGGCGACCTGGTCGCGCGGTTGGCCGCCGACGAATTCGCCATCCTGCTGCGCGGCGAGCTCAGCCCCGAGGCCACGCAGCGCCTGGGCAAGCAATTGCGCTCCGCCCTGCGCGTGCCGGTGCCCATCGCCGGCCACGAGATCGACGTGCGCGCCAGCATCGGCGCCGCCTGCGCGCCGCGCCACGCCCAGGCGCCCGACCCCTTGCTGCGCGCGGCCGACCTGGCCCTGTTCGCCGCCAAGGCCGCGGGGCGCGACCGCCTGGTGCTCTACGAACCCGCACTCCAGAAGGAAGCCCAGGACCGCCTCGCGCTGCTGGCAGATCTGCGCTTGGCCCTGGACGCGGGTCAATTGGAGATGCACTACCAGCCGCAGATCGAGCTCGCCAGCCGCAAGTTGCTGGGCTTCGAGGCGCTGATGCGCTGGCGCCACCCCACCCGCGGCCTGGTGCCTCCGTCCGTCTTCATCCCGCTGGCCGAGGACAGCGGCCTCATCGTCGCCATCGGTGCCTGGGCCCTGCTGCGGGCCTGCCGCGACGCCGCACGCTGGCCGGGCGCCCTGCGCGTGGCCGTGAATGTGTCGGCCCTACAGTTCGAGCGCAGCCCCCTGGAGCTGCATGTGCTGGAAGCCCTGGAACGCAGCGGTCTGCCCGCCGAACGCCTGGAGCTGGAGCTGACCGAATCGGCCCTGCTGAGCGACGGCAACCAGGCCATCGACCTGCTGACCCGGCTGCGTGCCCTGGGCGTGCGCATCGCGCTGGACGACTTCGGCACCGGCTTCTCATCGCTGGCCTATCTGCGCCGACTACCGCTGGACCAGCTCAAGATCGACCGCGCCTTCATCGCCGACCTCGACCACCCGCGCGCCGGCCCGACGGCGCGCGCCATCGTCTCGGCCATTCACGAACTCGCCCAGGCCCTGGGCCTGCACACCGTGGCCGAAGGCATCGAGACCGCCGAGCAGCAGCAGGTGCTGACCGAGCTGGGCTGCGGCCTGGGACAGGGCTTCTTGTTCGCCCAGGCCCTGCCGCGCGACGCGACCCAGGCCTTCGTCGAGCTGGCCCACCGCCAGGGCCTGGCCGCCGCCCGCGACGCCCACCTGGACTCTGTCAACCCGCCGCTGACGGCCCCGCCGTCGACGCGGCTGCAGTTGCGCCATCTGATGCATCTGCCGGACACGCGCTTCAGCGCGGGCGATCACTAGGGCCTGTTCACACGACGACGACGTGCCGCGGGTCACGGCGCCCGGTTGCCGCCCAAGATGCGCTCCAGCTCGCCGCTGGCCAGGGCCGTCTGCCCCGGGGCGACCCAGACGTGCAGGTTCACGCTGCAGCTCAGGCCCGCATGGCGCATCAGCAGCGCGATGGCGGCCTCGGCGAGCTCGTTGCCGCGCGCCGATGCCGCCGGGCTGACGACCAGGCGCAGCGGCTCGGCGGCCGTGGCCAGGCCTGCCCCGGACAGCAGGCCCGGCGTCCATGCGGCAAGATGGCTGAGCAACATGAGGCCATCTCGAGGCAAGAGCGGCCGCCGCACTCGAAAGAAGTTCCGGCGTGCCGCCCTGCCGACACCTCCCCCGATCCAGGGGTTTGCCACCGGTTTGCAGGACATGCCGGGTTTGAAACGAGGCGCCGCGCCGCCCAAGCTCTTCCAACCGGAGGGAATCCGGACAAGGAGTGAGTCCATGAGCGCACTGTCCACCCTGGCGGCCCGCGTGGCCGTGGCGGCCCTGACCTGCGCCCCCGCGTTGGCGGCGGCCCAGGCCAACTGCGGCATTCCGGGCGCCCCGCCCTGCCCGACGCCCGAGCCCGGCAGCTGGCCGCTGGTGGGCTTGGCCCTGGGCATGCTTGCCGTGGCGAAATTCATCAAGCGCAAGTAGCCGCAGTATTCCGGGTCGAGCGCCGGACCGCCGCCGTGCAGCGCGGCAAGACCAGGCGAGGGGCTTCAGTTCGCCAGCCGCGCCGCGCGTGCTTGCAGCAGTTCGCGCTGCATATCGTTGTCGGTCAGCTCGGCCGCCCGCAGATAGGCCTCGCGCGCCTCGACGGCGCGGCCCAGCCGCTCCAGCACGTCGGCCTGGGCGCCGGCCAGGAAGGGGTAGCGCTTGAGCTGGGGCTCGGCGGCCAGCTGCTCGAGCAAGGGCAAGGCGGCCGCCGGACCGCGCGCGAAGCTGATGGCCACGGCGCGGTTCAGCGCGATGACGGGTGAAGGGTTGAGTGCCAGCAGGCGGTCATAGCCAGCCACGATGGCGCGCCAGTCGGTGTCCTCGGCCCTGGCCGCACGCGCATGGCAGGCCGCGACGACAGCTTGCAGCGTGTAGGGGCCGGGCTCACCCAGGCCCAGGGCGCGTTCCAGCGCGGCCAGGCCGCGGCGGATCAGCAGCTGGTCCCAGCGGCGGCGGTCCTGGTCGGGCAGCAGCACGGGCCGGCCCCGCGCGTCCATGCGGGCGGGCAAGCGCGAGGCCTGGATCTCCAGCAGGGCGGCCAGGCCATGCACCTCGGCGTCCTCGGGCAGCAGATGCTGCAGCTGGCGCGCCAGGCGCAGGGCCTCGTCGCACAGGGCCGGGCGCAGCAGGCTGGCACCGCTGCCGGCGCTGTGGCCCTCGTTGAAGATCAGGTAGACGACGGCCAGCACGGCACCCATGCGCTGCTCGCGCTCCTCGGCGCCGGGCAGCTCGTAGGCCTGGCCGTTGAGGGCTTTCTTGGCGCGCACGATGCGCTGGGCGACGGTGGCCTCGGGTTGCAGAAAAGCCCGAGCGATCTCGGCCGTCTCCAGGCCTCCGAGCAGGCGCAGCGTCAGCGCGACCTGGGCCTCGCGCGGCAGCACCGGGTGGCAAGCGATGAAGATCAGGCGCAGCTGCTCGTCACCGATCTCGGCCTGGTCGCGCGCGGCGTCGAGGTGGTCCACGAAATCGGGCACGACATGGGTGCCGGCGGCCTCGTCGTCGGCCGCGAGATGCTCGTGCTCGCGCTCCAGCATGGCACGGCGGCGCAGCCGGTCCAGGGCCTTGTTGCGGGTGGAGGTCATCAGCCAGGCGGCAGGGTTAGCGGGCTGGCCGTCGCGCGGCCAGGTCTCCATGGCAGCGATGAGAGCGTCCTGGGCGCAGTCCTCGGCCTCGTCGAGGTCACGCAGCAGCTTGGCCGCGGCGCCCACGAGGCGGCTGCGCTCGATGCGCCAGACGCCCGCGGCCAGTTCGGCATGGTTCACGATGTCGATGAGAGGGGTTGCATGCCCGTGAGTTTCGCGGGCCGAGCGACGGGCCGCTCCCTAGCCGGCCCGCCCTGGCGATGTGCTGGCGGCTCGATGCCGCAAGCGTCGCCGTCCCTTCGGGGGACCGGCCAAGGTTCTCCTTGGACGACGGGCTTCACATCAAGCTCCGTCGTAGGCTTTTTGCAGGGCGGCCAGGTCGATCTTCTGCATCTGCCAGATGGCCTGGAACACGCGCTGCACGCGGGCCGGGTCGGGGTCGCGGATCATGTCGAACCAGGCTGCCGGGATGACCTGCCAGGACAGGCCCCAGGCGTCTTCGACCCAGCCACAGGCCTTCTCGCGGCCGCCGCCCGCCTGCAGTTCGGTCCAGAAGTGATCGACCTCGGCCTGGTCGTCGCAAGCCACCATCAGCGAGAAGGCCTCGGTCAGCTTGAAATGCGGGCCGCCGTTGAAGGCCGTCATCTGCTGGCCGAGCAGCTCGAACTGCACCACCATGACCGTGCCGGCCTCGCCCGGAGAGTTTTCGCCCCAGCGCTGGGTGTGCGTGATGCGGCCGTTGTCGGCGCCAAACACCTTCAGGTAATGCGCAACCGCGTCTTCGGCGCCGCGCTCGTACCAGATGAAGGGCGTGATCTTTTGCCGTATCTTCATGGCATTACTCCTGAGGCGGCATTCCGGTCATGTGGACAAGCTCCCAGTGGTGGCCGTCCAGGTCTTCGAAGCCGTGGCCGTACATGAAGCCATGGTCCTGCGCCTCGCCCGGGATGTTGGCGCCGGCGGCCTTGGCCTTGGCGACGAGGGCATCGACCTCGGCGCGGCTTTCGCAGCTCAGGCAGACCCAGCCGGTGGTCGCGGTCTTGGCATCCGGGAAGGCCTTGGGCGTGAAGGTGCGGGCGAAGTCCTCGGACAGCAGCATGGCGTAGAGGTTCTCGCCGAGTTGCATGCCGGCGCCCTTGTCGTTGGTGAACTGCGGGTTGAAGCTGTAGCCCACGGCCTCGAAGAAGGCCTTGCTGGCGCCCAGGTTCTTGACGGGCAGGTTGACGTAGATCTGCTTGTGCATATGGGCCTCACTCGGGTCTGACAAGGGGTTGGACGAGATGGATGAGGTTGCCGCAGCCGTCCTCGAACATGACGGCCTTGATCGGGCCCATGTTCTCGGGTCGGCCGCGCACGACGACGCCGCGTTCGCGCAGCTTGCGCGCCTCGGCTTCGACGTCGGCGGTGACGAAGGCGGTGCAGGGCATGTTGGCGTCGTACAGGGCCTTCTGGTAGACCTTGGCGGGCGCAAAGCCCATGGCCTCGAGGGCCAGCTCCACGCCTTCGACGCCCTCGGGCGAAACGACGGTCAGCCAGCGATACGTCGGGCCCATGGGGATGTCGGCCATCTTCCTGAAGCCGAGCTTCTGCGTGTAGAAGGCCAGGGCTTTTTCCTGATCGTCGACGAAGACGGTGGAAATCTTGATCTGCATGGTGAGTTCTCCCTTCAGGTCGGGGTTTCGGCCAGCACCTTGAGGCGCTGCAAGGCCTGGGGCCAGGTGGCCTGCAGGAAGTCGGTGAAGCCGTCGTCCCAGCTCTGCAGATGGATGGCCAGGTGAGTACCTGCCGAATTGGCGCTGAAGACATAGCGCTCATGGGCCGGCTCGCGATGCAGGGCGCTGTCGGCCACGGGCCGGCCGTCCTTGATCTCGCCCACCAGGCGCAGCGACAGCTTCTCGTGCTCAACGCTCTCGTCGACGACAGCCTCCATGCCGAAGCCTCGCGGGTCGAGGAAGCGCAACCTGCGGCCAACCTCCCAACTCCCCTCGAAATAGGAGCCTTCGGAAAAGGCGCTGGTCCAGTCACGGTAGGCGAGGGGATCGAACATGCAGTCCCAGACCCGCGCAACCGGGGCGGCGATGTCGATGCCGAACTCGAGGTCCTTCATGACTGCGCCTCCGCAATCTGGCGCAGGTTCTGCAGGCCATCCTCGAAGTCGCGCCCCACCATCTTGTCCATGTCGATGAAGACGCCCATCAGTTTGCTGATGAAGTTGGCGGGGCCGTTCATGGTCCAACGCACTTCGGTGGCACCGTCAGGCGTAGGCTGCAGCGCGAACTCGGCCTGGTTGTGGGCCTCGAAGGGCTTAACGAAGTCCAGCTTCATCCGCACCGCGCGGCCGGGCTGCTGGCTGGTGATCTCCAAACTGCCGCTGCCGACCTCCTTGCTGTCCCAGTTGTAGCGCGAGCCGATACCGCTCGCCGCGCCGCTGTAGGCGCTCTTGATCAGCGGGTCCTTGCGTTCATAGGGGTTCCAGCGGTTGAAGCCGCGCAGCTCGCCGACGAGGGGCCAGAGCTTGTCGGCTGGGGCCGCAATGCGCAGGCGGCGTTCGACGCGGAACTCGTCGGGGCGGGTGGCGGCATAGGCCAGCAGCAGGGCCAGGGCCACGCCGAGGCAGACGAGGATGATGGCGAGGTTGCTCACGGGGCTCTCCTTCATTCGCTGCGGATGGCCATGTCGCCGCCGGGGGCGAAGTCGGCGTCTTCGTAGAGGCGGCGCACCTCGATCTCGCAGCTCATGCCGATGAAGGGCATGGGGAAACGGGCGGCCCAGGCGCGGGCCTCCTCCTCGGAGCGCACCTGGATCAGCGTGTAGCCGGCGATCAGCTCCTTGGACTCGGCAAAGGGGCCGTCGATGACCTCGCGGCGACCGTCGGCCTCATAGCGCACCCGCCAGCCGTTGCGGCTGGGGCGCAGGCCGGCGCCATCGAGCAGCACGCCGGCGCGCGCCATCTCCTCGTGGAAGGCGCCCATCTCCTCGAAGAGCTGGGCGTACTCGGGGCCGGGCGGGTCGCCGCGCTCGCTGACGGCGTTGGCACGGACTTGGATCATGAAACGCATGGCAGATCTCCGGGTGGTTGAGACAGCTCTCTTTGCTGCCTTCATCTCCACGACGGTCCATGCGGCCCGGCTTCGACAGCCTCCGGGAAACTACTTAATCCCCTACGTATAGCAGGGGCCCACGCCGCGGATCTCGACGGTCGCCCATTCAGCGGCCGGGCAACGCTCGGCCCAGGCCATGGCGACGTCGGCGTCCTCGGTGTCGAGCAGGAAATAGCCGCCCACCATCTCCTTGGCTTCGGTGAACGGGCCGTCCCAGACCTGGGCGTCGCCCTCGCGCTTGGCATAGCGCCTGGCCGCGGTGCCGAGGGAATTGGTGCCCAGTAGCAAGCCCTCGGCCTTCAGCTCGGCAGCGAAGTCCAGCATGCGCTGGTAGACGGCCTCGCCGGCGACGCGCCCGCGTTCGGCGCGTTGGCCAATGGGTTCGACGATGAGCAGCATCTGGGGCATGGTCGTGTCCGCGGTCGGTGGCGAGAAGCCGGCATTCTGGCGCCTGCCGGCCTCATTTCTGACAGTTGGGTTAAGGGGCAGATTGGGGCACAGTCGAGGACGCAGCGATCTGCATAAGCTCGCAACTCAGCGGAGGCCGGGATGGACGACATGACCCATGTCGCGATATTGCTCGTGAAGGCCACGCCCGAGCTGGCCATCATCGGCGCGGCGGCGGGGCGGGCCAAGGTGCTGGGCTACGACCCGCAGGCCCTGCACGGCATGCCGCTGGCCCTGCTTTGCCCGCTGCGCCAGGCCGATGGCCGGCCGTCAGCAGACACCCTGGGCGAGGTGTTCCAGCAGCTGCAGCGCACTGGCTCGCTGAGCCTGCCCTGGCGCTTCCAGACCCGCACCGGCGAGAGCCGTCCCCACGAGCTGCACCTGACGCTGACCGAGCGCGACGGCGAGCCGCAGATCGCCGTCTGCATGGTGGACGTCAGCCGCATGCAGTTCGCCGAGGTGCTCAATCAGGCCAAGAACGAGCTGCTGGAAATGGTGGCCACCGGCCAGGCCCTGCAGCCGGTGCTGAACCGGCTAACGGCCCTCATCGAGTCGCAGTTCGAAGGCTTGTACTGCACCGTGCTGCTGCTGGACCTGGACGGCAGGCATGTGCACGTCGGTGCCGGCCCGCGCATGCCGGCCGACTACATGAACGCGCTGGAAGGCGCCGAGATCGGCCCGACGGCCGGCTCCTGCGGCACCGCCATGTTCGACGACCGCCTCGTCATCGTCGACGACATCGCCACCCATCCGCTATGGGCGGCTTACAAGGATCTGGCCCTGCTCTATGGTTTCAAGGCCTGCTGGTCGGCGCCCATCCACGCGGCCAACCAGGGCGTCATCGGCAGCTTCGCGATGTACTACCGCGAGGTGCGCCGCCCCAACCCCGAGGAGATCAGCGCCCTCAACATCGCCAGCCACCTGGCCGGCATCGCCATCGACCAGGCCCGTCGCGACGAGGAGCGCCGCCGCGCCGCGCAATGGCTGGAGGAGCAGGTCCAGGCCCGCACGGCCGAGCTGTTGGCCACCCAGGACGAACTCGTCAACAGCCGCAAGCTAGCGGCCCTGGGCCAGCTGCTGGCCGGCATCGCCCACGAGATGAACACGCCTCTCGGCAATGCCCTGCTCAGCGCCAGCGCGCTGCGCGCCGGCAGTGCCGGCTTTGCCGAGCGCATGGCCGGCGGCGCACCGCTGAAGCGTCAAGAGCTGGTGGACTGGATTGGGCAGACCCAGGCGGGCACCGCGCTGGTCGAGCAGAACGTCGACCGCGCGCTGCGCCTGGTCAACCGCTTCAAGGAGCTGACCGAAGGCAGCGGCCGCGCCGTGCGCTCGCGCTTCGACCTGCGCGAGGCCGTGCTGCAAGCCTGGGCCCGCGTACAGACCCGCCAGGCCGCCGAAGGCGTGCAACTGGGCTGCGACCTGCCCGAGGGATTCGCGCTCGATGGCTACCCCGAGGTGCTGCAGCAGGTGCTGGAGCAATTGCTGGAAAACGCCTGCCTGCATGCCTTCCGCCACCAGGCTGGCGGCCAGATCCGCCAGATCCGCGTCATGGCGCGCCGCAGCGGCGGCGACCGGCTGGCGCTGGAGGTGCGCGACAACGGTGCCGGCATGGCCGCGGCCGATCTGGCTCGCGCCTTCGAGCCCTTCTTCACGACCACCTTCGGCCAGGGCGGCAGCGGCCTGGGCCTGTTCGTCGCCCACAGCCTGGTCGGCGGCATGCTGGGCGGCAGCCTGGAGTTGGAGAGCCAGCCAGGCCAGGGCACGGTGGCCCGGCTGGAGTTGCCGCTACAGGGCGATACGGCATTGGCTCTGGCTGCTTGAATTCCCTCACGCGGCCCGACGCCGGTCCTCCCCAAGCCGGCCCGCAGGCGATGTGCGCGGGCTCCGCGTCCAGCGGTGCGGGCCTGGGCGAGGGGCTCCATTTCAACGACGGATCGGCGAACTGCCGCGCCAGGCCGGGTCGCTCCAGCGTTGGAAGGCGCCCATCAGCGCGGGTTCGCTGGACTGGCGTTCGGTGGCCAGCGTGGCCAGGGACACGACCTCGAAGCTGCGGCGGTATTTGCCGTCGGCGCGGAACTCGCGCGCCAGCAGCATCTGCGCGCCGCCCGGCACCCAACCGGCGAACTCGGCCACGCCCAGGCCCGGCTGGGCCGGTGCCGGCGGCATGACCTCGATCCGCCAGCCGCCGTTCTTGCCCGCCTCCTTCAGGAAGACCCACAGCTCGCGCCAGCCGTCCAGGGGTTGGGCGGCCAGGGCCAGGGCGCGGCTCTCACGGTTCAGCGAGGCCGAGGCCAACGCGATCTGGCCATAGCTGCAGCGACGCGCCACCAGCTTGCCGCCCTCCTTCAGCTCGACACAGCGCTCGCCGTCGGCACCCGGCACTAGCGCCAGTTGCACACTGCCGAAGTCGCGCGCCGCGGCGGCAGTGCCCAGCCAGCGCGCGGCGTTTACGCGCATGGCAGCGTCGGCATAGGCGGTCTGATCGTCCTCGGTCAGCTCGGTGGGCACGATGCCGGCGAACTCGGCCAGGGCCGGCCCGGCTTCACCGCCGGCACCGCGGCGGGCCTGGGCGAAGGCCAGGCTGGCGGCTACCGAGGCGCGGCGCATCAGCAGGCGGTTCCGCCAATGCACCGGCAGCGCGGCCGCGTCCACCTGAGCCAGCACCTGCTGGCGCCACTGGTCACGGGCCTCGGCCTCGCGCGGCGTGGCGCGCGGGTTCAGACAGTCGGGGCGCGTCAGGGCCAGGGCTGCGCGCGCGCGCTGCTCGGGCGTGGCCGCCGCCGCCAGCATGCGGCGGAAGGCCTCGCCGTCGTAGCAGACCTGCACCCGGCCCTCCTCAGCGTCGAAGGACTCGAACTTCAGGCCGTAGCGGGCCGCCACGTCCATCTGCGCGGCCAGCTGACCCTCGGTGGGCTTGGCCGCCGGCAGCGAGGCGCGGTCGGCGATGCGCTCGGCAAAAGTCCCCATGGCTTCCATGGCCTCGGCACCGCCGGGGCCGGCCATCTCGGGCGGCGTTGCCACCTGCACATAGGCCGCGGCCAGGCCCAGGCCCAGGCCTTCGGTGCCCCATTGCTGGCGGGCCAGGCGCAGCTGCGACAGCAGCTCGGCGCTGGCGCCTTCGCCGCGCGGCATGATCAGAATCTGGCCCTTGCGCATCCAGCCGCCGCGCTCGCGACGGTAGTCCCACACCTGCCAGTGGTCTCCCCGCTCAGCACGGATCTCGAGTGCCTCGCCGCGGCCCATCTGGGCCTGCAGCGAGGCGGTGTCGCGCGGCGCACCGCGCAGGGGCGCGTCCTGCACGACGAGGCCGGCGAGCGGGAAGGCCGGCAGTTCGGCGGCATCGGCCTTGGTCATGACGACGGCGGCCACGGCAGAGGCGACGACGATCAGTGCGATGCGACGCATGATGGCTTACTCCTTCTCCGTTTCACCGCTGGATTCGGCGGACTTGGGCTGGGGAGAGGTGCCGGCGAGCAGCGCATTGCCGATGAAGCCGCCCGAGCCGGGCGGGGCGATGATGACCTGGACCTTGTCCGAGAGCTTGTCGGCCATGGCCTTCTGCACCAGCAGCGGGTGCTTGGTCAGCAGGGCGCCCTCGGCCGCCATCTGGCTTGCATTGGCTTTGCCGATCTGGTTCAGGCGATAGGCTTCGGCATCGGCCAGCTTCTGGCGCGCGGCGGCCTCGGCATCGATCTCGATACGGCGCGCCTTGGCCGCGCCTTCGGCCTGCTGGACGCGGGCGGCGCTGTCGGCCTGGGCTTCGAGGGCGCGCTGCTCGATCTGCTTTTGCTTGAAGGGCAGCACATGCTTCATGGCCTCCTCTTGGGCTTTGGCAGCAATGATCTGCTCACGGCCGGCGGCCTCGGCGGCCGTCTCGCGCCGCACCTTGTCGGCGGCGGCCTGCAGCTCGGTCTCCTTGACCTTCTTGTCGGCAATCTCGAGCGTGTAGCGCATGCGCTCGCTGGCCAGGCTGTCGGCCAGCAGGCTGTCCATGCCGCGGCGATAGTCGGGCGGCAGGTCCACCGAGCCGATCTGCACGCTCTTGAGCAGGATGCCGTCGCCGGCCAGCTTGGCGCGCAGCTCGGCCTCCAGGGCGCTGGCGATCTCGGCGCGCTGGCTGGAGAAGATCTCGCGCACCGTGTGCTTGGCGATCTGCTTGTAGACGACGGCCTGCACGGCCGGCGCGATGACGTCGGCCTCGATGTTGTCCGGCAGCTTGCGCGACAGCTCGGCCAGGCGCTTGTCGTCCACGGCCCAGCGCACCGTCATGTCCAGGCCCAGGGACAGGCCTTCGACCGACTGCAGCGGCGCCGGGCCGGTGGCCTTGGCGATGGCTTCGGGGTGGTAGCTCTGGTCCCGCAGCGGGAAGAAGCGCACCTCGTGCAGGCCGGGCAGGCGCAGGATGCTGCCTTCGCGGAACTCGGTGGTGCCGCCGCTGAACTGGTTGGTGCGCAATGCGGCCTGGCCGTGGGGCACGGCCTGCAGGGGCGGGTGGGTGACGACGGCATAGCCGACGCCCGTCACGGCCATCAGCACAAACAGCGGCGGCAGGGCGCGGCGCAGCGAAAGCGCGACGCTGGGCTCGGCGTCAAACCCGCGGTCCGTGCCACGGCTGAAGGCGTTGCGCAGGGAAGCGACGAGGGTCTTGAGGCGTTGCAGCATGATGAGGTTTTCCTTGGCAGTGATGCATCGCCGGGTGGTTGTCGCGATGCATGGCTGCCATGGTTCCCGGTCATGCGGGAAGGGACGAGGGCGACGACGGGTGGCTGTCTTCCGTCGCGGCGGAGAAAATCTTCCGGCGCCATGCTCGGCGGGCGCTTCCCCAAGGAGATGACGATGCGTTTCCTCAGACTGATGTTCGCGACCCTGCTGCTGTCCTTCGCGGCGACGCAGGCCCTGGCCCAGCAGCAGGTTGTCTATCACTTCGACGATGCGCCGGCCCAGGCCCTCAAGGGGCTGCGCAATATCCGCAACCACCTGGACGGCGACCCCGGCGTGCAGATCAGCGTCGTGGCCCTTGGCCCGGGCGTCGACATGCTGATGCCGGGCTACAAGGATGCCAACGGCACCGACTACGCCGCCCAGGTCGCGGCCCTGAAGGCGCGCGGCGTGAGGTTCGAGGTCTGCGAGAACACCATGAAGGGTCGCGGCCTGAAGAAGGAGCAGTTCCTTCCCGAAGTCGACTACACGCCGGCCGGCGTCGTGCGCCTGGCGCGACTGCAGGCACAGGGCTTCGCCTACATCAAGCCTTGAGGGCTAGGCCAGGTCCTCGTGGATGCAGAGGTAGTTGCCCTCGGTGTCCTTGAACCACGCCGCCTTCTCCGACCCCAGCACGCAGACATGGTCGACAGTCTTGAAGTCCGGGTAATCGTAGTCCTCGAAGACGACACCGGCCTTCTTCAGCTGCTGGATGCTGGCGACGATGTCGTCCACCTTGAAGCTGACGGCGGTGTGATCCGCCTTGGTGCCGCCCGGCTTGGGGAAGAGGGCCAGGGTGCTGCCACCAACGCTGTAGACGAACTTGCCGTCCGGCTTCAGGCCGCCGGGCACCAGGCCCAGGCAGCCCTCGTAGAAGGCCCGGGCGCGGGCCATGTCGGCCACGGGCAGCATGGTCGTGACGGGAGCGCTGTTCAGCATATGCAGTCCTTTCGCTCGTGCCGGTCACGCGCGGGCGAGACCAGGCAATCAGCATAGGACGGACGCCGTGCCGGCGCCACCACGGGCCGACGCGTCCGGTTTGCTGCGCTAGGCGCCGCTGGCGCTGACCGCGCGCGGCAGGAACTGCTCGTTGCCTACCCAGCCGGCAGTGGCGCCAACCTCACGGCATGCCGCCACCGCGACCATCAGCGCTTCTTTGGGGACATGCTCGGTGAATCGCAGGTCGACCCCCAGCTTTTGTCCCGGCTGCTGTTTCGCTCTGAGGGCTTGCACAAGACCTGTCTTCTCGACCGGAGTGCCGTCAATGGCATAGGTGCCCGCATCCGAGACCGAGAGCACCACGAGGAGCAAGGGAAGGTCAGGCTGCTCAGGTGTGCAGGCTTGCAGCGCGAGCGCCGCCAACAGCAGGGCCATGGCCCGGCATGCGCGCTGCAAAAGGCGATGCCATGCGTCCGAAGCTGGGGCAAAGGTGAGCTTCATGGGCACAAGGTTCAGATGCCGCCCGCAAAGACGGGTCTGAAGAAGCTGCGCTCATAGCTCAGGAAGCACTGCGTCTCTTTGGCATAGGCGAAGGCGGCCTGGCATTCGGGGTCCTGCAGCGAGCGCTGGCGGTAGTCCTCATAGGCCGCCAGGGACGGGAAGGAGAACGGGGCCAGGGCAATGTTGTTGGCGCCCTCGGACGGCAGGAAGTAGCCGTGGTGAGTGCCCCCGAACTTCGCGACCAGCGGCAGCCAGAGCTTGCCGTAGTGCTCGAACTCTTGAACCTTGTTGGGATCGATGACGTAGCGCAGATAGCAGGTGACCATGGGGCGGCTGGGCAGCGGTTCGATGAGCCGTCCATTCTGCGTTGCACTGCTGACCGGACACGGCACACAGGTGAAGATGCCCTTCCCGCGCGCCGATCCCGTGCACAGAATCCCCCATGCCCAAGCTGACCCACGCCGACACAAGCGCTGCCGTGCACCAGTTCATGGCGAGCATTGACCACCCCTTCAAGGCCGAGAGTCTCGGCCGCCGACCTCGCCGCCAAGCTGCCTGCGCTGCGGACGCTTTTACGGGCATGGATACGCCAGGTTTGACATGCTCAAGCTGTACCCACAAGCCGGGACGCCTTCCGTCAGCCCCGGTTGCTAACCTCACAGCCCTCACTTCAAGGAAGCCCTCGATGAAAAGCACGCTGATCGCCACCACCTGCCTGCTCGCCAGTTCCCTGGCCCTGGCCGCCGAAATCAAAGTGACCGTGAACCTGGCCGAGAAGACCGGTGATGGCGCAGCCGTCGGCAGCGTCCGCATCGTCGAGACGCCCTATGGCCTGGCCTTCTATCCCGAGCTCCAGGGCCTGCCACCCGGCCTGCATGGCTTCCACATCCACGAGAAGCCCTCATGCGCACCGGCCGAGGCCAATGGCGCCACCGTGCCGGCCGGCGGCGCCGGCGGCCACTTCGACCCGCTGGGCACGAAAAAACATGGCGAGCCCTGGGGCGACGGCCATCTCGGCGACCTGCCGCCCCTCTTCGTAGCGGCCGACGGCACGGCCAGTGCGCCGGTGCTGGGCCCGCGCCTCAAGCTGACAGACGTGAAGGGCCATGCACTGATGCTGCACGCGGGCGGCGACAACCATTCGGATCACCCGGCGATGCTGGGTGGTGGCGGCGCGCGGGTGGCTTGCGGGGTGATTGGCGGCTGAGGCTCCGCGTCCTCAGGACTTGCCGGCCTTGGCCTTGGCCGCGTAGAGGCGTTCCTTCTCGATCGCCCGCATGTCATTGATGCGATAGACCAGGCCGGCACAGCGCTTGTTGAACTCCTGCGTGCGCGCATCTAAGGCATCGACGCTGGCCTGGAACTCCTCGCCTTCGCGATTGAGGGGCTCGACTCGCGCATTCAGCGCATCCATGCGCTGGTTGTAGGCGGTGATGGCGTCTTCGTCGGACTTGTCGATGGTCGCCTGCAGTGCGACATGCGTCCGCATCTCGTCCTGCCACTGCTTCATGACCGCCTTGCGCTTGTCGGCCTTCTTCTGCAGCACCGCCTGCTCGAGCTTGATCTTGTCCGCTCCATCCATGCACTGGCGCAGGTCTTCCTTGCTTCCATAGCGCGGCCCGGACGTCGCTTGTGCGTGGCTCGCCGTCGTCAGAGCCACCAGGACGGTGAACAGGGCCAACGTGCGTGCGCGGATGGCAGGGCGCATGAGGTGATCCTTGAGGCCATTAAGTACTGCGGAGGCGCGACTATGCCAACCAGACGCTGGTGAAAACTGCCGCGCGGCGACGCGCCGCCCCAGGGCTTACCCCTGGCCGGAAGAATCCTTCCGCCCTTCGACAGGCAGGGCTCCAGATAATCCCCGCCATGCCCCGCATCGCCGTCATCGAGGACGATCCCACCACCAGCGAGCAGATTGCCGGCTGGATCCGCAACGCCCGCCCCGAGCTGAACGTCGACCAGTGGTTCGACCGCGACGCCGCCGAGGCGGCCCTGCTGCGCGAGCGCTACGACCTCGTCGTGCTCGACATCGAGCTGGGCCGCGAGCGCAATGCCGGCGTGGCCCTGATCAACGAGATCAACAAGCAGGGCCTGGGCACGCCGGTGCTGGTGGTGTCGGCCATGCCGGCCGCCATCTACCGCAGCATCATGAAGGCGCTGGACGCCTGGGACTATCTGCAGAAGACGACCTTCGACGAGGCCGAGTTCGTCGAGACATTTCTGGACATCCTGCGCACGGCGCGGCTCAAGGAGCCGGCCTCCAAGGCCACCAAGGTCAACGATGAAAGCCTGCAGCTCGACCCGCTGAAGCAGCGCACGCCGATGTGGCGCGGCCAGCGCATCAACCTGCCGCTGACGGCCCAGCGCATCCTCGCGACGCTGCACGCCCGCGCCGGCGAGGTGGTCAGCTACGAGGAACTGTTCGACGTCGTCAAGAGCGGCCGCAACCGCGACAACGTGCGCAAGCATGTGGCCACCATCCGCGACGCCTTCCGCGACGTGGATCCGAGCTTCGACGGCATCGAGAACATCCCGATGCGCGGTTTCCGATGGACGCCTCAATAGTCCTCAGCGCATGGGCAATCCCCGGTTTCCTCTCGTGCCTGTCGATGTTGACGGTCAGAGCCTGACGCTCGGCGATCAAGTGGTCGTTCTATCAGTGGCCTCGTGTGCTGCTGGGCTGCCTATTGAAGACCAAATCCGTCTTGAAGGAATAGTGGGTCAACTGCGCCGCGCGGTGCGCTTCGACAAGTTCGGCTTTGTCTGGCTCAGCTTCCTGGCCCATGAAACCAGCGACGACTTTTGCCTGTTTCCACATGAGGTTCGAGTTGCCTAGCTGGCCCATGCACTCGATGGATCACTCGCGACAGGCTCGCGACCGCGAGAGATGAAGCTAGGCCGCGTCGAGCTGCCCCTGCCCGACATGCCGCGCCTGGGCGTTGCGGCCTTTCGCAACCGCATCGTCTTCCACCTCGTCTTCGTCGCCCTGGCCGGGGCCACGCTGGCCCTGGCCCTGGTCCTGCTGAACGAGGAACGCCAGCGCAACGCCCAGCGCTACGAGCAGACCTTCGCCAAATCGCTGGGCGAGATCGTCGCCCAGCTGCGCCACCCCTCGGGCCAGTTGGCGCTGATGAATCCCGAGCAGTCACAAGTCGGAGACGGCTGGGTGGCGCCCCTGATGCTGCCCTTTGCCGCCATCGACTTCGACGACGCCACCAAGGCCCAGCGCGCCGTCGAGATGGCCGGCTGCGCCCTGCAGTACCCCGGCGGCACCAGCTTGTGCACTGCGGTGGGCAGCAATGCCTATGCGGGCGGCTTCGTCTACCTGGTGGCCAGCCTGGACGCCCCGCCGCTGGTCTCGCGCCTGCGCGGCAGCCTGGACCTAGCCGACGTGCACCGCGTGCATCTGAGCCTGAAGCGCGACGGCAGCGAGCAGCACTGGCTGGCCCCTGTCGAGATGATCGATGCCCAGCGCGGCCAGCTGCCCGGCTTCACCGTGAGCGCGGCCGACAACACCACGACCCTGCCCTACAAGGCCCGCCCGCAGCGCGACTTCCGCGGCTGGGTCTGGCGCGAAGGGCCCTGCCTGAGCACGGCCGAGCCCTGCCCACGTCGCACGACGGTCTCCATCCGCTTGCCCGTCGAGGCCTTCCGCGAAGCCCTGTTCCGCCCCGGCGGACCGCAGTGGCCACCGGCTGACCTGCCACGTACCGGCCTGCGCCTGGCGCTGCTCGGGCCTGCCGACGCGACGCTGTTCGACAGCGCCGCCTCGACGGCCCAGCCGCCGCTGACGCTGGCGCGACTGTCCGGCACGCTGGCGCCGGGCGAAACGCTGAAGATCACGCGCGGCAACAGCGTCGTCGCGCTGCTGCAAGGCGCCGAGGAAGCCGGCGCGCCGCCCTCGCCCTGGCTGACCGCGCTGATCCAACGCCTGCCCGCTCCCGCCATGCCGCACACGCTGACGGCCAGGGACAGTGTGACGACGCCCGTGGGCCGCTTCGACGTGACGCTGAGCGGAGATCTGCAAGGCCTGGACCGATCCTTGAGCGCCAGCGCCGCCCGCCTGGCCTGGCCGGTGGGCGCCACGCTGGCCGCCATCGCCCTGGCCTGGCTCATCATCGAGATGGGCCTGATCCGCCGCGTCGCCATGCTGACCAAGCGGGCCGCCGCGCTGTCACACCAGTTGCAGAAGCCCGAGCGCTTCGAGCTGGGCACGCTGGACGTGGCCGATCTGCGCGGCCGCGACGAGCTGGGCATCCTCGCGGGCAGCCTGTCGGACCTGCTGCAGCACGCCCGCGACAGCCTGCGCCGCGAGCAGTTGCGCGCCGAGCGCGAGCACGACCAGTGGCATGCCGTGGGGCACGAGATCATGTCGCCGCTGCAGTCGCTGATGCTGCTGCACGCCGCCGACGCCGACCCGAGCCGGCGCTATGTGCAGCGCATGCAGCAGGCCGTCAAGGTGCTCTACGGCCAGGCCTCACCGAGCGAGGCCCTGGCCGCCGCGACCCTGGCCGTGGGCCGGCTGGACCTGGACGCCTTCCTGCGCCAGGTGGCAGAGAACGCGGCCTATGCGGGTATTGCCGACGTCGCCTATGCGGCCGGTGAACCGGTCTGGGCCCAGGCCGACGAATACCCGCTGGAGGATGCCATCACCCATGTGCTGACCAATGCCGACCGCTACCGCGTGGCTGGCACGCCGATCATGCTGGCCCTGCGCGTCGAAGGCGATCTGGCCCTCATCGACATCCATAACCAGGGCCCGCGCATCCCCGATGAGCAGCTTGCGCGCATCTTCGACTACGGCGTCAGCGATGCCGAACCCGAGGAAGGTGTCAGGCGCGGCCAGGGCCTGTTCGTGGCCAAGACCTATCTGGCCAAGATGGGCGGCAGCATCGCAGCGCGCAATGTGGACGACGGCGTCGTGTTCGAGATCGGGTTGCGCCGGACTTAAGCGCTCTTCTTCTTGAGGCGGCCCAGCAGTTCGCGCGCGGCCAGTTCGGAACTCAGCGACATCTCCAGCGGCGCCCGCACCAGGCCGGCATGGCCATATTGCAGGTTCTCGTAGACCTCGGCTGCGGCGGGGAAATGGTCGAGCAACCCCGGCAGCACTTCGTGGCCCTGGTGTTCGCGCAACTCGGCACCCAGCTTCTGGACGAGGAGCCGGTACTGGTGGGGATCGGCCGCGTGGCCCTGACCTTCAAGCGCCTGCAGCAACTGGGCCAGGCGCACGAGGGACAGCAGTTCGGCGGGGACGGCAAGTTTGATGACGGAAGGCATGGCGCCTACATGGCCCCGGCAGACGGCATTTCAAGCGGCCCGATTGCGGCATGTTGCACACTGCCCCGCACAATCCGCACAAGACCCGGAGGCCGCATGAAGTTCCTGCCCGACGCAACCTACGCGCTGCTCGACGCCAGCGGCGGCATCCGCCAGCAGACCGGCGGCCACGAGTTCTGGGGCCAGCCGCAGCAGGCGCTGGACGCCCGCGGCAAGGACTGGCTGGTGTCGGAATTCGTCTGCGACGCCGACTGGGGCAGCTGGGAGATGCATCCCCTGGGCGATGAATTCGTCTACCTGCTGGACGGCGACATCGAATTCCAGCTCGAGACGCCCGAAGGCGTCGTCGCCCAGCGCATCTCTGACCGCGGCGCCGTCGTCGTGCCGCGCGGCGTCTGGCACACGGCCAAGGTGTTCCGGCCCAGCCGCATGTTCTTCATCACCATGGGAGCCGGCACCGAACACCGGCCGGCCTGAAGCTCTGGAGGGTCGTCCATGTCCCGCGACATCGTCTACACGCCCAAGGCCGCCAAGCCGCCGCCGACCTACAGCCAGGCCGTCAAGGCGGCAGGCCTGGTCTTCGTGTCCGGCACGGCGCCGACGGACCCGGCCACCGGCCAGTTCGTCGGCACGACGGTGCAGGAGCAGACCCGCCAGTGCCTGAGCAATATCGCCGCCATCCTGGAAGCGGCAGGCAGCAGCATGGACAAGATCGTCAGCGTGACCATCGTGCTGGCCGACGAAGACGACTTCGCCGGCATGAACGAGGAATACCTGCGCTGGTTTCCGGTCGACCCGCCGGCCCGCCAGGGCGCCAAGCTGCCGGCGCGCATCCCGGGGCTGAAGGTGTCGATCGCGGCAATAGCCGCAGCCTGAGGCCTACTTCTCGCCCACGACCAGCAGCGTGAACGAGCCTGGCTTCATGGTGCGGCGCGGGCGCGTCTGGCCCTGGGCTGGCGGCTGTTCGTCGAACTCCGCCGTCACCAGATAGACCTGGTGATCGGCCGCGTTGACCGCCATCGTGCGGGCGCCGCGCGCGGTGGCCACGGTCTGCTGGACCTTGAAGCTGTCGGCCCCCGCGGCGTGGATGACCGCCAGCGTGCCGTCGCCCTGCGAGCTGAAGACCAGCTGGCGCTGCGCGTCGAAGGCATTGGCATCCACGCCCTCGCCGATGGGCAGCTGCGCCACCGTCTTGCCGGTATCGGCATTGACGACCAGCAGGGTGCTGTTGTGGCAGCCGACGAAGAGCCGGCGCGCGGCGCGGTCCATGGCCAGCCCGGCGGGTTCGTCGCAGCCGGCCAGCGGCCAGGTCGCCACGACGGCACCGGTCTTCAGGTTGATGGCCTGCAGCGCGTTCTTGTCCTCGATGTCGACGAAGACCATGCCGCGCCCGTCCGGCACGGCCGCCTCGGGCTTGCCGGCGAGCGCGATAGTGGCCACCAGCTTCTCGCCCACGGCGTCGATGACGCTGGCGTTGTGGCTGCGGCCGTTGAAGGCCAGCACCTGTTTCGTGCTCTCGTCGTAGGCGATGAAATCGGGGTTCTGGCCCAGCGGCGTGGCGATCTTGCCCGTCGTCTTCAGGCTGCTGGCGGTAAAGACGCTGACCGAGTTGTCGCGACCGTTGCTGGTGAAGCCCTTGTCCAGCTCGGGCGCCAGTGCGATGCCGTGCACACCGGGCGTGTCGGGGATGTCGCCGACGACGCTGCCGCTGCGCGGGTCCACCACCTGCACATGCTGGCCGCGTGAGATGAAGAGACGGTGCGACGGCGCGTCGTAGCTCAGATAGTCCCAGCCGCCTTCGCCGCCAAGGGTGTAGCGGTGCAGAACCTCGAAGTCACCCGCCGCGGCGGTGAGGGGCAGCAGCAGGCAGGCCAGCAGGCCGGACAGATGGAACTTGGCGCTCATGGACATCGTGCAAACTCCGGCGGACGGAATTCCAGTGTAGGCAGGTGCCGGCGTGGCACCGGCCCGCCAACCCGTCTGTTCACTTTCACTCACCCCGGCTGCATGACACCCCCGATGGATCACGGCCTCGACTGCCAGCGCTGCGGCGCCTGCTGCGGCTATTTCCGCGTGTCCTTCTACTGGGCCGAGGCCGACGATGCGCCCGGAGGCACCGTGCCGGTGGCGCTGACGCGCCAGATCAGTCCCCAGCACCGCTGCATGGCCGGCACCGAGGCCAAGCCGACGCGCTGCGTGGCCTTGGACGGCGAGATCGGACAAGCCGTGGGCTGCACCATCTATGCCCGGCGCTCCAGCGCCTGCCGCGAACTGCAGCCCGGCGACGAAAAATGCCTGCGGGCCCGCGCTGCCCACGGCCTTGAAAGCCCCCGCTCCGGCGCCATCTCGCCGAATCCGCCCCAACATCCCCAGCCATGAAGTCACTCGGCAAACGCGCCAACGGCCCCCGTCTCGAACGTATGCGGGCGTCGCCGCGCTACCGGGTGACCGATTCGGGCGAGGGCTTCCACAACGTCCACCCCATCCAGCCGGGCCTGCGAGACCGCAGCGAGAGGCCATCCCTGGGCGACTTCCTCTGCTCCGAGGGCCGCCGCACGCCGGCCGGCCCCCTGCCCGCGCACAACCCGCTGGACGCCTGGCTCCGGCCCACCGACACCGGCCTGCGCGCCACCTGGCTGGGCCACTCGACGGTGATGATCGAGATCGACGGTTTCCGGGTGCTGACCGACCCTGTCTGGGGCAAGCGCGCCTCGCCGTCACAGCTGGCCGGCCCCAAGCGCTTCCAGCCCGTGCCGTTGACGCTGAAGGCCCTGCCAAAACTCGACGCCGTCGTCATCTCCCATGACCACTACGACCATCTCGACATGGGCACGGTCAGGGAGCTGGTCAAGCTGCAGGACGTGCCCTTCATCACTTCGCTGGGCGTCGGCGCCCACCTGGAGGCCTGGGGCATCCCGGCCGAGCGCATCGTCGAGCTGGACTGGTGGGAGCATTGGCAGGCGCCGCAAGGCGAGCTGCGCATCCACGCGGCGCCGTCCCAGCATTTCTCGGGCCGGTCGCTCACCGACCGCAATGCCACGCTGTGGTCGTCCATCGTCATCGAGTCGCCCAGGCACCGCGTCTTCTTCAGCGGCGACACCGGCCTGACCAGCGAATACGCAGCCATCCGCGAACACTTCGGTCCCTTCGACCTCGTCATGCTGGAGGTTGGCGCCTTCCACCCGTCTTGGGGCGACATCCACCTCGGCCCGGAGAACGCGCTGAAGGCCCTGCAGTACCTGGGCGGCGGCGCCTTTTTGCCGGTGCACTGGGGCACCTTCTCGCTGGCCCTGCACGACTGGGATCAACCGGCCGAGACGCTGCTGGAGCTCGGCCCCAAGCAGGGCGCCCAGCTGCTGATGCCGCGCCTGGGCGAGGCGGTGGAACCGGCCAAAGGCGATCTGGCCAAACCCTGGTGGCGCGAGGCCGAGGCACACGGCCACAAGATCCTCAAGACCACCGAGCCCGAAGACCCGGGCAAGATGCCCAAGGCCATGCCCTGGCCGCTGGATTGAGCCGCGACCGAGCCCTGGGCCTGTGCACAGGGCGATGCGTGGCGAGGGATCACCGCCATGCAAGGCGGTGAGCATGAGGCAGGCCCTAGTTCGACGAACCCGACGCCGGCGCGCTGCCGCCTTCGATCTTGTCGGCGGTCTTGCGCACCGCGTTGCTGGTGGCGTCGGCGCCTTTCTTGACGCCGCTGGCCGCCGCATCCACGCCCTTGGACACGCCGCGGGCGGTGGCGTTGGCACCCTTCTCGATGCCGCGCGCCGTCGCCTTGGCGCCGCGCTCGATGCCGCTGGCCGCCGCATGCACGCCACGCGCGACGCCGCTGGCGGCCGCCTGGGTACCTCGCACCACGGCACCTTCGATCCTGTCGAGCGTCGAGGGCGCCTCATCGGCCGCCATCGCGGAGGTGGCAGCGGCCAGCAGGGCGGCGAGAACCAGGGCAGTGGACTTGGGATTCACGAGTCTTCCAATCCAGGAAAGGAAGACCGATTCTGCATGCAGCCCGCCGCCGCCTCTGTCGGACATCACCGCGTGACGATGGGGAAATTGCCCGGCGCCTTGTCGATGAGGCTCAGGAAGCGGGCCAGGTCGATCTTGCTGCCGGTCACCTTGAGCTCATCCGACGTCAGCATGTCCTTGGCACCGGCCGTTCCGGCCATCATGCGCACGAAGAAGGCCTGGGTCAGCGTCAGCGTGGCGTTCGCATCTGCAGCGGCTTGCGCGCGACGGTGGTGCAGCACGGCGTTCTCTATCCACAGCACATAGGACTCCTTGGTGTCCGTCAGCACGAGGTTGATCTTCAAGTTCTTGCCTTCGGCCGCGGGACCGTTGAGGCCGGCGGCCATGGCTTCGAGGAAGCGCTCGATGGGCGTTTGCGACAGCATGTCGACAAAGGCCGCGCGGTTGATGCCCTGCTTGGGCGGACCGCCACGCAGCTCGGCGGCGGCGGTCAGATAGCTGTTGCGCCAGGTCGAAGCCTCGGCGACAAAGCCGAGCTGGTCGTAGGCCCGCGCCAGCAGTTCACGCGCCGCCTTGTTGTCGCCATCGGCGAACACGACATGGTTGAGCAGCTCGGCGGCCCAGCGGTAGTCGCCGTTGTCGAAGGCCGTCCGCGCGGCGGCCACGGCCTTGTCGGCACCGCCGGCCAGCGCCACGTAGCGCTTGGCCATCTCCACCGGCGGCAGCGGGTCGAGGTGGGCGGGGTTGCCGTCGTAGGCGCCGAGGTAGAACTGGTAGACGGCCTTCACGTTGTGGCGCAGGTCGCCGTAATAGCCGCGCGCGCCGAAGTGGGTCTGCAGGGACTTCGGCAGGCGGATCTGGTCGGCGATCTCGGCCGGCGTCAGGCCGGCGTTGATGAGGCGCACCGTCTGGTCGTGCGTGTATTTGTAGACGTCGCGATGCTGGGTGATGAACTGCGTGATGCGCTCATGCCCCCAGAGCGGCCAGTTGTGCTGGCCGACATAGACCTCGGCATCGCCGAGCTGGTCCAGTGCGTCCTGCATGTAGTTGGACCAGCGCAGCGCGTCGCGCACCTTGGCGCCGCGCACCGGCAGCAGGTTGTGCATGGTCTGGGCCAGGTTCTCGGCGCCGCCATAGACCTTGAGCGCGGGGATGGAGAAGGTCATTTCCGCCGGCGCCTCGGCTCCGGGGACGTTGTGGAAGACGAAGCGCACGCCGTCGATGACCCGCTCTTCCGTTGCCTTGGTGATGAGGTCAGTTGGCGCCAGCACGCCGAAACTCCCATAGCCCACACCCTTGCCCAGGCCCGTGTCCACCAGCCCCTTGGCCGAACGCTCGAGGTTCTTGCCGAACTGGTAGGCCGAGCGGCGGCCCATGGCGGTGCCCACCAGCACGTTCTCGCTGGTGGCCTCTTCCATGAAGCCGTTGGAGGCGATGACGGGCACGCCGGCCTTGACCTGCTCCGGTGTCAGTACGCCCAGGGCGCCGCCGAAGTGGTCGGCATGGCTGTGCGTGAACATCAGCGCGGTGACGGGCTTGTTGCCGAGGTGCTGGCGCGCGAAGGCGAGGGCCGCGGCGGCGGTCTCGCGGCAGGTCAGGGCGTCGATGACGATCCAGCCGGTCTTGCCCTCGACCAGCGTCATGTTGCCGATGTCGAAACCGCGCAGTTGCCAGACGCCGTCGACGACCTTGAACAGGCCGATCTGGGCGTTCAGCTTGGCGTGGCGCCACAGGCTAGGGTTGACGGTGGGCGGCGCGTCGCCATCGACAAAGTTGAAAGCGTCGAAGTCGATGATGACGCTGCCGTCGGCCGCGAGGATCTTGCCGGTGGGGCGGGCGATGAAACCGCGCCTGGCGTCTTCAAAATCCTGGCCTTCGGCCAGCGGCAGGGCCTTGGCGAACTCTGCATTGGCCTGCACTGTGCTTGCGCTTGCGTCGCCGGAGGGAGCGGCGGCCTCGCGGCCGCAGCCGGCCAGGATCAGGGCCGCAATGAGGGCCGTCGTCATCGTCTTCATCGGGTCGTTTCCTTCAGGCATCCGCGCGAATGAGGTCGGCGGCTTTCTCGGCAATCATGATCGTGGGGGCGTTGGTGTTGCCGCCGATCAACGTCGGCATGATGGAGGCATCGACGACACGCAGGCCGCTCACGCCATGAACGCGCAGGCGCTCGTCGACGACGGCCATCGCGTCGCTGCCCATCTTGCAGGTGCCGACCGGGTGGTACTGCGTGTCGGCGCGGGCGCGGATGTCGGCGGCCAGGCCCGCCTCGTCGTCAGCGCGCACCGGGTAGAGCATCGCGCCGCGCAAGCCGTCGAAGGGCGAAGATTCGACCAGACGCTGCTGGATCTGCGCACCCTTGACGAGCAGCAGCAGGTCGCGCTCGTCGCTGAGGAAGCGCGGGTCGATGCGCGGCGCGGCCAGCGGGTCAGGCCCGGCCAGTTCGACCGTGCCGCGGCTGTGCGGGCGCAGCACGTCGACATGGCAGGAAATGCCATGGCCCCAATGCAGCTTGCGGGCATGGTCGTCGACGATGCCCATGACGAAGACGAGCTGCAGGTCGGGGACGGCGACATGGGGCTCCGAGCGCAGGAAGGCGCCGGATTCGGCGATGCTGCTGGTCAGCAGGCCGGTGCGCTGGCGGCGCCATTCGCCCACCGCCCGCGCCAGCCTCACACCGCCACGCATGGACACGCCGAAGGTCGGCGTGCTCGAGTGGCAGCGCCAAGTCTGTACATAGTCGATGTGGTCCTGCAGGTTCTGGCCGACGCCGGGCAGGTCGCGCTCGACGGCGATGCCCATGTGCTGCAGATGCGCGCCAGGGCCGATGCCCGATAGCATCAACAGTTGCGGCGAGCCGAAGGCACCGGCGCTGACGATGACCTCGCGGCGCGCCCGCACAAGCCGGACGGTTCCATCGACGCGGCAGTCCACGCCCAAAGCCCGGCCATTGGCCAGGCGCAGTTGGGTCGCCTTGGCGTGGGTGATGACCTGGAGATTGGGCCGGCCGAGCTGGGGCGTCAGATAGGCCTTGGCCGCGCTGCAGCGCTCGCCGTTGATCTGCGTCACCTGGTAGACGAACGAGCCGAAGGGTTCGGGGCCGTTGTAGTCGCCGATATTGGGCAGGCCCTGCAGCGCGGCGGCGGCGAGGAAGGCCTGGTTGATGGGGCTGGGGCTGCGCGGCAGCATGACATTCAGCGGGCCGTCGCGGCCGTGCAGGGGGCAGTCGCCGAACTGCTCGTTGCGCTCGCTGCGGCGGAAATAGGGCAGCACCTCGTCATAGCTCCAGCCGGGGTTGCCCAGGCTCGCCCAGTGATCGTAGTCGTGGCGGTGGCCACGCACATAGAGCATGGCGTTGATGGAGCTGCTGCCGCCCAGGGTCTTGCCGCGCGGCTGGTAGCCGCGGCGGCCGTTGAGCCCGTGCTGGGGCACGGTCTCGTAGGCGTAGTTGTTCATACGCGTGGGCACCATGGCGACGACGCCGGACGGCGCGTGGATGAAGGGGCTGCTGTCCGGCCCGCCGTTTTCCAGCAGGCAGACGGACACGGCCGGGTCCTCGCTCAGGCGTGCGGCCAGCACGCAGCCGGCCGAGCCAGCACCCACGATGACGTAATCGAAATCCACCTGTCGGTCCTTCGCTTGTGTTGCTGGCCGAAGGATGAAATCTGGCGGGCATTACGTCCAACGCATAATCAGTCGGCATTCATTGCGTTTCTTGCATATGAACCTGCGCCAGCTCAGCCACCTCATCGCCCTGGCCGACGAAGGCCGCTTCGTTGCCGCGGCGGAGCGGGTGCACCTCAGCCAGGCCGCCTTCAGCCGCAGCATCCAGGCCCTGGAAGAGGACTGGGGCCTGCGCCTCTTCGAGCGCGGGCCGCAGGGCGCCGTGCTGACGCCGGCCGGCCGCACCCTGGTGGAGCGCGCACGCCGCCTCGTCTTCGACGCCGACTGCCTGGAGCGCGACGCGGCCCTGCTGCGTGGCGGCCTGCTCGGCGAACTGGCCTTTGGCGCCGGGCCTGTGCCAGCGGCGATCCTGGTGTCGCCGCTGCTGGCCGGGCTGAGGCGCGAAGCGCCCGGCGTGGTCGCCCGCGTTCGCTACGGCAATGTCGACAGCCTGCTGTCCCTGCTGACTGACGAGGCCATCGAGTTCTTCATCGGCGACCCGCGCATGCTCGGCGACACCCGCCGCGTGGAGATGAGGCCCGTCATGCGAATCGGTGGCGGCGTCTTCGCGAGGGCGGGCCACCCGCTGCTGGACGCGCCGCGCGTGACCGCCGCCGACCTGAGCCACTTCGGCGTCGGCATGGTGTCGATGTCGCCGCAACTGCAGATGTTCGTCGCCCAAGGCCTGGGCTTTGCGAGCCCGGCCGAGCTGCCCGTCGTCGTCGAATGCGACGACCTCGTCACGCTGGCACGGCTGGCCGCAGACGGCGACCTGCTCGCCGCCCTGCCGCGCGGCCTGCCCGCCATCGACAGCCTGGGCCTGCAGCCGATCAAGGGCTTGAAGACGATGGGCGAGTTGTATGTGGATGCCCACGCCGTGTGGCTGCGCGGGCGCACGCTGGCACCGGCCGCCGAGATGGCGCTGCGCCTGGTCAGGGAGATGGCGGAGCGTTCCTAGGCGCGGCGCCTGCCTGAATCGTGCACCACCTCGCCGTCGGACTTGGTGAACGGCGGCAGCGGCCCGACGGGCAGCAGCTCCAGCACCGCTTCCGACGGCCGGCACAGCGCCGTGCCCAGCGGCGTCACGACGATGGGGCGGTTGAGCAGTACCGGGTGCCGCTCGATGGCATCCAGCAGCGCATCGTCGCTGAGGGCCGGATCGCCCAGGCCCAGTTCGCCGAACACGGCTTCCTTCTCGCGCAGCAGCGAGCGCAAGGGCTGGCCCGCGGCCGCAGCCAGGGCGCGGATCTCGTCGCGGCTGGGCGGTGCGCTCATGTACTCGACGATGCGCGGCTCCAGGCCGGCATGGCGGATCAGCGCCAGCACATTGCGCGAGGTACCGCACTGGGGGTTGTGGAAGATCGTGATGTCAGACATGGCGAGGAGCGCCGAGGGCGCGGTGGGCAAGCAGGGCCAGCAGCGCGCCGGCAAACTCGGCGGCGACGAAGCCCGGCACGCTGGCCGGCGCAATGCCGGCGAAGCTGTCACTGAACATGCGGCCCCAGGCCGCGGCGGGGTTGGCGAAGGACGTGGACGCGGTGAACCAGTAGGCCGCACCGATGTAGGCCGACACCAGGCCAGCCGCCTGGCCAGCCGGCGCGCGCAGCACCACCAGCAGCAGGCCAAAGCTGGCCACACCCTCCGCGAGCCATTGGCCCGGGCCGGTGCGCACCTTGGTGGACAGCTGCAGCAGCGGAACGTCGAACATCGCATGGGCCAGCACGGCGCCGAGCACCGCGCCGACAAGCTGGACCGCGACATAGGGCGCGAGCCGCGGCCAGGGCAGGTCGCCGCGCAACGCGAGGGCCAGCGACACGGCCGGGTTGAAATGGGCGCCGCTGATCGGGCCGAGGATCTCGATGAGCGCGAAGAGCCCTCCCACCGTGGCCGCCGTGTTGGCCAGCAGCGCCAGCGCCCCATTGCCGCCGGCCAGGCGCTCTGCCATCAGGCCCGAGCCAATGACGACGGCCAGCAGCAGGGCCGTGCCCAGGCCTTCGGCCAGCAGCGCTCGATTCAGCCGCGCGTTCAACAGCAGCCACCTGCTGGTTTCACGGCCATGGCCGTGGGCTTGCCGCGCGGCGCATCGCCGGGACAGCAGGCCAAGGCCGCGACCGGCTGCGCCTCACCACCAAAGGTCGGGATGTCGCGCAGCGTGTGGAACTGCTCCCAGGCGATGCCCTGGGGGTCGGTCACCCAGTACTTGTCGCTGCGCGCGTAGCAGCAGCTCGTCTCGCCGACGTCGGCGAGGCTCAGGTCGGCAGCTTCGGCCTGCGCCTTCAGCGCGGCCAGCTCGTCCTCGCTGTCGGTCTGGATGCCGAGGTGATCGACGCCGAGCTTGCCGCCGCGAGTGGAAATGGCGAAGTTGATGCGCGGGTCGTCGAGCATCCATTTCGCGTAGTCGCTCTCCTGGCGCGTCGGCGCCACGCCGAACAGCTTGGAATAGAAGGCGATGCTCTTACCCAGGTCTTCGACATGAGCATGAACGTGAAAGCGCTTCATCACGGCTCCTTCAGCAACAGGTTTTGGCCGGAACACCGCACTCGGCGCCCTGGCAGCAGTTCTCGGTCAGATAGCCCAGCAGCGCGTTCATGCGCGCATAGGCGGCGCGATAGATGAGGTTGCGGCTGGAGCGCTCCTGGGTCACCAGGCCGGCGTTGACCAGTTCCTTCAGGTGAAAGGACAGGGTGTTGGCCGGGATGTCCAGGCCCTCGGCCATGGTGCGGGGCGTCAGCCCCGCCTCGCCGGTGACGACGAGGGCGCGGAAGACCTTGAGCCGCACGGGCTGGGCCAGCGCGGACAGGGCTTTGACGACATCTTGTTCATCCATATTTCCAGAATACTCGAAGTAAAGAGTGCAGGCAAGGATATGAATGGCGGGCCGCACAATCACGCCCGTTCTCGGCCTCACCTTGACCATGCCCGATCTGCGCCACGCCCCGACCGCCCTGCTGCTGACCGCCGCCCTCGCGCTGAGTTCCTGCCAACGCGTCAACGATGTCCCAGCCGCGCTGCCGGCCGCCTCGGCGGCCCAGGACACCACCGCTACAGCCAGGCTGCGCGAGCAGGGAGACGCCCTGCTGGCACTGCACCGCCAGATCGTCGTGCTGATGGATGGCGAGGCGGCCCTGCCACCGGCCCAGCGCCGCGAAGTCCAGGCCCTGGGCCAGCAGCTTTTCCACGAGCTGCTGCAGCGCCAGCAGGCCCTGGCCGACGCGGCGCTCAAGCCCGAGGCGCTGGATGCCACCACCGCGCTGATCACGCGCATCGAGAGCGAGCCCCGCTGGTTCGACGCCGACCGCCTCGCCTTCAAGGAGGTGCTGGGCGAGCTGGCCACCGGCCTGAAGACGGCCCAGACCCTGGACGGCATCAAGCTTGCCCGTCGCGCCCAGGACGACCTGGACACGCTGGCCGAGGTGGAGAAGGCCTATGAGCAGGAGCTGAAGGAGGTCTTCGGCGGCTTTGCCAAGCGCGGCATCGAATTGAAGCGCGAGAAGTGGGCCGACTACGTCGCCAAGCTCAAGACCCTGCACACCCGCGACGCCGTCATGAAGCAGTACGGCGCCCAGCTGCCGGCCGCGGCCGACCTCGCGCCGGAGCCTCCCGCCTCCGGCGCCATGCGCGGGGTGGCAGCGAAAGACCGCGAGGTCTTCGGCGACAAGCTGCCGCCCAAGACCGTGCTGCTGACCTTCGACGACGGCCCGCATGCGCGCTACACGGACGAGATCCTGGAGATCCTGAAGCGTTACAACGCGCCGGCCGTGTTCTTCGAGCTGGGCCAGAACCTCGGCAAGGTCGGCGCAGACGGCCAGGTGCAGCCGGGCAACGGCAGCGCCGTGGCCAAGCGCATCCTCGCGGCCGGCCACCAGATCGCCAACCACAGCTTCACGCATGGCCTGATGTCCAAGTTCGAGCTGGTCAAGGTCAAGGAAGAAGCCGCCAACACGGAGGCGCTGCTCGATGCGGCGGGTCGCAACGGCGACGCCCTGTTTCGCTTTCCCTACGGCGCCCGCAACGACGGCGCCTTGACGACCATCGAGGCGCTGAAGCTGCGCTCGATGATGTGGAACGTCGACTCCCTGGACTGGAGCGACCCCATCCCCAAGAGCATCGCCGCCCGCGTCATGGCCGAGCTGGACAAGCAGCAGCGCGGCATCGTGCTCTTCCACGACATCCATGCCCGCACCGTCCAGGCCCTGCCCCTGGTGTTGGATCAGCTGGCCGCCGAAGGCTGGCGATTCGCGAGCTTCAAGGACGGGCAGTTCGTCGTGTCGAGCGAGCGCAGCGCCGCCGCCCCGCCGCCGCCCGCGCCGGGCGAGCTGTACCGCGACAGCCATGCCCTGGTCATCGGCATCAACCAATACAGCGCCTGGCCCAAGCTGTCGCATGCGGTGCGCGACGCGCAGGCCGTGCGCGACACCCTGGTCACGCGCTTCGGTTTCGCGGCCGACCACGTCACCCTGCTGACCGACGCCGACGCCACGCGCGCCAACATCCTGAAGGCCCTCAACGATCGCTTCGGCGACCCCAAGCGCGTCAAGCGCGACGACCGCGTCTTCGTCTTCTTCGCCGGCCACGGAAGCACGCGCAAGCTGCCCAGCGGCCGCGAGGTCGGCTATATCGTGCCGGTGGACGCCGGGCTCAATGACCTGCAGTCCGACGCCATCGCCATGCCCCAGCTGCAGGAAGTGGCCGAGGCCATCACGGCCAAGCATGCCCTCTTCGTCATCGACGCCTGCTACTCGGGCCTGGGCCTGACCCGCGGCGGCTCGGCCGCGGCCGACAGCAACTTCGCCCGCACCAATGCCCGCCGCATCGGCCGCCAGATGATGACGGCCGGCGGCGCCGACCAGCAGGTGGCCGACGACGGCCCCGGCGGCCACTCGGTCTTCACCTGGACGCTACTGCAGGCCCTCAGCGGCAAGGCCGACCTGAACGGCGACGGCCTCATCACCGCTACCGAGCTGGCCGCCTATGTCGCACCTGCCGTGTCGGCCATCGCCCACCAGACGCCGGCCTTCGGCAGCCTGCCGGGCAGCGAGGGCGGCGAGTTCATCTTCGAATTGCCGACTGCCCAGGAGCCGGCCCTGAGCGGCGCCGTCGCCCAGCTCGACGACAAGGCCAGCCAGTTCGCCGCCAAGCTCGACGAGGCCAGCACGGCAGGCCGCCAGGCCGCGCCTGCAGCGGGTGGCGCGGCGAGTTCCGTGCAGGTAACCATCAAGGGCCTGGACGGCAAGGACCAGGCCCTGGCCGCTCCGACCGCTCGCGTCGATGCCGGCGCCCGTGTGACCGCCCAACGCGCCAACGACCGCGGCCTGCAGCTCTACCGCGAGCGCCGCTACGACGAGGCCGAGGCGGCGTTCAAGGAGGCGCTGCAGCTACAACCCAGGTTCGCGCTGGCCGCCAACAACCTCGGCTTTGTTTTGTATCGCCGCGGCAAGCCGGCCGATGCGTCGGCCTGGTTCGAGAAGGCCGTCGAGATGGACGCGAGCCGGGCGTTGGCCTGGCTCAACCTCGGTGATGCACGCCTGCAGGCCGGTGACGAGAGCAAAGCCATGGCGGCTTACAAGACCTTCCTGGAGCTGGCGCCCAAGCATGCGCGCGCGGCCGAGCTGCAGGCGTGGATTGCGAATCCGTCAGATTCGACAAGGCCGAAGCCGTTGTGAGCTACCGATGAAAATGTCAACGCCCCATCTTCAACTTGAGCTTCAACCCCGCCGCAAGGTTGACGAAGAGGATTGGGTTCGTGTCCAGGTGCTTCTCCAAACCAACGGCTTCCGGGGCGATTTCGAAGCTTGGCTGCAATTGACCGATCTCGTCAGATTCCGCGATGAGATCGAAGAGATGTATGACTGCGTCGGAGAACAACGCTCAGCAATCCTGTCGAGCGCAGAGCCTGATATCGACATACGCCTGGAGAGCCGGCGTCTCGGTGGTATCCAGGGCAGCTATCGCTTGGAAAGCGAGCGCCTGAACGGCGAGCCCACCGCCATCTCCGGTGCATTTGAGCTCGATCAGAGTCATCTGCCGTCGTTGCAAACCAGCGTCGATTCCCTGGTCTGGCTGCTTGGTGGTGAATCGACTGAGTGAGCGACGATTCCGCTGACGACCTTGATTTCGCGTGGCACGGGCGCCTCCGATGGCCGCGACAACGAACTGCTTCCGAGTCAGGTCTCGCCCGACGCCGGCAACAGCCTTCTCAGAGCGGCGATCAGCTCCGGCAGCGCGTCCTGAATCACGTTCCAGACCGTCTCATGGTTCACGACCGCGTACCCGTGGATCAGCACGTTGCGAAAGGCGACTATCTGTGCCAGCCGGGGCACCTGGCCGGCCAGACTCCCGTCCAGCTTGGCCAGTTGGCCCAGCGCCTCACCAATGATCTCGAATTTGCGCTCCACGGCGGAGTAGAGCAATTCATCGTCGGCGTACTGCTGGGCATCACGCCCCTGCACAAATCCCTGGATCGCCTCGGCAGCGCTCAAGGCATCCCACAGGAAGGCACGCGGATCACGCCGCATAAAGCAGCTCGCGCTCCCGCTCGATCTGGCGCAGCACGAAGGGGTTGCGAACCGCGCCCGCCTGCACGAGGTCGACGCGGCGACCCAGCACGGACTCGAAGTCGCGCCGCGCCGCGTCCCACTCGTCCAGGCTCACTCGGAACCCGGGCTCGAAGGCCACCAGCAGATCGGCATCGCTCTGCGGCTTGAAATCGTCGCCACGCGCCGCGGAGCCGAAGACCTCCAGCCGCGCGATGTGATGGCGTCGGCACAACTCGGCAATGGCTTCGCGAGCCTGGGCAATGCTGAAATGCATGCCGCAAGTGTAGGCAAGCGACGACCAGCCCGTGCCCTTTCCCCGTGGAGTCCCGCCCGTCGGTTGACCGACGCCGACATCATCCCGCCTTCAACCTGTGTTCCACTCCAGTCCCGGAGTCTGTCCCTGACCTCCGGAGATGTTGATGACCCCATCTGCTTCCTTCCCCGCTGCAGCCCGACGCGACGCGCTTCGCGACCGGTTGCTTGCCACCGTGGACCTGCTCAAGCAGCGACGCGCGGCCGAAATCGCGGAGGGCTATATCGATGACTATGTCGCCATGCACTGGATGGAATGGCAAGGCGGCACGCTCCGCCTGACGACGACGGGCGAGAACGTCTGCAAGCACCTGAAGGCCTTGCTGAGCCGCACGGCCGGGCGCAGCGCGGCCTGAGGCCTCGACAGGGGGCGAACGCGCAGGCGCCGACGCGCCTGTGTTCCACTTCCACCGTGAAGTCCGACGTCTCCCCGCCCAAGCCGCCTGCCC
>Ga0194137_10000163_pt1 | contig 45081 bp, 36 predicted proteins | sample TARM_MetaG_T3_14_FD_134025 | JGI IMG/M metagenome (GOLD analysis project Ga0194137, IMG submission 134025) | Freshwater microbial communities from Pennsylvania, USA, analyzing microbe dynamics in response to fracking - TARM_MetaG_T3_14 (version 2) | ecosystem: Environmental > Aquatic >...
GCCCCATGGTCATGCCTTTGACAGGCTCGCCCCCACCCACCTGACGCAACTCGGAAGCCGGCAGATGCGGCAGCGACAAAGCCAGCGCGGTGAAGTCGTTGAGCACACGCAAACGCTGCAAGCCCAGCGCCTGGCGCAAGCCCACGATTGAAAAGCCCCAAGGCGCATTGAAGAGCTGGAGGTGGTCGCCGATCACGGGCCCAGCGGCGCCCAGACAGCCGGTACGCGGCCGCATGGGCCCGCTGGCCGCCCCCACCTGCTGCAGGTAGTGCTCGATGGCGGAAGCGGCATCGGGATGGTCACGCAAAGTCAGGTTCAGGATGTGGCCGATCTCGCCCTCAGGGGTGAGCTTGAGCGCCAGGCGCACATTCGTGCCGCCGATGTCGCCCAGCAGCTTGGGAAAGTCATGCGGCATGGAACACCTCGCACGCCACCTGGTCTTGCAGCAAAGCCAGACGGATCGGCCATTGCTGCACGGGGCCGTCCTGCATCGCCAGCTTCAGCAAGGCCAGCTTGCTGTTGCCGGTGATGTGGATGATCAACTGACGCGCATCGAGCAGGGCATGCCGAGTCAATGTCAAGCGGGGCACGGGCACATTGGGTAGAGCTGGTGCAGCCACGGGCAGGCATCGGCGGTGCGCGTCGTCTTGCATGGCAAGGGCCAACGCCGGATCGTGTGGAAACAAAGAGGCCGTGTGCCCGTCGCCGCCCATGCCCAGCACCACCACGTCGGCCGGCCAAGGCAGTGCAGACAAGGCCCGCTCCACCTCAGCGCCAGCATCCTGAGGCGATGGCGCGCCGTTGTAGAGCGGCGTGAACATGGCCAGGGCGGCGGGCCCTTGCAGCAGATGCCGTTTGACCAGGCCCTCGTTGCTGTCAGGATGATCGGGCGGCAGCCAGCGTTCATCGGCCAGCAGCACATGCACCTTGGCCCAATCCAGCGCCATGGCCGAGAGCGCGTTAAAAAAGGGCACAGGGGTCGAGCCACCCGACACGATCAGCAAGGCCCGGCCCCGCTGCGCCAGCCCATTACGCAGCCGCTGCGCCACCGATGCGGCCAGTTCCTGCGCCAGCGCCTGCGCCGAGTCCGCGTGATGAAATGAGATCAAAGGGGTCATCTCCAAGCAACAGTGGGCCTGCACATGCAGTCAGGCCATGATAATGACCTGATCGACCCACTTGGTCTGGATCCTTGCGATGCCCACGCCTCAACTGCATCCCGAATTGCTGACTGTCACCGAACGCATCCGGCGGCGCAGCCTGGTCACGCGCCAGGCCTATCTGGCCCGCATCGATGCGGCAGGCCGCGCCGGCCCCGTGGCCCGATCGCAACTGGGTTGTACGAATCTGGCGCATGGCTACGCGGCCGCCCCCGACAAGGACAAACTCTGGCTGCGTGCCCAACGTGCGCCCAACATCGCCATCGTGTCGGCCTACAACGACATGCTCTCGGCCCACCAGCCCTTGCAGGCCTACCCGGAATGGATCAAGCAGGCCGCACGTGAGGCGGGCGCCACGGCGCAGTTCGCCGGTGGCGTGCCCGCCATGTGCGACGGCATCACGCAAGGCCGGCCGGGCATGGAGCTGTCACTTTTCTCGCGTGACGTGATCGCCATGGCCACCGCCGTGGCGCTGTCCCACAATATGTTCGACGCCACCTTGTGTCTGGGCGTATGCGACAAGATCGTGCCCGGCCTGCTCATTGGCGCGCTCAGTTTCGGCCACCTGCCCACCATCTTCGTGCCGGCCGGCCCCATGCCATCGGGCTTGAGCAACGAGGACAAGGCCAAGGTTCGCCAGCGTTTCGCGGCAGGCGAGATCGGCCAGGACGCCTTGCTGGAGGCCGAGGAAAAGGCCTATCACGGCGCCGGCACCTGCACCTTCTACGGCACGGCCAACAGCAACCAGATGCTCATGGAGATCATGGGCCTTCACCTGCCGGGCTCGGCCTTCGTGACACCCGGCACACCCTTGCGTGAAGCACTCACCCGCGAGGCCGCGCGGCGCGTCTCGGCGCTCAGCCATCAAGGCCCCAGCTACACGCCCATTGGCCATGTGATCGACGAACGTGCCATCGTCAACGGCCTGGTCGGCCTGCTGGCCACCGGCGGCTCCACCAACCACACGCTGCACCTGGTGGCCATCGCGCGGGCGGCCGGCATCATCATCAACTGGGACGACTTCGACACCCTCTCGGCCACCGTGCCGCTGCTGGCACGCGTCTACCCCAATGGCAGTGCCGATGTGAACCAGTTCCACGCGGCCGGCGGCATGGCCTTCCTCATCCGCGAGCTCTTGCAAGCCGGCTTGCTGCATGCCGATGTACAGACCATCGCCGGCCCCGAAGGCCTGTGGCATTACACCCGCCAGCCCGTCCTGCAAGATGGCCGGCTCGTCTGGCAAGACGCACCCGCGAGCAGCGGCGACAGCACCATCCTGAGTACGACCGCTGCGCCCTTCTCGCCAGATGGCGGGCTGAAAGTACTGCAAGGCAATCTGGGCCGCTCGGTGATCAAGGTCTCGGCCGTCAAGCCCGCCAACCGCGTCGTGCAGGCCCCGGCCGTGGTCTTCGATGAGCAGGAAGACCTGATCGCCGCCTACAAGCGTGGCGAGCTGAACAAGGACTTCGTGGCTGTGGTGCGCTTTCAGGGGCCCCGTGCCAACGGCATGCCCGAGCTGCACTCCCTGACCCCCACGCTGACCAATCTGCAGGACCAGGGCTTCAAGGTGGCCCTCGTGACCGACGGCCGCATGTCCGGCGCGTCAGGCAAGGTCCCAGCGGCCATCCATGTCACGCCAGAGGTCGCGGCCAATGGCCCGCTGGGCCTCGTGCATGACGGCGATGTCATCCTGCTGGACGCCGAGCGGGGCATTCTGCAAGCACTGGTGCCCGAATCGACGTGGCAGGCCCGCCAGGTTGCGCAAATCACTCCGGGCGATCTGACAGGCCACGTCAGCGGTTCAGGGCGCGAGCTGTTCGCCGGCATGCGCCGCCTGGTCACCGGTGCGGAAGAAGGCGCCACCACCTTTGGCTTTGACGACTGAAAGCGAACGCCACATGCCCAACCAGAACCAGACGATCAAGCCGCTTCTGCAACTCTCCCCGGTGATCCCGGTGCTGGTCATCGACAACACCGAGCAAGCCATCCCGCTGGCTCAGGCCCTGGTGGCCGGCGGCATCAAGGTGCTGGAGATCACGCTGCGCACGCCCAATGCGCTGGAGGTCATCAACCTGATTGCCCGCCATGTGCCCGATGCCGTGCTGGCCGCAGGCACGGTGACCACGCCAGAACAGTGGGATGCCGCAGCACGCGCTGGCGCCCGCTTCGTGGTGTCCCCTGGCTTGACCCCAGGTCTGCTGGACGCCGCAGCATCCGCGCCTGTCCCACTGCTGCCTGGCGTGGCCACGGCCAGCGAACTGATGACGGCCCTGGATGCCGGCTTTGTCTGCTTCAAGTTCTTCCCCGCCCAACAAGCCGGCGGGGTGGGCATGCTCAAGGCTCTGGGCGGCCCCTTTGCGCAAGCCCTGTTCTGTCCCACGGGCGGCATCACCATCGACACCGCGCCAGACTACCTGGCGCTGCCCAACGTCGCCTGCGTGGGCGGCTCGTGGCTGGCCCCTGCCGCCCTGCTGAAGGCGGGTGACTGGGCCGCCATCACCGCCTTGGCTCAGGCCGCGTCGAGCTTGCGTCGCTCGGCTTGAGGCGCACGCCGCGTGAAACGGTCGTCGAGCCAGGCCCTCAGCGCGTGCAGCACTCGGATCTGATCCGGCTCGTTGAGCAGTTCGTGCGCCATGTGGTGAAAGCAGCGCGCATGGACCAAGGGCGGGGCGGCCTCGGCAAACTGCGCGGAACCCGCCGGGCTCACAATCTCGTCGGCACCGGCATACATCAGCAACGTGGGCTTGGCCCATTGCCCTGCCAGCGCCCGCACGTAGCCACCACCTTCCACGATGAAGCGGGCCAGGCGGGGGCTGATGCGGTCGTGCACCAGCTCATCGGCCTTGTAGTCCCTCACCACCTCGGGGTCGCGGCAGATGGCGCGCGCATCAAAGCCGGTGCGCACGCACAGGTCCGGCAACAGCCGCCCCAGGCAGGCCATCAGCATCTGCTGCCCCCATGACACGTCGATGGCCAGCGCCGGCGAGATCATCACCACCGCATCCACATCGGTGTGCCCGGCGGGCGAGCGCGGCTCCAGCAGATCGGCTGTGTAGCAGCCCACCACCAGCCCCCCCATGCTGTGGCCCAGGAGCACCAGGGGGCCCTCGGGCCGCTCGGCGCGCACGCAGGCCACGACACGGGCGAGGTCATGCACCAGATCATCGTCCTGGTTCAGTCGGCCGCGGTCGCCAGGCGACAGGCCATGGCCGCGCTGGTCATAGCTTTCCACCGACCAGCCCCAATCATTGAGGTGCCTGGCCACATGCTCATAGCGGCCACTGTGCTCGGCGATCCCGTGCACCAGCACCACGGTGCCGCGTGGCTCGGCCAGGGGCCAGCGCCTGCGCACCAAATGGAGTCCATCTCGGGTCGGGATCGTTTCGCCTGCTGTGCTCATTGTTTCTTGTCCATCCACTCGCGCTGTCATACCAACAGTTACGCGGATCTTGCCGAACCCGCGCTAAGCTGTCTTACCAGCGCATGCAGCGCTTTTGCGCCTGGACGCAAGCGCCTTGCAAAAGCACAGGCCAGACCGATGAAGTTGTCGTCGACTCGGGAAAACACGACATGACACCGGCCTGACAAGGCCGCACAGTCGCGCCGCAAGAGAGGACAAATCACATGAGCGTCTCATCCACGTCAAGCGATCTACCCTGGTCCGTGAAGTACCAGCGGCATGGTCGGATCTTGGCGTTGAGTCTGGCAGCCGGGGCGTTGCTGGCCTTCATCGGCGCCAGCTGGGTCAGTTACGATCATGATCGTTTGCGAGACCCTGTCCCCGCAGTTCAACCGGGGAAGACAGAGCCGGCAGAGAGTGCTCAACCACTGTTTGCTGGCTGGATCCAGCCTGGACAGGCTGACTTCGGCCAAAAGCGCGCAGTTGGCACCGCAGACCTCCCACGCTGGGTACTCGCCACCGAACCCAGCGAGCAGGAAACTCAAGCATTGCAAGCCGTACTCGCAGACCGCCCCGACAAAGACAGCGAGCTGGCCCGCCTCATCGACTACACCCGCTTCCAGAAGCAGGTGGCCCTTTGGAGCGAGTTGCAGAACGGCCCCATGAACAGCGAGCGCGCCACACTGATCCAGCATCTGCTCGATGTGTTGCCCGCCCACTACAACCGTGGCGAGTTGCTGGGGCCGCAGGCCTTGTTGATGGCCAAGGCCTTGATCAAGGAACTGGAGCCCAATCCCCAGTTGCAAAGTGAGCGTCTGGCCGATGCCAAATCGAGGCTAGAGGAACGCGCGCCCACCATCAACGAAAGCCAGCTTGCCTCGCAAGAAGCCTTCGAATCCTTCCAGCAGCAGCAAAAGCAGATCGTCAGCGAGTACGAGGCCCAGCCTGCGGACCAGCACAACCCGCTGCAACTCGAAGCCCGACTGGATGCCGCCGCCCGCCGCAATCTGCTGGATGGCCCCCTGACCACTGTCCGTTGACGCCTTGATGCAAGCGGTACAAGCCAGCCTGTGCACCGTGCACCTGGGCTACCTGCTGATGCTCGTTGACTGCCTCAGGCAGGACGGCCTGGATGTCGACACCATCTTCGGTTCGGCTTACCTGCAGGAACTGGCCGCGCTCGACCCCAACACCCGCCGCCCCATCGAAGAGTGGGAAGCCCTGGTGGACAAGGCGCAGCCCCACGCCGAGCGCGATGTGGCACTGCGCATGGCCGAGTTCGTCAAGCCCTGGGACACCGGCCCCATCGGCTTCATCACCATGGCCAGCCGCAATTTGCGCGAAGCGGCCGAATCGCTGGCCCAGTTCTACAACCTGCTCAACGACGTCTACACCTTGCTGGCCGAGCTGGTCGACGAGCGCTTCGAAATCGCCATGCTGCCCTTGAGCGCGCACCACTCGCCCGCGCTGGAACGCCTCACCCTGGCCACCATTTGCTGGCATGGCCGTTGGCTGTCGCGCCGGGCCGATCTGCAGTTCGATGTCGATTTCGCCTTCCCCGAGCCGCCGCCATCCCAGTTGGCCGTGCTCAAGAAGATCTTCGGCGGGCAGATCCGCTTCGACGCCGCCCGCTCCGCCCTGCTGGGCCCGGCCGAGTACGAAATCCTGCAGGTCTCGCGCGGCGACCATGGCGTGCAGGAAACGCTGCGCGCCCAGCTCATGGCCGAGATGAGCTCGCTGCAGGACGCCTCGACCAGTTTCGTGCACAAGGTCGAGCGCATCATCAAGACCCGGCTCGAAACCGGGCACGTGAGCCTGGAAGACATCGCCGAGGACGCGGGCGTGTCCGTGCGCACCTTGCAAACCAGGCTGGAAGAAAGCGGACTGAATTTCCGCGCCCTGCTCGACCGCATGCGCCACGCCCAGGTGCTGCTTTACATGGGCGATCTCGATCTGTCGTTGATTGACATGGCCCACATGCTGGGCTTTGCCACCCAGTCGAGCTTCCACCATGCCTTCAAGCGCTGGACGGGCATGACGCCCGGCGCCTACCGCAAGCAGCGGCTCAAGGCGGGCATCAGCAACAAGGGCCTGGTTCTCTAGCCCGAATGCATGGGCCTCATCCCATCTGACTTCATGCCCCTCCAGATGAAGGGTGGCCCATGCAATCCCTTAGCTGGCACCAAATGCACCTGACTTAGGCTCTGTGCATTCCCTGATGACGCAGGCAGCAAATGCCCGCCACCAAGATGCCACTCGCCACGCCACATTGCACATGCACGACATGTCTCATTTCACAAGGCGGTAGACAGGACCCGACCATACGGTAACAATTTTGTCCACCCGGATAACCCGATATGCCATCCGTTCAAGGGTCGGCACAACGATTATCGTTAGGGGTCACAGGACAGTGCAAAATCTCCATCTTTAGCCTTGTAACGCCATGACAGATGTACCCGCCGCCGCGCCATCGGCCCTCTCCAAGCTCAAGATTGACAGAGGCGTTCAGGCTTCCGCAGGCAAAAAGAAGAGCATCCTGCCCTGGGCCGCACTGGCCATCGTGGCAATTGGCGTCGCTGCCTACTACTTTGTCCCCCGCTCCGTGGACGTGGCCTCCACCTCGGTGGTGATGAGCACGCCCTCGCAGCAGTATGTGCAGCTGACCGCATCGGGTTATGTCGTGGCCCAGCGCCGCGCCGCCGTCGCGTCCAAGGCCTCTGGCCGCCTGATCGAGCTCAAGGTGCGTGAAGGCTCCCAGCTCAAGAAGGACGACCTGATCGCCAGACTTGACGCCAGCGACATCAAGGCCGCCATCCTCGGCGCCGAAGCCGCCGTGCACCAAGCCGAAGCCAATGTGCGCCAGAACACGGTGCAGTTGATCCAGGCCAGAGCGGATCTGGCTCGCGCCCGCAGCCTGGAGGCGCAAGGCTTCGTGTCTCCGCAAACCGTTGAGAATGCCCTGGCCAAGAACAAGGCCGCCTTTGCCGCTACGGCTGCTGCCCAAGCTGCGCTGGAACAGGCCCAGGCCCAGTTGAAGGCCCAAAGGGTGGCGCAGGACTACACCGAGATCCGCGCACCGTTTGACGGTGTCGTGCTGGTCAAGAACGCCAACGTGGGCGACATCATCACCCCCATGTCCAGCGCCGCTGGTGCACAGGGTGCCGTGGTCACCATGGCCGACATGAGCACACTCGAAGTCGAGGCAGACGTGTCGGAAGGCAATCTGTCGAAGACCAAGGTTGGCCAGCCCGTCGAGGTCACGCTCGACGCCCTGCCCTCGGTGCGCTTTCGCGCCCATGTGTCCGGCATCGTGCCCACGGTGGACCGCGCCAAGGCCACGGTGATGACCAAGATCCGCTTCGATCAGCTCGATCCGCGCATCCTGCCCGAGATGAGCGCCAAGGTGAGTTTCCTGTCGCAGGAAATCAGCGCCTCGGACCAGGAGCCCGTGATGGCCGTAGCCAACACCGCACTGGTCAACCGCGATGGCAGCGATGTGGTCTACAAGATCAAGAGTGCGGACGGTAGCAGCAACACCGTCGAGGAAGTGCCCGTGAAGGCCTTGCGCAAGCTGGGTGACCTGCGTGAAGTCAGCGGCAACATCAAGGCTGGCGACAAGCTGGTGGCCACGCCGCCCACTTCACTGCGCAATGGCTCCCGCGTGAACCTCGGCGCTTCCTGAATCAGCCCTTCGCACTGACCATGACCGATCAAGCCGCCGCGCGCGAGCCCGTCATCCGCATCGAGCACCTGAGCAAGACCTACACACGGGGCGGCCAGCCCATCCCGGTGCTCATGGACATCAACCTGAATGTGGACCGCGCCGAGTTCGTCTCGCTGATGGGCCCTTCCGGCTCGGGCAAGAGCACGCTGCTCAACCTGATCGCCGGCATCGATCACCCCACCTCGGGCCGCATCCTGATCAACGGTGTGGACATCGCCACGCTGGGCGAAAGCTCGCTGGCCGACTGGCGCGCCGCCAACGTGGGCTTCATCTTTCAGTTCTACAACCTCATGCCGGTGCTCACGGCCTATGAGAACGTCGAGCTGCCCTTGCTGCTCACCAACCTGAGCCGCAAACAGCGCAAGGCCCACGTGGAAGCCTGCCTGGCCATGGTGGGCCTGACCGAGCGCATGGACCACTATCCCAACGAGCTTTCGGGTGGCCAGCAGCAGCGCGTGGCCATCGCCCGCGCCCTGGTGACCGACCCCACCCTGATCGTGGCCGACGAACCCACCGGCGACCTGGACCGCGCCACCGGCGAGGAAGTGCTCAAGCTCATGGACGAGCTGCACCGTGATCTGGGCAAGACCATCGTGATGGTGACCCACGACCCCAAGGCCGCCTCGCGCGCCAGCCGCATGATCCACCTGGAAAAGGGTGTGCTGGTCGATGACCCCGGCCCCGGCGCCCACTGACGAATGTTCCTTTTCAAGCTCCTCTTGAAGAACGCGTTCAGGCACAAGCTGCGCACACTGCTGACCATGGTCGGCCTGATCGTGGCCATCAGCGCCTTCGGCCTGCTGCGGACCATCGTGGACGCCTGGTATGCCGGCGTGGAAGGCACGTCGAGCACGCGCCTGATCACCCGCAGCGCGATCTCGCTGGGTTACCCGCTGCCCGTCTACTACGCCGACCGCATCAAGAAGATCGACGGCGTCACCGGCGTGACCTGGCTGAACTGGTTCGGCGGGGTCTACATCGACAACCGCAACTTCTTCGCCCGCATGGCGGTGGACGCCAACAGCTACTTCCCCCTCTTTCCCGAGTTCCAGATCAGCAAAGAAGAGCAGGCCGCCTTCATGGCCGACCGCCAGGGGGTCATCCTCGGGCGCAAGACCGCACAGCGCTTTGGCTGGAAGGTGGGCGACACCATTCCCCTGAGCGGCACCATCTACCCCGGCAACTGGACCTTCAACATCCGTGGCATCTACACCGTCAAGGACGCGCGCTTCGATGAGACCCTGATGCTGCTGCACTGGAGCCTGATCGACGAGAGCGTGAAGAAGCGCCTGGGCTCCTTGGCCGCCAACCAGGTGGGTCTGTTCATGGTGGGCATCAAGGACCCCAGCAAGGCCTCGGTCATCTCGCAGGAGATCGACACGCTGTTCAGGAACTCCGTGGCCGAGACCCGCACTGAGACCGAGAAGGCCTTCCAACTGGGCGTGGTCTCCATGAGCAAGGCCATCCTGATGGCGATCCGCGCGGTGAGCTTCGTGGTGATCCTCATCATCATGGCCGTCATGGCCAATACCATGACCATGACCGCGCGCGAGCGGCTGGCCGAGTACGCGACGCTCAAGGCTCTGGGGTTTTCGCCGGGCTTCGTCGTCAAACTGCTGTTTGGCGAAAGCATGCTGATCGCGCTCATTGGCGGCGTGGTGGGCATCGGCATGACCTTCCCGCTGGCCAAGGGCTTTTTGCTGCAGACCAACAATGTGTTCAAGGTCTTCGAGATCTCGCAGGAGACCATGGCCTTTCAGGCCGTCGCGGCCTTGATCGTGGGCCTGATCGCCGCCATGTGGCCCGCCTGGAAGATGTCGCGCATCGACATCGTGCAGGGCCTGCGCCATGTGGCCTGATGTAAGGGAGACCGCAGCGTGAGAGCCATCCCCCTGTCCTACGTCATGCGCAACCTGTGGGTGCGCCGCGTCACCACCGTGCTCACGGCCGGCGGCATGTCGCTGGTGGTCTTCGTGTTCGCCACCGTGCTGATGATGAGCGAGGGCATCAAGGAGACCATGGTCGCCACCGGCCAGCCCGACAACGTGATCGTGCTGCGCAAAGGCTCGGGCACCGAGATCAACTCGGCCATCCTGCGCACGCAGGCCAGCAGCCTGGAGGCCCTTCCGGGCATTGCCACTGACAGTGAAGGCCACCGCCTGCTCGCCCGCGAGACTGTGGTGCTCAACAACCTGCCCAAGCGCGACTCCGAAGACACGGCCAACGTGACCATGCGCGGTACCACGCAGATCGGCCTGGGCATCCGCCCGCAAGTCAAGCTGGTGCAAGGCCGCATGTTCCGGCCCGGCACCTCCGAGATCATCGTCGGGCAGGCCGTGGCCAAGGGCTTTGCCAACATCAGCCTGGGCAGCACCTTGATGATGGCCGGTCGCGAATGGACGATCGTCGGCATCTTCGACGCCGAGCGCAGCGGCTTCGACTCCGAGATCTGGGCCGACAGCGACACGGTGACCCAGGCCTTCAGGCGCTCGGTCTACTCCGACATCATCTTCAAGCTCAACACCATCGAGGCCTTCCCTGCCGTGGCCAAGGCCATCGCCGACGACCCGCAATTGCAGCTCGACGTGAAGCTGGAACGACGCTTCTATGCCGACCAGTCCGAGGGCATGACCCGTTTTATTACCTTGCTTGGCCTGTCGCTGTCGGTGATCTTCTCCATCGGGGCTATAGTGGGCGCCATGATCACCATGTTCGCAGCCGTGGCCTCCCGCATCGGCGAGATTGGCACCTTGCGCGCACTGGGCTTCCGCAAGGAGGCGGTGCTGCTGGCCTTCCTGGGCGAAGCCCTGGGTCTGGCCCTGGTAGGGGGGCTGGTGGGACTGGCCGGGGCTTCGGCCATGCAGTCGGTCAACATCTCTACGCTGAACATGGCGACCTTCTCCGAGCTCGCCTTCCGCTTCAAGCTGACCTGGGTGGTGTCGATCGAGACCATGGCCTTTGCCCTGTTGATGGGCTTCCTGGGCGGTTTTGTGCCGGCGTGGCGTGCCGGCCAGCTCAGCATCATCGAGTGCCTGCGACAGGCTTGACGGATACGGAAGTGGGCTGGAACGCCTCCAGGTTCAGGTACAGCGCCAAGCCAGCCGCTCGTGGTTGGCCGACCTTCGCGCACCGCGTGGTCGCCATGGGCGTACTGATGGCCCTGTACCTGCTGATCTGCCCACGCGCCGCCCAGGCGGCCAGTCTGCTGCCCTTCACCCAGGGACAGGCCAGTTCCAGCCGACAAGGCCAGATGCCAGCCTTGGGCTATGTCGAAGAAGAGTGGCGCCTGCGCGGCCGGGCCAGCAGCTACGCGGCCGATGGCAAGTGGCAGGACGACGGCCTGTGGTCGGTCAAAGCCGACAAGGCACCGCACGACTATGAAACCCGTGTCCTGATCCGCCGCCCCCGGGACCCGTCGCGCTTCAACGGCACGGTGCTGGTCGAGTGGATGAACACAGGCCTGGGCTTCGATCTCGATGGCGCCTGGATGCTCACGCGCGACGAGATCGTGCGCGAGGGCTATATCTGGGTGGGCGTCAGCGCCGAAGCCGCCAGTGTCAGTAAGCTAAAGGGCATGAACCCGGTGCGCTATGCCACCTCACAGGTGCAGGCCGACAATGGTCAGGCCTACGACATTTACACCCAGGCCGCTACCCTGTTGCGCCCCATGGCCGCCCAATGGGCCGCGCAAGCCAAGGGCTCTCCCGGGCCGCATCTGCTGGCCCTGGGCTACTCGCAATCAGGCTCCTACCTCATCACCTACATCAACGCTTTCCAGCCCATCACACACGCCTTCGACGGTTTCTACCTGGCCAGCACCGCCGCCGTGGGCATGCCGCTCACCACCTCAGGCGCACGCTACTTCAACCCGCAATACCGCGCCGAACCCAGCGCGCCCGTGATGCAGGTGTCCACCGAGATGGAGGTGATGGTGGGCTGGCAGCTGTCCAAAACGCCCGACACCCAGGCACTGCGCCACTGGGAGATCCCCGGGGCCGTGCACCTGGACAAGTACCTGCAGCAAGAGGTCATCAATGCGGACCTCAGCGGCCAGCACATGAGCCTGCCCGACTGCATCAAGCCCACCAACACCCTGCCCACACGCGTCTTCAACAAGGCCGCTTTGCATGCCCTGCATGATTGGGTCACGCAGGGCAAGGCCCCCCCCGTGGCACCACGCATGCAACGCAACAGCTGGGGCTTCATTCGCTACGACGAAGTGGGCAACGCGATGGGTGGCCTGCGCATGCCCGACCTGGACCTGCCCGTGGCCGAGTACGGCATGTACAGCAACGTCCCACGTCGTGGCTGGAGTGCGACCACGTTCTACGCCTGCATGGCTGGCGGCAGCCGCAACCCGCTCGATGCCGACAAGCTGCGTGCACGTTATCCCAGTGGCGAACAGGCCTACTTCGAGGCCTACAAGCGCGCGGCGGATCAATTGCTGGCCAAGGGCTTCTTGCTGGCCCCCGATCACGCCGTGCTGCTGGAGCAAGCCAAGGCCATCAAGCTGCCGCACTGAGCTGGCAGGCGATCAGGCTGCGGCGGGTGGCTTCAAACGGGTGTCGATGCCATCGGCCGCGAAGCGGGCACGCAGGGCTTCGATCTCGGCCTTGGGCGCACACAGCATCAAGTCCACGCCGCCATCCTGCCTCGGCGTGGGCACGATCAACAGCAGGCGTATGGTGGCCGGCGGCATTTCGTACCAGTCTGGCACACCCGTGCCCATGTCGACGTCGTACATCGGGAACTGCACGCAGTTGTTGAGGATCATGCCGCCCTTGAGCGTCTCGACCGTGGGCTTGAACAGCAGCCGCCAGTTGGCATGCTTTTGCCGGTACTGCTCCATGGTGGACAGCATCTTGTTCAGTGCCCCCGTGCTGACCTGATCGGAAGGCGCACGACACTGCTCGGCCAAGGATGTCAGGCTCTCTTGCGCGAGCTGCTGCTGCGTGTAGCGCGCCTCGGCATAGCACAGCGCATTGCCGAAGTACTCACGCGGGATGCCCAGGCTGCGCTTGTAGCGCAGGTCCAGCACCAGGCCCACGCTGCGCACCACATCGCGTGGCATGGCCGGCGAGATCCCCCGCATCACATAGGCCGTGGCCAATGACCCCACGCTCACGCCGGCCGCATCCGGTTGCTCGGCCTTGGCCTGCTCTTTCCACAGTGCCATGGTCTCTGCCGGGATGCGGAACAAGCCGCTGGACATGCTCAGCGTGCGCCAGCCCAGGCGTGCAAAGGTGCGAACCAACCTCCACATCGACGGCTTGGCCAACAGGTCGTAGGCAGACGGGTCAGCGGCATCACGCCCAGCTTCGATCATCAGCTTGCGGTTCAGCTCTGGCGGTTTGATCTCCACGCCACGGCAAGCCTTGGACCACGCCATCATGAAAGCCCAGAAGCTCGCGCCATCAAACAGCGAATGCGTGGCATAACAGCACAGCACCGCACCACCATCTTCATACTGGTGGACATTGACCTGCAGGCAAGGCACGTCGCGCCCCACCATGCGCCAAGGCAGCACCACCTTGACGAACTTCATGGTCTCCTTGCCGATGGGGTTGGTCTCGTCATAAGGCATGGGCCCCTGGTGGCGGTGCACGCGGAAATCAACGCCCGCGTCATTGCAGTCCATGTAGACATGGCCTTGCGCGTCCTTCTTGTAGCGACCGGCCACCAGGGGATAGAGCTTGAGCGCATCCGACAAGCCCCGCTCCATCTGCGCCAAGTCCAAGCCCTTCTTGTAGACCAGTACCAGCGGGAAATTGGCATGCGAGTGGAAGATGTCCAGCCCTGACAGATATTGGGGTGGTGCCGTGATCCCGGCGCGCACGCGCTTTTCCAGAACCAGGGTAGACCGCGCTTTGGCCATGAAACGTCCGAAGGTAGTGTGTGATTCTCAGGTCGGCGCATTTTTCCAAAAATGCCAAAGCGACCGAGGGGGACTTTCCCGCCCCCTTATACGCGTGACGTTCTGGCGGGCACAGCCTGACCTCATGATCATCAAAGGTAGACTCGAATGGATGGTGCACATTGCATGCGTATGATCATTTCCTTTTTCCCGAAGGACGCGGGTTGTGTTTGAAAAACTACTGATGAGCCGCTGGAGCATCTGGATTGCCGCGCTGTTGGGAATGCTGCTCACCCTGCCCGCCATGAACATGGGCCTGATGGGTGACGACTACCTTCATTGGTCCTTGCTGACCGGCCTTGCGCACAACCCGCAGCCCGGCTCGCCCTTCGGCCTGTTCACCTTCGCCGATGGCAACCCTGTCCACAACCAGTTATTGATGGATTCCGGCAAACTTGTCTGGTGGGCCAGCGATACCCTGCGCATTGCATTTTGGCGCCCCCTGGCCGAATGGAGCCAATGGCTGGATTACCAGATTTGGCCTCATTCACCCCTATTCATGCATCTGCATAATCTGGCCTTATATGGCGTGATGATTGTGCTGGTCGGCAAACTATTCCTTGCGCTCGATAGCGATCGGCGCCAGGCCAGTTTCGCCACCCTGCTGTTCGCCGGCAATATGCTGCACGTGTTTGCCGTGGCCTGGCTGGCCAGCCGCAACCAGATGCTGTGCGGTATCTGGCTGACACTGACCCTGCTGGCCTACCATCGGTGGCGCAGCGGCGCCTCGATGGTGTATGGCGTCCTGGCAGCCTTGTGCCTCGCACTGGGCCTGTTCAGCGCTGAAGCTGCCGTGCAGACCACAGGCTATCTGTTTGCCTACGCGCTGTTCATGGAGCCCGGCCAGCCACTGTGGCGCCGGCTGGCCGCCCTCTTACCGTTTGCCGTGATCGTGCTGACCTGGAAAGCCACGCACGGCCATCTGGGCTATGGCAGCCTGGGCTCACCGGGCTATGTGGACCCGACCTCCAATATCGGTGGCTTCCTCACCAGCCTCATGCTGCGCCTGCCCGCGCTGATGCTGGCGCAGTGGTATGGCGTGTCCTCGCTGATGTTCGAGCAACTCAGCCGCAGCACGCAGATCATCTATGCCGCGTCAGGCGCCGTGGCCCTGCTGCTGCTGGCCCTGGCCATGCAAGGCCTGGGCGTGTTCCGCTCCCGCCTTGCGCGCTTCTATGGCCTGGGCTCGATCCTGGCCCTGGCGCCAGCCTGCGCGGGCTACCCCTTCGACCGCCTCACCATCAATGCCGACATCGGTGCCAGCGGCCTGCTGTCCATGGCCTTGCTGACCTTGTGGCCGCAACGCAAGCAACTGCGCGGCTGGGCCATGGGCTCGGTCAAGTACCTGCTGCTGTTCATTGGCGTGGTGCATGTGCTGCTGTTCCCGCTGGGCAAGGTCGGCTCGTCCATCGCGATGAAGCCCATCAACACCTCTGGCGAAGCAGCTGGCCCACTGGCGTTGCCTCAGGCCCAGGGTGACGAGCACTTCATGCTGCTCAATCCACCGTCAGGCGAAGCCATCTACTACTTCCCCGTGACGCGCCAGTTCCATGGCATGCGCAACCCCGCCACCATCGACGCGCTGGGGCCCAACAACCAGGCCATGACCTTGAGCCGGCCAGATACTCAGTCTCTAAGAGTGAACGTGCCCGAAGGCTTCAAGGGCACCATCACCCGTGATGTGCGCCGCCAGCCTTTCAAGGTTGGCGACACCGCACGCATGGGCAACATCGAAGTCACGGTCGAAGCCATCACGCCTGAGCGCTTGCCGCAAACCGTGCGCTACCGCTTCCCCGACGACATCCAAAGCGCGCACTGGCGCTTCTTCGCCTGGCGTGATGATGGCGTGCATGCGGTGGATATGCCCCCCGTGGGTCAAAGCTTGGAGATCCCCGCCTACGATATTGGCAAAGTGGTGATGTACTACGCCAGCAAAAAGTCCTGATGCGCCAGATTCACCGCTGGATCACCCTTCCCGTCGCAGGCATGCTCCAGTTGCATGCCGCTCAAGCAGCCGATGCCGTCAGCCAAAACTGGACGCGATTGTTCCTGGCCACCTGCCAGGCCTTGACCACGCCAAGCAGAGACTTCACACCGGCTTGCAGCACGGGCCCCATGCAGGTCAAGCTGAACTTCGTCACACCCCATCAGAACGCCTTTTTGACCCTGGACACCCCGGTACCCAGCCTGCCCCAGTTGCGCATGCAGATCAGGGATAGCCGTCTGTTCAATGCCCAAAGTACTGTGCGCCTCCATGTCACGGCTGTGAATGGGCGCGACATGACCGGCTCCTGTTCCCTGCGCAAGATGCCGGACAGCCGCCTGGTCCTGGCTTGCGTGATTGGCGACATCAAAGCTGCAACCTACACAATCCAGGCCGTATCACAAGACACCAGCCCGGCATTGGCCAAATCCATCTTCGATGACTACAGCACGGCCGCCACTGCCTTGAGCAGCGGCTCGGTCAGCGACAGCACGCATTGAGCAGCGCCAGGTCCTATTTCCCTTTCAAGCGCCCCGCCACCATCTTGCCCAAGTCTACCGCATCCAGGTGAACCGACTGTCCCACTGCGGGCAGTTCGAACGGTGCATAGCCCGTATCCTTCCAGGCATAGAACTGCCATTGCGGATCGTTCATCGATGCTGGGAAGTGAAAGCGCACCTTGCTGGGCAACTGGCCTGGCGTGGTCACGGCCAGCACCTCGACGTGGATAGCGCCCATGGTCGCGGTGTCACCCACCTTGAAGGGCTGCGTCACCTCATCTCGGGCCATGGTGGACTTGATGCCCTCGGGCAATGCCAGATCCAGCGTGGCCTCATCCACCCGTGTGAGCGTCATGGCCTTGTTGCCCGTGGCCAGTGCCTGCATGGACTGAGGGTTGGCCATGCCCGCAAAGGTGCGCGCCAGTGGGTAGTAGTACACCAGTTCAGCAGCAGGCGGGTTCACGAGAATCAGATGGGCGGCCTTGAGTTGACGCGCATCGGGCAAGGAGGTGGGCTCACCCACCGTGGTCGGCCACAACAAGCCTTTGAGCAAGACCGACGAGGCCAGCGAGGCCACCGGGAACAGCACCAGATGGATGGCCGCCATGGCATACAGCACCCATTTGGCGCCACCCAGCAGCCAGCCCTTGAACTGATCACGCCGAGCCCAGACGTGGCACAAGACAATGGCCAGGAAGCCACTCATGCCGATGTTGGAGTTGAGCACCAGGCGGTCCATGGTCAGGGTGGCGCAGGCCGGCACCAGCACGAACAACGAGCCCAGCAGGTAAAAGCGCACCAGCGGCGAAACAAGCGCGCCCAGGCGATGGATGAGCAGCCCCAAGCCAGACAGCACCACAATGGCCGTCACGGCATAGGCCACTTGGGTTGGGTGGGGCAACTGCTCGAACACGCCCGTCGAGGCGCCGAACCACTGCGCCATCATCAGGGCTGGCAGCCGCAGCACCAGGCTCTGCGCGAAACGAGGCAGGTGCGAAGCCGGGTCGATATAGGCCGGCGAGGCAAAGCTGCCATAGCCCATGTGACTGTGAACGGCCTTCCACACCAGCACGATGAGGACGAAAGGCAGCAGGGCCAAGGCGCGTGACCACAGCGACCGCCCGCGCTCCATCGTGACCACATAGGCCACCATATAGCCCACCGTGGCGATGGCCGCCTCGGCCGTGAGCAAGCCCACGGCCAGCGTGACCGCAGCCCACCAGGCGTGCTTCACGCCACGGCCTTGGCGCCAGGCGTGGAAGGCGCAAAGCGACAAGGCCAGCAGCACTCCCGAGATCATCTGGTTGCGTGCCGACAGCCAGGCCACCGCGAACACATGCATCACATTGCCGGCAAACAGCCAGGTCGCCAGGCGGCTGACCGCAGGGTCGGCATCAGGATCCAGCTGCCGGTACAAGCGGCTCAGCATGTAGACCAAGAGGCCGTACCACAGCAAGTTGTGGACATGCATCAGCAAGGGCGAGTCTGGCCAGAACCGGTAGTCCAGCCACAGCGACATCTCGGACAGCGGCCGCCAGAATGACAGGCGCAGATCGTTGGAGCCCCACCAGATCAGGCGCCCCGAGTCTTTGAGCGCCTGGTTGTGCGCCGGGTCGCCATCAAAAAAAGTGAAGAGCCCCCAATGCGAGCCGGGCTGGGCGTTGTGCATCTGCCCGGTCATGATGGACCAGTGGATGTAGTCGTCGGCCACGAGCCCGATGTTCATGGCCGGGGCCATCAACAGCATGCCCAGCAGTACCAGTGCAGGCACGCACCAGCGGCTGGCCCAGAAACGGTGCCACATGGCGCGGCTCACCGTGCCTGATCAGTAGACAAAGGGGATGAGGCGCTTGCGCGACTTCTTGAACTGCGTGTAGGACTCGCCCAGTGCGGATTCGAGCGCCACCTCTTCCACCTCGATGCGGTAGATGTAGATGGCCCAGGAGCCCACGATCATCACGATCAGGCTGGCCCAGTTGCTCAGGGCCAGGCCCAGGCCCGCCAATGTCATCAAGGCCCCCAGGTAGGAGGGATGGCGCAGCCACTTGTAGGCGCCCTGGTCGATCACGCGGTGGTCGTTGGCGATGGTCACGGTGGGCGTGAAGAAGGCGCCCAGCACACGCCAGCAATGCATGCGCAGCAGCATGCCACCCACAATCAAGGCCACGCCGGTGTAGAACATGGGCACGCCCTGCGCTTCAGGCACGCCCCATTGCTGGTAAGCCGCCAGCAGGAAGGCCGCGACTTGCAGCACGCCCGAGCCAACCGAAATCACCAGGCCCGAGTAGCGGTCAGCACCATCGTGCCCCGCCATCCGCTTCATCTTGCTGCGGTGCTGGATGCTTTCCATGGTGTAGGCCCAGATCAGAACGCCCCAGAACACGATGGCATACGGAAACTTGAAAACGAGCAGGGAGGCGAAATCCATGGCGACTACGGCATGTTTGATGTCGGGCGTATTCTCCCAGAGCCCTGTCTTGCAACCGAGAGGAGTTTCCCGCCCCACGAAAGCGGGGGCATCGCCCGACACAGGCAGCCATCCGTGCTTCAGTTGGCATCCTGGCGCGGCGCCATCCGCAATTCGATGTCCTGACCAGACAGGAACTCACCGTCTCCAGGGATATCCAGAGGCTTGGCCAGGTTGCCAGACAGGTGCAGCTTGCGTGCTTGCTCAGGCGCGATCCGCAAGGTGGCATGGCCAGGCGTCACCTGGTGCAGCAGGTAGTAACCATCGGCTGAACTTCTGGTGCTGGCCAGGACCTCGCCTTGCTCGTTGACCAGCTCCAGCCGGGCATCGCCAATGCCGCGCCGGTGTCCTTGCTCGTCCACCAGGTAGACCGTGCCTTCGACCTCGGCCGTGTAGATCACCGGGAAATCGATCGCCTGCACCAGCCCTGGCCTGGGCAACACGCGCACGCCCTTGCGTTCGGGCTTCCATTGCGGATCCTCCAGGGTGCTAGGGTCCAGGGCGATGTCGGTGTACTGGCCTGGCGTCAGGCGGTTGATGAAGGCCGTGCCATTGTGGTCGGTGCGCGCCGGATAGCGGCCACCGTTGCCGACGAAGAAGCCCGCATTGGGCACGGCCTCTTCACCCGGATCGCGCACACCGTTCATGTTTTTGTCGACAAAGGCCTGCACCGAGGCCGCGCCGCTGCCGGCCAAAGGTTGGGCGTCGGCAAACCACTTGCCCGTGCGTGGATCACGGCCCAGCGCCATGAAGAGCTGGATGCCGATGGTCAACTCATGCCGGGTCGAATAGCCCGCGCTCAGCGCCGCTGCGAAACCACCGAAGCTCTTGCTCAAGCCCGCCGAGAACTGCGTGCTGCCCGACACCGTGCTGTGCAACACGCCACCGTTGACACGGTAGCCCGCCGCCAGACTGTGGTCGGCCGTGATGGCCAAGGTGCGCAGTGACGCAGCCGGACGCAGGCCGTAGTCCATCTGGGCATTGAGACCCACATCAACCACGCGGCGGCTGAGCTGCAAAGTGCCATCCAGTGCCACCTGCTGCAAGGCGCGCTGCCATCTCAGGCTGTTGGACATGGCCGTGTCCCACAGCTGGGTTGACAGGCGGCCGGCCATCACGATGCTGTCCGAGCCGGATTGGCGCACGTCGCGCGTGGCTTCCAATGCCATGGCGATGGGTGCATGGTCTTCCATGGGCATCGAGCCATTGAGCATGAGCTTGTCGCGGCGGTGCAGGCTGTCGGTGCTGGCGTCGTACCACTCGCTGACGAAACGCTGGTTGCGCTGCACATGCTCGGCCGCCACGGCGCAACGCCCGATACGGGTGCGAACACTGGCATCGGCCAGCAAGCCGCCTTGTGGCCCATGGATCAGCTGGGTATCGACGATGAGGCCATCCCAATAAGCCCGCAAGCCCGACTGGGCATAGAACGCCGCGTCACCCAGCTCGCTCGCGGGCTTGTTCACCAGCCCCAAGTTGGCCGACAGCACGCGTGTCAGGCCCAGATCGAACTGGGCCACGTTCAAGGCGCCATTGCCTGTTTGCTGGTGCGCCAGGGCATAGAAGAACTCACCAGGCCTGACCACGGACTGGTCCAGCAGGAAGCTTTGCTTTTCGACCTTGACCTGCCCCAGCGGCCCATTGAAGACCAGGCGAAACTCGTTGGGCCCGAATGACAAGGGCAGATCGTCGAAGGCATAGCGGCCATCGGCACTGGCCGGCTGGTAACCAACCAGGGCATCGTTGTAGTAGAGGGTGACGTCCCAGCCCGGCGGCAGATCGCCGCGGATGCTGTGGCGATCGAAGTTGCTAGGCTGGCTCAAGGGCCGGTTGCTGGCCACGACACCCATACCGCCCTGCCCGCTGAGCAGCACATTGGGCACACTGGGCACCACCACATGGCCCAGCTCCACGGCGCGCGCCTGCATCGGGCCCAGCATCGCACCATCGGGGTCATTCCGGGCCAGGGTCATGCGCACATCGGGCAGAGGCTTGTCGCGCGAGGCGCTGACATAGGCCGAGGCCTCCATGCCAAGCAGGTCTGTGGTCACGTAGGCCGCATAGGCCGTCTTGTATTGCGAGGACGCGCGGCCCAAGCGTGCGTCGCTGCCCAAGGCCTGGTCAATGAACGGTGCGCTGGCCAGGGCATAGGGCGCCGTCAAGCTCTCATAGGCGGGGTCTCGCACCGTGGACGTGCCCAAGCCGCCACGAGGTGCTCCAAACTGCTCGCGTTGCAAACGCTCCTGCATGGGCAGCTTGATCTTGGGCTTGATGCGCAACTGCAGGGTTGGCAGATCGACCACGAAGTCGATGGACAGCCATTGGCTGAGCACTTTCCCATCGACGTAGATGTCCTCATCCAGCACCTGCACGGTACCAGGCGCCACGGCCTGTTCACGACCTTGGACATTGACCAGGGCGTGTGCCACGCTGAGCCCGAACAGCTTGTCCTCGCGAACAACGAAGCCGCTGGCCTGACCAGCTTGTGCGTCCACCGTGATGGCCAGCGTCAGTAGCCGAGCCAGCTCCCCAAGCGGCAACAGAACGTGTGCACCATCCTCATCCTGATAGGCAGTAAGGCTATCAGACAGCACCCGTCCATCCAGCACGGCTTCGAGCACGATGGCATTGCGCTCCACCTTGCTGGCGTTGTAGAGCTTGGTCTGATCGCGCAGATCAGCACGTGCAGGCTGCACCCATGCCATCAGGCAAAGGGCAGCCAGTACGGCAAGCAACAGGCGCAAGCAGCCAAACAAATACAACGGGCGCATGTGAGCCTGGCCAGACGGCCATTCCATTCATGGGTGTTGAAGGACGGCGAGCAGCAAGCGGGGCGGAATGCGCGCCCACCCCTCAGGTGCATCAGCGCGTCATGGCATGGCCAGCGTGGACTCGGCCAGCAGCTTGCCGCCTGACTCAGCACGTTCGCGGTAGCTCACTCGCACAACGCCGCCGGCGAGCACGGTGCCATCGGGCAGGCTCAGTGGGATGCGGGCATGTCGCAGCGCATTGGGCGTATAGACAGCCACGCCCGACGCCTTCGCCAGCTCGATGGGGATCCCCACCTTGGGTGTGAAGCTCACCGACAGATCGCCATACACGGACCGGTTGCCATCGCGGTGGATGTCAAAGGCAATGGCTGGCGGGCTGTTGTCCCCACGGCTGGCGGCAGGCTGCCAGGCCAGCTTGTCCAGCGACACCTTGGACTCTGTGTCGCCATGGCGCACGATCACCGGGATCGAGGCCCCCACCAGCGCGCTGAGCACCACGCCCACGCCACCGGCCTTGTCCTGCCCCAATTGCTCGACGCTGTTGCTGCCGCTGGCATCGGCCACACGGTCGAACTGCAGATGCGAGCGGTACTCGCCGGGCGCAAGGTCAGCCGGCTTGCGCAGCAAGATGCGCACCGTCTGCGAGCTGCCGGCGGGAATGGTCACCTGGCGCGGCGAATAACGCAGCATGGCCTCGGCGAACTGCTCGCCAGGCCCCGGCTCGGTGATGACGAGAAACTCGCCCGACTCACCCATGCGCCGGTTGACGACACTGATGCGATAGGTCTCGGGCGTCTTGCCCTGGTTGACCAGTTCGACCTGGGCCGAGCGTTGATCGCCCTCGAAGACCACACGGGTCGGGAACAACATGAGATCGGCCTTGGCGGGAAGAGAGTGCAAGCACAGAAAGCCTGCAATCAGCCACTGGACCCACAGCCAAGGCGAGCGTGATGTAGACATGGCGTACTCCGGTTGAAAGACAAAAGCGAAAAATGAAACGTCACTGGTAGTTCACGATCACGGCAAACGTGCCCGTGTAACTGCCCCTTGCTTGCGATGCGGCCACGTTCAAGGTGGCACCGATGTTGAACTGCCCGTTCCCGTTCTTCGACAGGATGTTCAAGCCGCTCAGGTTACTGGTGAAGGCTTTGACTGTCATCGAATGTCCTTTGCCATCGCTCATCGCGACGGTGTTGTCCGCCGGCAGCGTGATGGCATAGGTGGCATTGGCCTTGCCATGCACAGAGAACTGCGCGGCAGCGGCCAGCCCACCTTGGTCGAGCACGAAAGCCCCACCCGTCTGCGCACGGCTGCCATCAGGGGCAACGGCAACCGTTCCCGCGCTGGTGGCCACGAAAGTGCCAAAGGACAGATTGCCGGTTGCGTTCAGGTTCTGTGCGGCTGTGGGCAGGCAGCAGGATGCAAGCCGCAGCACGCACAGAATCCGAAGGCAAAGGCTCACCCATCCTCTGCACTGAACATGCAGAGTGAGGTTCTTCATCGTCGATCACGTGTCAGTTGAATTCGACCAGCACGCGCACTGTGTCTGTCCCGGCTGCCTTTGCTGGGCCGATGCGTGAAGGCACGGCCGTGACCGCCGCCGTCATGCCACTGCCTTTCAAGGTGCCATCCCCTGCCTTGCTGCCGAGCATGGTCGCCGCGTTCACGGCGGGCTCGGCTGCACTCACAGGTTCAGCCATCCTGACCTCTGGCGCGGCCGTCAACGCTGATTCCATGTGAACCAGCACGGTCCCTGTGGCGCTCACCTCGGGAGGCAAGCTGTTGACCACACTGACCGCAGGACTTGGCGCCAGGATCGTGGCGGAAACGCGGGCTGTCGCGGCACGCGCCTGGAGCAGCGTCAGCCCCTCCAGCGCAGCCAGACACAGTCCCAGCACGAAGCTGGTGAGGCGGACGGCAATGCGCCCGCCCTGCGTCATGCGAGACAACTCAGTTGTAGGACACGGTCACGTTGAAGGTGCCGGTGTAGGTACCTGGCACCTGGTTGTTGCCCACAACCAGGGTCGCGCCCACCTTCAGCGAGTCCGTGCCAGCGCCGGACAAGGTGCCCGTCGTGCCAGGGTTGCTGACGAAGCCGTTGACGGCCATGGTGTGCGATGCACCGTCGCTGATGGTCACGGCACCATCGCTGGGCAGTGTGATCGCGTAGGTGAAGCCCGCTTCACCGGTCACGCCGAAGACGGCGGCGGCGGGGTTGCCGGCATTGCCGACGGGTTGGGACACGGTGGTCCCGGCGCCACTGATGGCAACGACGTTGGCCGTGCTGATAGCCACGTTTCCGCCAACTGCACCCACGGCGAGCTTGCCGAAGACCAGATCGGAGGTCTTGGTGATCGCGATGGGGTTCACGATGGTGGCAGAGGCGTTTGCGGTCGCCGAGCTGCCTTGGGCTGCGTAAGCGCCCACGCCGATCATCGCGACGCCGGATGCAACGGCAGCGCGAAAGGCCATTTTCTTGAAGGTTGTAGACATGTTGAGCTTCTTTCTCTAAAGGGTTGAACACATGAAACGCCTCGGGTCACCCTGCATCCGCCGTTGCTGGTTTGGCTATCAGAACCCAGCTCGGTCGGAGTGACCCTTGACTTGGCACCCTGTCGCTTTCGGTACAGCTTGATGAAAGCGGCCAGGTGTCAGCGTGATTTCGGACACGCTGTGCACAAGTTAACGTCTGCTGTGCAAATCAATGCGAGAAAGTAATGTCCGCAAACCCTCCAATTGCTCATTTATTCCAACTGAACTCAGAACTCACGTCGCCGGTTGAATCCAATTCAGGTCGGCATCCTCCTGGGGCAGGCGCCACTTGATGGAGCAACCCATGCTCGGTTGCTGCTCGCCAGGCCCATAGCCATAGTGCGCAACCAGGCGCATCGCGTCGTACAGCTCACGTGGGGTGTCATCGGGCACCGGGTCCTTGCGGCCGGCATCCAGGCGGCCACGGTATTGCAGGCGCAGGTCGGCATCAAAACCGAAGAAGTCTGGCGTGCAGACCGCGTCATAGGCCTTCGCGATTTCCTGCGTGTCGTCGTACAGGTAGTGGAAAGGCAGGTCCCACTCCTTGGCGAAGACCTTCATGTTCGAGAAGCTGTCTTCGGGGTAGGCACGGTCATCGTTGGCATTGATCGCAATGGTGTGCACGCCCAGATCGTGAAGTGCCTTGGCATCGCGTATCAGGCGCGGCATCACGGCCTTCACATACGGGCAATGGTTGCAGATGAAGACCACCACCGTGCCCCGCATGCCGGAGAGTTGCGAGAGCGTGTGGTAGTGGCTGTCCACGCCTTTGAGGCGGAACATCGGGGCTTTCCAGCCGATATCGGCGATAGGGGTGCTGACGGCCATGGTGCGCTCCTTTCAGGCAAGGTCGGACAGGACGAAAACCGGTACAGGTGAGAGGCGAACGGGTATACGGCTCGGCGGCAGCGGCCGAAAGCAGCATCCATGGGCCAGAGGAGGCAGATGGGTTGGATGCGTTTTCCGTGATGGAAGCACACCCCGCGCCAGCTGGCAAGAGGCAATCACCCCTTGTTACTGCATCTGCGCTCGGCGAATTTCCATCAAGCGCAGGATCATCGGGGTCAGGATCAGTTGCATTGCCAAATCCATTTTGCCCCCAGGCACGACGATGGTATTGGCGCGCGACATGAACGAATCACCAATCATCGACAGCAGATAGGGAAAGTCGATGCCGCGCGGGTTCTTGAAGCGGATCACCGTCATGCTCTCGCCCGCGGTGGGGATGTCACGCGCGATGAAGGGGTTGGAGGTGTCCACCACGGGTACACGCTGGAAGTTGATGTCCGTCTCGGCGAATTGCGGGCAGATGTAGTGCACGTAATCGTGCATGCGCCTCAAGATGGTGTCCGCCACGGCCTCCTTCGAGTACCCGCGCGACTTGGTGTCGCGATGGATCTTCTGGATCCACTCCAGATTGATGATGGGCACCACGCCGATCTTGAGATCAACATGCGGCGTCAAATCGACCTTGTCGGTTTTCACGCAGCCATGCAGTCCCTCATAGAACAGCAGGTCGGTATCGACGGGCGTGTCCACCCAGGCCGTGAACGTACCAGGCTCCTGGCCATAGGGCATGGCCTCCGCCTCGTTGTGCAGGTAGTAGCGCGTGCGGCAGCGGCCTGTTTCACCATAGGCACGGAACTGCTGCTCCAGCTCGCTCCACTCATTGGCATCAGGGCTGAAATGGCTGAAGTTGCGGCTCTCGGCCTCAGCCTGGGCCATGGCCAGTTTCATCTCGGAGCGGCTGTAGCGGTGAAAGGCATCGCCTTCGATCACGGCCGCTTTCACGCCCTCTCGGCGGAAGATGTTGTCGAAGGTGGTCTTGACCGTGGTCGTGCCCGAGCCGCTGGAGCCAGTGACCACGATGATGGGATGGCGCTTGGACATGGGGGGCTGCGCCTTCTCAAGCCTGAGGTTGAACGAACAGCGAACGCGTCTTGAACAGCTGCCAGGACACGTTCTCATGCGGGTCGGCGTGGTAGCTGACGATGCGGTCGATCTCGTCACGCGAGCCCAGGATCACAGGCACACGCTGGTGCAAGGTATCTGGCACCTGCTCCAGCAGGTCGTGGGTGCCGTTGACGGCGCGCCCGCCCGCCTGCTCGACCAGCATGGCCATGGGCGCGGCCTCATACATCAAGCGCAAACGGCCGGGCTTGCGCGGCTCACGTGTGTCCCGCGGGTACATGAAGACGCCACCGCGCGTCATGATGCGGTGCACCTCGGCCACCATGGAGGCCACCCAGCGCATATTGAAGTCCTTCATGCGCGGGCCGCTTTCGCCGGCCACGCACTCGGCAATGTAGCGCTGCACGGGCTTTTCCCAGAAGCGCTGGTTCGAGGCGTTGATCGCAAACTCTTTGGTATGCGGGGCGATGCGCACGTCTTCCTGCGTGAGCAGCCAGCGTGCGGGCTCGCCACCTTGTCCGCCCTGCCCCGTGCGTTTGTCCAGCGTGAACATCAGCACGCCGCGCTTACAGCTCAGCACCATGATGGTGGCCGGGCCATAGAGCACATAGCCTGCGGCGATCTGCTCGCTGCCCGGTTGCAGGTAGCTGGAATCGGTGGGCAGCATGCCTTGATAAACGTGCGGCAGGACGGAGAAGATGGTGCCGATCGAGATGTTGGCCTCGATGTTGGACGAACCATCGAGCGGGTCATACACCACCAGATAGCCACCCTTGCGCGCATGGCGGCGCGACAGCAGATGGCACTCGTGTTCCTCGCTGGCCCAGCCGGCCACATGCCCACAGTCTTCGAGGTGCTGGCTCATCAACTCGTCGGCCAGCACGTCCAGCTTCTTCTGGGCTTCGCCTTGCGAGTTCTCGCTGTCGGCCAGGCCATGCGCCCCGGCCAGCACACCCAGGCCCGCCACTTCGCTGATGCGGGCACAGGCATAGGCAATACAGCTGATGGTGTCGATCAGCGCCTGGGCTTCCTGGGGCTCTGCATCGCGCAGGTTGTGCGCCAGCGCCTCCTGCAATGTGGGCTTGTCACGCATGGCTTGCTTCCTGGTTGCTGGTTGTTTGTTGGCCTGGCACCGCGAACAGCCGGCTGGCACGGATGTCAGAGGCTTCAATGGTGGTGAGCTCGTCGGCACCCAGCACCTTGTCGCGGTCGGCAAAGAGGCGGCTGGCCTGACGCAGGCGAGCACGGTCCAGGGCATTGCGCACGCTGCGCGCATTGGCGAAATGCGGTTGCTGCAGGCGGCGTTGCAGGTAGTCTTCGAAGGCCTCTCGCGCACCCGGGCCGAAGCGGTAGTGCTGTTGCTCCAGCATGGCCGTGCCGATGTGCAGCAACTCGTCCACCGAATAGTCCGGGAAAGACAGATGGTGCGCAATGCGCGATGACATGCCCGGGTTGCTCTGGAAGAAGGTGTCCATGCGGTCGGCATACCCCGCCAGGATCACCACCAGGTCGTCACGCTGGTTCTCCATCACCTGCAGCAGGATCTCGATGGCTTCCTGCCCATAGTCGCGCTCGTTCTCAGGCCTGTAGAGGTAGTAAGCCTCGTCGATGAAGAGCACACCGCCCATCGCCTTCTTGAGCACCTCGCGGGTCTTGGGCGCCGTGTGGCCGATGTACTGCCCGACCAGGTCATCGCGCGTCACGGCCACCAGGTGGCCTTTGCGGATGTAGCCCAGCCGGTGCAGGATCTGCGCCATGCGCATCGCCACCGTGGTCTTGCCCGTGCCCGGGTTGCCGGTGAAGCACATGTGCAGGCTGGGCGACATGGCACCCCCAGGCGCGCCTGACGGTGCGCCGCCCCCCGAGGGGGGCAGGCCCTCTTGGGAGCGGCCCTGCGATGGCCTGAGCGCCGCCAGCCCATGCGCCGCACGCAGCTTGTCGATCACCAGCAAGGCCGCGATGTCGCGGATGCGGGACTTGACCGGCACCAGCCCGACCAGGTCACGGTCCAGCTCATCGAGCACCGACTCCACCTGGCTTTGCGCCAGCACGTCGGCCACCGAGCGCGGCACACGCACCTCCTCGGCCACGGCACTGACCTCAGCCTGGGCGGCAGGCTCCGCAGGATTGCTGCTGCCGGGGATGCGATAGAGTGGGTTCATGGGGGCCTCAGTCCTTGTAACGCTCGCCCTCGGGCCGCTCGGCCGCGTAGGAGCGCGTGTTGTAGCGCATGTTGCGGCCGGCGCCCTCGGTGCGGTCGAGGTAGAAACCTGGCTCGTTGGCCGGGCGGTTGACGATGAAGCTCATCACCACGCTCTCCACGCCGCGCGTGGAATCAAAGGCCAGCAGGCGGATGTAGTGGTTGGGGAAGGCCTGGCGGCAGTCCTTGAGCTCCATCATCACGCCCGCAGGGTCTTGCAGGTCGAACATGGGATGGCCATGCATGTCCCAGTAGGTGTTGCGCGGGTGTGGGTCATCGGTGTACTCCACGCTCCAGGCATAGCCCTTCTTGAGGCCATATTCGACCTGCATGAGGATCTCGGCATCGGTCAGGTCAGGCAGGAAGCTGAATTGGCCTTGCGTGAGGCGGCCGGTGGGGTTCGTCATCATGATGAAATCTCCTTGCCCCCAAGACGCCTTCGGCGTCGCCCCCCCGAGGGGGAACGTTCGCCTTGGGGCGGCCCGGCGGCGAACAATGTCGCGTTAAAGAGCCGTGGGCGTGGACACGTAATCGCTGCTGTCCGTCGGTGCGTAGTTGAAGGTGATGTCGCCCCAGGTGTCGAGCGCCTGCTTGAGCGGCGCACAGAAGCGCGCGGCCGAGGCCAGGATGTCGCGGCCTTCGTTGAGCAGATCGCGGCCCTCGTTGCGGGCCTTGACCATGGCTTCCAGCGCCACGCGGTTGGCCACGGCACCGGCCTGGATGCCTTGCGGGTGGCCGATGGTGCCGCCACCGAACTGCAGGATCACGTCATCGCCGAAGAGGTCCAGCAGCTGGTGCATCTGGCCGGCGTGGATGCCGCCCGAGGCCACGGGCATCACCTTCTTCATATCGGCCCAGTCCTGATCGAAGTGCAGGCCGCGCTGCAGATCGCGCTTGGTGTAGCTATCGCGGCAGACGTTGTAGTAGCCCTGCACGGTCATCGGGTCGCCTTCGAGCTTGCCCACGGCGGTGCCCGCATGCAGGTGGTCGCAGCCAGCCAGGCGCAGCCACTTGGCCATGACGCGGAAGCTCACACCGTGGTTCTTCTGTCGTGTGTAGGTGCCATGACCGGCGCGGTGCATGTGCATGACCATGTCGTTCTTGCGGCACCAGTTGGCCATGGACTGGATCGCCGTCCAGCCTATCACCAGGTCCACCATGACCACGACCGAGCCCAGCTCCTTGGCGAACTCGGCGCGCTCGTACATGTCTTCCATGGTGGCGGCCGTCACGTTCAGGTAGCTGCCCTTGACCTCGCCGGTCACGGCCTGCGCCTTGTTGACCGCGTCCATCACGAAGAGGAAGCGGTCGCGCCAGTGCATGAAGGGTTGCGAGTTGATGTTCTCGTCGTCCTTCATGAAGTCCAGGCCGCCCTTGAGGCCTTCATAGATCACGCGGCCATAGTTGCGGCCCGACAAGCCCAGCTTGGGCTTGGTGGTGGCGCCCAGCAAGGGGCGGCCGAATTTGTCAAGGCGCTCGCGCTCCACGATCATGCCGGTGGGCGGGCCCTTGAAGGTTTTCACATAGGCCACGGGGATCTGGATGTCTTCCAGGCGGCAGGCCTTGAGCGGCTTGAAACTGAAGACGTTGCCGATCAGCGAGGCCGTCATGTTGGCAATCGAGCCTTCTTCGAACAGGATCAGGTCGTAGGCCACCCATGCGAAGACCTGGCCAGGTGTGCCGGGCACGGGCTCGACCTTGAACGCCTTGGCGCGGTAACTGTCGCAGGCAGTGAGGCGGTCGGTCCAGACCACGGTCCAGGTGGCGGTGGAAGACTCGCCCGCCACGGCGGCAGCCGCCTCGATGGGGTCCACGCCATCTTGCGGCGTGATGCGGAACAGGCAGACCACGTCCGTGGACTTGGGCACGTAGTCCGCATCCCAGTAGCCCATCTGGCGGTACTTCAGGACCCCGGCGCTGTAGCGCTTTTTCGCGTCGGTGATGACGCCCTCTTCGACCGGCTTGTTCATGTTCGAACCCCTTTTGCTCAAAGCGTTGATCGCGGAACTGGATTCAATGTAGAAAAGCGGTCAGATCAGGTAAATTCAATAATAGTTATTCTTCGATTAAGGAAAACCTGAATGAAGAGCGTGACTTTTCGGCAGTTAAGGGTGTTCACGGAGGTGGCCAAGCACCTGAGCTTCAGCCGCGCGGCCGAGTCCCTGCACCTGACGCCGCCAGCCGTGACCATGCAGGTCAAGGAGCTGGAAGGCCAGATCGGCCTTCCCTTGTTTGAACGCCAGGGGCGTCAAGTCCAGCTCACCATGGTCGGCGAGTACTTTCTCGTCTACGCCAAGCGCCTGCTGTCCACGCTCAAAGACGCAGAAAACACCATCAGCCGTTTCAAACAGGTGGAAACGGGCGTGCTGACCATCGGCATCATCAGCACGGCAGGCTACTTTCTGCCTCAGTTGCTGGCGCGCTTCAAGGCAGAGCACGAAGGGGTGGATGTGCGTCTGGATGTAACCAGGGACCTCACCAAACTGATTGACAAGCTGCACAGCAACGAGATCGACATGGCCGTGATGGGGCGCCCACCCAAGGAATATGCCTTGCGCTCGGAGCCCTTCGCCACCCACCCGATGGTGTTCATCTGCCCGCCTGGGCACCCTTTGCTGGGTGTGGGGCACCCGCCGGTGGATGCGCTGGTGCACTACCCCATCGTGGCGCGCGAATTGGGCTCAGAGGTGCGCCAGGTGCTGGACAACTACCTGCGCGAACAGCGACTCGCGCCGCGCATCGCCATGGACATCCCCAGCAACGAAACGGTCAAGGCGGCCGTGATGGCTGGGCTGGGCATCGGCTTCGTGTCACTGCATGCGGTGGCATCCGAGCTGCGCAGTGGCCAGCTGCATCTCGTCGAGTTCGAAGGCACGCCCATCCTGCGCAGCTGGAACCTCGTGCACCAGGCGTCCAAGGTGCTGTCGCCAGCGGCCGAGGCTTTTCGCTATCTGCTGCTGGAACATGGGGATGACCTGATCGCCATGCAAAGCCAGCCTCCGGGTCAAACCCCAGCTCACGCCTTGGGTTGAGCGCCCAGGCCTTGGAGCAACTGCTGTCGTAACTGATCACGGTCGACACCATCGGCACATTGCTGTACCAATTGGTCGATGAACTGCTGGGTGTTGGCAGACTGCGTTGACGCCTTCTTGATCACGACCTTCGCCAAAGGCCCCATGTGAGACGCCAGCACACGCGTCGCGTGCGCGATGAACTCCGGCGTGAGCGTCTGCTGTGCGGCCGAGCCTGAACCCGCTTGCGCATGCCCCGTCAAGGCGGAGGAATCGGACGAGCCTTGTGCGCCGCCCCGCCCCAGCAGGCCGGACAGCCCCGTGAAACCGGTTCGGGCCGTGCCCTGGCCTGTACCGCTGCCCGTGCCACTGGTACCGGTCTTCATCACCTTGGCCTTGAAGCGCAGGCGCTCGTCGTCGTTTTGCAGATGCTGGGCCACGGCACCGATCAGGGTGTCGAGGTCGGCGCTCTTGGCCGCCGCCTGCTTGACCAGCATCTTGGCCAGAGGGCCTACAAAGCTGGCCAGCGCACGTTCGACGCTGCTGAGCATGTCGGCATCCCAGTTGCTCGGGCTGGTGCTGCCACTGGTAGAGGCCCCGGCCGGTGTCCCCACGGGTGACATGGGCGGGCGTTGCAGCAACTGTGCGGCCTTGGGGTCCACCACGGTCTCATCGCCGCTGAGCACCGAGGCGATCACCGGGTTGGCTTGTGATGACTTGCCCGCATGCAAGCGCAAGGCCTCGCGGAATGCCCCAGCACTCTCATACCGGTCCTTCACGTCCTTGGCCAGGGCCTTGACCACCACCGAGTCGAGCTGCAGGGTGCGCTTCACATCGGAGGCCGCACTCGGTACGACCGGGGTGATGTGCATCACCTTGTACATGATGGCCTCAGGCGCACCGGCAAAAGGCGGCACGCCGGCCAGCAGCCGATACAGCAAGACGCCGGCTGCGAAGATGTCCACGCGGTGGTCGATGTCCTGGCCGCGGTACTGCTCGGGCGCCATGTAGCCGTGCGTGCCGATGGTCGAGGTGACCTGGGTGATGCCGGCGTCGCGGATGCGGGCGATGCCGAAGTCGGTGATCTTCAGCTGGCCCGATTGCGTGAGGATGAGGTTGGCGGGCTTGATGTCGCGGTGCCAGACGCCGTGCTCATGGGCATAGTGCAGCGCGGCCAGCAACTGGTCCATCACCTGCAGGAGCATGGGCTCGGACATGATGGGGTTGACGCTCAGCACCTTGGAGAGGTCTCGCCCCTCCACGAACTCCATGGCGATGAAGGCCGTGTCGCCGTCTTCCCCATAGTCGTAGATCGAGACGATGCCGGGATGGGTCAAGCGCCCCGCTGCCTGCGCCTCGTTGCGAAAGCGTGCCGCCACCGACAGGCCCGACATGTCACCATCGATCAGGGAACGCTGGATGGTCTTGAGGGCCACGCGCCGCTGGATCACCGTGTCGGTAGCCTGGTAGACCACCCCCATGGCGCCAGACCCCAGCACGCCATCGATCATGTATTTGCCCAGCCGCGTAGGATGCGTCACGGCCTCAACCCTCCAGCAGCTTCATCGCATGCTGCAGGCTCTTGCGCATGCGCGAGAACGAGTCGGACAACACCCCGATCTCGTCCCTGGCCGGCGCGGTGAATTCGGGCGCCTCCATCTCGCCCATGCTGACGCGGTCGGCCAGCGCGGACAGGCGCGTCACGGGCTGGATCACCAGCTTCCACAGCATCAGGTTCAGCGTAAGGCCGATCACCAGGAACACGCCGGTGAGCATGCCCATCACGGTCCACCAAGCCTTGTCGGCACGTGCCAGGGGCAAGGCCAAAGGCACGGACACCACCTGCACGCCGAGCGTGTCGTTCATGGCCCAGCCAAAGCCATTGGCAGGACCGTATTTCTCGACCATCGTCTCGGGCGCGGCAGAAGGCGTGCTGTGGCATTGAAGGCAGGCCGCGCTCGGCAGGCGGATAGGGCGCGCAATGTACAGCGAGCGGCCGGAAGGCGTGTCGCGTTGGCCGATGACCTGCTTGGCATCGGGGTTCTGCTTGAAATGGTTGACCAGATCGGCCTCCCAGTCCAGGGCGCGGTCGCGCGGGTTGGTCGGGTTGAGCATGGCCGCCTTGAAGGTGAACTCGGGATGCTTCTCGCTGAAGCCCTTGAGCACCTCGATGGCCGCAAACGACGGCACCGACTGCGGCAGGAAGGTGTACTTCATCTGCGTTTGCAGCAAGGGCGCCACCTGCTTGGAGGTGTAGCTGCGCACGGCATCGGCCTTCTCGATCATGAGCCCCGCCGTGTCCAGCACTTCCTGCTGTGCGTTGTATTGAAGCAGGTCACGCGCCACATAGCCCGAGACGGCCAGACCAATCAGGAAGACGACCAAGAAGGCCAGGTTGAATTTGAGGATGAGCTTCATGGCTTGACGGCCTCATTGGCATGGGGCTTGGGGGGATAGAGAATGGGGTGCCACTCGGGGTGCAGCGACAACTGCGCGGTCAAGGCACGGCGAAAGGCCTCGTCTTGGAGCAAGGGCTTCCAGCGTGACAGGAAGCGGGTGCGGATGCGGGGCTCTGCATTGAGCCAGGCCTGGGTGTCTTCATAACTTAGCCGCCCCGCTGGCTCGAGGTGGATGTCCTTGCCCGTGAACAAGGTCAGACGGGACGGCAGCGTGTCCATGAAAGCGCGTGGCACGGACTGGACGAAGGCCTGGCCCGGCCTAGATGAAACATCCACGGTGCCATCCTGGTGTCGTGCCATGAAGTTGCCGCGGTCGACCTTGGTGGATGAGTTCGTGGGTGAGGCCTTGCCATGCTTGCCCAGCACCTGGACTTGCACACCGCCGGACTCTGCGAACAACTCGCTTTCACCGCCTTTGACATGCAGGACCAGATCGCGGTCCACGGCCGTGACGTCCAGCGCCGGTGATGTCAGCACAGCCTTGCCCGCCAGGGATTGGCTCACGCTGAGCTTGGCCCAGCCATCCAACAGATAGGCCACCGGCGCCTCCCCTGCGGCAGGGCCTGGCTTGACCATGACGCGGCTTGACGGCCCCACATCCAGCGTCAGACCGCCATTGAACTCCAGCCGCAACACGGACGTGGTGGACGAGGTCTCGATGATGTCTTCATTGCTGATCGACGCTCCTTCCAGCGACGACAGTTTGGACGCCGCATGGATAACCGTTGCCGGCCCGCCGTCCACAATCGTGATGGTGGCGACGACAAGGTCGCGGCCCGATGCCGCAGCCCCCGAACAAACGGACAGGCTCAAGGCAGCGGCCCAGATCCAGGCGGTAAGACGTTTCATGCTTGTTGGATACCTGAGAGGGCCAGGCCCGGGCATCCCAGGTGACCGGCCGCGCTCCCCTCGTTCATGACATGGCGGCCAATAGTAAGGCAAGTAAGGCAAGGCCCGTGCGCACGGTCGTGCTGTCGCGCCCTTGCTCCACATCGCGGCCTGCTTCCCCTGGGGACCTGGGGATGACCAAAGACATGTCCGCTTGACAAAAGTATCCATATGGATACATTGCAGCCAACCGTATACACAGGACACCCATCCCATGAAGCTGCGCCGTCAACCGCCTCCCCAGGCGACTCGATCGCTTTCTGCCGAGCCTGGCTGGCAGCGCGAAGAAAACGGGCAATGGGTGGATTGCAGCCCGGACGAACTCCTGCAGGCCGGCCTGGGCTGGCTTACTAACCTGCCCTCCCTGCGCCCAACAACCGCGCCGGTCGACCTGCCCTTCCAACCCCTGTCCTTTCGGGACTGCATGCTGTTCGAGCAGCACTGGGTGCAGTCCTCGCGCGGGTATGCGCGGCGCTTTCTGCCTCGCAGCCACCAGGTCACGCGCATCTTCGAGCGGCTCACACACCAGCCTTTCCCGGCGTTCCGTCCGCATCGCCTGTGGCACCGGCAACCCATCTACTACTTCGGCAACCACATGACCATGGTGGCTGGAGGTGGTCCCGTCACACCGCCGGACTACACCGAGGCGCTTGACTACGAACTGGAGCTGGGCTGGGTGCTGTCCAAGCCGCTCTTCAATGCCACGCCGCAAGAAGCCGAAGCGGCCATCGGTGCCTTCGTGGTCGTCAACGACTTTTCGGCCCGTGACGTGCAGCGCGAAGAGATGAGCAGTGGCCTGGGCCCGCAGAAGTCCAAGCACTTCCTGAGCAGCATGTCGCCCACCATGGTCACGGCCGACGAGATCCTGCCCATGGTCGACCGACTGCAGGCCCACGTCGAGATCAACGGCCAGGTCGTGAGCCGCACGAGCACACAGGGCATGCGCTACAGCCCCGGTGAGGTGCTGGCCCATCTGTCGCGCAGCGAGCAGCTCTACCCGGGCGAGCTGATTGCATCGGGCACCCTGCCCAGCGGCTGCGGCATGGAGACGGGGCACTGGCTCAAGAGCGGCGACACCCTGAGGCTGGTCATCGAGCCCATCGGCGAGATCGTCCACACCATCGCCCGACACGGCCTGAGGTCCACATGAATCACCTGCCCATGGCGCACACGAACACGCCACGCCACATGCCTGAGTCGACCTGGCTGGCCGGGCCAAACTGGTCTCGCACACGCTTTGGCGAAATCCCCAAATACCAAGGTGGACTGCACCATATCGCCCCCGACACCTATGCCTGGCTCGTGCCCAATGGGTCTTGGGGGGAGACCAATCTGGGCTTGATCGACTGCGGTGGCGCCAGCGTGATGATCGACACCGGCTGGGACCTGCAATGCACACGCGAGATGCTCGACACCTGCGCCGAGCTCACGCGGCGTTCGCCCATCGACACCGTCATCAACACCCATGCCGATGGCGACCACTGCTGGGGCAACCAGCTCTTCAAAGACCGCCCCATCATCGCCACGCATGCCTGCATCCACCAGATGCACCACATGCAGCCGCGCTCGCTGCATGCGCTGTGCCAGGCCGGCGCCTTGCTGCGCCACATCCCCGTGGGTGGCATCGGCAAGTTCGGGCACTACATGCGCGAGATGTTCAGGCCTTACGACTTCCGCACCGTCGTCATCACGGATCCGAACCAGGGCTTCTCCGTTCAGAAGAACTTGACCGTGAACGGTGTGGACATCGTGATCACCGAGGTAGGGCCCGGCCACACGGATGGCGATGCCGTGGTGTACGTGCCCTCGCGGCGTGTGGCCTATGCAGGCGACATCATGTTCGTGGGGGTGACGCCGGTGATGTGGTCCGGCCCGATCGAGAAGCTCATCGCCGGGCTGGAGTTTTTACAGCAGCTGGATGTGGACGTGATCGTGCCGGGACACGGGCCCTTGGCCACGCACAGCGACGTCCAGGATGTACTCGACTATTGGCACTTCGTGCACGAGGCGATCCAGGCACGCTTTCGCGCTGGCCTGCACCCGACGGAGGCTGCGCGCGAAGTGGTCTTCAGCCAGAGCTTCCAGCAGGCACCATGGGCCAAGTGGGATTCGCCCGAGCGGCTGGTCACCAGTGCCCACACGCTCTACCGGCATTGGGGCGAACCGGCCTCGAACCTGCCTGGCAAGCTGGGCACCATGAACCTGATGCGCCAGCAGGCCATGCTCGCCTTCGAGCTGCCACAGGCCACACCGCTGGTGATGCGAGGCAGACGCGCATGAGCCCGCCCCGCATGGCGCAGGGCAAGCGCCTGTTGATGGAGGCCGCCGCCCGGCTGGCCGCCCGGCAAAGCGGTGCACGCACCCTGCCTTTGCGCGAACTGGCGCGTGAAGCCGGGCTCAACCACAACACCTTCTACCGCCACTTCGCCACGCAGGACGAGCTGATCCATGCCATCGTGGACGACTTCGGCCAGCAGTTGCGTGAAGGCTTGGCCAAGGCCCGGCTTGAGGCGCCTTCGCTCAACACCTTGAGCACCACGGTGGTGGGCTGGACCTTGGACTTCGCTTTGGCCCATCAGGATGTGTTCGCTGTGGCCATGCGTGAGCGCTATGGCCCGCCTGGGCCCGTGCGCGATGCCGTGCAGGCCACGCTGATGATGCTGCAGGATGACATGTTGCGCGAGCTGCAGGCGCGTGGTGCCTTGCCGGCATTGCCTGAAACCGTGCTGCGCCCTCTGCTCGACATCATCATCGACCACACATTCAAACTGTGCTTCGAGCACATCGAGGCGCCTCAGGATCGAGCCCGACGCCTGGTCGATGCCCAGCGGCTTTTTGAGACCTTGATGCTGGGCGCGGTGGCGCGCCAAAGTCGCCCCTCTTGAGCACCTGCTGACCCCGCACTGGCGCCACAATAGGCAAGCTCGTCAGACCGTGATGCGGCAAAGCCTCATAATCTGACAATTAAATCATTCAGATTTGTTTCACCTCTCCCTGGAAGGACACAACCATGACTCGTGAAGTCGTCTTCGTGGGCGCTGCCCGCACCGCCATCGGCAGCTTCGGTGGCTCGCTCAAGGACATCCCCCCGGCCGATCTGGGCGCCCTGGTCATCAAGACCGCGCTGGAGCGTGCAGGCGTGCAGCCCAAGGATGTTGGCCACGTGGTGCTGGGCAATGTGATCCCCACCGTGCCGCAAGACGCTTACATCAGCCGCGTGGCCGCCCTCAACGCCGGCGTGCCGCAAGAGACACCGGCCTTCAACGTGAACCGTCTGTGCGGTTCGGGCCTGCAGGCCATCGTGTCGGCCGCCCAGGCCATCCTGCTGGGTGACTGCGACGTGGCCGTGGGTGCCGGTGCCGAGTCGATGAGCCGCGGCGCCTACCTGGTGACCTCCAACCGCTGGGGCGCACGCATGGGCGACGTCAAGATGCTGGACTTCATGCTGGGCGCCCTGCACGACCCCCGCCTGAACATCCACATGGGCATCACCGCCGAGAACGTGGCCGCCCGCTACGACATCACCCGCGCACAGCAAGATGCCTATGCCGCGCAATCGCAAGAGCGCGCCGCCAAGGCCCAGGCCGCCGGCCTCTTCAAGGACCAGATCGTGCCGGTGGAGCTCAAGACCCGCAAGGGCGTGGTGCTGTTCGACACGGACGAAGGCGTCAAGGGTGACACCAATGTGGACGCCCTGAGCAAGATGAAGCCTGCCTTCAAGAAAGAAGAAGGCACGGTGACCGCCGGCAACGCTTCGTCGCTGAACGATGGCGCGGGTGCCGTGGTGATGGCCTCCGCCGAGAAGGCCAAGGCCCTGGGCCTCAAGCCGCTGGCTCGCCTGGTGTCGTATGCCCACGCTGGCGTGGACCCCGAGTACATGGGCATTGGCCCTGTGCCTGCTTCGAAGCTGGCGCTGGAGAAGGCCGGCTTGAAGGTGTCGGACCTGGACCTGATCGAGGCCAACGAAGCTTTCGCGGCCCAGGCTTGTGCCGTGTCCAAGGAAATGGGCTTCCCCAATGACAAGACCAACCCCAATGGCTCGGGCATCTCGCTGGGCCACCCTGTGGGCGCAACCGGCGCCATCCTGGTGACCAAGGCCTTGTATGAACTGCAACGCACCAACGGCCGCTATGCACTGATCACGATGTGTATCGGTGGTGGTCAGGGCATTGCGATGATCATTGAGCGCGTGTGATCTACTGCTGACTCGTCATTCTGAAAAAGGGCTCCGTTTTGACGGGGCCCTTTTTCTTTGCTGGACGCGAGAATGGGCGTTCGCCTTGTCGCTACAGCGCGGGGTGAGGTCAGAGAGGACAGCCCAACCGGGACACCGCTATGTTCGGTCCCAGCTCGGTCCATCGATACTATGACGATGACCCAGAAGTAAAAACGTCAGGAATCTTCAACTTGCCAAGGCCGAAATCGAGGCATCGCGGTAAATGTTAATCCGTAGGTCCCTGGTTTGAGCCCACGTCGGGGAGCCAAATTCGAGAAACGCCTCAAGCAGTGATGTTTGGGGCGTTTTGCTTTGTGACTCGAACGCCCACCTGAGGGCTGTTCATGGCGGCATCCTCCGTGAGAAACTACGTCGCGCTTTGATTCAATAGTTTTCCAGGGGGTTTCCATGAAAGCTCGGATTTTTTTCCTAAGCGCCAGCTTAGTGTGGTTGCTGACTGCGTGCGGTGGAGGTGGTGGCGGCAGCGCCAATCCGCAAGATTCCGCTATCCCGAGCTCCGCGCAAACGGCGAACAACATCAGTAACGCCGCAGGAGAAAGCCTGTCAGTCGGTGACTTGATTCTTGGATTGGCCAAAGTCGAGGTAGGAGCTGCTCAGACTGCGCTGGCCTCGACCGGCGCCTCGACTGCGGGCGCATGCAGCAATTCCGACGGCTCCGCTCAAATCACCTGGACCGACTTAAACGGCGACGCACTCCGAGGAGTAGGCGACCTCATTACCGTTCAGTATGCAAATTGTGCGGTCCCACAAACCGGTTCGGTTTTGACGGGCACGATTGTGCTCAAGATCGAATCCGCATCTGATGGGGCCCTGCGCTTGACGGCAGACCATGGTGCGGGACTGCTGCTGGTGGATCAAAAAGATCAGACGCCCTCTCATGTCCTCGGCTCGATAACCATATCTTGGTCGGATGATGGGATGACGCGTCAAATATCAGTGAACTCGTCTTCAAACGACGACTTGCGCCTGACCTCCAAGAATTCCGAAGAAAGCGCAGGTCCAACGTACGCCGAGCACCTCCATGCCATTGACATACACAACGCGCTGAGCCGTGAACACGCGCGATCAAACACGCGGCTCGCTTTCAAGCTTGTCAGCGAGTTCCTGAAAGATACCTTTGTTGTATCCACACCCGTGGAGATGTCCAGCTACTTCGACACCTTCCCAGATAGCGGTGAAGTCGATATTCGCTCCAGCAGCAATGCGCTCGCTCGCATAAAGACCAGTTATTTGTCTGACACCAGCAAGTTGTCCTATGAGGCCGACACCAACGGGGATGGGACATCTGATGATTCAGGGTACGCATCGTGGAGCGACATCACAACCGGGGTCATGTGGTGGGCAGACGAACTCGGATCGCAAAGCACATTCACCCAGGGGAGTACCCAGCCAGCCTCGTCATCCAGCTTTGCCATCTTGAAGTCGACCGTTCAACCGGTTCTAGCAGAACAACACCCGTTCATGACGGTGCAGTTCTCACGCGAGCTGTCCACAGCGGACTTACCCAATTTGATGTTGCTTGAGCAGAGCAGCGGGGGGAACGATCCCAACATCTGGGCACCTCAAGTCGTGCCATTGACCGTCCAGGTCAAGGGTGCTCTCGTCTTGCTGATACCTACGCAAGCAGTGCAGCATGGCGTCAGCTATTCGTTGCAGACCGTACTGGTCAATGGCGCTTCACCAGATCCTGTATTTTCAGACACCAATGGAAATAAGGTCAGCTTCAGCCAGGCATTGAAGAGCTATGCCGCCAACAATTCACTGCTTGCCAACATCACGACAGCAGCATCTGAGCCCATGCTTATTGCCGACAGGCCCACGACGTTGAGCGCCACATCATCAGAAAGTGCCAATGGCATCGTCAGCTATGAATGGACTCAGTTGGCAGGCGCGAAGGTCATTTTAAGCGATCCCAATAAGGCAAGCACCTCGGTGACGCTAGCGAACACAGCAACGAACAGCGATATCAGCGCAACCGTGCAACTCAAGATCACCGATTCAACTGGCCAGGTTGAATACGCCAGGAAAGTGATCTCGACTGTTGCCGATCCGGCCAATAGCGCGTATCTCTATTACAGAAGCGATCCCGGCGAACCTATTGGCCAAGGCAAGACATTTACCAGCGTGGCCATCAAGGGAAGTTTTGAAGAAGGTGATCCTTCGCACTATCTCTCCTATGCGGCCTTCAATATGCCTAATCCATCGTGGTTGCTGATCCTCAATGGTGGAGATGGTCTAGCAATCCATGTGGGTTCGTACGAGAACACCGTGCGCCCGCTGGGGGCCAGTGGGGCAAACAATGGGCTTGATTTTGGAGCCGATGGAAGCGGCTGCAATGCAGCGACGGGACGATTCGATGTGCTAGATGTCGCTTATGACACCAACGGTCATGTAGCGCGTCTCGCTGTTGACTTCGAAATGCACTGCGATGGCAGACAAGCAGGACTCTACGGCTCATTCAGGTACCACAGCGCCCTTCCCATTAAGCCTTAGAGCGCCAACTCAAGGAACGCCTCAAGCAGCAATGTTTGGGGCGTTTTGCTCTGTGTAGCGAGGTTGATGGTCGGCAATTGGAAGGTCACCGCTTCGATAGCAGGTTGAGGTTATGACGTCGTCCATTGACCGAGGGCCTCAGTTGCACTGAGAAGCGCAGTGGTGAGGCGGACACGAAGCGTGCTTCGTCATCTGGCTCGCCGGGGCTGTTTGAGCGGAGCGAACGCCGTTCGCGTAGCGAGTTCCCCGGCGCCACCTCATCGCGAGCATCGCAGGGAAGTCGTCACGCAGTGGCGACCGCCACAGTGAACCGCCGCCCACGGCCCACCCCGCGAGATGCTCGCTCAGGAAGATGCCCGCCGCACACCCAATCAACCTTGCTGCGAAGCGGCCGATTCGGAGCCAGGCAAAGCATGAACCTGCCTGCGCTTGAACAAACGCGAACTCAAGCCGATCACGTCATCCACGAAGGTGAACACCACCGGGATCACCAGCAGGCTCAGGAAGGTCGACGTGATCAGCCCGCCGATCACCACAATCGCCATCGGCGCGCGGAAGCTCGGGTCCACGCCAATGCCTAAAGCGATCGGCATCATGCCCGCGCCCATCGCGATCGTCGTCATGATGATGGGGCGTGCCCGCTTACGGCAGCCGTCGATCACGGCCTCCCAGCGCGACAGCCCATGCTCGTTGCGCGCGATCAGCACATAGTCCACCAGCAGGATCGAGTTCTTGGTGGCAATGCCCATCAGCATGATCAAACCGATCATCGAAGGCATCGACAAGGCCGTGCGCGTCACGTACAAGGCCACGAAAGCACCCGGTATGGACAGCAGCAGTGCCACCAGGATCGTCATCGGTTGCACAAAGCCCTTGAACAGCAGCACCAGCACGATGTAGATGCACAGCACGCCCGTCAGCATGGCCAGGCCAAAGCTGGCAAACAACTCGCTCATGGCCTCGGCATCACCCACTGAAGACTGTGTGACACCTGGCGGCAAGTTGCGCAAGCTGGGCAAGGCCAGTGCGCGCTTTTGCACCTCGCCCAGCGGCTGCTGGTTGAGCTCGATCTCGAAATTGATGTTGCGCTCGCGGTCATAGCGGTCGATCTGCGCGGGGCCGCTGTCCAGCACCAGCGAGGCCACATTGCCCAAAGGCACCGGGCCACGCGCACCCGGCACAGGCAGGCGGGCAAGCAGCTCCAGGTCTGTGCGGGCGCCATCAGGCAAGCGCACCACCACCGGCACCTGACGCTGCGACAGATTGAGCTTGGGCAAGCCCTGCTCATAGTCACCCACCGTGGCAATGCGCAAGGTGTCGGCGATGGTGGCCGTGTTCACGCCCAGGTCGGCCGCTCGTGCGGTATCGGGCCGCACCACAACCTCAGGTCGCACCAGGCTGGAGGTTGACATCACGTTGCCGATACCGGGAATCGAGCGCAACTCGCGCGCCACCACCTCGGCATGCGCCGACAGCGTCTGCCCATCTTCACCAGACAGCACCAGCACGTACTTCTCGTTGGAGCCACCGAAACCCACGTACACGCGCACACCTGGCAGCACCTCCAGTGCCTTGCGCAGCTGGTTCTCGATGCCTTGCTTGCTCAGCCCCGGCCGGTCCCGGCGATGCGTCAAGTTGAGGGTCAGCGTGGCCTTGCGCACATCCGCCGCGCCTCTGGGCATGAAGGGATCGGCACCGGCAGCACCACCACCGATGGCCGTGTAGACCAGCTTGACATGCGAATTGCGCTGCACGATCGCGCGCGCCTCTTCGGCCAGCTTGTAGGTCTGCTGCAAGGTGCTGCCCGGCGGCAGCGACAGCGACACCTGGGTCTGCGACAGATCATCAGGCGGGATGAAGCCCGTGGACAAACGACCCGCCAGGAAGAAGGAGCCCCCCAGAAAGCCCACCACGATCAGGAAGGTCTTCACGCGGTGCTTCAAGCACCAGCCCACCAAGCCCAGATAGGCCTTCATCCACACGGGCTGCGGGTGCTCGCCCTTGGGTGGTTTGAGCAGGTAGGCCGCCATCATGGGCGTTAGCATGCGCGCCACCACCAGCGAGAAGAACACGGCAATGGCCGCCGTCCAGCCGAACTGCACGAAGAACTTGCCCGGCACACCGCCCATGAAGGCCGTCGGCAGGAAGACGGCGATCAGCGTGAAGGTCGTGGCGATCACGGCCAGGCCGATCTCGTCAGCCGCCTCCATCGCCGCCTCCAAAGGTGTCTTGCCCATGGCCAGGTGGCGCATGATGTTCTCGATCTCGACGATGGCATCGTCCACCAGGATCCCCACCACCAGCGACAGCGACAGCAGCGTCACCACATTGATGCTGAATCCCAGCATGTGCATGACACCAAAAGCCGGGATCACCGACAAGGGCAAGGCCGCCGCCGACACCAGCGTGGCCCGCCAGTCGCGCAGGAAGAACCACACCACGATCACAGCCAGCACCGCGCCTTCATACAGCAGGTACATCGAGCCGTGGTAGTTCTCGTCCACCGGGTCGACGAAGTTAAAGGCTTCGGTGATCTGGATGTCCGGGTGCTGGGCCTTGAGCTCTTCCAGCTTCGCGCGCACGCCCTGCGCCACCTCGACCTCACCGGCGCCACGCGAACGCGTGATCTCGAAGCCCACCACCGGCTGCCCATTGAGCAAGGCCGCACTGCGGCGCTCGGCCACCGTGTCGCTCACCGTGGCGATCTGGTCCAGGCGCACATGGCGGCCATCGGACAGGGTCACGTCCATCGCCGCCAGCTCATCGGCCGACTTCACCGTGGCCACGGTGCGCACCGACTGCTCGCCACCACCCAGGTCCATGCGCCCGCCCGAAGCCTCTTGCTGCAGGCTGCGCAGCTGCCGCGAGACATCGGCCGCGGAGGCATTGAGCGCCAGCAGGCGCGCCGGGTCCAGCTCGATGCGCACTTCACGGCTCACGCCACCCACGCGTGACACCGCCCCCACGCCCTTGACTGCCAACATCGTCTTGCTCACGTTGTTGTCGACGAACCAGGACAGGGCCTCGTCGTCCATGCGCTTGGACGCCACGGTGTAAGTCAGGATGGGCGAACCCGACAGGTTCATCTTGGCGATCACCGGGTCGCGCAGATCACCGGGCAGGTTGGCCCGCACGCGCGAGACGGCATCGCGTACATCGTCCACGGCCTCCTGCGTGGGCTTTTCCAGGCGAAACTCGGTGGTCACCGTGACGGTGCCGTCCTGCACTTTGGTGTAGATGTGCTTGACGCCCTGCAGGGTCGCAATCGAGTTCTCGATCTTGCGCGCGACCTCGGTCTCCATCTGTGCGGGCGAGGCGCCAGGCAGCTCGGCCGTCACCGTCACCGTGGGCAGGTCGATGTCGGGAAAGTTCTGGATCTTCATGCCGCCAAAGCCCATCAGGCCCCACAGCGTGAGCATGATGAACAGGA
>Ga0194137_10000164_pt1 | contig 44866 bp, 28 predicted proteins | sample TARM_MetaG_T3_14_FD_134025 | JGI IMG/M metagenome (GOLD analysis project Ga0194137, IMG submission 134025) | Freshwater microbial communities from Pennsylvania, USA, analyzing microbe dynamics in response to fracking - TARM_MetaG_T3_14 (version 2) | ecosystem: Environmental > Aquatic >...
CACCTGCACCTGCACCTGCACCTGCACCTGCACCTGCACCTGCACCTGCACCTGCACCTGCACCTGCACCTGCACCTGCACCTGCACCAGCACCAGCACCAGCACCAGCACCAGCACCAGCACCTGCACCGATTGCACCCTCGGCCGGCAACGGCAACAGCACGACGCGAACCATCCTGCCGCCGGCGCCGCCGACCGTGAAGCCGGCATCCGTGGCCGGTACTTCGCCAAGTGTGCGGACCGCCGACGCGGCGGCGACCTTGCCGTCGGCAGGCAATGGCAACGACACCACGCGTGGCAGCCTGCCGCCGGCACCACCCACTGGCCCCGGCAGTTCGCCCTCGCCATCTCCCTCCCCTACGCCGTCGCCTGCACCCACGCCCGCGCCGTCCCCGGCGCCGTCCCCGGCGCCAGCCCCCGCGCCGTCCCCGGTCCAGCTCGGCGATCCCTTGCCCGCGGCCCAGCTCGGCATCAACCTGAACGCGCTGAACACCAATCTGCAGGTCGCCGGTCGCACGCCCTTCCTGCGCAACGGCGGCCAGATCGGCATCAACGCCGGCCGGGACCTGCGCGGCGCGGTGCTAGGCGCCTCGCAGGGCGACGTCACGCAATGGTGGTGGCGCTCGGGCGCCCAGGCCGGCGTGCCGGTGGCCTGGTGGTCCCGCTACGACCGCTTCAGCCAGGGCATCGCGACCTTTGGCGGTGGCAACATCACGCTGAACGCGGGCCGCGATGCCATCCAGGTGCATGCCGCGGCGGCCAGCAACGGCTGGCGCGGCACGGCCAACAGCCCGGGTGGCGGCATGCAGCCGTACATCGAAGGCGGCGGCAGCGTCGCCCTTCAGGCCGGCCGCGACGTGCTAGCCGGTCGCCTGTTTGCCAGCCAGGGCCAGCTCGACGTCAGCTCGGGCCGCCGCATCGGCAGCGATGGAGCCATCGACACGGCCCCGGCAGACGCGCGGCTGCAGCTGCTCTACGGCAGTACGCAGGTGCGGGTGCAGGCCGCGTCCGACATCGACATGGCCGCCGTGCGCAGCGCCGCCCTCGCCACGCCCTTCACGGACTCCAACTCCCTGGGCCGCCTGGTGCTGGGCGGCCTGGACCGCAATGCCTCGCTGGCCGTGCTCAGCGCCAGCGGCGACGTGCGCCTGAGCAGCGAGGCCGGCCGCCGCCTCGCCGGCACGGATGTCCTCGACCTGCTGCTGCCGGGCAGCCTGCAGATCGTCGCCACGGACGGCAGCATCCAGATCACGCAGCCCCTCGCCCAGAGCCCCACGGCCAACGCCCGCACCGTGCTGCTGGCGCAGCAGAACCTCTCACTGGACAGCATGTCGGTGGGGGCGCAGGGGCAGGCCCTCGAGCCCGGCGCCTATCCGCGTACGACCTATGTGGATTCGCTGAAGGTCGATACCGCCTACATGGGCTACAGGGCGCCCTCGCGGGCGCCCGACGTGCCGGGCCAGGCCGCGCCACCGCTCCCACCGGCCGTGCCGGACACCAGCGACCGCAGCCCGGTGCGCTTGATCGCCGTGCAGGGTGATGTCGTGCTCACCGGCAATGCCAATTCGGCGCGCCCCCTCGACATCGAGGCCGGACGCGACATCAGCCTGAGCGGCAACACGAACAGCATCCGCGTGCAGCATCAGGACCGCCGCCTGGACGGCGCCACGCCGGTGGCCGTCAGCGAGCTGTCCCTGCTCAAGGCCGGCCGCGACATCAACGGGCTCAGCATGGACATCGCCGGCCCGGGCGACCTGGTGCTGCTGGCCGGCCGCGACGTGGTGCTCGATGCGGGCAACAAGTCCGGCGTCGTGGCCTCGGGCGGCGTGAACAACAGCACCCAGTTGCCGAACCAGGGCGCCAACATCACCGTGGTGGCCGGCCTGCGCGGCGACGGTGCCGACTATCGCAACGCCACCCTGCAGGGCTTCCAGCTGCTCGGCGTGAGCGGCTGGCAGAGCCACCTCGGCGCCCTCTACCAGGCCGTGGGCGGCACGGGTGACCCCGCCGCCATCGCGGCCCCCTCGGTGACGGCCCGGCTCGATGCCGTGCGGGCCCTGCTCGGCGATGCGGCCTACCAGGGCGGCATCGGCAACTACGTCCGCGCCCTGCCGGCGCGGGCCGACGCCGGCGACCAGGCCCTGCGCATCTCGGCCCTGCTGGGCAAACCCGTGGGCGACCCGGCGGTGGCCGCCTATGCCAAGGCCGTGGGCAAGACGACGCTGCCGGCCTGGAGCGCACTGAGCGTCGCCCAGGCAGCCCAGGCCTTTGCAGCCCTGCCCGAGGGCCAGCAGGCCGGCGCCGTCACGGCCCTGCTGCTGCAGCGCCTCGCCGCGCTGCCCGCGGCCAGCCGCCAGCAGTTGCTGCTGAGCGTCGCCGATGCGAAGCAGCTCGACGCTCTGGGCGAGTATGTGCGCCGCGTGACGGGCCAGACCCAGCTATCCGACGCCGACGCGCTGGCGCGCTTCGACAGCCTGCCGCTGGAGCGGCAGGCCCCCTGGCTGAACCGCCAGCTGATGGGCGAGCTGCGTAGCGCCGGCCGCGCGGCCGCGGCCCTGGAGGGCGACGCGCGCTGGATCGCCTACGTCAACGGTTATCTGGCGGTCGATACCGTGTTCCCGCTCGCCGGCCTGGCCGAGCGCCCTGCCGGTGACGTGCTGTTGCCGGCCAGCCAGCTCAAGACGGTCCAGCAGGCCGACATCAGCATCCTGGCGCCGGGCGGCGGCACCAACGCCGGCGAAGTGGTGGCCGGCGGCCAGAGCAGGTCGCCCAGCCAGCTGGGCATCGTCACGGTCAACGGCGGCGACATCTCGGCCCTGGTGCGCGACGATTTCGCCGTCAACCAGTCACGCGTGTTCACGCTGGGCCGGGGCGATCTGCTGCTGTTCTCCGAGGCCGGCAGCATCGACGCCGGCCGCGGTGCCAAGACCGTCGTCGGTGCCCCCGCGCCGGTGCTGCGCCTGGACGACCAGGGACGCCTGGTGTTCGACACCTCGGGCTCCTTCAGCGGCTCGGGCATCGCCGTGCTGAACGCGCAGAGCGACCTCGACCTCTATGCCCCCACCGGCGACATCAACGCCGGCGAGGCCGGCATTCGCTCCAAGGGCAACGCCTTCCTCGCGGCCGAGCGCGTCGTCAATGCCATCGACATCCAGGTCGGCGGCAAGACGACCGGCGGCGGCAAGCTCGAGGCGCCCCAGGCCGTCATCTCCGCACCGCCCAACACCACGCTGGCACCGACGACGCCCGGCACGGACAGCGCCGGCAACGAAGAAGACGAGAAGAAGAAACGCCGCCGCCGCCGCAATCTGCTGCTGGAATTCCTCGGCTTCGGCAGCCAGTGATCAAGAAAGAACGACGCCATGCGCAAAGCCCTCACCGCCCTCCTTGCCATCACGCTAGCCGCCCTGCTGCCCGCCACTGCCCATGCCTGGTGGAACGCCGACTGGAGCGAGCGCACCAAGATCACGCTCAACACCTCGGCCCAAGGCCTGGAGACCAAGGAGGCCGCGAGCAGCGTGGCCGTCGCCGTGCGCCTGCATTCGGGCAACTTCGATTTCACGGCGGCTAAGGAGGACGGCAGCGATCTGCGCGTCGTCGCCGGCGACGACAAGACGCCGCTGAAGTTCAGCGTCGAGCGCTTTGACAGCGTCAACGAGCTGGCCGTGCTGTGGGTGCAGCTGCCCAGCGTGTTGCCGGGCACCGACAAGAACGTCTTCTACGTCTACGCCGGCAATGCCAAGGCCGCGGCGGAAGGCGACGCCAGCGGCTTCGATGCCGCGACCGTCATCGCCCTGCATTTCAGCGACAAGCCCGCGGGTGCCGACCAGCTGGGCGCGGTCAAGCCGCAGGGCACCCTGGTGACCGAACCCAACGGCCTGCTGGCCGCCAGCGCCAAGCTGGGCGGCGAGGCCCTCGTCTACGCGCTGTCCGACAAGCCCGTCGTCGACGCCGGCCAGCAGCTGACCGCCAGCCTCTGGATCAAGCTCGACGACGTGCAGCGCGCGACGCTGCTGCAGTGGGGCGGGCTAACGCTCAGTCTGGACCGCGGCAAGCTGGCCCTGCGCGCCGACAAGACCGAACTTCGCGGCGGCGAGGTACCGGTGGCCCGCTGGACCCAGGTCGCACTGCGCCTGGGCCTGGGCAAGGCCACGCTGTTCGTCAACGGAAGCCAGGTGGCCCAGGGCGATGCGGCCACGCCGACGCTGGGCAACAGCCTGCGCCTGGGCGAAGGTGCGCGCGGCCTGATGGACGAGGTGGAGCTGGCCGCCACGCTGCGCAGCGCGGACTGGATCGCGGTGGCCGCTGGCGCACAGGGCGCGGAAAGCAAGCTGGTGGCGTCTACCCGCGAGGCCAAGGACAGCGCGGGCACGGAAGGCGGCGGCGAGCACGGCTATATGGGCATCCTCGTCAAGAACCTGACGGTCGACGCCTGGGTCGTCATCATCATCCTGGGCATCATGTTCGCCATCGCGGCCTGGGTCATGGTGGCCAAGGGCGTGCTGGTGAGCAAGGTGGCCAAGGCCAACCGCAGCTTCGTGCTGCGCTTCCGCGAGGCGAACGACGAACTGCTGAAGCTGGAGCAGCATGCGCCGCATCCGCACTCGCCCATCTACCGCCTCTACCAGGCCGGCGTGCGCGAGCTGGCCAAGCGCAAAGTCGGCGAGGAAGGCGGCAAGCCGCTATCGGGCGCCTCGCTGGATGCGGTCAAGGCCTCGGTGGACGCCGACTATGTGCGCGAGAACGCCCAGCTGAACTCGGGGATGGTGCTGCTGACCATAGCGATCTCGGGCGGCCCCTTCCTCGGCCTGCTGGGCACGGTGGTGGGCGTGATGATCACCTTCGCCGCCATTGCGGCAGCGGGCGATGTCAACGTCAACGCCATCGCGCCGGGCATTGCCGCAGCCCTGCTGGCGACGGTGGCGGGCCTGAGCGTCGCCATCCCCGCCCTGTTTGGCTACAACTACCTGGCCGCGCAGATCAAGAACGCGACCTCGGACATGCAGATCTTCATCGACGAGTTCATCACTCGCGTTGCAGAGCTTTACGGAGCCCAGTGAGATGTCTGCCGACATCAAGGGCGACAACCAGCCCTACGACGACATCAACGTCACGCCGATGCTGGACCTGGCCTATGTGCTGCTCGTGGTCTTCATCATCCTGACGACGGCCTCGGTGCAGGGCGTGAAGGTGAAGTCGCCCGAAACGACGGCGGCCAACAACCTGGCCAAGCCGCAGACGCGGGCCATCACCATCACTGCGGAGGGCAGCGTCTACCTCGACGCCTACCCGGTCGACATGGAGCAGCTGCGCACCTCGCTGGCCCAGTACAAGTCCGCCAATCCCTCGCTGCCCGTCGTGCTCAAGGCCGACGCTGCCGCGCAGTACGACAAGGTAATGCAGGTGCTGGAGGTGGCGAAGAAGCTGGACATCACCGAGATCGGCCTCGTCACCAAGCGGGCCGCCACGGAGTAGCGCCATGCAAGTCAACCAGGACGCCAAGCCCTACGACAGCATCAACGTGACGCCGATGCTGGACCTCGCCTATGTGCTGCTGGTCGTCTTCATCCTGATGACGACGGCCTCGGTGCAGGGCTTGAGCATCACCATGCCCAAGCCGAGCAACAAGCCCAGCACCGAGAAGCACGACCTGAAGATCGTGCAGGTCATGCCCGACGGCGGCGTGCTGCTCAATGGCGTGGGCGTCAGCCTGGCGGAGCTGGAGACGCAGCTCAACGCCGCCAAGGCGCGCGACGCCCAGATGTCGGTCGCCATCAAGGGCGATGCGCGCACGCAGTACGCCAGCGTCGTGGCCGTCATCGACCTGTGCAACCGGCTGGGCGTGAACATGGGCCTGGTCACCTCGCGCATCGGGACGTGACATGAAGTCCTCCCACCTCAAGCTCCTCGTCGCGGCCGCCTTCCTGCTGCTCGGCGTCGCCGTCTGGTGGGCCGTGAAGCACATCCAGCCCGACGGCCCGAGGCGCCAGGTCGCCAAGATCGCCATCTTGCCGGACACCCCGCCGCCTCCGCCGCCGCCGCCCAAGGACGAGAAGAAGCCGGAACCACCCAAGGAAGAGCCCAAGCAGGTGATGCGGGAGGAGCAGATCAAGCAGGTCGAGGCGCCCAAGCCCGCCGAGAACATCAAGATGGAAGGCGCTGCCGGCGACGGCCCCAGCGCCTTCTCGGCCGGCAGCGTGTCCAGGGACTACGCCGGCGGCGCCCCCACGACCGGCGGCGCCAGCGGCCCCGCGGGCACTGCGGCCGACCGGGCCCAGGAGCGCTTCTACGCCAACACCGCACGGCAGCTGCTGCAAACCGAGATCGAGCGCCATCTGAAGTCCGATGCCGAGCAGCTGACGGCCACCTTCGCCGTCTGGCTGAGCGGCGATGGCGGCATCCAGCGCTTCGAACTCACCCCCAGCGGCAACGACAGCAATGACAGCGCGCTGCGTGCGGCCCTCGATGAAACCCGCCGCCTGTTCAAGCTACCGCCCCCACCCGCCCTGGCCCTGTCCCAGCCCCTGCGCTTCCGCCTCAGCGTGCGGCCGCAAGCCTGATTCCGACCTCTGCCTCCCGCCATGAAACCCCTCCTCACGCTGCTGACCGCCAGCCTTCTCGCCGTCTCGGCCCTGCCCGCCGCCGCCCAGACGTCCCCGAACTCAGATCGGGAAGAGCTCGCCCGCCTGCGAGCGACGACGCAAGCACTCATCGACGCCCTCGTCGCCCAGGGCCTGCTGACCCGCGACAAGGCCGAAGCCATCCTGAAACAGGCCCAGGCCAGCGCGGCAGCGCCGCAGGCCCAGGTCGAGGCCCCCAAGGTGCTGCGCATCCCCTATGTACCCGAGACGGTGCGGCAGCAGATGCGCGACGAGATCAAGGCCGAGGTGCTGGCCCAGGCCAAGGGCGAGCGCTGGGGCCAGCCCGACGCGCTGCCGGACTGGGTCGGCCGCATCCGCGTCGCCGGCGACATCCGCGCCCGCGCGCAGAGCGAGTTCTTCGACGACCACAACGTGCCCGCCGAGATCTACCGCGCGCAGACCACCTCGCCGGCCTGGTCGCCCGACCTGACCAACACGACCATCGACCGCCAGCGCATGACGCTGCGTGCCCGCCTCGAAGTGGACGCCAAGCTCAGCGAGCAGGTGCTGGCCAGCATGCGCATCGCTACCGGCAGCACCAGTAACAGCGCGACGTCCACGTCGCAGACCCTGGGCAACGACTTCAACCGCTACACCGTCGGCCTCGACCGCGCCTACATCCACTGGCAGCCGCCGCTGTTCAGCAACGGCCTGTCAGGCGACTTCGGCCGCATGCCCAATCCCTTCTACAGCAGCGACCTGGCCTGGCCCGACGACCTCGCCTTCGATGGCGTGGCCGCCAAGCTCAGCCAGGCCTTCACGCCGCAGCGCTCGCTGTTCGCAACGGCCGGGGTCTTTCCGCTCGAGGAGCTGAACCTGTCGACCCGCGACAAATGGCTGCTGGGCGGCCAGGTCGGCGGCGAGATCGACCTGGCCCGCGGCGTGCAGTTCAAGCTCGGTCTGGCCGGCTATGAATTCCGCCACATCGCCGGCAAGCGTGAGTCCAGCCCGCCTCCCGCCGGCCCGCGCAACGGCGCGGTCAGCTATTTCGAGTCGCAATACCCGAGCAGCCTGCGCCTGAAAGGCAACACGCTGATCAACCTGAACGACCCGACCAGCACCGCCGCGCCCACCTGGGGCCTGGCCTCGCGCTTCCGCCCCGTCAACCTGACCCTGGGCCTGCAGCTCGACAACCTCGTGCCAGTGCCGGTTGGCTTCACGCTGGACTGGATCAAGAACACCGCCTTCGACCGCAAGGACATCGAGGCCCGCGCCGGCGTCGCCCTGCCCGACCTGGCCGAGCGGACGACGGCCGTCCAGGGCCGCCTGCAGGTCGGCGTGCCCAAGCTCGCCCGCCGTGGCGATTGGCAGGCCATCGCCGCCTTCCGCGTCGTGCAGCGCGACGCCTGGGTCGACGGCTTCACCGACACGACCTGGCATCTGGGCGGCACCAACTACAAGGGCTGGAGCATCGGCGGCAACTACGGCCTGGATCGCAATTTCTGGCTCGGCGCGCGCTGGACCAGCACGCGCAACCTCGACGACGGCATCCGCTTCCTGGCTGTGCCGAGCGACCCGACCTCCCTCAGCGGCAACCTCAGCAGCGCACCGCTGCGCATCGATGTGCTGCAGCTGGACTTGAACGCGAGGTTCTGATGATGAAGCGCCTTGCCCTCCTTCTGCTTGCCGCCAGCCTGGCTTGTGGCGTCCAGGCCCAGGACCCCAAGGCCTCCAAGGAACGCGAGGCCCTGCGCCGCGCCCAGGCCGCGCTGCGTGCCGCTCAGGAGCAGCAGTCCAGCTTGCAGGCCGACAAGGCCAAGGCCGAGGCGGCAGCCACCGCCGCTCAAAGGGAAGCCGCCAGCGCCAAGGCCCAGATCGCCGGCGGCGCCGCCCGGCTCAAGGCCCGCGAGGCTGAGTTGGAGGAGCTCCGCACCCAGCTGGCAGCCGCCCGGCAGGCGCAGCAGGAGACCGAGGCCAGGGCCGGCGAACGCGAGCAGGCCCTGCAACAGCAGCTCGTCGCGGCGCGCCAGGAAAGCGCCTCACGCCTGCTGGCCAACCAGGCCATCACCCAGCTGCTGGAACGCAGTACCCAGGCCCTGGCCGACGCCGAGGCCAAGAACCGCCAGCTCTATGCACTCGGCCAGGACCTCGTGAAGCGCTGGCAGGGCCGTTCGAGCGTCGATGCCGTGCTGCTGCAGGACCCGGTGCTGGGGCTGACGGCGGTGCGGTTCGAGGATCAGGCGGAGAAGTTGAGGGGGGAGTTGGAGGCGATGAGGGTGAGGTGAGGTGTTTGCTCAACGCCCGGCCGCGCGAGCGCCTGAGCGCTTGACTGATTCAGGATGACGACGGCAAGTCGCCGGGGAGCTTCGCGCTACGAAGGCGGTTCGACGAAGCGTGGGCGTTGGTTCGCGTGGGCAGCCAGTTTCGGGATACTCGGGACAAGGCCGTGAGGCGCATGTCAGTCGCCCGCCTCGTACGCGTAACGAAGTCGCCTGGCCGTGGTCCTTTGGTGACATTGCTAGACAGCGACGGCCAAGCAATCTTGTTTTCACAGAGCTGAGGGCGAACCGCCGTGAGCGCAAGACGGCAGCCCCCTTGCACTTCAGAACCAGCGTCTTGCTGTTGACTACCCATCCTCTCGTAGCTGTGAGTGCACGGGCATCCGCGACGGAGCGCTCTGGATCGCGCAGAACAAGACCAAGACTGTCGACTCTCACGTAACACTGAGCAGGTTTCGGGCAGTCTGATCATGTAAATCAGAGCAGGCTGCTCGTCACGCGCCCCCGGTGTCGGGGGCGCCTTCGGCGGTTGCACGGCTACCAGCCTTCCATCCAACGGGTCAGCCGCAGCGTCGCCTTGGCGATGTGGTGATGAACCGTGGCGACGCTGATGCCATGCAGCTTCGCGATCTCGGTGTAGGGCAGGCCATCGATCCGGTGCGCCAGGAAAACGTCACGGGTCTTGTCGCTCAGGCGGGCCAAGCCCTGGGCCAAACGGGCCATGCGTTCCTTGGCCAGCAAGGCGGCCTCCATGGACGGCGCCGTGTCGATGAGCACGACGTGCTCCAGCAGCACATGCTCCCCGCGGCCCGAGCTTGTGCGATGGGTGTCGATGGACAGGTTAAGTGCCGTCCGCATCAGGAAGGCCTCGGGCTGCTCGACGGGCTGCTTGTCGTCCTCATAGCGAACCAGGCGCAGCCATGCCTCCTGAACGAGGTCATCCGCTTCGTGCGAGGTGCGGCCGCGGCGCTGTAACGCGCCCCGCACCCTCGCCAGGACGTCCTGCCAGTTCTTCAGCAGCCGAACCGACATGGCGGTCAGGCAGCAGAGGCCCGGGAAGCGACAAAAGCACGTTGGCCAAAGGGGGCCGGTTGCTTGCGGTCCCGGCGATCTCGAAGCAGATCGCGGTCTGCTCGTTGGAAGGCCTGGGCGATGAAGTCTGCCGCGGTGGCCGGGCCGGCAAAGGGGACTTGGCGCCGAGCCACGCGCGACATGCGTCCCTGCAAATGCAATCCTGCCGCATCGGTCCATAGGATCGCGCGCCGCATGCGAGGGCCGAAGGCGCCGGATTCGGCGAGTTCAGCGGTTGTGGTTGCGCTGACCTCGGGGCGGAGGCCGCCCATCGCTTCAATGACGGTCCCCTCGGCGGCGACAGCCTTGACGCGTTCGATGCCCCTCTCATGGAGATCCACGGCAATGCGCTGGGCCGTCATCGCCCCTTCGTCTTGCCACGCGCCGAGCACTTCGAACTGGCCGTCCGTGAAGAAGCCCAGCGCCCAGTGCCAGTCGGCAGCCACGGGGGCGCCCTCTTTTTGCATCGGAACACGTAGCTTGCCGAACCGGACGACCAGGTACCGGCAGCACAGCGTGCCTCTGAACCAGCGAGGGGAGTCACAGAAGAAGTAAGCCACAGGGCACTCTCCTCAACGTGACAACGCACAGGGACTGTCCCTCTGAATGTCACGCATTTCGTGACGACGAATTATGCGCCTGTTACGAGACTCGTGACATGGCGGCAAGGGAGAGTTCAGCGACAACTGTTGTCGGGCGGCGAATGCGCGCCCGGCGAGAGGCGCTGGGCTGGTCTCAGGAGAAGCTAGGCGTACTCATCGGGATCGATGAGTCCAGCAGCCGGGCAAGAATCAGCCGATACGAGTTGGGCGTTCATGAGCCGGCCGTTGCAACCGCAAGGCTGATCGCTGACGCCCTCGGCGTATCGCTGCCTTATCTCTACTGTGAGGATGACGAGGTCGCCAAGTTGCTGGAAGCGCTGCACCAACTTCCCGCCGCGCAGCGAGCGCGGCGCGCCACGCAGTTCCTTGCCTTGCTGGCGTAGTGGGGTGGGCTGCGCCATCGTTTTTGATCACAGCTCAAGAGCTGTTCATTGGATTTACTGCCTTTAGGCAGTAGACTGGATATACGCAGCAAAAGCTGTAAATTGAATTTACAGCCCAAGACTTGTATGTCTCAGTTCGTCGTCCGCACGCCCGATCAGCTGCCCTCCCTGCTCCAGGCATTCCGCAAGGAGGCTGGCCTGACTCAGGAAGAGGTCGCCCTACGGCTGGGTGTCTCACAGCAGACCTACTCCTCGATGGAGAGAAATGCCGACAAGGTGGGTGCCGCACGGCTGCTGCGTCTCTTCAACATCCTCGGCGTCGAAGTGGCACTCGGCAAACAGCTGTCGACCTCCGCGGCTTCCAGTTCACCAACCAACAAGCCAGCCTGGTAGCCATGGGTCGTCGCTCGCATACCCGCACGCTGGGCCTGTGGATGAACGGTGCCCGGGTCGGCACCTGGAGCTTGTCACCCAACGCGCCCGACGTTCTGAAATACGACCTGGCCTGGACACAGTCGGAGCAGGGGCGGCCGCTTTCGCTCTCGCTGCCCTTCACGCCCGGCAATGCGCCTCATCGCGGCCCCAAGGTTCGCGCCTACTTCGAGAACCTGCTGCCGGATAGCAAGGAAATCCGGGAGCGACTGGCGCGCCGCTTCAACACCGGCTCCACCAGCGCGTTCGAGCTGCTGGCCGAGATTGGTCGAGACTGCGTAGGCGCGCTGGAAATCCTCCCGCAAGACGCGACCTCGGCCGGTACGGCGCCCCTGCAGGCGGAAGTCTTGAGCGAGGCTCAGATTGCGCAGCTCCTTCGCGGCACGACGACGTCGAATGCACTGGGCTGGCGGGATGGCGATGATTTCCGCATCTCGATTGCCGGTGCGCAGGAGAAGACAGCCCTCCTGTTGCTGGACGGGCAATGGTGCCTTCCGAGAGGCAATACGCCTACGACTCACATCTTCAAGCTGCCTCTGGGGCTCATCGGTGGCATGAAGCTCGACATGCGCGGCTCGGTCGAGAACGAATGGCTGTGCTCGCTGATCCTGCGCGAGTTTGGGCTACCGGTGGCAACCTGCCATCCGCTGCAGTTCGAGGACGTCAAGGCCTTGGTGGTGGAGCGCTTCGACCGCAGCTGGTGGGCACCCCCGTCCGGCGGCCACCGCCTGATCCGCCTACCGCAGGAGGACATGTGCCAGGCAACAGGCACGGCGCCCGACGCCAAGTACGAGGCTGACGGCGGACCGGGCATGGATCGCATCCTTGACATCCTCGACGGCTCCATGGCCCGTGAAGAGGACCGTCGCACCTTCTTCAAGGCGCAGCTGATCTTCTGGTTGCTGTGCGCCACCGACGGTCACGCCAAGAACTTTAGCCTGTTCCTGCGCCCCGGCGGACGCTACCAACTGACACCGCTGTACGACGTCCTGTCTGTCTATCCGGTGCTGGGCGAAGGACCGTTCCGGATCTCGCCGTTCAGGGCCAAGATGGCCATGGCCGTTCGCTCAAGGAATGCCCACTGGAAGATGCGCGACATCCTGCGCCGGCACTGGCTGGCCCTGGGCACACGCCAAGGCATCCTGACGGTCGACGCCCGCGACACTGATCGCCTGATCGACGAAACAGTTGATCAAGTCCCACATGTCATCAACAACGTGCACAGCCGTTTGCCACAGGGCTTCGATGCTCAGCTTGCGAATTCAATCTTCGACGGTATGCGAGCAGCGGCGGGGCGTCTTGCCGGCTACCACGTCACCCGCATCACCTAGCGGAATTGCTCGCGACAACGTGCGGAACTCCCATCGGGAATTGGGCGATGAGCCTTAGGCAAGTCTTGGCGCTTGAAATGCCGGGAAGATTCTCAAGCCCGGCGCTCCTGGCGAAGATTTTTGAAGATTGCCCGCTGGGGAAGACGAGTGCGGAGGCAGTCACCGAGCTCACGCGGTTGATAGCCGACGTCAACGCCGCGCAGTCGCTCTTTGAGGGCGTTCAGGTGACAGATGCAATCGCAGTTGTCATCGCGGACGTTGACCTCTTGCGAGCGCTACGGGCACTGCGAGACGCAGCTCTGGGGCAAGCTGGCTCATCAGCCTGCCATTGACGGCGTCGCCGGGAGACTGCGTCATTCACAGGGAGCGCGGCCGCAGGCCACGCTCCCTTTTCTTGCCCCGCCATCGGCAGCGGCTCCCGCGCCAGACACGAGCCCACGAATGAAAAAATCCTGTTTGTTGGCGTTTGGCGCCAACTTCTCGGTCTACATCATTCATGCGATTTGCCACTGAATGAAAAATCTTCTAATGTTGCGCCATGGCATCAACAACCGAGACCGTTTCATTCAAGGAGGTTCTCCGGGTTCACCCGAGAGGTGAGCCCCTCGGTACCGCCGCGCTCAAACGCCTTGGTGTCACCCCATTCCGCGCCTCGGCGCTGGCCCGCAGCGGCTGGCTCGACCACCTCGCCCGCGGCGTCTACATATTGCCCGGAGACACCCTCAGCAGAGACGGCTCCCTGGCCTTCCTGGCCCAGCAGATTCCCGGACTCCATGTTGGCAGCAAAACGGCCCTCGCCTGGCGAGGCGTGCGCCAGAACATCGCCTTTCGCGAGACCTTGACCCTCTGGGGCGACCGCGCCAAACCCCTCCCCGCCTGGTTCACCCAGCGTTTTCAGGCGCGCTACCAAGCGACCCAGCTCTTCGACGACACGCTGCCCGTCGGGCTCGGCCTGCAACCGCTGCCGAACGGCGACACCCGCGTCTTGGTGTCCGTGCCCGAGCGAGCCCTCTTGGAGTTGCTTAGCGACCTCGGCAAAACCCAATCCCTGAGCGAAGCACGCGAGCTCGTCGAGGGCTTGCCCAACCTACGCCTCCAAGTACTGGATGAGCTGCTCACGCACACCCCCCGCATCAAAGTGGTCCGAGCAGCAGCCAGCCTGGCCGCTGAGCTGAACCTGCCCTGGGCCGCCATGGCCAAACAGCACAGCCTGCGCATCGGCGGCGGCACCCGCTGGATTGCGGTCTCCAAGACCGGTGAGCGCCTGGACTTCAAAAAACCATGACCGACGACCACATCGCCACCGTCCGCTTGCTGCTGGACATCGCCCCCACCGTGTTTCGTTCGGGCCTCTTCGCGATGAAGCGCTGCACGGCCCTGAATCCGTGAGAGGGATGAAAGGCTTCACGCCGCAGCGGCAGCGGTGAAACAGCAGGGACTTCCGCTGACGGAACGGGACCTCAAGCGCACCGGGTTGCTAAAGGTCAGCGACTTAGTTCAGAAGCACAAGTCGTAGAGTTCGCGCAACGGCTAGGGTCGCCCTCGGAACCCCCGCCATGCGTCAAGCAAAAGCCTGCACAACGAGGTTTCAAAGCAAAAAGCCGCACTATGTGCGGCCTTATGGCTTACCCGGCACCCTGTGCCGTCTAAGCCATAACGCCGCACACCGATCTGCAATAACCCTGCACAGATTGACGCGCACAGCGCCGCATCACGCTCGACGGCTGAGGCTCGGCCGGCAGGTTCGCCAGGCAAAAGTCTGCACGATGGCGAGTCACCGCACCATAAGTCTGCACAAAATTGAACTCAGCACCAGCAATACGCAGATCGATAGCAAGCACTAACAAAGCTATCCTGGCACAGGCTCATACCCTCCGGCCAGGACGGCATGATGACTGAGCGCGATATCGAATGGCGCAATCGTCGACTGGGCTCGGTTCATCGATGGTGTAGCTGCTGCGCGTATTCGCCGGTCACGTCGACCGCGTCACGACCCGCTAGCAGCGCTTCACGGCGAGTTCGTTGCGCATCAATCTGCTCAGGTGTGGCAGGAGGGCCCTCCAGCGTGTAGATGCTTCCAGACCTGGTCACGACTTGCCCACCCTCAAATTGATCGATCTGACCTGTCAGTCTCATCCTGGTCTCGCCGAGCATCCCCGCGACGAGACGAACGACCGAGCCTTCGTCGTCGATCACCTGAAGCACGAACCATTGGCGCAATGTCGTGACCGACGGCGAGGTGGGGAAGGCGATCGGCGCCAGCATTTGCATGGGTACGGACCTTTCAAGTTGCGACTTCAACGCGACTCAAAGTCAGCGTAACTATGGATTTTGCGGCGTCGCAGTGGCTTCGGCAAAGCCAAGGTAATCCCGTCACGTCAGGTCACCCTGACGTTCTTGAAGGCCTCACTGGACTGCACGGCTGCGGCACGCCGGTCCCCCATGTCCACCAGAGAATCGAGGGCACGAAGAAGCACCTGCGCTGAATCGTTCGGCAGGGGCTGAACTCTTTCAGAGAACCGCTGCACAAGGTCAGCCAGCCGTGCTGGAATGGTGCTTTCACGCCAACCAGCTGGGATTTCATCGCGATTGCCGATGACCCAAGGGATTTGGCGGACGAAGGCCTCGAGCGGCAGATCCTTGAACGCGCGTTCGCACATCGTGAGGTGCGCATACGCCAGTGTCCGATTCGTGCCGTGGGCCTGTAGCAGCGGCTCGATCACCGGGAAAAGCAGCGCTATGTCTCGCCAGTCACCGTTGGCAAAGCGGGCCGCCTTTAAGGCGACCTCGATCTCGACGAAAAATAGCGAGCGCACCATACGGGCGAGATCACGATCAGTCAGTGGACCTGCGTCCTGACGGTAACTACGCCAACCGTCGTGCTGCTGGATGCGCGGCACGATCAAGCGCATCAAGTCAAGGAGCCGAAGATCAGGCGTGGGCTCATCCATGAACCTGCAAGTCAGACTGACTACCATCGGCTCAACGAGAGAGGAAAACACCTCGTCACTCGTTGCCGCAGCGGGAGCCACGAAGCGGGTATAGGCATCTTCCGCCTCCAGGTGCGCAGAGACACGCGCAAGAAAACGGTACAGGTTACGGCGCCACTCATAGAGCTCGCTGCCAGGGATGTCGACGGCACGCGGTCCCAACTCGCTCGCCCATGGGGGCGCAAGGCGGTCATGCGTCCACTTGACGAGGTCTTGGCACCAGGCCAGGAAGGGCTCTCTTCGTGCGCTGTCTTGCATCACGGTAGCGACTGGCAAATGAGCCAAGGCGTTCGACATCACGTTCCAGTCGAGATCAACCAGTCCATGCTGCCAGGCAACTTTGACGCCCCGACGCCGGCGACCGAGCCGAGCGGGGCGACCCTCGCCTTCCGGCACCCAAGCCGCCGGCATTCGTGGCAAAGACGCCGGCGGCGAGCCAGCCTCCAAACAGGCCAGCGCGCGCTCAATGCATCCGATGACTCTTTCCTGCTCGCGCTGCTTCGCCGGCTCATCGAAGTTGTGCCGAGGCACAAGCGCGAGCTCGCAGGCCAAATACAGTACCTGCCAAGCAGTCTCAGGCATCAAATCCCAGAGCGACAGGAGCCCTCCTACCGCTGCGCCTTTGATGTCGTCATAGAAATGTGCCGAAAGAGTGACCAGAGCCTGTACGGCGTCCGAGTCCTCAGGCTGCCGCCGGAGCATGCCGACAAACCCTTTGATCGCGTAGGGCATCGGGTGCATTGCCAGCTTGGACTGAGGTATTGCAAAGCCATCAAAAACTTCCCCTAGCCCCCAGGTAGCAAGGCAGACGGCGGACGCCCAATCCACCATCTCGTCTTCAAGCTGCCCTCCAAAGGTAAGCAGCACCGCGGCGACCGCCGCGACGGCGGCTTGTCGCTGGTGCTTCGGATCAAGATGACTTGCCGCTTCGTCGAAGAGATGGTTCTCGTCGAGCTTTTGTGCAAGGTGATAGGCATTGCGAACGGTCATGCGGGCAGAGATGCTTTGCTGCCGGAAAGATTCGTCGGCCCACATCACCAGCGCAGCGTTGCCGTTCATGTCCTGAACTCGCTGATTGGCTGCTTCGATGTCAGCGCCTTTAGCCTTCGGATTCTCATGCCGAATAAGGAAGGACTTACCGTCTGGCTGCGGCTCTGCCGAGTAGGCTTCAAGGACGCCGACTTGTGACCAAATCTCGGCGGTGCGGCGCAGAGACGCGACCACTCCCTCGTCCCGCCGTTCTTCGGCAAGATCCACTGGCAGCTGGTCTGCAAAGGCGACGATTGCCGAACCGACTCGCCGACCAAAGTCGCCACGCCGGATCACCGCTAACGACGCCAGGCTGCGGACATCGTCTCGGCGGCAGGCCCGCGAGTTTCCGGCTATCACCGCCTCAAAATGGTGGTCGCGATCCTCGAAACCGATCAGGTTTGGAGACATGCCCATTTCGTTCACGCTACGTTTGACGTCCCAATGCCAGACTCGTTGGCTGGTCATGACCGGAAAGCTGGCATCCGAGCAGTGCTTCCTTTCAAGGGAGATGGCGCAAACGATGCTGAGCACGGCGTTGGTCGTGTGTCCTTCGACGACATCTCGCAACACCTGGTCAACGTCGCCTCCAGCCTCGGCACACTCAAACGCCCAGCGCTCGAGTGCCATGAGACCCGACGCAACAACGCTGGAGCCCCAAGTGCCTCGTGACCACAGGTACTGTTGACCGCCACCCCAGAAAATCTGTCGCCCCCAAGGGAACTCCAGCGTGAGTGGGATCGGGGTGCCACGATCTCGGTAGTCCAAGCGATGGAGCTGGCGAAAGGCCTTGACGGCGTGATTCGCCAGTTCGCGAACCAGATTGCGCGCCGCATCCGGCGCGTTCAGAAATAAGGAGCGAAACGGCTCTCGCGTGGGCGCACTTGGGAAATAGGCATGCTCGTCATTGATCGATAGGTCTTGCCAGTCCTGGCTATGGATGCCGGATCCAAAGTCACGCTCCCTGCGGTTGCGCATCTGATCCACGGGCAACGGCTCCAGCATCACCGCCAGGCAGAAGCTCGCGAGGTCATCCGCGCACACCTCGCTGAGGATGGGGCTGTAGTCCATAACGTTCTTGAACGCATTTCGTGGCAGGCGCTCAAGGCGCCTGAGGTGGGCCAGGTAGTCTTTCGCGAGCGCCGGACATGCCCGACCAGATCGCAAGATCATTGCCCGCAGGCGCGCTTCGAAGTGCTCACGTTCGTCGCTCGGAATCAACTCCCAGCCACCGTAGTCCCTCGGCCATTCACAGGCATCGGCGCGCACTTCAATGTCCTGCACCCACTTTGAACACAGTGACAGGATGCGCTTCGACAGCGCGTTCGCGACGTTCGAGGCCGCGTTCTGCCAGACCTCAAAGACCGTCAACACATTGGGCAACCACCTTCGGTCAAAGGTATCGACGTGGCGGATCAGCCAATCGCATAGGCGGCGCCAAGCCTGAAGGTCAGACGGCCATGCCAACGACTCAGCGATCCTCAACCGCTCTGGAATTTCCAAGGAAGGATTCGAACTCGTACTCAGGATCGCCCCATTGGGCCTGGTTTTCTCGGCCTGTGCCCAGACGGTGAGCCGATTTACGCGACGTGCGCCGTCCTCCAGCATCGCCGCATTGAAGATGGACTCGTGCGTGGCGAGCGTGGGCAGACCGATGGGTCCCAACATCCACGCTCGCAGCCACTGTGACCGTATAGAAGAGGTGACTTCAAGTGCTGCTAGCCGAGCGGCCCAGGCATCGCCCTCGGAGATCTCCGCCTGCGAAAGGAGTTCCACGACGCGGCCTAGCGCGGGCGGTTCCCCAACCTCACGTACCGCCTCCAGCCAACCCTCTTCCCAGGACACCAGCAACTGCAGGAAGGCCCACTCGAAGTAGATATCGTGCGAAAAACTAGCGGTCAGCCCCCTACGAATCTGCCGCACGACGCCGTCGGCCTCCAAATCTGCCAGCGCCTCCGGGTTGACATTCAGAATCGGAACGCGGCGGCCTAACGTAACTGCACCATCCTTGGCCATCGCGACCAGCGCCTGCTGGCGTCGCAAGGCAGAGGCGGCCTCGGCGGCATAGCCTCCACGCTCCCACCAGGCTTTTGCGAGTTCGATCTCGGTCAGAGGTGCTTGCCTCGAGGCCGGCTGCCGAGCCAACACAGCGGCAAAGAAGGGGCGCCGAGCAATACTTTTGACCGGTTCGTCACCCCACAGCAGCGGCGCGAGGGTCGGGATGTGCTCGGCAAGCGTCGTTGCTTCGTCGTCGTCGAATTGCGACACCTCGATCACCGGTGCTCCGGTGGCCACCCAACCGCGCGGAATCCAGACTCGCACCGGCTCGATGCCCGTGTCTCTGACGGTCGCAATCACGCGCCAAGCCTGCAGCGCCTCCGAGTTCAACAGGACCTCAAGTAGGTCTGTGATCACACCTCGCGCCTCTCGATCCACACGGTCGAGGCCATCAATGAAGAGCGTCGATGTGCCGACGGCACCGATCTCGATCAGCAGACCCTCCAGATCTCCTGAGGCGATACCCATGGCGGTTGCATACTGGTTCCAGGTGCTCCCAGACAGGCGATCTGTCTTGACGAACAGCACTGGGCCTGCCTGCACGGCTTCATCTACCAATGCCTTGAGCACGGCTGACTTCCCAGCTCCGGGAGAGCCTCCGATCTGAACAAACCTCGCCGTGGCAAGGGTGTCCCTGGCGCGTTCGACGTGCTTCAGCCTGGAAACCGTGTACCCGCCGATATCGGCGGCAATTTCGGCGGCGGCCAGCCTGGCTTCGCTGGTCAACCGTTGCAGATCGGCAGCCAGCGACGCCGCCGCCTTCAGGCGATAGCGGCCGGCGAGCCGGGCGACGAGTGTCTTGCGCTCAAGCGACGCCGCACTGGCACCACCCAAACGGGTCACGTTCAGCAACGACCGCCAAAGATCGCCAGCCTGCTGCCTGGCAGCATCAGCCAACGCCTCCGCGAGCCACGACATGGCCTCGGCATCAGCGGTCGAGGACTCACCGACCATGTCCCTTTTCAGAGCCACGAAGTGCGCCAGCAACGCGTGCGTGGCCGCATCCAAATCAATAGCGGCGACCCTGTCCGCGAGGATACTTCGAACCGCCTGAAACTGTTGCTGCTTGCCTCGGCCGGCCAAGCCTGGAACAGCCAACTTGGTCGCGAGCTCATCACCGTCGTGGGCATGACGCGCCCACTCGCAAAGTGTGCCGAACTCGCGGAAGCTGCCATCGGCAATCGTGCCGACCACGAAGCCTACTCGGTCGACGTCCTTCAGGAAGCCAGACGTCGACAGCGTCTCATGCGCGCGGATCACAGTCTCGCGAAAGTCCTTATTGGTTTTCGCGTCGCTCACGACGAGTGCTCGCTTGATCTGCAGGCTCAGCGTGAACGGCACGGCGTCAGCGCCCCAACCGCTCACCACGAGGTCGTCCAGCGGGTGGCCAAGGCCAGCGCGCTGCCAGCTGACACGAGTCACCAGGCGGCCGTTCATGCCTGGTGCGGTGATCTCGGCAAGCAACGCCGCCAGGAAGGTGGCCACAACGCCGTCCTCGTAGCTGAATCCGCTCCCACTAGTGAGCTCCGGACTAGTCGCAGGTGCACCGGACACGTTCTCCGCGTCTCCTCCTGGGCAACTCATTCTTTTCTCCTGCCGTTGCAGCCCCGGATTGTCCGTCCATCGCACGGCCGCTCTCGCCAGCAGGCGCCCCCCGCGCATTGTTGTGTCAGTACGACCGACTGGATATGCCGGCCGAATTCACGCAGTCCTTGCCCGGTGCCAAAAGCCATTGCTCAGGTGCTTGTTTCGCTGGACGTGGTCTCTACCCAACCCCGAGAAAGTACCCGCTAACCGTACTCGATCCGATCGCGTAGATTTGCGACGGTAGGGAGGAAACAGCATGAGCCCGAGAAGAAGGCGCAACACCGGATTTCTGGCCGACTACACGCTTGATCAGGCATACCTGCAGAAACCCGACATCGCGCAGGGGAGGCCTGGCGTTTTCAGCGGGATTGCTGCCGACGGCACGCCAGTCCTTGTCAAAGAGTGGGAACGCAACAGCGGGGCTCACGACGACGATCTCGAAGCCATCTGGCGGCACGAGATGCGACAGCTTCACCGGCTCGCCGGGTATCCAGGTGCCGCGGAGTCGATTGCGCGACTTCACGATGCGAACTACGACAACAAAGGCTTTTACCTGGTCATCGCGCCAGGACAGCGGCAACCGCTTCAGACGTTCCTTAACAGCCCCGGCAACGACCACTGGCTGAAGCTGCCAAGGGTACCGGGAAACCGTATCCTTATCTGGCGGAACCTAAAGCGGCTGGCACTCGGGCTGGAAGCTCTGCATGCTCAGGGCCTACTTCACCGCAATCTCGACGCTTGGGCGGTCCTGACCGCTGGCGGCTCCGAGCCGGATTTCCAGCTCACCGGGTTTGAATGGTCCATGCGCATCACGGATCGCACGTCACGCAGCGCGACCCGCCTGGCGGTGGCATCCGTTGATTCCTTCGTTAGGGACTGGACACTTTTCGGCTTCCTCGCCGCCGATCTGCTCGGGGCGAAGCGCGAGCGTCTGGTCGATGCATCGATTGCCCCGTCGGACATCGCTGAGCATCTCGGCGTCGAGGAGGCGCGCTTATTGCGCGGCCTTCTGCAGATGATGCCGCTGTCGCCGCTGAATGGGGAAAAGGTCGCGGCTTCCATTGACCTGGTGCTGCGCGGCCTTGCTGCCGAGGCAGCGAGCCGGCAGGCGAAGTACCACTTGGTGGTTCGACTGGGCATAGATTCGCCGCTTACGGAAAAAATCCGGGAGGCATCGGATCTGTCTATTGAGTCGGACGATGTCGCCGAGCAGTTGAAGTTCATCATCAACGACCTCGAAGAGGCGCCGCTCGTCATCGCGCACCGGTTGAAGGACGCTCAGAACTACCGTCTGCTCCTGCGCGGCAGAGCTCTCATCTACCGCTTGCAGGAGTTTCGGCCCTCTGGCTCGACTGCCAGTACCTGGGACTTCGCCTATACAGAGTCCGTCGATAGTGCGCCGCCGCCCGCCGGCTTGGTCGGCAATCTGGTCTTGGCACCCGAGGCGCTCGAAGTCCTTCCTCTGAAAGACGCGTCCAACAAGTACGCCCGCATGAGGGGGAAGCTCTCGTCATGGGACGAGGTACGCCGGCAGTTCGAGCAGGAGGCCGCCGGGACTTCGCCTGAAGAGCAGGTCTATCTTGCCTTTGAACTGCTCCAGTTGCTTGAGGCCATCTACGCGGCCGCCGACGTCTATGCAGTGGAGATAGTGAATCCTCCAAGCGATTTGCCGGCCGTGCCGGATGAAGGCGGGCAGTGGCTGTGCGTCTGCCTTCGCAAGGATCCGGAGCGGGAGGCCCTGTCCACCGCGCTTGGTCTTAAGGCCCCGGCAGTTCGATTTGGGAAGACTATCGACAGCGAGAACGTGGGATCAGAAACATGGCTGCTCGGCGAGGCCAGACAGGTTGGTGAACGTGACCAGATGACCACCGAATGGCAGTTCCAGCGTGTCATCCGTGAAAAGGGAGGCAGAGAGCTTTATCTGTTCGCCGGCGTTGACAGCGGTGCGTATCCACAAGAGCCGGTGATGTTTATCGAGTCGGTGGGGCAGGACGTGCAACTTCGACGCCGGTCAAAGGCGCTCTCTGCGTTGAAGGAGCACCAGGAGTTGCTCCGCATGATCATCGATCCACGTCGCCGCATCGTGGACAGCCATGACAAGCTCGCGGAGGACGACGCCTTTCTTCGCCTCGATGAACCGAAGCGCGAGGCCTTGCGACAGCTCACATCAACCCTGCCCTTGTTCCTGGTTCAGGGCCCACCCGGCGTCGGCAAAACGCGACTGGTTCGGGACCTTGTGCAGAGACGCTTCGCGGATGAGCCAGGCTCGCGACTGCTGTTGACCGCCCAAAGCAACGCAGCGATCGACCATCTGATGGATGAACTGGAAGACAGCCTCGGCGTTGCGGCGCCGTCGATGCCACTCGTCGTTCGATCCAGCAAGAAGGATCCCAAGGAGCCACCGAGCAAGTTCGACATTCAGGTCCAAACCAGAGAGCTGGTTCGCCGCCTGGCCGGTAGCGAACTCGCCAATGAGGTTCCGAAGCGCCTTCGCCAGTCGCTTTCCACGCTTGCTGCTGCACCCGCCATTGGCGAGTCACCTCGCAGCGGAGCAGCTGCGGTGGGCAGCCGGAGCCAGGAACAGGCGCTCAGGGTGTTCGAAGGCGTGGTGGCCCGCGCCGCGAATGTCGTGTTCGCAACCACCAATTCCGGTGAGCTTGAGCGACTGATAGAAGAGCGGGGTCAGTTCGATTGGGCCATCGTTGAGGAAGCAGCCAAGGCGACGGGTAGCGAACTGATTTCGCCCCTTCTGCTCTCGCACCGTCGACTGATGATCGGCGACCACCAGCAGCTTCCCGCGTTCGTCACCGATCAACTGACCAAGCTGCTCATGGTCCCCGACCGCGTCCGAGAGGCAAAGAAGCTGGGGAAGGAGTTCATCGCGCGCGGCCTTCGCGACTCGACGACTGAGGACCTGCTTGACGACGAGGATCAGGAGAAGCTATTGCCCGCTCTGTGTTCGGAAGCGTTACGCCTGCTGACGTACTTCGGCTCGACGATCGATACCGAGTTCACGCGCCAGAAGACAAAGAAGACGGGTCGCCCCATCGCGAAGCGACTGACGGCTCAGCACCGCATGCATCCAGTCATTGCCCGGATGGTCTCACGCTGCTTCTACGGTGATCTAGACACCGACCCTGAATGCGCCGCGCGGTTCCGGAAGGAGCAAAGGCCCTTCGACTCGCTTGACGTCAATCGCCTGCCGACCGCTCCCATAGTCGTCATCGACATGCCCTACGTGCAGGCGACGATGAAGCAGACCATTGGGGATCGTCCGCCTGTATGGCACAACCCAAGTGAGGTCGAGGCAGCTGTCGAAGCGCTTAGCCTGCTTCGTGCCCACGATTCTTCGAAGGCTCCGTCGCTGGCCGTTCTCTCGCCGTATGGTCAGCAGCGCAAGCGCCTGGATGAAGCGCTGCGTGAGCATGCCGCAGATAGGCTCGCTCACCTCGCAGGGTTTCGATCGCCGTCTCACAACGGCGAGCGATGCTTCACGGTCGACTCGTTCCAAGGCAGCGAAGCGGACGTCGTAGTGATCTCGCTTGTGCGCAACAACGGGCATTCCTCGGCGCTGCAGGCACTCGGCTTCCTGTGTGACAAACGCCGGATGAACGTGCTGCTTAGCCGTGCCAAGTGGCAGCTCGTGCTGATCGCCAGCCTGGAGTTCCTCAAGGAGGTCGTGGCCGCAACAAGAGGTGGGCCCGACGACAGCAAGGTCGACTTCCTTTCCGACATGCTCGACTATTTCGCCGAAGGAGAAAAGGCGGGAACCGTTGTGCGCGTCCCGGCCGACAAGCTGATCCGGAGGAAGGCATGAGCGTGGTTCGAGTTGCGATTCCGCTCGTCAAAGGCAAGAGGCGCTTTTTCCTGGCCAAGGGACGCCCATGGAGCGTGGTGGAGCATGTTTTCCTCGCAGCGCTAGCTATCAAACCACGGACGGTCGATGAGCTTGCGAGCGCTGGAAATGTCCCACGGCGCCTCGTTCTGGAAGCGCTGATACGACTGATGAGGGCTGGTTGGGTAGACCTGCTTCAAGAGTCAAAGGGTGTCGTCTTCAGTATCAGCAAGGCGGGTCGAGAGGTGGTCGACGATGGTGAACTGCCACAAGTCACCAGGACCATGAGCCGCTGGATGAACTTCGTGATCGATAGGCTCACTGGGACGCTGTATCGCAGCCGCGAACTGCCGTTTTTCGAGAAGCATGTAGTCCAGGAGCGAGCTGAGCGTGAGCGCTTGGTTTGGCTGCGTCCCAGGAACATCGACGCCTTTGACGACACCGCAGGTGTGCTGGCGGCGTTGTTCGGTTCGGACGAGAAGTTCGTCAGCATCGAGCCATCCAGTGAAAAGATGATGGAACGTTGGGCTGTAGTCACGGTACGCCAAGGTCACATCGAAGGTTTGCCGAGACGCGCTCCTAGAGAGCTGGGCGATCTCATCAGAGCCGCTGCAAGGGAGGCGCCGCAATTCCCAGTTGGGCAGTCATCTCCACAACACAATCCAGGCAAGGCACCTGACTACATCGATCGTGAGATCCCCGACGCTATTGAGTGCCGGTTCCGGCATACCGACCTGATACTCGGTGGGCCCGCGCATCAGGAAGCACTTCTTGACGCCATCAAACGCGCCCGACAGCGCTTGATCATTCACTCGACTTTCATTTCGGCGGATGCCTTTGCAGGGGTGCGCCCTCAGCTGCTGGAGGCCGTGAAGCGCGGAGCGATCGTCGACATTCTCTGGGGTGAGGACGACGACAAGACAGGCGTCGTCAGCACGTTGAAAGCGGTGGATCAGATTCGGCAACAGATCCACTCAGAAGGCTTGCAGAGCAGCTTTCGAGTCCATCGATTCTCGACTCGATCACACGCCAAGATCTTGTGCGCCGATGACGGCAAAGGCAGATGGTCGGTGACCTTGGGCTCGTGCAATTGGCTGTCGTCAGGTTTCCATAGCTATGAGGCTTCCGCGCGATTCAGCGATGGTCCGGTCGTCGCGGCTGTGTTGGAGCAGCTGGCGGACTTGACCCGTGGGGCAGATCGCCACTGGACCGAACTTACGAGCGAGGTGACACAGTTGGCCCACGAAGTGCGCAGCCAAAAACCGCCATCGTCGAGCGTCAAAGCGAAGGTCACCGTTGTCCTCGGACCGCAGCACGTCCAGTTTTCGCGCCTCGCTCGCGACAATGCATCCAAGCGGATGTTTGTGACAAGCCACCGCCTGGGTGCAGCGACCCGGCCCGCGGTCATCATTCCTGCAATCGCTGCCGTCCAGAATCGAGGAATCGATGTCAAGATTTACTTTGGCACCCAGACTAAGCCGGTGACGACGACGAAGGCTGCGCAACTGGCCGCGGGCGCCGGTGAAAAGGGCGTGTCCCTGCGTCCGGTCATCGAGCCTCGATTGCACGCCAAGATGCTTGCCTGGGACGACGACAACCTCTTGGTGACAAGCCAGAACTGGCTCTCTGCAGATCCATCAGATTTCAGTCTCAGGCGCGAGATCGGCGTCCTCATCCAGGCTGACGGAGTTGCCAGACAGGCAATCGAGGACTTTGAGGCAGTTCGCCGAACCTGAGACGCTCCACGGACGTTGGCATAGATCCTATCGACGCTGCTAAAGCGGCCGATCGTGCTGACGTCAGCTCTGCCTTGGGGGTATACAGGGCTCAATGGCGCATCAGCGGCTCAACTAGGTCGAATTGCACATACACCATCGGCCCCGAACTCAGGTAAGTCGCAATGGATCCAGGCCAGCGATGCTAGGCCCCAGGCGCGTCGAATAAGGCCGCCAGCATCAATTTGACGGCAGCCTGCGCCTCCGTTTCAAGCTGCTGTCTGGAGACCCATTGCTGATCAACCGTGATGGCCGGTTGATCGCAGCGAAGGTGGACGATTCGGTTGCGGCGCAGCCTCAGCTGTTGATATTTGTCCCCGAAATCCAGGTGCCTTAGCAACTGGGCCGAATTGCCCTCGTACTCAGGAGCCTGCGCTTCCAAGAGTTGTGCGTCGATCACCGTGTAGGCCAGGACCACCACGGCGATCCACGCACCGGCGCAATAGCAAGCCTGAACTTCCACCATGAGCGGCTGCGGACTCTAAACAGAGCTTTCCAGCCGCCGCAGTTCTTTCAGCATCTTGACGGCCAAGGCCCTCTCGTGTCTGCTTTCACCGCGAATTCGGAGTCAATCACAAAACGGCAGACGACGCAGATCGCCAAGTCACTACCAAGCGCAAGATGCTCCTGACGAGTGTCTGCACCGTTGCAGCGGCTGACGGGCTCCATTCAGCTGGCACGGCCGGGGGGACACCCTCAGCTTGTCGCGCGAGTCGGGAGGCCAGCAACGCCCTATGCATCCGCGTCAGCACTGCCGGCGCCGCGGCCAGAAAACTATGACTGCTCGGTCCGATGGTTATGCGAGCTCGGTCCGCCGCGGAAGGTCAGCGCCGCGCCTTGTGCACGTGATCGAAGCCGCCATCGCGGCGAACTCAAGGGCGGAGCGCAACTGATCGCTATCGAGCGATTCCACGCCTTCGATCGACAGCAGCCCCTGCTCCGCGAGTCAAGTAAGCAAAGCCGCCTGAAAGGTGTCGCCGGCTCCGACGGTGTCGACGACGTCCACCGGGCGCGCTTCCACATCGATCTCGACACTCCTGTTGAAAGCGGACACGCCGCTCCCGCCCTTGGTGACGACGACCAGGCGGCAGCCCGACTGCAGCCAACGGGCCGCGACCTCCTGGATCGGCATCCCTGGGAAGGCCAAGTGCAGGTCCTCCGAACTCACCTTGATGATGTGGGCTCGGCCCACCATCCAGGTTGTCATCTCCTTCCAGCACTGGAGGTTCGGCTCGACGTTGAGGCGCAGATTGGGGTCGTAGGCGATCAGGCGCCGTCCTCGCTCGCGCTCGACCAGCAGACGCTGGGCTGTGGCCACCGGTTCCACGACCGTCGCGTAGGAACCAAAATGCAGCGCCCGGATGTCGTCGCCCAGGTCGGGAAGGTCATCGGCGGTGACCATGCGGTCCGCGCACCCCGTGCCGTAGAAGGCGTAGGAAGCGGACCCGTCTGCCGCCAGCCCAACCAGGCCCAGCGTCGTCGGCGCATCGACGCGCGGGCAAAAGCCGACATCGACATGCTCTGCCGTGAGGGCCTTGCACAGGCGCTCCCCGAGAAAGCCCTTGGACAGGCCTCCGAAGAAGGCCACGGGCTGACCCAGCCGCGCCAGGCCAATGGCGACGTTGAAGGGCGATCCGCCCACGCGCGCGTCGAGCACTACGCCCGAAGACGTCTCCTGCTCCGCGAAGACGTCCATCAGCGCTTCACCGCAAACCAAGAACATCGTTCAACCCTTTCTGTGAGTCAGGCGCTTGCGCCGTACATCGTGCCCCGGACGGCACAGACTTCGAGGAGCCCGATCCGCGGGTCTTCGGCGCCGTGGAAGAAGCCCAGGCCAACGTCGGCCGGGTCGCAGTAGACGAGGTCCGAGATGGCGACCAGGCCGTAGTCGGCGAACACCTCCAGCGTGCTGCCGTCGACCCAGATCTCCAGGCTGAGCTCATCGGAGGTCAGCACACGCGGTGCCGTATGTCGTTCGGACTGGCCGGCGAACTCGGGCGAAGCCGTCGTGCGGTCGACGAAGAATGATTCGGACGCCGGGTCGAACCCGACCTTGATTGCGCCGTCCCTGCCCTTGAACAGCTCCACGCCGACAGCCTCGCCGACCGTGGCACGCGACAACCGCAACTTCAGCAGCAGTTGAAGGCCAACGGCAGGGCCGCCCGCCAGCATCGCGGCCACCTGGCTGGCCGGTGCATCGGTCGCCCGCTGCACCGGCGTCGGGTTGACAAGCGCCTTCGCCTCCTCCACGACGGCCTGGCAAAGGCGCAGGCCTCGGGGCGTTGCCGCGAGGCTCAGCTCTCGCGGCAACGATTGTTGGCCGCGCCACGGCCGCGTGGGAACCACCCTCGCGTAGTCCCAGTTGCTCATCCAGCCAAGCCACACCACCCGGCCGGCGGGCATGTTGGCGAAGGTGATCGGCGCGTAGAAGTCCCGCCCGTGGTCCGCCCAGAGCGTGATCTCGGCATTGCTGGGCTGATGGATCGGCCGGTCCGTCATGACGAAGTGGTCCACGCTGATGTGTCCCCAAGCGCCCGTCGCCTCGTCGACGACGCGAAGTTGCGCGCCCAGCCCGACAAGGGTCGCCACATCCCACGACACCCATTTCAAGATCTCGGTGTCGTCACCAGAGGCTTGTTGAAGCACCCGCCCGCCGACGAGCAGCTCGACGCGCGTCGCGTGCCCGCGCCCACCGGCGATCTGGAAGCATAGGAAAGGCTTTGTGATGGTGAACACCGGCGACGTCAACGTGCCGGTGCTGCCGTCGCCCCCATGAAACGATGAGGCGAAGCCGCGCCCCAGGAAGCCGCCCACGTGCTGCTGCCCCGCCAGCGAGCCGCTGGCGGGCCCGCTGCCGAATGCCGTGCCGCTGACCTGCCAGCCGTCCGGGAAAAGATCACCTTCAAAGTCCGCCACCAGGTCGCCGGAAGGTGGCGTGACGGCGTCCACGGTGTCGCTGGCATCGGCCTTGAAGCGCGTGCCGTCGAAGTCGCCGACGAAGTACTGGATGCCGCTGCCGCCCCAGATGGAGCCCAGGTTGACCGAGACGATCAGCACCCAGCGCTTCAAGCCTGACGCGCCCACCACCGGCAGCTCGAACAGCTCCGGCACCTCCCAGATGTTGTTCGCCGCCGAGCCGGCCGGCCCGAACGTCGACACCTTGCTCCAGGTCTTCAAGTCGGCCGAGGTGTAGAACCAGACCTCCTGGCGCAGGGCCGCCACGACCAGCATCACCCAGCGGCGCGTGGGCTCGTGCCAGAACACCTTGGGGTCGCGGAACTCGGTCGACCCGATGTCGATGATCGGGTTGCCGGCGTAGGGCACGAAGGTCCGTCCGCGATCAAGGCTGTACGCGAGGTGCTGCGACTGGATCTTCGTCGTCGGATCGAAGCCGGTGAAGAAGGCGATCAGCGCTGGGCTGGAAGAACCCGCGGGCGCAAAGCCGGCCGTGTTGTCGTGGTCCACCACCGCGCAGCCGGAGAACGCCATGACATGCTCGGTCGCCGCAATCGCCACGGGCTGCTCTTGCCAGGAGACGAGGTCGGTGCTGACGGCATGGCCCCAGCTGATGTTGCCCCACTGAGCGTCGAACGGGTTGTACTGGTAGTACAGGTGGTACTCGCCGTCGAACAGGACGAGCCCGTTCGGGTCGTTCATCCAGTTGCGTTGCGGGCTGTAATGGAAGCGGGGACGCCAGGCCTCTGACTTGGTAAGCGGGGGCTGGGGTGACGGTGCGGGGGGATTCACGATGGATGGTGTCTCAGGAGAGTTTGTGGACGCGCCGCCGCCACAGTCGGCAAGCGCCAAGGTGCCAAGGTGGAAAACACGCCGGGTCAACACGACGCGAGGCGGGCGCCGGTGGCATCGAAGTAGTGAAGCCGCTCGGGCGCGATCCGCAGTGATCGGCCTTGGCCGAAGGCCGTGGTCCTGTCGGTGGTCAGCACCGTGATGTCATCGGGCGTCTCGGGCATGCCCAGGTGCACGAGGGACTCGGCACCCAGCCGTTCGACCAACCGCACGGTCGTGGCATCGCCGGGCACCAGGTCGATGTGTTCAGGACGGGCCCCGACCGTGCCGATGCCAGCGGAGGCCAGCTCGGCAGGCCCTCGACCGGTCAGCATCTGCAGCAGCGCACTGTTCTCGGGAATGACCTTGACCAGGTTCATCCGGTGCGTTCCCATGAACCCGGCCACGAACAGGTTGGCGGGCGTGTCGAACAGCTCGTCCGGCGTGCCGAACTGCTCCAGCCCCTGGCGGCTGAGGGCCACGATGCGGTCGGCGAGCGTCATCGCCTCGACCTGGTCGTGGGTCACGTAAACCGTCGTGATGCCATGGCGGCGGTGAAGCTGCGCGATCTCCGTGCGCATCTGCCCGCGCAGGTTGGCATCGAGGTTGGACAGCGGCTCGTCGAACAGGAAGGCCCGGGGTTCCCGAACGATCGCGCGGCCGATGGCCACGCGCTGGCGCTGGCCGCCGGACAGCTGGGTCGGTTTGCGCTGCAGCAGGTCCTCCAACTGCAACTGGCGAGCGGCGCACATGATCATCTCGTGGCGCTTGGCCTTGGGCGTCTTGAGGATCTTCAAGCCGAAGCCGATGTTGTCGTAGACGGACATGTGGGCATACAGCGCGTAGTTCTGGAAGACCATGGAGACGCCTCGCTCGACCGGCGGCAGCTCGTTGACCCTCGCGCCGTCAAAGCTCAGCTCACCGCCGCTGACGGCTTCGAGCCCCGCGATCAGGCGCAGCAGGGTCGACTTGCCGCAGCCTGACGGCCCCACGAGCACGGTGAACTCGCCCTTGCGGATGTGCAGATTCAGTCCCTGGAAGACGTAGCGGTCCGAGTGCTCCTCGTAGCGCTTGTCGACCTGGTCGAAAACGATGTTTGGCATGGTGAAACTTGGAACAGTCCGGGGTGGCTACCGATAGACACGGAGCGTCAAAAAAATGGGCTGCTTGGCGTCGGCAGGAGCTTCAGCCCTTGATGCCGGCGCCCACGACCGATCGGATGAAATGCTTCTGAAACGCCAGGAAGAAGAGCAGCACCGGCAAGGTGATCAGCGAGGCGTAGGCCATGATCTCGCCCCACTGCGTCGTGCGGCCGTAGAACTGCTGGAGCCCGACCATCACGGTGCGCGCCTGGGAGGTGTGAACCGTCATCACCGGCCAGAGGTACTGGTTCCACATGCCCAGGAACAGGATGATGGCGGCGGTCACGATCACGGGCTTGCAGACGGGCAGCACCACGCGCAGGTAGATCGTCAGCGCGCCGGCGCCGTCCATGCGCGCCGCCTCCAGCAGTTCGTCGGGCACGTCCTTGAAGAACTGGTAGAACAGGAACACGCAGAAGGCGTTTGCCAGGAACGGCATGAACTGCACATGCAGGGTGTCCAGCCACCCCACGACGACGGCACCCGTGGCGACGTCGATCCAGGGCAGCTTGGACACGATGAGCAGCAGCGGGATCGCCAGGACCTCGAACGGCACGATGAGCAGGCCGATCACGATGGCCAGCGCCAGACCCTGGCCGCGCCACTTCAGCTTGGCCAGCGCGAACGCGGCCGCGCTGTTGATGAAGATACCCGCGACGACCGTCACCAGCGACACCACGCCCGAATTGAAGAGGTAGGAGCCGATTGAGCCCTTCTCGAACATGGCGCGGTAGTTGCCCAGGGTCCAACTGGCGTCGGGGATCAGCGCGGTCGGGCTGCCCAGGTCCGCGAAGATCGTCTCGCTCGGCTTGAAGCCAGCGGCGAACATGAACAGCATCGGGTAGGCGAACACGACGCCCGCCAGCACCATCAAAGCGACATGCAGGAGCCGACCGGCCACGCGCGCTCCTTCGGCGGATCGGCTCATGATCCCAACCTTTCCATGACCTTCTTCTGACCGAAGGAGAACAGCAGCACGAACAGGAAGAAGAACAGCGTCATCGCGGAGCCGTAGGCAATGTCCTGCTCCCTGAATCCCACGCGGACCGCGTGGAAGATGATCGTGCTGGTCGAGTCTCGCGGCCCGCCGCCCGTGAGGACGTCGACCTGCGTGAACAGGCCGAAGGCCATGATGGTGGTCGACAGCATGACGAACACCAGCGTGCGCCTGAGGCCCGGCAGCGTGATGTAGATGAACTTCTGCCAGGCGTTGGCGCCCATCACGCTCGCCGCCTCGTACTGGTCGTTCGAGATGCCTTGCAGCCCGGACAGGAAGATCAGCATCTGGAAGCCTGCGCCCTGCCAAGCCGACATGATGGCGATGGACAGCATGGCCAGCCGCGGGTCGCCCAGCCAGTCGGGCTGCGCAGCGTCCTCGCCGAAGAGGGCACGCAGCACCTGGTTCAACAGCCCGGCGTCCGTGTGCAGGATCAGGCCCCAGATCGCCGAGACGACGACCATGGATGTCACGACCGGCGAGAAGAACACCGTACGCAAACCGACGCGACCGCGGAATTTCTGGTTCACCCACAGCGCCATCGCGAAGGCCAGGCCGCATTGCAGCGGCACGACCAGCAGCGCGAACAGGAAGGTGTTCGCGATGGACCGCAGGAACTGCGGGTCACGGGCGCCGATCAGGTAGTGCGAGCCTGCCAGCCAGATATCCGTGAGGTACTGGAAGCCTTCGAACGCCGCGGGCTCGGCCCGCTTGAGCTGGCGCCACTGGCGCGAGGGACTCAGCGGCTGCACCTCGGCCTCCGACGGAGGCTCGACGATCTTGAAGGAGAACATCCGGGCGTAGTTGTCCGGGCCGACCCACTCCACCTTGTCCGTCTGCAGCAGCTTGACGTTGGTGAAGCTGAAGCACACCGCCATGATGAACGGCAGCACCACGAAGCACGCGAACAGCAGCATCGCGGGGCCGAGGAGCGCGGCCACCTCGCCCCAACGGGCGTGTCCGAAATCTTGGGTATCAGAAGCCATAGTCGCGGTTTCGCTTCAGGTCCTGCTGGATGGCCTCGACAGCGCGATCCAGCGCTTCGGCGGCGTCGCCTCCTTCGCGGACTTCCTTCATCGCGCGCTCGAAGCTGCTGCTGATGAGGGGATAGGCCGGCGTCTCCGGGCGCAACACGCCGAACTGGCGCGCGAACTCAAAGTAGTCCCGGCCATAGCCGCTGACGCGGTACATCGGCGTGGCATCAGCTGCCGCTTCGCTGGTCGGCATCAGGCCGGTCTCGGTGGAGAACCGGGTGATCTCGTCCGTGCTGATCAGGTGCTCGATGAACTGCCGCGCGCCATCGGGATGAGGACAACTGCTGGAGACCGCCCATTGCCACGACCCGGCGCCTATGCGGGGTTTGTCGCCGAACGCCGGCGGCGGCAGCACGGCCAGGTCGTCACCGAACTTCCTGCGGTACTCGTTGTCCGCCCAGGAGCCGTTGTAGTTGAAGACGGCGCGTCCGCTGAGGAAGGCCTGCTCATCCACCGGCCTGCGTGACGCCAGGCGCTCATCGAAAAGACTGCGGTAGTAGTCCAGTACCGCCAGCGCCTTGTCGTTGTTCAGGACGCCGTCCACTGCCTTGAAGCTCCGTCGGTCGATCAGGTCGGCGCCGGCGCTCTGCAGCCAAGGGGAGAAGGCGTACGTCACCCACTCGCCGTTGCGTTGACCGTTCAGGTCCAGGGGGTACCTCACGCCTTGCGTCTTGAGCCGGCGCAGGATGTCGCGGAACTCGTCGGCCGAGTACGGACGGTCCAGCGTGGCCGGACGAATCCCGTACTTCGCCAGCACGCTCTTGCGGGCGAACAGGGCCAGCGCGACGTCGAACTGGCCGACCGCGTACAGCTTGCCCTTGAGCGTCGAGCGGCCGCCGGCGATCAGCTTGTCGACGCCGACCGGCCGCAGCGGCCCCTCCAGCGCCTGGATGTGCCCAGCCCACGCGAAGTTGGGGACCGAGGGCTGATCGAGGTCGAGCACGCAGGGCAGCTTCTTCGTCATTGCCGCGGCGACCACGGCCTGCTGATAGGACCCCTGCGGCAGAGTCTCGACGACCACGTGCCAACGGTTCTGTTTGCGGTTGAAGCGCTCCACGGCGTGGGCGCTGGCGATCATCTCGCTATCGCCGGTTTCATGGCGCCAGACGTGCAATTCCTGAGGCACTGCCACGGCGGCGCCAGCGGCCAGGAACAGGGCCGCCGGGAAGGACCACTTCACCGTCGCCCCCCGCTCGCGACGCCCTTCACCGATGCCCGCGTCTGAACATCACAGCGCTCCTTGACCTTGCCCATCTGCGACGGATCGCAGGCCAGCTGCGCGGCACGCATGCCCATCTGCAGGTAGGGCAGCTTCACGCTCGTGAGCGGCGGGTCGGTGGCATGCACCAGCATCGGGTGATCGTCGAAGCCGAGCACGGACACTTCATCGGGAACGGCGATCTGGCGCTTGTGCAGGCACTGGATGATGCGCGCGGCCATCTTGTCGTTGCCGGCCACGATGGCGGTGGGCTTGTGCACTCGCAGCACCTCGCCGACCAGCGCATCGATGGCGGCGAACTCGTCGTCGGGGCTGCCGCCCTGAGAGCCTTGCACGAAGATCGGATCGGGGACGCCATGATCCTTGGCGGCCTTGAGATAGCCCTTGTGACGCAGCTGGGTGGCGCGCATGTCGGGATACAGCTCGAAGACGACGACCCGCTTGTGCTTGAGTTCGTACAGATGCGCGAGGCCCTCGCGCGCACCCTGCTCGTCGTCCGGGACGACGGCCGGAAACTCGCCGCGCTGCGCATAGCAGTTCAGCAAGACCATTCGCAGGTCGTCGGCACGCTCGAGCAGCGCCGCGTCGATCGCGCGGTGGAAGTGGGTGGCGAAGATCAGCGCATCGACCCGGTGCTCGATCAACTCGTCGATGAGGGAGGGGATGTCTTCGTCCGACCCACCGCTTTCGGCGATCAGCAGGCGCTTGCCCTGCTGCTTGGCAGCGAGCTGCAGGCCCTTGATCAGCTCGAAGGAGTCCGGGCTGGTGGTGATGCGGTCTGAGACGACGCCGATCAGGTTGGTCTTGACGCCCTTCAACGAACGCGCGGCGATCGACGGCCGGTACTTGAGCGCCTGCATGGCGCCCACGATCAGGGCCGACGTCTTCTTGGAGACGCAGTTGGGATCGTTGAGGTAGCGGGACACCGTCCGCACCGACACATTGGCGGCGGCGGCAACCTCGTATATCGTGGCCGAAGAAGTCATGTCTCCATCATTCTCTTGAGCAAATGGCCATCGGTAGCCATTTGTCTATCGATAGTAATTCTTCTGTGTTGAGACGCCGCGCGGGTTTACCCGGAACCCCAACGAAAAGGCGCCTTGCGGCGCCTCTGCGATGAACCGCGAGGCAGGCGATACGCCCGCCCCGCCCTCACCCGCTACTTTTTGCGGATCGCGCCCATGTAGACATGGTCGAAGCTGACGAAGCCGCAGCCGCCGGACTCGTTGTCGAAGATCTGGACCTTGGCCTGCTTGCCCGCCTGGGCCGTGAGATCGATCGTGACCCAGTTGCCGTCATCCTTGATGGAGGACTGGCCGCACGAGTTGGGCGTGTAGGTGGCAAGGACCGTGCCGGCCGCATCCAGTACCTTCAAGCCGACAGTGCCGTTGGCATTCCCACCGGACATGAGGAAGTTCAGGAAGGGCCGGCTGGCGTCCACCGTAAACAGGGGCGAGGTCAAGGTGCCCGTCGACGCGTCGCAACCCTTGCTGTTGCCATTCATCTCGCAGGTGCTGACGGCTCGGGCCCCGACTCGCGCACCACCGGATACGCCCTTCCAGGCATCGGCGCTGGCCGGATTGGCGAAGTCGCCAGTCGCGGTCCACACCCGCGCCGTCGCGACGGCGTCGTCGAAGTCGCCGATGACCTGAGTAAAGGCATCGGCCGTCACCGTGACATTGAATCCCAGCTTGGCGGTGGCCTCAGGCGTCAGAACGACCTTGCCACCGTCCTTGCCCTTGCCCGAGGGATTCCAGGCATTGGCCGACTGATACCACTGGTCGGTGCTGACAAAGCCGCAACCGCTGGCTTCCTCGTCAAACAGCTGAGCCTTGACATACGCCGTGTTGAGCGCGGTGATGTCGATATGCGTCCAGTCGTCGTCGTTCTGGATGAAGGAAGGGCCGCAGCTGTCGGGGCTGTAGGACAGGAGAACATTGCCCAGGGTGTCCATGATGCGCATGCCCACCTTCTTCCCAGCACCGCCGCCGTGCATCAGGAAGTTGAAATAGGCATCCGTCACCTTGAACGCAGGCGAAGTGAGCGTGCCGGTCGGCGAATCGCACGGCGTGCCAGGCCCGGCGATTTCGCAGGTGCTGATGGCCTTGTCGCCTACCCGAGCAGCGGCGGGGTCGGTGCCGGTGGTGCCTTGCCAGCTCGTCGCGGTCGGCGAGGCAAACACACCCGTACCCACCCAGCCACGCTTGGCGACCATGTCGACCGGGTTCTCGAAGCTGGCGAAAGGAATCATCTTCTGGAAGGTCACCGGACCTTCCACGGTGACCTTGACCGGCGTCAAGGGCTTGCTCAGCACACCCGCATTCGTGCCTCGAGGCTTGTCGGTCTGATAGAAGTGATCGAAGGCAACAAATCCGCATCCAGACGTGGCGTTGTCGAAGATCTTGATCTGAACGGTCGAGCCGATCAGTCCGCTGGTGTCGAAATTGACATAGTGCTGGTCACCCTTGAGCACCGGATCGCCGCAGCTGTTGGGGTTGTAGGTGCCGAGCACCTGGCTGACCGAAGAACCCGGAGGCGTATAGAGCACCTGGGCGCCCACGTCCGGCCCGCCATTGCCACCCGACATCAGGAAGGTGATCGAGTCCTTGGTGATGGTGACGTTGTTGATGGTGATGCTGCCCGTGGGTGCGTCGCATCCGCCGCCACCGATCTCGCAGGTCGTCACCGAGGCATCGCCGATTCGCGCGGCGATCGGCGCCAGGGTCGCGTTGTTGTACTCGAGGTTGTTCCAGTTGGTGGTGTTGGCGAAGGCGCCGGTCAGCGTGTACTTGACCTTGTCCTGCTGCATCTGGGCCGGAAACTCAAAGCTGGATATGACGTTCTCGTCGACGAATGTCGTATCGTCAGTGGTCACGTGTGCTGAGTGGTTCGCGACGTGACAGGTCGGGCAAGACGTCACCTTGATCGACAGCGCCAAGGTCGAAGGCTTCGAGTAGGTGTCGTCTGCAACCGCGGTGATCTGATAGACGTTGTCCTTGTTCGCATTCGCCGGCGCCAGGAAGTTGGGCGAAATCGCAAAGCGGATTGAACCGTCGCCGCTGATCGAGAACAGGGCGGCATCCGGGCCGGTGAGCGACAGCTTGACGCTGTTGCCATCCGGGCTGGACACCGAGAGCTTGGTCACGTCACGGGTCAGCTCGGGAACGCTGATCGTTCCTGGATCGACAAAGACAGGCGAGTGTGGCTGCGGCAGGGCGCTGGGATTGCCGCCGTTGCCGCCTCCGCAGGCGACCAGCGCGAAGCCCAGGGACAGGATGCTCAAGAGACTCAGGAGCTTCTTCATCGTTGTTCTCCCGGATCAGAAGAAGTAGGTGTACATGGCGCGCACGGTGCGGCCGAACAGAGGCCGGCTCACGCCTCGGTTGGTGGCGCCGTTGGGGCCCTTCAGGTCGATGAACACGGGATCGCCCTCCGTGAACGAGAGGCGATTGGTGATGTTCGAGACGTGGAACTGGAAGGCGCTGTTCTTGTTGAAGTCCCAGATGAAGCCACCGTCCAGGTGGTAGTACGCGGGGTACAGCGTGACGTTGACGTCCTGCGATTCGGAGAAGCGGCTGCCGAAGTAGGTGTACTTGGCATAGGGCTTGAGCGGCAGGCCGGTGTAGGGCTTCAAGTCCCAGCTGGCCTGCAGGTTGACCATGACCTGGGCGAGGCGGCGGGGGCGACGCCCGTCTTCCCCAATCTGCTCGAAGGTGTAGCCCGTGACGACGTCGTTGACGCGGATCTCCTTGACCGTCCGGTAGTTCGCGTCGACCACCTTGGGGTCCTGGACCACGCCGTTGACGCGCAGCTCCAGCCCCTTCACGGCGCGCGGGCGCCAGGCGGCCTCCAGTTCCAGGCCGATGTTCTGGATGCCGCGGCGGTAGAACTCGCGCACCAGTGGGCAGCTGTTGATGTCCACCACGGTGCCGGCCTGCTTGCACTGCGAGGAGGTGAAGTCGCGGTAGTCGACGTACTGATCGCGCGGGCTGAACTTGTTGTAGAACAGCGCGACCTGCGTGTCCCAGGTGTCCGCATAGAAGCGCAGGCCGGTCTCGTACTGCATGATCCTCTCGACCTTGCTGCCCGGCGCGTTCGGGTCGAACTGCAACTGGTTGAGCTGCTCGAGGCTGGGCAGACGGAAGGACCGGGACACCAGGCCGTAGACGGCCAGGTTGGAGCGCAGCGAATAGTTGCCACCCACGGACCAGCCCGTGCCGCTGACCTTGGAATTCAGGTATTGGTTTGCGCCAGGCAGCAGCACCTCGTCATCCGCGATGGTGTCGGCCGTGCTGCCGGGCACCACTCCCGCGGGCGTCAGGTTGGTGGTCTGGTCGCGCACGTTGTAGACGACGTTGGCGCGCTGGGTCTGATGGCGCACGCCGAAGTCGAGCTTCAGGCGGCGGTCCAGCGTCTCCCAGTGGTCGTGCAGGTAGACCGCCTCACCCTTGACCTTGGTATCCGCCAGGTAGCCGTTGAAGCCCAGTCGCATCACGCCGTTGGATGTCACGGAAGGGCCGACTGGGTTGCCTGACGCATCGATGGCCCGTAGGTCCACGAGTTCAGGGTGCTCGCCAATCGTGGACACGAGCAACGACTGCTGGAAGTTCTGCTTGTTGGAATACTCGGTGAAGTACGTTCCCAGCGTGACGCGGTGTTCGCCCAGCCACTGCAGCGTCTTGCCCAGCTTCAAATCAACCGAGGTGCTCTTGGCCTCGGTGGTGGTGATGAAGGGGATCAAGAAATCCAGGTAGGTGCTGTCGGCGACGCGTGCGCCCCCATTGAGGCCATAGGCCGCCACGCCGGTTGCAGTCGGATAGAACGCACCGAAGCGCAGCACATCGTTGTTGTAGCGGGCGTTGTTGAAGCGCGCCGCCGTGGTCGTGTCGTTCCCTGTGAACAGGCCATTGAAGCCGCTGCTGCCGGACGAATGGCGCAGGCCGCCGTCGAAGGTCCAGCCTGAGTCGAACTCGTGGCTGAGCTTGACCGTGTAGATATTGAAGTTCGGGTGGATGCCATCGGCCATGTCCACCTCGCGCTCACCGTACTCACCGATCATCCGGAAGCGGCGGTTGGACGGCGAAGCCACCGTCCCGTGGGCGAAGTCGATGCCGATCGGCCACACCTGGTCCATGTTGATCCGGACCGGATTCGCCGGCGTGCCGGGTTGCGAGATGGCCGGGATCTGGAAGGGCACGTTCTGATAGAACGCCGTGCGATCGTTGATCCTCAGCCCGTGCAGCTGGACCTCGGTGCGGCCGTCGTCGGTCTGGTAGACCAGGTTGCCGCGCAGCTGGCCGCCCTTGTCGGCGGTGTAGCCTGTGTCGCGCAAGCCGTCCGAGGTGCGATAGAAGCCGCCGACGGCGAAGGTCAGGTTCTTGTTGATCGGCCCCGACAGGAAGAAGTCGTTGCGCAGGAAGTTGTAGTCGGCGACCTCGAGCTTGTAGCCGCCCTCCAGGGTCTGGCCGCCCGTTCGGGTGATGTGGTTGACCGTGGCACCGAGGCCGTTCGAGTAGAGGATGCCGCCCGTGCCGCCCTTGACCACTTCGACGCGCTTGGTCATCAGGTCGTCGCGCACCGCGACGTCGTTGTTCATGAACGGTACTTCCGGCTCCTCGAACCAGGGCAGGCCGTCGATGAGCTGGGGTGCGTAGCGGTAGCCACCGGTGACCGGCAGGCCGCGGACGGTGATGTTGTTGCTGGCCTCGCCGGCGGTGCTGCCTTCGGCAAAGATACCCGGCACGTTCTGCAGCAGGTCGGCCGTGCTGATCGGCGCCAGCCGGCGGATATCCTCCGCCGTCAGCGTGTTGATGGTGTTGGTCGAGTCCTTCTTCAGCGTCTTCTTCACGCTGCCGGTGACGACCACGTCATCCAGGCGTTCGGTCGACTTTGCGGTCGTGTCGGGCGCCTCCTGGGCGAAGGCGACCTGAAGGGACAACGCCAAGGGCAACAGGCGCAGCGCGCCTCGCTTCAATCTCATGTCTCGCTCCTAGTTGTAGTGTTTGGCGCTTCTAAGGTGGCCGGTCTTTTCTTGCCCGGCCCGAATCGCCATATCTAGTGAATCAACAGTTCATGCCCGCCGCTTGGCGCGCGGGCGGTCGCCGCATCTATTGCGGCAGTCGCAATGGCCAGACCTTCACCGCCGCCTTCATTGGCTGCGCGGTGTCTGCGCTGATCTGAATCCCCGTGCTGCTTGCCAACGACGGATAGCTGCGCACCGAGTAGGCCGCTGCGTCGTTGATGAACACCTCGACCGTCGATCCATCGACGATCACCCGCAGGCGCTGCATGGCGCCGAACGATTCCGCGGCGTAGCTCCCCTTCAGGATCTGGGGGCCTTCGCCATCGGCGGACAACGTCGAATGCGACTTGTCCACGATCACCTCGCCGCGCGCCCGATCGAAGATCAACCGCGTGAACTCGCGGCCGTCGGGCGAGACGAGCACGTCGAGCTGGATGGGCGCCGCAGCGGAAGGTGCATCGTCGAGTTCGATCAGCAGTTCGTAGGCGCCATGTCCTGCGTCGAGCGAGACCGGACCCCGACCGATCGCCACGCCGGACCGGTCGACGACCGCGCTTGCGCGCAGTAGCGCCAGCTCGGGAGCGGGTCGTTGCCCCAGGGTGCGCTTGTCGCCGAGCAGGTACCAGGTCCGCGGCAGGCTGAAGGTATGCGCCCAGCCCGCCCGTCTCTGCGCGAGTGGCGTGCGGCGTTCATCGATGATGCCCATGGCTCGCAGGCAGCCGTCGTCGGCCCGGCCCACGGTCGGGGCGAGATGGCCCGGGACGAGGTCCAAGAGCTTGGGTGTCGGCGAGAACGGCTTGAACGTGCCGTCGGACCAGATGCCGGTCCAGTAGACCGTACGCGTGCTCGGTTCGCCGTACTTGCTCACCTTGCCGCCGATCGGGTTGACCAGCAGGATCGACACGTCATCCGAAAGCCGCTCGAACACCGGCATCTCCCAGATCTCGGAGCCGATGTCCAACATCCGGTAGCTGGGATCCGTGAACCGGGGCTTTGGCTGCCAACGTCCGCCCTTGTCGCCGGGCTCGAGCACGTAGTACAGCAGGCCACCGCCAGTCTCGAGGGCGGCGCCGATGATCATGTGCCAGGTGCCGCCTTCCTGCCACAGGAAGGGGTCACGCATGTCCCGGGCGCCCCGCGAGTTCAGGATGGGGCCGACCTTCTTCCACTCGCCCAGCTGCGGGTCCTCGCTGATGGCCATCGCCACGCCCGGGTTGCTGGCCGCCAAGCGATCGCCATGGTTCACGCTCGTGTAGAAGGCGAAGGCCTTGCCTCCGTCGGCGATGACATGGCCCGACCAGATGCCCTTCATGTCGAAGCCGAAGTCGTCGCTCTGCAGCTCGGGCATCAGCGCGTCAGGCTGGTTCTCCCAGACCACCAGGTCGCGGCTGGTCATGTGCCCCCAGTGCATCAGTGTCTTGAACGGGCCGTTGGGGGTGCGTTGGTAGAAGACGTGCCAGGTGTCGCCAATGCGGATCAGGCCGTGAGGTTCATTGGTCCAGTTGGCCGGCGGCAGCGGATGCACGCGGGGACGCAGCGTGTCCTTGGCGAAGCGCGTTGCCGGGACCACCAGCGACGGCTCCGCGCTCGGCACCGGTGACGGGCCCGACAGCAATCGGCGCTGCTCGGCGCTGAGTGCAGCGGCATACACGGCAACCTGGTCGAACGCGCCGTTCAGCCGATTGATCGTGAAGTCCAGAATCTTGGTTTCCGTGGGCGCTGCCGCCAGCCGCAGCGGCGTCTGTGCCAACTCCAGGGTCATGCCAGGGGCGCCTTGCCCGGTGCCAATCAACTCGTCGCCTTGGTAGAGCGATGCGACGCCGGTTGCGGCGTCCACCGTGGCCACCAGGTGGACCCACCGCCGAAGCGGGAACTTCGACTTGGCCTGGATGCGCAGGTCGCCTGCGGAGGTGGCCACCTTGAATCCCCAGCGCCCGTAGGCATCGATGAACAGGTCAAAGCCCTTGCCACCAACAGCCTGCTGAATGAAGGACGACGGCACCATCTCCTTGACCGGCACCTCACGATCCGACGGATAGCTCTCAAGGGCGACCCACAAGGACAGCGTGAGGCCGCCGCTCGGATTCAAGGAGAGCTTCCCCTCGGCATAGCTGGAAAAGCCGTCGGTACGCCACGCGCTGCCGATGACGCCCGGCACCACGTCGGGTGCCGAAAACTGCGTCTTAATCTCCAGGCCACCCGGCGACTTTCCGGCCGAAAGCTCATCGAAGTCGGCGCGCACGACGGCATCAGGCAACGTCGCCGCCGCGAAGACGGGACTCGAGCCCGTCAGGCACGCCAGGATCGCAACTGGGAGCAGCAAACCTCGCATCAGGCGTCCTTGCAGCGACGCATGAGCCGGGCCAGAGCCGGCTTGAGCGCGTGCCTTCAAGGCGTCATCAGATGAGGTCACGTGCATCACCGTGGCAACGATAAACAAGGAGGCTGCGCCTGATATATTGGCCATCGATAGACATTTTGGGCGAGCATTTTGGCGAGATGCGCGAGCGGCCACGCCCCACAGCCCCGCGCTGCTGCACTCGCTGCCAGACGCCGCGGCGCAGGACGCAATTCTCAACTTGCTTTGACTATCGATAGTCATTTTGCGGGAGAAGAAAACCCTTGCGGGCCTGAAAATGTCTATCGATGGTAGTTCTTTGACGGGGAATCGGCTTCAGTGTTTCCCCCAGGTGTGCGACGACCCGGCAACGTCGCGCCGGATCTAGCGCTCTGGCCCTGCCGTCTTCCCTCGCGGCGATTGCCCGAGAAGGCGTCAGCGATGCTCAAGGCCGAGCTTGCGCAACTCAGCACGGCGCTGCTGGACCGCCAGATGACGGTGTGCAGCAGCACTGCGGTCATCGTGGCCCGACTGCATTCCCGCTGCAAGTCCAACGAGCAGATCAGCAAGGGCCTCAAGGAGCCGGGCGACGAGGACGCGCAATTCGCTGTGCACGCCCTCGGCCTGGTCATGCGGGAGATCGGCTGGGCACGCCAATCAGGCTGCGGGGAAGGCGCTCCCGAGCTGCTTGCGGCGCTTCTCATCGTCCCCATGAAGGTACGTCGATGTCGTCGCAATCGACGCATGGCGCAGGTTGTCGCGCACGGTCGTCAGTTCGGCGCCCCGGTGCAGCGCATGCGACGCGTGGGTGTGGCGCATCCAGTGCGGGGACGCTGCCCTGAGCTTGTCGGCGAGCCTCGGGTTCGTCTCTTCCAACAAGCCCGCGGCGAGGTTGAAAAACCTCTTGCAGATCGCCCACAGCCGCGCCGTCGAGATGGACCCGACGTCATCGCCTGCAACGCGTCCGATGAGGGGTGTGTTCGGGCGCCAGCGTGACCGAGTCACCGGCAGGCCGCGGGCGGACAGGTACCGCTCCAGTGCGGCCATGGCCATCGGTGGGAGGGCGACTCTGCCCTTCTTAGCGCCTTTGCCGACCACCTCAATCCAGCTGCCATCATCGCCTTCAGACACGATCTGCCGGAGCCGCGAAGCGACGAACTCGCCACCGCGCAGGCCGGTTGAATAGCTGAAGTCCAGCAGAAACCTCAGCCGAATTGCCGCGGGCTGTTCCCAGCCGTAAGACCATTCGAGACCATCGGCAATCACGCGGACCAACGACCATTCACCCTCCGTGAATGAGCGGCCAGGGTCCAGCGCCCCCTCCTTGCCACCCCCGCGGACTTTTAAGCCCGAGAACGGATTGGTCGTTATATACCGCTGCTCCGACAGCCACCGGTACATGGAGTTCAGCACGGTCAGGGCGTAGGCAGTTGAACTCGCAGCCAGGCCGCCGGTGAAGGGGCGCCACTCGGGCGAGCTCCGTGACCTTGAAGGGCCGACCCAGCGGATGTGCGGCGTTGGACGCCGCAGGAAGGACCTGTAGGTGGTCGCGTCCTCTGCCGCGAGCGACGACATCGGCTTGCCTCGTTCGATGATGGCCCACAGCAGTAGACGCTCAGCCTCCTTGCGATAGGCCCTCAACGTGGCCGGACTCTCGTGGCGCTCCAGCCAGGCTGACACTGCCTCGTAGTCGTTGCGGGCATTGAGGGCACAGGTGTGCACCGGTGCGCGGAATTGGCCTGACGAGCCGTCCAGGTCGGCGGGTAGCCGCAAGTGCTCCCACGGTTGGACGTCACCGCGCAGGACGGGACCGATCAAGGAGCGGGCATGGGCCGTCAGCTCTGGGTTCGCAGCGAAGAAGGCGGTGATCTTTGCAGCACCACGTGCCCCCAGCCCTTCGATGCCGACCCACCACATCTTGCGGCGGGGAATGCGCACCGTGAGGTCGGCCAGCGTGCGGATCTTCTGGGCCGCAAGGGCGGCGACGGCGCGCGCGTCGAACCACAGGGCGACCTCATCCATCAGGCGCGGCTCCGCAATGGGCGTCGCGGCGAGCTCATCGACGGCCTCGGTCAGGTTCAGAGGGAGCCCTGTCTTGGCGAAGGAGCCACGCTCGGTCGCCTCGAAGACCGCCTGCAGGTCCGGCCGGCGCCGAAGGACAGACGCCTGAGCCAGCTGGTTGCGCGTCGCGCTCAGCAGCGCTCGCGAGGACTGCCCATCGGCCTTGATGTTCTTGAGGTAACGGTGGACCGCCTCGCGCGCCGCGACCCCTTCCGCCCAGGCCCGAAGCGCCGCAAGCGCGTCAGCGCTGGGCAAATCGCCCCGTCCGGCGACCGTCGCACTGGCGTCCGCAGCGGATCTAGTACGCACCATGG